>Ga0209254_10003624_pt1 | contig 14081 bp, 11 predicted proteins | sample FrelakmetDIP11DI_FD_187148 | JGI IMG/M metagenome (GOLD analysis project Ga0209254, IMG submission 187148) | Freshwater lake sediment microbial communities from the University of Notre Dame, USA, for methane emissions studies - DIP11 DI (SPAdes)... | ecosystem: Environmental > Aquatic >...
CACTTTCGGGGTTACTATTTTTGACGGACTGAACCAGCGAAGGAATATAAGGAATTCGGCGATTGATATTGAAAACAAGGAACTGAAATACCAGGAAATTGAGCAGGGAGTAAAAGCTGATCTGATAACAATTTATAGCGCTTACACTAATTATCTCAGGCTTATAGCCCTTGAAAGCCAGAACCTCCAGACAGCATCCGAAAACCTGGAAATAGCGATGGAAAGGTATAAGCTCGGCAATCTTTCGGGTATTGATCTGAGGGAAGTCCAGAAAAGCCGTCTCGATGCACGGGAAAGTCTTCTTTCCGTAGAGTCGCAGGCAAAGCTTGCAGAGATCTCTCTCCTTCTTATCTCAGGAAGGATAATGGATTACTTTTAAAAATACTGCATTCTGGCTGAATTGTAACAAATGTTACAAATTATGGCGGTACCATTCGATTGCCTCTTCCATTCCTTCCCTTACCGTGTGGGTAGGTTTATAGCCCAGCAACTTCTCAGCTTTTTCTATTGAGGCCTGCGAATGAGGGATATCCCCTACCCTTTCAGGACCGTAAAAAGGTTTTATCCCAAGGATCATATTGTCGGTCTTTCCTGTAAGCTGTTTAATCATTTCAAACAATTCATTCAGACTGGTTCTTTCACCATGAGCAACATTATAAACCTGATTAATTGCTGATCTGTCCTCTGTAAGAGCTGCCAGATGGTTAGCCTGCACGACATTATCGATATACGTAAAATCCCTTGAATACAATCCATCACCATTTATCACAGGTGATTCATGCCTTAAAAGTTTCTTAACAAATAACGGGATTACTGCGGCGTATGCCCCGAAAGGGTCCTGCCGGCGCCCAAAAACATTAAAATATCGTAATCCGATAACTTCAATTTTATAAGTTGATGCAAAATTTTCAGCAAATAGTTCATCCACATATTTAGTGATCCCATATGGAGATACAGGTTTCCCTATCCTTTCTTCTACCTTGGGAAGATCGGGATGATCACCGTAGGTAGATGAGCTTGCTGCGTAAACAAACCGTTTAACACGGGCTTCTTTTGAGGCATACAGCATTTTGACAAAACCTCCTATGTTCACATCTGTTGCAGACACAGGATCTTTTATCGACCTTGGAACAGATCCCAGTGCCGCCTGGTGGAAAACAAAATCGATCCCCCGTACTGATTTCTCACAATCTGAATAGTCTCTTATATCCCCTTCAATCAACTTAAAATCAGGATTACTAAGAAATCCTTCAATATTCTCCCTCTTTCCGGTTGAAAAATTATCCAGACAGGTAACATTGTTTCCATTTCCGAGCAGTGATTCAACCAGATTGGACCCTATAAATCCTGCACCTCCTGTAACGAGTATCCTGCATCCTTTCACAAAACGGTTCATAAGATATTAGGTTAGTAACCTTCTGTTTCAGATTGAAACTTGGCTAAAGGTATTTTATTGTCCCAGCAACAGAAGTATTTCTCTCAGAATGAATTCCGCTGTTTTGCCGTCACCATAGAACCCCGGGTATTCAAGGATCTTTCCTGACTGCATGAATCCTTCAAATTCATGTTGTATCAGTTCAGTGTTCGCATCAACAAGTTTTACACTTCCATTTGCAACAAGTTCAATCCATTCAGTCTCTTTGCGAAGTACAATGGAAGGCTTTTTATGAAAATGGGATTCCTTCTGAACTCCGCCTGAATCGGTTATGATCATTTGACAGTTTTTTTCAAGAAATGTCATTTCAAGGTACGACACAGGAGGAATAATTCTAAGGAAACTGCAGTTGTTAAGCTCATTATAAAGTTCTGCCAGATGAGATTTTAATGAATTTACTGTACGCGGGTGGAAAGGCATAACGAAGGGCATGGCATATTTCTCCGAGAGGCTTCTCAATGATGAAAGAATGGCTTCGAGACGTCCTGTGTCATCCGTATTAATATCCCTGTGAATAGTCACGAGTATGAAATTATTCCTTTCCAGCGACAAGGATTCAAGAAGCTGACTTTTCTTTTTTTCAGCCAGCTCAGCAAAGAAAAGGGAATTATCATACATGATATCGCCGGTCAGATAGATCTTGGGATTATCGATTGTATAGGGAGGACTGTTTTCAGGTCTGAAGCCCTCATTCATAAGATTCTTAAAAGCTGCGTTGGTTGGAGCAAAAAGAAGTGTTGAAGAATGATCGCTAATAATCCTGTTCAGCTCTTCCGGCATACTTTTATTAAACGACCTTAGACCGGCTTCGATATGGATCACGGGGAAATGGAGTTTAGCTGCGGCAACTGCTCCGGCCAGAGTCGAATTTGTATCACCGTAAAGAAGCACGGCATCAGGTTTCTCCTCGAGCAGCACCTCTTCAATCCCCGTTATCATGGAGGCTGTTTGCCTCCCGTGATGTGCGGAACCAACGCCAAGGTTAAAATCGGGTTTATGTATTTCGAGCTCATCAAAGAATACTTCCGACATCTCTTTGTCGTAATGCTGACCCGTATGAAGGGTAAGCTCGGTTATTTCATGTGAAAACAGCAGACGGATAGCTCTGCTGATGGCCGATGATTTAATAATCTGAGGCCGGGCACCAACTACGTTCAGAAGCTTTTTTTTCGACATCCAGATAATTTAAATCTATTTGGCATAATTTACTGCCCTGGTTTCACGTATAACTGTTATTTTTATCTGACCCGGGTATGTCATTTCATTCTGTATCTTCCTGGCTATTTCAAATGAAAGGTTTTCAGCTTCCTTGTCGTTTACTTTTTCAGCTCCGACTATTACCCTGAGTTCCCTTCCTGCCTGAATAGCGTAGGTCTTCATAACACCGGGATACTGTAAAGCCAGCGATTCAAGCTCCTTGAGCCGTTTTATATACGATTCAACGACTTCACGGCGGGCACCGGGACGTGCACCTGATATGGCATCACAAACCTGTACAATTGGTGCAATAAGTGTTGTCATTTCGGTTTCATCATGATGAGATCCGATTGCATTGCAGATTTCAGGCTTCTCTTTATACTTTTCTGCAACTTTCATTCCCAGAATAGCATGAGGGAGTTCAGGTTCATCATCAGGAACCTTGCCAATATCATGAAGAAGACCTGCTCTTTTTGCCAGTTTTGGATTCAGACCAAGCTCTGCAGCCATAATGGAGCACAAGTTCGCCACTTCCCTGGAGTGCATAAGCAGATTCTGTCCGTATGAAGATCTGTATTTCATTTTACCAACCAGCCGGATCAGTTCAGGATGCAATCCATGGATCCCGAGGTCTATTGTTGTTCTCTTCCCGATTTCCAGTATCTCCTCTTCCACCTGTTTCCTGGTTTTGTCGACAATTTCCTCAATTCTGGCCGGATGTATCCTTCCGTCGGTGACGAGCTGGTGGAGAGCCAGACGGGCCACTTCCCGCCTGATGGGGTCGAAAGCTGAAAGAACTATTGCCTCCGGAGTATCATCAACAATAATTTCGACTCCTGTTGCTGCTTCAAGAGCTCTTATGTTCCTACCCTCCCGGCCTATTATCCTGCCTTTCATCTCGTCCGATTCAATATGGAAAACTGTTATGGCATTTTCGATGGCGTTTTCTGCTGCAACCCGCTGGATAGTCTGAAGTACAATTCTTTTTGCTTCCTTGTTGGCAGTCATTTTAGCTTCGTCCAATATCTCATTTATATAGGACATTGCTCCAGTTTTTGCTTCCTCCTTTAACGACTCGATCAAATGATTTTTTGCCTCTTCAGCCGATAATCCTGAAATGGCCTCAAGCTGATCAACCTGCTGCCTGTGAAGTTTTGACAGCTCCTCTGATCTTTTATCGACAAGTTCAAGCTGGGATGTAAGGTTATCACGTATTGAATCAGCCTCATTTTTCTTTCTCTGTGCTTCTTCAAGTTTCTGGCTGAGAGTAAGTTCTTTTTGTTTGATCCGGCTTTCAGACAATGAAATTTTATTGTTCTTGTCATTTATAACCCTTTCATGCTCCGCTTTAAGCTGCAAAAATCTTTCTTTCGCCTGAAGAATTTTTTCTTTCTTAATTACTTCTGCTTCTGTTTCTGCCTCGCTTATTATTTTCCGACTCTTGTTTTTCAGTGCCATCTGCCAGATAAGGTATGATGCACCGAAACCAAGTACCAGGGCTGAAATGCTTATTATAAGAGTCAGCCCGCTTAAAACACTATTTCCTGCTAATAAAACCATCATTTTCAATATTTAACATATAAAAAAACCCGCAAAGTCTCTCCAACTTTTAAAAAACCCCATATCTGTATGGCTGGAGACGCTAATTCAGCTCGAACTTCCACTGTCCCGCTTAAAGCGGGATTCCCGGTATTCGGGATGAGGCCTGTTCTTCCTGAACTAAGTAGTACTCCAAAGTTTTAAATGTTGAGTTTCAAAAACGAATGAAGAAACAATGCGGGCAATTATTTTATCGTATTTTAAAGAACGCTGTTACTCTTTTCTGTCAGAACTGCATCAATTTTATCAATAAGTTGTTTAATGGCATCAGGGAAGTTCTCATTATTTCTTTTTTCCTCTTCTTCAGTGAGTTTTAATACATACTGCAAAGAGGCCATTGCCAGGAAATCCTGAACATCTTTATCTGAGTAGCGTTGCTTATACTGCACCACTTTCTCATTGATCATCCTTGCAGCCTTCCTGATTTTTTCCTCATTTTCCCTTTCCACCTTTAATGGATAATATCTGTCCGCCACATTTACCCTGATCGATAGCTTATCATCCATACTTATATCTTATCTGTTTAAAAGAGCAACACATCTGTCAATTTCCCGCACCAGTTCATTAATCTTCTTTTTCGCTTCCGTGGCATTTTCGCCATCCCCCAACAGTGCTCCTGATAATTTAATTCTCTCGTATTTAACTTCCAATCCTTTTATCTTTTCTTCACGATCCTGAAGGTCACGTCTTAAAGATTCAGTTTCGGCCTTCAGCTCGTGGTTTCTTGTCTTCAGGGTATTATATCTGTCAAACAGTTCTCCAAGCTTTTTGTTCAGCAATGTCAGTTCCGCCAAACCCTGATCAGACATACTAAAATCTTTAATGCAAAGTTAACACTGTTAATGATATTTTCAAAAATTTGTGTCAAATAGTTTGTCGGAGCTGTTCAGAAGAATAGTTTTGCATCTCTGATTACTTAAATATCGCTCTAAAATGACTTTGATCCGGATGATTCTGATTAACATTCTGTTATTCAACTATTTTACAGAGGAAACAATAGATAAAACATTGTTTATATCACCTGTCAGAATTCCGCTTTCCCTTTCTGCAAATTTCGGAGAGCTCAGAGCCGATCATTTTCACTCGGGACTGGATATCAAAACGCAGGGAGTTACGGGAAAGGAAGTTGTAGCGGCTTCGTCAGGTTATGTTTACAGGATAAGTATTTCCCCCGGAGGATTCGGAAAAGCTCTTTATCTCAGGCACTCTTCAGGCTATACAACGGTATACGGACATCTTGAAAGGTTTATTCCAGAAATTGAAGAATATGTAAAATCGCGGCAATACGAAAACAGGAGCTTTATGATCACCCTCTGGCCAGGCAAGGAGAGATTTAAGATAAAACAGGGCGATCTTATTGCTTTTTCGGGAAACTCAGGTAGCTCATCGGGTCCTCATCTTCATTATGAAATACGAAAATCCGACGAGGAGTTGCCGGTAAATCCGCTGTTATATGAATTTGGCATTAACGACGATATAAAACCTGTTTTTGAAAATCTGTTAATTTATCCATACGGACGAAATTCATTAATTAACAACCAGAATAAACCAGTTAAAATAAAAACCTCAGGCGACAATGGTAATTATAAGCTCCTGAATGGCAATGAAATTGCGGTTTACGGCCCTGCAGGTTTCGGTTTTAAGGCATACGATCTTATGAACAACAGCAATAATAAGTTTGCGGTTTTTTCTATTCAGCTTCAGGTTGACTCTCTGACAGTTTATAGATATTCAATGAACGAATTCAGCTTTAATGAATCAAGATATATAAACAGCCATATTGATTATGAGATATTCCAGAAAGAGGATATCTATGTAGAAAGAGCTTTTGTATTACCTAATGATAAACTTAGCCGCTATTCAAATCTGGTGAATAATGGTATCTGTAACTTTAACGACGGGAAAAGACACCAGATTGAAATCACCGTCGCAGATATCCATAACAAGAGATCTACTCTGTCATTTACTGTTTTATCATCGCCAATGCCGGGGAATGAAACAAAAACAAAGAGTGATGAATTAAATACAGTTCTTATGCCTTATAACAGGAACAATAAGTTTATGGCAAAGAATGTGATAGTAAACCTTCCTTCAGGCACTCTTTACGATACTTTGTATTTTGAGTTTAAAATGTCACCCCGCAAACCCGGAGGTTATTCTGATATCTTTGATATTCATAACAGATATACTCCTGTCCACAAGGCATATAACCTCTCTATAAAACCTGATAACGTCGGGCCGGGTAAAGAAACAAAATTGCTGATTGTTCAGCTTACTGATGATATGAAAAAGATCCCTCTTTTGAGTTCATGGGACAACGGGTATATTTCGGCAAAACCTGACTTTTTTGGCAGATTCCTTATAGATATTGATACTGTACCTCCACTTATCTCGCTGAATGGGTATTCATCAGGGGCTAATCTGAAGGGGAAGACCAGTATGAAAATCAAAATCAGTGATAATCTGTCAGGCATTAAGTCGTACGAGCCTGAAATTGATGGTGAATGGGCACTATTCGAATATGATCAGAAGAATAACCTGTTAATATATGAGTTCGATTCAAAAAGAATCAGGAAAGAGACCCGGCATAATCTTAACCTTAAGGTAGCAGACAACAAAGACAATCTCAGTACTCTTAATTTCGATTTTATCTGGTGACTGCAGATCAGTAAATCCTGGCGGGATAGATCCCTTTCCTGATCATTTTCTTTATGCTCTCCACAACGAAAGGTTTGTCCTCGCGGTATGTCACGCCAAACCATCTTTCGTTACTCATCAGGATTTTAATTGTAATCTCCCCGTTTTTAACAAATTTGTCAACAGAAGTAGGAATATCAAGCTCCGATTTAAGATCCATTCCATTATTATTAATGAAACTCCGGAACTCTTTCCCCAGAAATTCATAACAGGATGGTTTAAATCCCCAGAGATTCATCGACACAATCTCATTGCCCGTGAAGTGTACAGGTTTACCGTCGGCCCCGGGTGCTGTAGCCCCATTCCTCGTCTTTTCAATCTGCCGGGTCTCAACAATCTTCCTCAGGAATCCATCCTCTCCGGCTTCGCAAACTCCCCGGTTGACATGTCCGTGGTCCGACAGGGTATTTCCCAGTTTATAGCCAACTATACAAAAATTATTGGGATCCTTATCGTTAATAAGAAAATCCTTAAGAATTTGAAATGATTCGACGCCATAATAGTCGTCGGCATTTATTACGCCGAACGGTTCATTGATTTTTTCCCGGGTGACAAGGATTGCATGACTTGTACCCCAGGGTTTCTCACGTCCTGGAGCTACCTTTACCCCTTCAGGAAGATTGGTAATCTCCTGAAATACATAATCAACCTCTATTTTACCCAGAAGTCTCTCAACAAATCTCTCCTTTACCTGTTCTTCAATGTCTCTCCTGATAACGAATACAATTTTTCCAAAACCGGCACGGATTGCATCATAAATTGAATAATCAATAATAGTTTCACCGGAAGGTCCAACTTCATCAAGTTGTTTATTTCCGCCATATCTGGTGCCCATCCCGGCAGCCAGTACCATAAGGGTTGGTTTCATAAGATTTATTTTTTCTTCACAATTATACAGAAAATTTTGTTACTTTTATTAATAGGTTTAAATTTAATAAATGGAGTTCAAAATTGAAATATGTGTCGACACTGTTGAATCAGCCATAAGTGCACAATCTGCCGGTGCCGACAGGATTGAATTCTGTGATAATCTTCCTGAAGGAGGAACCACACCCGGTTACGGATCTATTATATCTGCCAGGAATAATCTGAGCATCGGACTTCATGTTATCATCAGGCCAAGAGGCGGAGATTTTCTCTATTCAGATCTCGAATTCGACATTATGAGAAGGGATATTGAACTGTGCGGTGAATCAGGAGTTGACGGAATTGTGACCGGCATATTGCTGCCCGGCGGAAATATTGATGTCGAACGGACCGCAAGACTGATTGAATTTGCCTATCCTATGTCGGTAACTTTTCACAGGGCGTTTGATATGTGCAGTAACCCTTCCAGGGGACTTGAGGATGTGATTTCAACAGGTGCTTCACGTTTGCTGACGTCCGGGTTAAAAAACAGGGCTCAGGATGGCATTGAGCTGTTGCGTAAGCTGGTAAAGGAGGCCGGTGAAAGAATCATTGTAATGCCCGGTGGCGGTATTGATGAAACCAATGCCGCGCTGATCATGACAGCCACTAAAGCCAGGGAACTTCACCTTACCGGAAGAAAGGATATAACCAGCGAGATGATTTTCAGAAGACAGGGAGTAAATATGGGTGATTATCCGGGGATAAATGAATTTAAAAGAAAAATTGCAGATCCTGAGAAAATAAAAAATATAATTCAAATCCTTAAAATGATATAACATCATTTTGATATTTTATCTGTCTTGTTACCTTTGCACTTCCATGTTTCTGAAATCAAATTTTAACCTTAATTCAATATTTCCTATGAAGAGACTATTTGCAGCGTTCCTCGTGATTATTCTGTCAGAAGCTTTCCAGATATATAATACATATGCCTGTACCAATTTTCTGGTTACAAAGGGAGCTTCGGTAAAAGGATCAACAATGATTACCTATTCAGCTGATTCCCATCAGTTATATGGTGAACTCTATTTCTGGCCGGCAAGAGATTATCCTGCCGGAAGTATGCTTGATGTTTATGAATGGGATACTTACAGGTATATGGGAAAAATCAGACAGGTGCCTCATACCTACTCAGTGGTGGGGAATATGAATGAGCATCAGCTTTCAATCGGGGAGACTACTTACGGAGGAGTTGATAATATGGTTGATCCTGAAGGAATCATAGATTACGGGAGTCTTATCTATATTACACTTCAGAGGGCAAAGAGTGCCCGGGAAGCAATCAAAGTGATGTCTGACCTGGTTTCAGAATATGGTTATGCGAGTTCCGGGGAGTCGTTTTCAATTGCTGATCCCAATGAGGTGTGGATATTTGAGATCATCGGCAAGGGAAAAGGAAATAAAGGTGCAGTGTGGGTAGCTCGTATGATACCTGACGGATATGTATCAGGGCATGCAAACCAGGCAAGGATCCAGACCTTTCCTATAGCTACAGGGAAGAAAACAAGTGTGTCAATAACATCAAAAGACTTCACAAGGCTCTTCGATCCTGCAGTTGAAACTATATATGCCTATGATGTTATTGAGGTGGCAAGAGCTAAAAATTTATTTTCCGGTAAAGATCAGGATTTCAGCTTTTCTGATATTTATAATCCGATATCCTTCTCAGGTGCCAGATTCTGTGAAGTACGTGTATGGTCATTTTTCAAATCAGTGAATGATGATATGGATCAATACTTCAACTATGCCTCGGGTCATGACCTGAGCAGGAGAATGCCGTTATGGATCAAACCCAACCGCAAACTTTCGAATGGTGATATGATGAACTTTATGCGTGATCATCTGGAGGGTACTGCGCTTGATATGAGAAAAGATATGGGTGCAGGTCCGTTCGGACTTCCTTACCGCTGGCGGCCTCTTCAATGGAAAGTTACTTCAGATCCCAATTCACATGAATATTGCAACGAACGGGCTGCTGCCACGCAGCAGACAGGTTTTGTTTTTGTTGCCGAAGGCCGTAGCTGGCTGCCTGATCCTATTGGCGGAATTCTCTGGTTCGGAGTAGATGATGCAGCCACAACTGTCTTTAATCCAATATACTGTGGCATTCTAAACATTCCTGAGTGCTTTAAAGAGGGAAACGGTGATATGCTTACTTACTCACCAACTTCAGCATTCTGGGTGTTCAATATGGTGGCTAACTTCTGCTATTCCCGCTATGATTTAATGAGTGCTGATGCATTAAAAGTGCAGAAACAGCTTGAATCGAGGTATCTTTCTGAGACTGATGCAACTGATGAGGCCGCAAAGAAACTCTATTCCGTTGATGTCTGGAAAGCACGTGAATACCTTACTGATTATTCCGTCAAAAGTGCCCAGAATACCTTCGACCAGTGGAAAAAACTGAGCGAATATCTGTTAGTCAAATACATAGATGGAAATATCAAAAAGGAAAAAGATGGAACATTCGAAAGAAGTCCGGATGGTTGCCCTGTAATGCCACTTCAGCCGGGTTATTCTGATGGATGGAAGAAATCTGTCATTCAGGATACAGGGACTAAACTGCTTGTTCCGGCAGGATCCGTACATTAGGATTTACTGTAATGCAGTGCGTATGATTTTTACTTAACTGTATATCAATCTGTAAAATATTGAAACCGTACTTTTGGAGAATAAAAAATAAAATTGTACCTTTGCGACCTGTTTTAAGAATTGAAAATATTTTGAGAGATGAATTTAATGGATGTTGTTGAGAAAGAATTTGCAGTAACGAATGAATATCCTAAATTTGTTGCAGGGGATACAGTTACTGTTCATTATAAGATAAAAGAAGGAAACAAGGAGAGGATTCAGCAGTTTCGCGGTGTTGTGATCCAGCGATCGGGAAGCAGTCATACTGAGACTTTTACAGTAAGAAAGATGTCAGGGAACATAGGAGTTGAAAGGATTTTCCCTGTTGCATCTCCATTCATTGACAAAATTGAGGTAAACAAGCATGGTAAAGTGCGAAGGGCTAAAATCTTCTACCTCAGGGACCTGACCGGGAAAAAGGCACGTATCAGGGAAAAGAAATTCTAGTATTTAAATTTTAATATCAAAGGCTGTTCAGAATGAGCAGTCTTTTTTGTTTTGCTTCTTCAAGGAGTTTATCAGCCTGATTGTCTGCCTCCTGAATGAGCTGACCTGCTTTTTTATCGGCTTCTTTTTTCAGGGAATCGGCTGCTATCTTAGCGCCATATTTTGTCCATGGATTTTTTGATTCAGAATCCTTAATTAATCTTTGTGCCTGAATATCAGCTTCCTGTCTGATTTTTTCAGCAGCTTCAGCGGCTTCTTCCCTTAGTTTATTACCCTGCTCTTCTGCTTCCTTTACAAGCTTATCGGCCTGAATCTCAGCTTCTATCCTTGCTTTATCCTTTGCCTGTTCAAGTCCTTTACCTGCAGCCTCTTTTATGGCAGTTTCTGTAGTTTCCACGAAACCTGCGGCATTCCCCGGAGGCGTGTTCCCTGTAAAAGGTGTGATCACCGGTTTCAGAAATGTACCGGTAACCATGACATTAATCTTTATGATTTCAGATGGCTTAATCGCTATACCAAATGCAGAAGCCTGTGCAGAAAGATTATCAATAAGTGAATTTATTGAGCTTCCAAGCTCAGATCTGGGAATCTCAGTTTTAATAGCATAGTTGAGAGTCTGGTCAATTCCATGATCTCCGCCGATATTCATCTTTATGTTCCCAGCTTTAACGTTGAAGGGACTAACAAAAATCCTCCCATTACTGATCTTGAAACTTACATTAATGTCTTTGAATGTATTGGTGTAACTATCGCTTAGTTTCAGTGTCTCTTTCATTTTGTTATACACGGCCGATTCCACAAGCGTCACTTCATCCGACTGTAATCTGCCTCCTCCTGAAATAGTAGCGACAACTGGCATAAGATCGCGGCCGAGAAGGCTGCTGTACGACAGCCCCGCATTGATTTTCCCGTTAATACCTTTGGCGGTAGGTGCCAGCATCCGGATGGTATTGAAAGTATTAAATGCATCTTTTATTCCAAGCGCTTCAATTCTCAGGTCTGCCTTCATGAATGGTTTTAGAGTATCGCGTGTATCATAATTGGCATTCATGGCAACTGTACCTCCAAGCAGATCCATACCTGTATCCCTGAAACTGATGATACCGTCCTTAACGCGGATGTTTCCCTTCACATTCTGAACCTTGATTTTGTCATATATAAACTGATCGATGAGAGCATTAAAATCAAAATCTAAATTTTTCGGCACTGTAACAGCAGCAAGTGCAGTTGTATCCTCAGCTTCTTCCGAACCTGTGCTGAACGATGACATTATTTCACCCAGATCAACATTTTTTGAATGGAGCATAAGGTTACCCCTGATCACCTCATTTCTGAAAAGGTATGGGATGTAGTTTTCAAGCCGGCCGTTCAGGCTAAAGTCGCTCTTTTGACCTATGGTAAGCTCAGCATTTTTCAATAGTGCATAGCCGGGAGTAAATTCAAATCCTGCCTCCTGAATTACAGTCTCCGGATATCCGGTCATTGATACTGTCATACCGGAAAAGCTCATGGTTCCCGAAGCATTAAAATTTTCATAATCCTGTTTTTCAATCATTGACATACGACCCGCTGCTTTTACCGACAACTTTATCAACCCGGAGAAGCTCATGCTGTCGACCGGGAAGGTCCGGGAAACAGAGGCAAGGTCAATAGTGCCATTCATCGAACCATTAAAATCAGGATCGCTCACAGGTGTTTTAAGAGCAAATGTCAGGTCAAACGGATTTCCTGCCAGTTCCATATGGAATCTCTTTATGCTGACTGTTGTTTTGTCCATATCATTTCCGTCGATGAATATATCAGACTCCAGATTGATATTTTTTACCTGTTCAGGCAATGAGGGGTAGCTTATAAGTCCGTCGGTGACCTTTAAATCCAGAGTAATGTCAGGCATAGTACTATCCGCATCACTATACACCCCTTTTGCAGATCCGTTCAAAACGAAAGAGCCTCCTGTCTTAAGATCCCTGAAGTCATTAGAATATACAGCAGGAATTATGGAAAGAAGTGATTTAAAGGATGTTTCGTCTGTTTTGAACGTCAGATCCATACCGATATCATCATAAGGCATTTCGACCATTCCTGCGAAATTAACTTTAAGATCGTTGATCAGCAGGAAATTATCCCTGAGATAAAATTTCATACTGTCGAGCCGGGCAAGCAGATTTATTTTTGAGTCGGCTCGTGCTTTATTCAGATATTTTATACCATCCATAATATAAGTAACTTCCCCTGCCTGAAGGTTTATTTCCAGGTTGGTTTCATTCCCGGTAAGATCACCCTTCATGAAGCCGTTTACTTTTGAAATGTAAGTCGCTATATCCGATTCATGATCGGTATATGAAACTGAGCTGTTAATAATTTTGATTTGTTCCAGCAGGATTTTCATTCCGGAAGAAGGTTCACCGGCCGAGGTACTGTCTGTTGAGTCGTTCATAATGTCCCAGTTAAAGCTGCCGTCTTTAAGGACGATTATATTGATATCAGCCTTTTCAATAACTACTGAATTTATTTCATAGCCTGATTTTTTAAAAAGGCTGGATAGATTAAGGACAAGTTCGAAGGTTTCAGAGGCTGCCAGGGTATCATTTTCAAACCTATCAATGCCAACAACTGAAACATTTTCAAGTGAAAATGAAAGTTTTGGAAAGTTCCTGAGAAATCCGAGTTTATAGTCTCCGAATTTTACTTTTGCATTTACTGATTCATTGATTTTCTGCTCAATTTTTATTTTAATTTTCTCCTTGAATATTACAGGAAGAGTAAACAAAAGGATAAGGATCAGCAAAATAAGTCCAAGAAATATTTTAAGAATAATACCCGGTATTTTTCTCATGATGTTAATTCTGTATTGATTGCCAACGATATAATTGTCAGAATATTTTACATGCCTGAAGAAACAAAAATAGGTAATAATCGCGAGCAGAAAAATTTGTTATATTTGCGCCATTATTAACAGAATGGTCCCGTAGCTTAACTGAATAGAGCATCTGACTACGGATCAGAAGGTTGGGGGTTTGAATCCCTTCGGGATCACAAAACAAACAATGCTCCGAAAGGAGCATTATTTGTTTGACAGATAAAAGGAAACCGCAGGTTTCGTTTTTGGATGGAAAACAAATAATGGAAATCCCGCAAAGCGGGGTGGCATTGTTTGTTTTGTAAC
>Ga0209254_10003626_pt1 | contig 14079 bp, 12 predicted proteins | sample FrelakmetDIP11DI_FD_187148 | JGI IMG/M metagenome (GOLD analysis project Ga0209254, IMG submission 187148) | Freshwater lake sediment microbial communities from the University of Notre Dame, USA, for methane emissions studies - DIP11 DI (SPAdes)... | ecosystem: Environmental > Aquatic >...
GAGCCAGGCACATAGTACCCACCGCCATTGGGATCGCCGGCGACGGCAATCTCGCCGCGAGGGCTGAGATCCACGACCGCGGTGAGGCGCTCGCTCATCTCATCCATCAGGGCCTCGTAGGCGGCCACCACTTGATCCTTGCCGGCCTTTGTCTGGGTTTCGTAGGAGCCGGCCTCCTGGACAGCGCGGCCCAGCAGCTCGCCCAGGCCGGCGTCCTTGGGGTAGCCCAGGTCGTCGAAGGCCTGGCGCAGCTCGGCCTGGATGCGGGCCACTTCGGCCAGCCCGATGGCGTGGATCTCGTCGGCGGTCAGATCGGTCGAGGTTTCGCGGCGAAGCAAGTAGGCGTAGCACGCCTCGCCGTTTGGCAGCCTCCACAGCCCGGCGTCGTCGGTGGCGACCGTCTGCAGGGTTTCGAAATGGTAGACCAGCGTCCGAAAGGCAGGGATGACCGACCGGGTGATCTCGACCTCGGCGGCGGTGCGAAAGCCCTGTTTTTCGGCGACGCTCATTCCTTGCACGGCGCCGAGCTTTTGGGAAAAGGTGGTGTAAAAAGGCGTAGACGCCGCACTGCCATCGGCAATGGCGTGGAGGTTGGACAGCGCCATCTCGACGACGAACCTGGGCGGGATCGTGCCTGCTTGCTCGCGCAGCTCGAGGCCCTCCATGACCTGTGCAACCTGGTCGTCCACCTGCGACAGGCGCGAGAGGTAGTCTTCTACGTCCTGCTTGGTCTCCAGGGGGTGGATCTCGGTGAACAACCGGATCAGCTCGACGTCGTAGCTGCCGACCATAAAGTGCACCGGGTACTCGCAGTAGATGAGGTCGTGGCCGCGGGCGCGGCTGTCCAGGTACCATTCATAGACGTCGTAGGAGACCTGCTGCTCGGGGGATAGCGCTGCCGGGTCGTAGGTGCGCAGGATCTCCAGGATGGCGTCTTCCAGCTCTTGGGTATCGCGGACGTAGGCATCGGACAGGTTGTTGAGCTGGTCGTTGCGCAGGCCAAACTGCTGGGAGATGCCGGCGTAGGTGAGCGCTTCGGGGCTGCGGAGCAGCAGTTGCTTGTAGGATTCGTCAAAGAACTGGTCAAGCGGCAGCCCCTGAAGCTGGGCGACAATGTCGGCGATGGCGGGCTGGGTGGCTGTCGGCGTCGGCGTCTCACTCCGCTCCGCTTCGGGGATTGTCATGGCGGTGGGCGGCGCCGGTGTCCCACTCGGCTTCGCTTCAGGGATTGTCATACTGGTCGGCGGTATAGGGGTTGCTGTGGGTGACATGGGCGTATCTGTCGAAGGCACAGACGTCGCCGTGGGCGGGACAGGCGAGTTGGCCGGCACAACAGCTACTGCCGTGGCAGTCGGCGGCACGGGCGTCCCACTCTGCTCTGCTTCGGGGATTGTCATCGGTGTGGGCGCGGGTGTGCCACACGAGGCGATCAGAAGCAGGGCAAGAAGGTTAGCAATGAACGGCTTGACGGATGCAGACACGGGCTTGCTCCTTTCGTGCGCCTGGCCGATGGAAAGATTCCCGGCGTACAAAAGGTAAACCCTGAGCTAGCCTCCTATGTTCATTGCTGTTTGGCCAGCGCCGCCCAGATGGCGGCCAGGTTGTCGGCCACGGACGCGCGGTCGTTGTAGAGGCCCGAGCCGACGATCAGGCAGGTGGCGCCGGCGGCAGCGACTTCGGCGACGTTGTGGGCCTTGATGCCGCCGTCGACCTGGAGCTCGACGCCGGTCAGGCCGCGCTCGTCGAGGGTGCGGCGCAGCTGGGCGATCTTGGCAGTGCTGGAGGGGACATAGTGTTGGGCACCAAAACCGGGGTCGACCGACATGACCAGCACCAGGTCCAGCTCGGGCAGGATGTCGTCGAGGACGGCCAGGGGAGTGCTGGGGTTGAGGGCGACGCCGGCCTGGCAGCCCAGCTCTTGGATCTGCCGGACGGTGTGGCGCAGGTCAGGAGTGGCCTCGACGTGGACGGTCATGAGGTCGGCGCCGGCCTGGGCAAAGGCAGGGATGAGCCGTTCCGGCTGTTCGATCATGAGGTGGGCATCGAGAGTGCCGTGGATGATGGGCCGCAGGGCGCGGACGACGAGGGGGCCGACGGTCAGGTTGGGCACGAAATGGCCGTCCATGACGTCGACCTGGATCCAGTCGATGCCGGCGGCCTGGGCCTCGCGGACCTGCTCGCCCAGCCGGCTAAAGTCGGCGGATAGGATCGATGCGGCGATCTTGACATCCATGGCATTTGCTCCGGGTCAGAAAGGGACTTGGGACGCAGATAAACGCAGATGACGCAGATGATGCCGTGTTGGCAGCGCTAGTCTGTGTTGGTCTGAGTCCGGTTGAGAACACGCACGCCGGCGGGGCCGGCGGCGACGACGGCGGTGGTCACGTCGAGAAAGAGGCCGTGGTCGACGATGCCGGGCCGGTCGGCCAGGATGCGGGCCAGGGCGTACGGGTCGGCGATGCCGCCGGGGAACCAGCAGCGGGCCAGGTAGTTGCCGTTGTCGGTGACGATGGGCGAGCCGTCGGCCTCTTCCCACAGCTCGGCGCGGCCGGAGATGCTGTCTAGCCAAGCCACCTGGGCGAGCGCGGCAAAGGAAACAATCTCGACCGGCAGGGGGCCACAGGTACCCAGCCGCTCGACAAGCTTGGCCTCGTCGACGAGGACCAGGAAGCGGTCGGCGTGGGCGACGACGATCTTTTCGCGGAGGAGGCAGCGGCCCAGGCCCTTGATCAGGTTGAGGTTGGGGTCCACCTCGTCGGCGCCGTCGACGGCCAGGTCCAGGCGGTGCTGTTCGTCGAGGGTGGTGAGCGGGATGCCGTTGCGGCTTGCACGGGCGGCGGTCGCTTCAGAGGTGGGCACGCCCACGATGTCGCGCAGCGCGCCCGACCGCAGCCGCTCGCCGAGCAGGTCGACGAAAAGGCCGGCGGTGGCGCCTGAGCCCAGGCCCAGGACCATGCCGCTGTGGACGTAGGCCAGCGCGTGGCTGGCGGCTTCAAGTCTAGGATCCATAGTTGCTTTCTTGCCTGCGGCGGATTCGCAATCCGCCACAAGCAATAGAGCGGCCCTATTTGAGCAACGCCTTGGCGCGGGCGACGATGGCGTCGGCGGTGATGCCGAGCTGCTGGTACAGGACTTGATACGGCCCTGAAGCGCCGTAACGGTCGAGCCCGAGCGTGTCGCCTTCCAGCCCTACATAGCGCTGCCAGGCCAGGGTGACGCCGGCTTCGACCGCCATGCGGGGCACGCCTGCCGGCAGGACGGCGGCGCGGTAATCGGCCGGCTGGGCGTCGAACAGGCTCCAACTGGGCATCGACACGACGCGGGCAGCGATCCCCTCGCCGGCGAGTTGGCGGCGGGCGTCGAGGGCCAGGCTGACCTCGGAGCCGGTGGCGATGAGCACCAGGTCAGGTTGTTCCTCATGGCCGGCGAGGCCCACTTCGACGCCGATCCCGCCGCCGGTGGCGATCTGGACTATGTTCCCGGCGCGTGCCTGTCCTGGGCCGGACAGGCCCAGGGGCGCGCCCTCTTGGGGCGCAGCATCGGCCAAGATGTAGGCGCCGCGGGCCAGGCCGTTGTCGGGCGGCGTGACGTGGGGAACCGACTGGCGGGTGAGGATGAGGGCGGTGGGGCCGTCGCGCCGCTCCAGGGCGACGCGCCAGGCGCGGGCCGTTTCATTGGCGTCGGCGGGGCGGATAACCAGCAGGTTGGGAATGGCCCGCAAGGCGGTCATGTGCTCGGTGGGCTGGTGGGTTGGGCCGTCCTCGCCCAGGCCGATGGAGTCGTGGGTAAAGACATAGATGACCGGCACCCCCATCATCGCCGCCAGGCGGATGGCGGGCCGCATATAGTCCGAAAAGACGAGGAAGGTGCCGCCGTAGGGCCGTATGCCACCATGCAGAGCCAGGCCGCTCAGGATGCCGCCCATGGCGTGCTCGCGGATGCCGAAATGGAGGTAGGTGCCGGTGAAATCGTCGCGGACGACCGCGCGGGCATCCTTGGGGCGGGTGTTGTTGCTGGGCGTCAGGTCGGCCGATCCGCCCAGCAGCATCGGCAGGCGCGGAGCGAGGGCGTCCAGCACCTGGCCAGAGGCGGAGCGCGTAGCCAAGGGCTTGTCGGCGGTGCTCCATGCCGGCAGGGCGGCCTCCCAACCTGGCGGCAGCTCGCCGCCGATCATCAGGTCCCATTGAGCGGCTAGGTCGGGGTAGGCCTGGCGGTAGCGGTCGAGGAGCGCCTGCCAGCCGGCCTGGCGGGCGGCCAGCTCGCCCCGGCGCCCGGCCCAGTAGGCATAGACCTGGGGCGGGACGTGGAAGCGGGGCTCCTGGGGCCAGCCGTAGGCCTCTTTGGTCAGGCGCAGGTTGTCCTCGCCCATCGGCTGGCCGTGAACCTTGGCCGTGTCCTGGAGGGGGCTGCGGTAGCCGATGTGGGTGCGGCACAGGATGAGCGACGGGCGGCCGGTCTCGGCCTGGGCGGCGCGCACCGCCGCGTCGACGGCGGCCATGTCGTGGCCGTCGACGTACTGGGTGTGCCAATGGTAGGCGGCAAAGCGGGCGGCCACGTCGTCGCTGAAGGAGAGGCTGGTGGGGCCGTCGATGGTGATGCCGTTGTCGTCGTACAGGACGATCAGCTTGGACAGGCCGAGGTGGCCGGCCAACGAGGCGGCTTCGTGGGAGATGCCCTCCATCATGTCGCCGTCGGAAGCGATGACGTAGGTATAATGGTCGACCAGGTCAAAGCCGGGCTTGTTGAAACGGGCGGCCAGCCAGCGCTCGGCCAGGGCGAGGCCGACGGCATTGCCCAGGCCCTGCCCCAGGGGGCCGGTGGTGGTCTCGACGCCGCGCTCTGGGTCACGCTCGGGGTGGCCAGGGGTAGGGCTGGCCCACTGCCGGAACTGTTTTATGTCGTCGAGGGTGAGGCGATAGCCGGCCAGGTGCAGCAGACCGTAGAGCAGCATCGAGCCGTGGCCGGCCGACAGGACAAAGCGGTCACGGTCAGGCCAGGCTGGGTCGGCCGGGTTGTGCTTCAGGAAGCAGGTCCACAAGACGGTGGCCACGTCGGCCATGCCGAGGGGCAGGCCGGGATGGCCGGCGTTGGCCTGCTGCACTGCGTCGGCAGCGAGCATGCGCAGGGTGGTGGCGATTAGGGTATCGGTTTCGTCGTACATAGTCATGTTATGGGTCACCGTACCGGCGGCAGGGCTGTCCTGTGCCAGGCGGGCACAGGGGAGCCGCCTCTGATATGACAGAAACCGGATTTCTTCCCTGGCCCGCTGGCGCGAGCCAGGGTGGGCCAGAAATCCGGTTTCTTGGATTATCCTACCGCGGCGCGGACGGCGGGCAGTTGACCGGCCGAGCCGAGCTTTTCGTTCTTGTGGGCGATGAACTTGGCATACTCGCCGACAAAGATCTTGCCCGGCGGGCGAAAGTCAAACTTTTCCGGTTGATCTCGGAAATACTCCCGGTGGACGCGGGTCCACACCAGCCGGCCGTCGGTGTCGATGTTGACCTTGACCACGCCCAGCGGCACGGCTGTGGCGAATTCGTCCTCGTTGACGCCCCTGGCGGATGGGTCGAGCTTGCCGCCGGCGGCATTGATGCGCTGGACTTCGTCAGGCGGGACAGACGAGGAGCCGTGCATAACCAGAGGAAAGCCGGGCAGGCGCTGCTGGATCTCGGCCAGGCGGTCGAAGTGGAGGCTCTGGGTGCCCTTGAACTTGTAGGCGCCGTGGCTGGTGCCGATGGCGACGGCCAGGCTGTCGCAGCCGGTGCGGCGGACGAACTCGGCTGCCTCGTCGGGGTCGGTCAGCATGGCGTTCTTCTCGTCGACCTTGACGTGCTCCTCGACGCCGCCCAACATACCCAGCTCGGCCTCGACGCTGATGCCTTTGGCGTGGGCCCGCTCAACGATGCGGCGGGTGGTGGCGACATTGCCGGCAAAGGGCTCGCCGGAAGCGTCGATCATCACCGAGCTGTAAAAACCCGAGTCGATGCAGTCGTAGCAGGCGGCCTCGTCGCCGTGGTCGAGGTGGACGGCAAAGATGGCGTCGGGGTAAAGCTCTTCGGCGCCGCGAATGAGGGCCTCGAGCAGCTTGACCTTGGCATAGTCGCGGGCGCCCTTGGAGATCTGGATGATGAACGGCGCCTGCGAGCTGACACAGCCCTGGAACAGGCCAAGGGTCTGCTCCATGTTGTTGATGTTGTAGGCGCCGACGGCGAAATGGCCGTACGCAAGCTTGAACAGTTCTTGGGTTGTTACGATCATGGGTCTCTCCTTCTTCTGTTTATTTCAGGGTAAGCAGGTAGGCGACCAGGTCATCGATCTGCTGCGGTGTGAGCTGCTTGCCAAATGAATCGGGCATGATGCCTTTGTCAAAGCCGGACGTCACTTCGGCGTCGGGGTTGACGATCGCCTCGCGCAGGCTCTGCTCGCCCTCGGTGCTGACGCCGGCCAGCGATGGGCCGGCCAGGTCGACGCCCTGCACGACCGAGTGGCAACTGGCGCATTCAATCTTGAAGAGTGCTTCGCCGGGCACGGCCTCGCCTTTGCCACCAGACAGGCCGGACGTGGTATCGGTGCCGCAGGCCGCCAGGCCGACCAGGGCCAAAACCAAAAGCAGGACCACTATCGAGGTGCGCATTTGCCTATCCTCCTCAACGGATGGTGCACCTGCTACATTCTACCATAGAGCGAGGGTTTGGGCAAGCGTCGGGAGCCGGGAGTGTGCCGAAAGCTTTATTGGTTCAGGATCAGCTCGGCCTCGGGCGCTTTGAATTCGATGGCGCGGTGGGTGCCGTCGCAGAACGGCTTCTTGCTCGATCCGCCGCAGCGGCACAGGTAGACGATGTCGCCGGCAAGGGTCTGTTGGGCCTGCGCCACGAGGCACTCGGCCGGTCCGGGGACCATCCACGGGCCGTTTTCGCGCGCTTTTATCTTGATCTCTGGCATTGAATCCTCCTCGGTATTGGGTATTTGCCTCGCACAAGGCAAGGCCCTTATATCACAACTCCAGAACTGTGTCAATGTGAGGCCTTGGTGGATCACGGGGGGATGAGATTCGTCGCTTCGCCCATCCCCTGAGGGGGATCTGCGTGAATGACGGGTGGGGCTCAGCGCGTAGAGTCGGAGGTGGCGCCGGCCAACGGCGGCGCCATGGCTGCCGGCGGGGGAAGCGGGGCCACGTAAGCGGCACGGATCGCCTCGGCTAGCTCGTCGGCGGAGACGTTCTTGAGCAAGCAGCAGATGGCCCCGGCCTCGACGGCCTCGCGGGCCAGGTCGCTCTCCTGGAAGGTGGTCAGGGCGATGACCTGGATGTGGGGCCAGCGGCTGCGCACGGCGCGGATGGCGGCGACGCTCCCTACGGTCGCCATGCCCGGCATGGCCAGGTCCATCAGCACCACGTCGGGTTGGGTGTAGAGGCACAGATCGATGGCCGCCTGGCCATCGGCCCCTTCGCCGACGAGCTCGAGGTCGTCGAAGGCCAGGAGAAAGGTGGCCAGGGCGCGGCGCACCGCGACGTTATCGTCGACGATCAGAACGCGAATGCGGCCGGCAGGGTTTTCGTCCATGGTTACCCATCGGCGGCCACGATCTGGCCGCCTTGCATCCGCAGTGCCCTGGTGCCAAAGACGATGAGCTGGGTGGAGTGGGTCACCAGCAGGACTGTGACGCCGGTCCGGGCGTGGATCGCCTGAAAGGTGGCCATGATCTCCTGCTCTGTCTGCTCGTCGAGGTCGCTGGTCGGCTCGTCGGCCAGCAGCAGCTCGGGCCGGTTGATGAGCGAGCGGGCGATTACCACCCGCTGCTGCTGCCCGGCCGAAAGCTGGCGGGGGTAGGCGTCGAGCTTGTCCGACAGGCCGACCTCGTCCATTAGCTGCACTGCCCGCTCCCGGGCGCCAGCCTGTGCCTTGGTGTCGCTTTTGGCGGCGGCGAACAGGGTGGGCAGCAGGACGTTCTCCAGGGCCGTCAGCGACGGCATCAAGCTGGGGAACTGGAAAACAAAACCGATCTTTTCGTTGCGCAGCCGTGACTGCTCGGCGTCGGGCAGCTTCCAGATCTCGACGCCGTCGAGCAGCACCCGGCCAGAGGTGGGCCGGGCCAGCCCGGCGACCAGGTTCAGCAGCGTCGTCTTGCCCGAGCCCGACCGGCCGGTGATGACCAGAAACTCGCCCCGCTCGACTTGCAGGGTTACGCCCTGCACGGCAGGAACCGACCTGCCCTTGGCAATGCTATAGGTTTTGCTGACGTCCTGCAGTTCTATCATCGACTCATTCTCTCATCGACACCGCCGGGTCTTGAAGGCTGATGCGCAGGGTAGGGAACAGGGCGGCCACGACGACGCTGGCCAGGACCAGAGCCAGCCCGGCCAGGCCCAGGGCCAACACCCCGGACAGCGACGGCAGCAGGAAGGGCACTCCCATCAGGCCGACGATCAGATCGCGGAACAGAAAAGTGGCCAGGCTGGCGATGGCAATGCCCACCACCCCGCCGGCCAGTGCCAGCAGCACCGCCTCCCACAACAGCGACTGCAATACGGCCAGGCGGGTGGCGCCCAGGGCGCGCATAACCCCAATCTCGCGCCGGCGCTCGTTGACGGCCATGGAAAAGACGAGGGCGATCAGGGCCATGGCCAGCAGCCAGGTGATGCCCAGCAGAACGACGATGCTGCGCAGCAGGCCCAGGAGCTGGAGGCGCTGTTCTTTGAACAGGTTGGTGGCCTCCATCGGTGCCACGCCGGGTATGGCGGCGGCGATCTGCTGCGCTACTTGGTGAACGTCGGCGTCGGGGGCCACCTTGACCAGGACCGACGAGATACTGTCGGGCGGGATTTCGAGCGGCTTGACGGCCAGGGTGTACGACAGCCTGGCGATCCGGTTGGCCGTCTCGAAGGTCAGGAACATGCTCTGGTCCAGGCCGGCGCCGGTTTGCTCCAGGGTACCCACCAGGTCGACGGCGCTGCCGTAGATCAGGATATTGTCCTGGCCGGAGGGGATGTATACGTGGTTCCCGCCGACGGCCTCCATGAGCCGCAGCTCGCCTTCCAGGTTCTGTTCGAGCCAGGGGCGGAGGGTGAAATCGGTGGCCGGGTCGTAGGCGATCAGGAACATTTCCGGTAAGGAGCAACAGGTCGCGCCGCGGAGGGTGGCCAGGTAGAGCTGTGGTGAGGCGGCGACGACGCCCGGCACGGCGGCGATCTGGTCGGCCACCGAGGCGGGCATCCAAAAGTGGGCCGGCACGCCCATCAGCAGCGCGCTCTCGATGCGGGCCTCGTTGCCGGCGGGGATGACCAGGATGTCGGCTCCCAACCGTTCCAGGGCCAGCCGCAGGCTACTGTCGGCGCCGCGGATGACGAGTGTGCCGCCTATGACAAAACCGGCCATGAGCGCGGCGCAGAAAAAGACGACCCAACTGCGAAAAGAGCTGCCGGCCAGGTTACGCCTGGCGAGTCGAATCAATCCCATGTGGCTACTCCCGCATCACAAGGGCGGGTTCCTGGCGGCTAATCCGGGCAGCAGGGAGGTAGGCGGCCAGGGTGACGCTGGCCAGGGCTAACAACAGACCGCCCAGGATGAGGCCGAGGAAGGCGACCGGCGCCGGCAGCAGGAGCGGCACGCCGGCCAGACGGGTGATCTGGGCCTGCAGCGGGGTGATGAGCAGGATTGCCACCAGGTTGCCGGCCAGGCCGCCGGCCATGGCCAGCAGGGCGCTTTCGGCCAACAGTGACTTGAGCACGATGGTCTGGGACGCTCCCAGCGCTCGCAGCACGCCGATCTGCCGCCGCCGCTCGTTGACCGCCAGTGAGAAGGCCAGGCCCATGAACAGCATCGACAGCAGCCAGGTGACGCCGAGCATGATCAGCACCGTACGCAGCAGGCCGATCATCTGGGTGCGCTGCGTCTGAAACAGTCCGGTGCTCTCGATCGGAACCACGCCGGGCACCTGCTCCATGACGCGCACCGAGACGTCGTGGGTGTCGCTGCCCATGGCCACCTTGACCATCGCCGTCGTGATGCTGCCTGGGGCGATCTTGAACGGCTGCAGGCCTGACTCTTCCGTCTGCCGCAGGATATCCTGGGCCGTGTCAAAGGTCACGAACAGGCTCTGATCGAGGTCGCTGCCGGTCGGCTGGAGCTGGCCGGCCAGCTTTAGGTCGTAGCCGTAGACGCTAACGGCTTGACCGCCGTCCGGGGCTGAAACGTAGCTGCCGGCGATCGCCTCGCCAAAGCCCAGGCCGCCGTTAAGCTCCTGCTCAAGCCAGGGCTCGACGACGAAATCGGTCGCCGGCTCGTAGGCCATCAGGAACAGCTCTGGCCTGGCCGAGAAGGGACTGTCGCGCAGGGTGGCCAGGTAGAGCTGCGGGGTGACGGCGGCGACACCCTCCACCTGGGCGATGCGATCGAGGTCCGCCCGCGGCATCCACAGCTGCGTGGCGGTGCTCATCAGGTGAGCGCTCTCGGCCTTCTGGTTGACGATACCCCAGGGAAAGACGAGAAGGTCAGCCCCCATCCGGGCGAGGTTGGCTTGGAGGCTGTTCTCGGCGCCGAGGACGACGAGTGTGGCAGCGAGGCCGAGTCCGGCGACCAGGGCAGCGCACAGGAACACGGCCCCGCTGCGGAACAGGCTGCCGGCGATGTTCTTCACCGCCAGGCGAGACAAGCTCATGAGTTGAACTATTCCGGGCCCCGAGACAGCCAGATGGCGGCCCCGCTGGCGACGATGGCCAACACACCCATCAGGATGAGCGCCGGGTCCATGAGCGAGTTGCAGATCATGTCGTCGTTGCTGCACACGCCGATGAGAACGGCAGGCAGCAGGACGGCCATGAGGCCCAGAACTGCACCCACGATGCCCAGGTAGCGGGTCGACTCTTTGCGCTTGGACAGGAGCATCAACAGCCCTACGGCCAGTAGAGGCACGCCCACGGCTATCTCGGCGCGGGCGGTCCAGTGACACTTCATGGAAACCTGCTTGCCACTTTCCAGGGTGAGCATCTTGCCCTGGGACTCGCAGTCGGTGAATTGCGGCACGATGGCGATCAGCAATGCCAGCACGATGATGATGGAAGCTACGACTTTCATGATGTTTGGCCCTCCTTTGGCACTGGTGGAATTGGGTTATCTTCTGCCCTGGTGCAATCCAATCATACCGCAAAGTGCGTTCGGCCGCAAGGTTCTACCAGGTCACGGCGTGCTCTATCTGCATGTCGTCGATGGCGATGGTGACCAGGCTGCCGGGCTTGATGGCGTTGGCCGTGTTGCGGTACAGGATATAGTAGACGCGGCCCACCTCCATCTCGTGGTGGTGAAGGCCCATGATGGTGGTATCGACGCCAAGGCTGGTGTCCTCGGAGATCAGTCTAGGCGAAGTTTCGGTATAGTGACCAAAGTTGGCCGCCTTGGCCGGATCGATGATCCGGAAGCGCAGGTCGACCATGCCGCCGTCGGCGATCACGGCCATAGTAGTAAAGCGGACGCCGAACTTGTCTTCGATCTCTTGGCTCAGGGGTATGCCCGGCACGCGGGCCTGGGCCTCCGAGCCGGCGTGGTAGAGCTGCCATGCGGCCCACAGGCCGGCGGCGACTACCAACAGGCCCACGGCCAGCAGCAGATGCTTGGCGCTGATGCCCAGCGGTCCTCGCCACGTCTTTAGTGTTGCAACTGACTTGTTTATCATCACCGTATCTCCAGCATTTTGGCCAGGACTTGAGGCGCTTAGCGCCTCAAGTCCTGGCCGGTTCTGTTTTACTGCTCGCGCAAGATCATGGGCAGGAAGATCCGGATCACGTCTGGCTCGGGATCATTCTGGCCTAGGTTGCCCGACACGATCAACTGCGTCGGGACGGCAGCCCCCCAGTTGTTGGAGCTGTCCCGGGCGCGGACCCGGATGGTGTAGGTGCCGTTGGGCCAGCCGGTGACATTGATCGTCCCGGCCAGCATCTCGGTGGTGCTGTCAAAGGCGCCGTCGGCGGCCTGAAGAGGCTGGTGCGCCCCGTTGTTGACCCACCACTCGGCGGCGGCGATGTTGGACAACATGCCGGGGTCGGTGGCGCCGGCGGTCAGGCTGACCGACGTGGCGCCGTTGGTCGGGTTGGGCGACAGGTTGACGTTGGTGACGGTCGGCCCGGTGGTGTCGTTGGTGCCGCGGTCGATAACGATCGTCCCAGCGCCGACGGTGCCCCAGTTGCCGGCAGCGTCGAGGCCGTGGACCCAGACATAGTGGGTGCCCTGGGACAGCTTGGTAAAGTTGCCGATGCCGATGTCGAGGTAGACACCCTCGACGACCTCATCGAACAGGCCGTCGCTGGGGAAGAGGCGGAATCCGGTGCCGTCGGGCCCGACGGTGTCGATAAAGCCTTCCGCGTTGGCCAGCGCCGATTGGACGCCGTTCGACAGGGCGTCGGTGATGACGCCGGACACGCGCACGCTGGTGACGGGCGGCGGGCCCTGTAGGAGCAGGTAGTCGGGGTTGAGGGTCACGACAGGCGCGGCCGGCCCGGTCTTGTCGAGGGTGAGGGTGATGACGCCGGGAACGCCCCAGTTGCCCAACGAGTCCTGGCTGGTGACGGCGATGGGGTGCAGACCTTCCGGCAGGGCCGTCAGGATGGCGCTGGGCAGGGTGGCGGTCATGGCCGCGACCGGCTGGTCGATGCGGTTGAGGGTCATCGGCTGGACCGGCCCGCCGTCGATGCTATACCGGCCGGCCACGACGTTCTGGCGGCCGTTGGCATGGTCGTCGCCGGTGGCCTGCAGCAGCACCGATTGAGAGCCGTTGGTGGGCTCGGGCGACAGGCTCAGGCCGGTGCTGTCGGGGCCGGCCTTGTCCAGGTTGAGGACAGCCGAGCCGACAAAGCCCCAGTTGCCGCCGGCGTCCATGCCGCGGACGTAAAAGATATAGTAGCCGCTGGGCCAGGTGGCCAGGGTCGAGGCCGGGATAACGGTCGACACCGCGACAAAGGGGGTAGTGCTGAGCACAAAGAGCGGTGTGCCGGTGCCAGGTGCACCCAGGTTGTTGACAAAGTACTCTGCGCGCCGGACAGCCTGGTTGCCGGTCTGCCGGTCGTCGAGCCAGCCGTTCAGCTTGACGCCGCCTGTGCCGGTGGTGGGGCTGGGGAGAACAGTTACCTGGCTGGCTATCGGCCCAACTCCGCCCGGCGGGGCGCCGGTGACGGCGCGGACGAAGGTCATCATCCCGCCAAAGTTCAGCGGTCCACCAGGCACCGTCTGGCCCGAGTTGTGCAGCAGCAGGCTGGTGTCGTAGACGGGATAGCGGGTGCCGGCCAAGGCCAAGGCCGGGACCACTGTGATGGTGTCCAGCGTTCCCCCGCTGGGGACCTTTCCCGCTGCCCCCTTTTCGCCGTGCGGCCAGCCGCTGGGGTCGCCGTTGGCGGCGATGACCCGCTGCTGGAGGCCGAGCAGCCCCATGCTGTGGCTGACCAAGCCGACGTTGATGTAGCGCAGCAGGACCCTGCGGCCGGCGCCGCTGTCGATGATCGCCGTCTGGGGATAGGCCTTGCCGTTGATCAGCCAGTATCGCGGCGTATAGTTGTACAGCTTGAAACCGGCAGGGTTGTTGTTGATCGCCGGGTCGATGTCGCTCAGCACCAGCAGCGCTTCGTCGTCGTAGGCAGTGGTCGGGTCGTCGTAGGCCTGGCCCGCGGTCAGTGGGCGAACGACCAGGCCGCCGTACAGGCCCATGGCCACCTGGCGCGCCCCGTCGGCGGTCAGGCCTGCTTCGTACAGGTAGGTGCCGGGCCTGGTGACGGGGAAGGTGTAGGTCAGCACGCCGCCCGCGCCAACGCCGGCCAGGTCGGGCGCCAGGCCCCACTGGCCGGGGAAGGCCAGCGACATGGTCATGGGCAGTTGGTTGTGCAGCACCACCTGGAGCGTCTCGTTCTGATTGGCGATCAGCACCGGGCCGGGCAGTTGCGCCGGGCCGGCGACTGTGTCGGCAAAGCCCCAGATGGGGATAATCTCGCCTGTAGGCAAGGCCAGTGTGCCGGGCTTGGCCCACAACTGGCAGGTGCGGACGGCGCCGTTCAGGGTGCAGGTGGCCGGCGGCAGTGTGCCGGCCGGAGCTTCCTGGGCG
>Ga0209254_10003627_pt1 | contig 14078 bp, 7 predicted proteins | sample FrelakmetDIP11DI_FD_187148 | JGI IMG/M metagenome (GOLD analysis project Ga0209254, IMG submission 187148) | Freshwater lake sediment microbial communities from the University of Notre Dame, USA, for methane emissions studies - DIP11 DI (SPAdes)... | ecosystem: Environmental > Aquatic >...
GCGCCCACGTCGGCCAGCGCGCGCGTCACCGGCATCGGCGGCAGGCTGGCCAGGAACAGCTTGCCGTAGCCGGCGCTGTACAGGCGCGGGTCGCACAGCATCAGCACGCCGCGGTCGTGCACGTCGCGGATCAGGCGGCCGGCGCCCTGCTTGAGCGCGATCGCGGCGGCCGGCACCTGGTACTCGGAAAAGGGATTGCCGCCGGCCTCGCGGATGACGGCCAGGCGCGCCTCCAGCACCGGGTCGTCGGGCGGCGCGAAGGGCAGCTTGTCGATCACCACCAGCGACAGCGCCTCGCCGCGCACATCCACGCCTTCCCAGAAGCTCGCGGCGCCCAGCAGCACGCCGTTGCCCGAGGCGCGGAAGGCGTCGAGCAGCTGCGCGCGCGGCGCGGTGCCCTGCACGAACAGGGGATACGGCGCATCGGCCAGCAACTCGGCCGCGCGCCGCAAGGCGCGATGCGAGGTGAAGAGCAGGAATGCGCGGCCCTTCGAGTGCGCCAGCACCGGACGCACCGAATCGACCACGCGCTCGACGTAGTCCGAAGCCGCGGGCGGCGGCAGTCCCTGCGGCACGTAAAGCAGCGCGTTGCGCGGGAAATCGAAAGGGCTGGGCAGCGCCAGCGTGACCGGGTCCTCAAGACCCATCTGCGCGGTGAAGTGCTCGAAGCGCCCCGCCACCGACAATGTTGCCGAGGTGAAGATCCACGCAGCGCGCGTGCGCTGGCGGAACTCGCGCAGCGGCTCGGCCACGTCGAGCGGCGTGGACGCGAGCACGAAGCCGCGCTCGGTGGTCTCGTACCAGTGCACCCAGCCTGATTCGGCCGGAACGCGCAACTCGCCGAGGCGCTCGAGCAGGTCCTCGGCGCGCGCGTGGCACGAATCCAGGCCCTCGCTGCGCTCCGCCAGCGTCGCCAGCGTCGCCGTGGTGCGCTCGAGTGCCTGCGCCAGCGCTTCGAGCGCGCGATCGACCGCGTCGCGCTCGCGTACGCGTGCCCACGGTCCGCGCTTGCCATCGCCGTCCAGCACCAGGCGCAGGTTGCGCACCGCCGGCTCGATCGGCGTGCCCAGCGCCGCCAGCGCGGCCTTGGCCCCGGACTCGGCGGCGGCCTCGCGCAGCGCGTCCTGCTCGAGTTCGACCAGCTGGCGCGAGGACACGGTGCGGCTGAAGAACTGCCCGGCCAGTTCCGGCACCTGGTGCGCCTCGTCCAGCACGAAGGCGTTGGCGCCCGGCAGGATCTCGCCGAAGCCCTCGCGCTTGATCGCGAGGTCGGCGAACAGCAGATGGTGGTTGACCACCACCACGTCGGCATCCTGCGCCGCACGTCGCGCCTCGACCACGAAGCAATCCTTGTAGAACGGGCACTCGGCGCCGAGGCAGTTCTCCGCGGTCGAGGTCACGCGCGGCCACACGCTGGCGTCCTCGGGCACGCCGGGCAGTTCGGCGATGTCGCCGGTCTTCGTGCGCGTGGCCCAGCCGCGCACCAGGGCCAGTTGCGTGACCTCGGCGCGGCTGCCGAGGCGGCCTTCGTTCACCGTGCGGTCGAGGCGATGGCGGCACAGGTAGTTCGCGCGCCCCTTGAGCAACGCGGCCTTGAGCCGCGCGCCCAGCACCTCGCGCACCCGCGGCAGGTCGCGATGGAACAGCTGGTCCTGCAGGGTCTTGGTCCCGGTGGACACGATCACGCGCAGGCCCGAGAGCAGCGCCGGCACCAGATAGGCGAAGGTCTTGCCGGTGCCGGTGCCGGCCTCCACGACCAGCTCCTCGTTGTTGGCGATCGCCTCCTCCACCGCCGCCGCCATGCGCTGCTGCACGTCGCGCTGGGCGAAATCCGGCACGCTGGCGGCGAAGGGGCCGTCGGGTCCAAGGGCGATGGCGGAGGGCGAGGACTGGAAGGCTTCGGGCATCGGCGAAACCTAGCAGGTCACCGGCCGATCCGGGCGCGGCGGTGGACTTCCCCGGCCGCAGGCGTACCGTGGTGGCGATCCGGTGTCAGTCCGGGGCGGCTTTTTCCGTATTGAGGATTGATCGAGCCCCACGCCTGCCCCTTGCCGGCGTGTCGCCCGTGCCCGGAGGTGCCCATGCAATCGGCAACCACGCGTACGGCAGGACGCCGGATTGCAACGATCGCAGGGATCGCGTTTCTCCCGCTCGCGCTGTGCGGCTGCGTGCATTCGCGCGTGCTCAGGCAACCCGCGGCCGAGGAGCCCTCGCGACTGGGCTGGTCGGTCGAAACGCCCGATGGCGCCAGCCTGACCTTGCGCCAGCTCATCGTCACCAACAATTCCGGCACCTGGGTCGAGGATGCGTTGTGGGACGAGTACGTGGTCGAAATCCGCAACGACGGCGACGTGGCGATTCAACTCCAGTCATTGCGGCTCGAAAGTGCGCACCTGCCGCCGCAGCAACCGCTGGCCTCGCGCGAACTGCTCGAGACGGCGACGGCGGAAAACATGGGCGTGCTCAAGGGCGCCGGCATCGTCGTCGGGGTCGGCGTGGTCGCGCCGCTGGCCCTGGTCGCGACCGCAGGTGGCGGGGCGGGCATGACCGCGGGCACCCTGGCGGCGGCGGCCGTCGCGAACCTGATGGTCGTGGGCCTGATCGCCGGCGGGACCTACGTGATTTCCAAGGCCGCGGTCCAGAAGAAGGATCGTGCGTACATGGACGAGGAACTGCTGCGCCGCTCGATCGTGCTGCCGGGTTCGGTGCCTGCGGGTTCGAGCGTCTCCGGCAGCGCGTTCTTCCCGGTCACGCCGCAACCCACCGCCCTGGTCCTGGAACTGCGCGATGGCGGCGGCACGCGCGAGTTGGCACTCGACCTGACCGCGCTGGAATCCCTCGACCTGGTGCCGAAGGAAAAGCTCGGCAAGCAACCCCGGCCGAAGCCGCCGCCGAAGGCGCCGCCGAAGGTCTACGCCGAGGGCGAAGTGCCACCCAAGCACAACCCCTGGGCCTGCGGACGCTGCAGCTCGCGAAACGAGGATTGAGTCCCGCTGCGCGTGGGGCGGCTGCCCCTGTAGGGGCACGGCTGCCGAGGCGACGGCGCCTACATGCGGATCAGGGGTTTCACCGCGCAGGCCGCGGCCTGCGCTTCGGCCGAAGGCAGGTTGAAGGTGTCGCCGATCTCGATGCGCGCGGCGCGGATGGTGAGCCAGTTGCGCAGGCACAGGGGCCCGCTGCGCGGGCCGAGGTCGTAGGAACGCTGCGCCTCGCTCGCTGCGGCCTTCCACTGGCCCGCGCGCAGGGACAGCTCCGCCAGCGCCTGCCATGCCACCGGGTCCTCGGGTCGCAAGGCGAGCGCGCGCTCGTACCCGGTGCGCGCCATGGAAAAGTCGCCGGCGGCTTCGGCAGACTGTGCGAGGCGCTTGAGGTCCGCGACCGCGGGATCCGACAACGGCTCCACCACCACCGCGTTGTCGAGGCTGGCCGCCTGCGCGCGGATCTCGGCCACCCAGTCGCGCGTCGGCGCCGGCGTCGGTACCGGCGCCTCCGGCCTGGGTTCGCCGCCCGCGCAGGCGGCGAGCGACAAGGCCAGCACGGCGGCACTACAGGACTTCATCGTCATCGGCTTCTTTCGGCGCTTCGGGTTCTTTGCGCTTGAACAGGTTGCGCAGGCGCCAGCGCTCGCGCGCATCGCGCGGTGGCGCCGCGGCCTCCGTGCGCGGGTCCGGCGCCGCTGCATCGCCGCGGGCGTCCGCCGCGGTCGATCCGGGCCGGAACCACGCGCCGATCCGCGCCATGGTGCAGGATTCGGTGAATCCCGGCTCGTGGCCGCGCACGAAGGGCAATTGCCGCGCGCCGGGACAGCTCGCATCGGTCAGGCCCTGGGCGCCCACGTCCACCCACAGGAGCTGCGGGTCGTCGCGCAGGTCGATCACCAGCGGCTCGGTGGGCAGCTTCGCGAACAAGGCGGCCCACACACGCAGCGCGCCGGTGGCGCCGTAGAGGCCGGTCTGCTGGTTGTCGTCGCGCCCCACCCACACCACGGCCAGGTGCTGGCCGGTGTAGCCGGCGAACCAGCTGTCGCGCTGGTCGTTGCTGGTGCCGGTCTTGCCGGCTGCATTGAGGGCGCCGAGCCCGAGGCCAACGAGCGCATGCGCGGTGCCGCTGCGCGCGGTCTCCTGCAACGCGAATCCCACCAGGCGCGACGCGGCGACCAGGTCGCCCGGCGTCGGCGGCTCCGCGTGCCGGCGCAGCGCGCGGCCCTGCGCGTCGAGCACGGCTTCGACCGAATACAGGGCCAGCGGTCGTCCGTCGGCGGCGAGGTACTGGTAGGCCTGTGCCACCTTGAGTGGCGAGAGCTCCACCGCGCCGAGCAGCAGCGAAGGATTCGGCGCCACGCCCGTGCCCGGCACCAGGGCCTCGATCACGCGCGCGACGCGTTCGACCCCGACCTGCAGGCCGAGGTCGACGGTCGCGAGGTTGTAGGAGTGGGCGAGCGCCTCGAGCAGCGGGACCTCGCCATGCTGCACGCCATCGACGTTGCCCGGCTCCCAGCGCCGGCCATTGGGCTGCGGCAGGCTGATCGCGACGTCGTCGAGCAACGACATCAGGTTCCAGCGCGCGGGCTGCGCCAACGCGACCAGGTAGACGAAGGGCTTGACCAGGCTGCCGATCGGGCGCGCGGCCTCGACCGCACGATTGAAGCCCGGCGCATCCGGATCGCGCGCGCCGACCACGGCCTCGATCGCGCCGCTGCGCGCCTGCGTCACCACCGTCGCCGCCTGCAATCCTTCGCCGCGCTTGCCCAGCGCCGCCAGGCGTTCGGCGACCGCGATCTCGGCGTAGCCCTGCGTCGACGGCGCCAGCGTGGTCAGCAGCGTGAGGCCCTCGGAGCGCAGCACGCCGTCGGGGAAATCACTGGCGAGTTCGCGCCGGACCACGTCGAGGAAGGCCGGATAGCGATTGCGCGGCAACGCGCCCGCGGCGGTGACGCCCAGCGGCTGCGCGAGCGCGACTGCGCGGTCGGCCGCGGTGATGAGCCCGGTATCGGCCATCACGCCCAGCACGAGGTCGCGGCGCTGCAGCGCGCGCTGCGCGAAACGCCGCGGGTCGTAGTAACTCGGTCCCTGGATGAGCCCGACCAGGAGCGCGATCTCCGCCGCGCTGGCGCTGGCGAGCTCGTGCCCGAACCAGAACTCGCAGGCCGCGGCCACGCCATGCACGGCCTGCCCGCCCTGCTGCCCGAGGTAGACCTCGTTGAGATAGGCCTCGAGGATCGCGCGCTTGTCGAAGCGCGCCTCGATCAAGAGCGCCATCGCGGCTTCGTTGAACTTGCGGGTCCAGGTCTGCGAGCGGTCGAGGAAGAGGTTGCGGACCAGCTGCTGGGTCAAGGTCGAGCCGCCCTGCACCACTTCGCCCGCGCTGAGGTTGGCGAAAGCGGCGCGCAGGATCGCCCACGGATCGACGCCGTGGTGATGCTTGAAATCGCGATCCTCGACCGCCTGCAACGTGCCCAGCAGCAAGGGCGGCACGTCGGCCACGCGCACGAAGCGGCGTTCCTCCTGCCGCGCGCCATAGAGGGTGGCGATGCGCGCTGGATCGAGGTGCGCCTCGGGCAGCGCGGCGCCGGTGTCGGGGTCCTCGAGACGCGCGATCCTGCCGTCCCCGAGCACCAGTTCGAGGCGGCGCGCGCGTTGCGGTCCCTGCGCGCCGCCGTAGGCGCGGGTGGAAACGACGAAACGGCTCCCGCTGCGCTGGTAGGTGCCCGGCGCCAGGGCTGGATCGGCGGGGCGGTAGCGCGCGGCGGCCAGTTCGGCCAGCAGGGTGGCGGCATCGAGGCGCTGGCCGCGGGCCAGCCGCAGTGGCCGCGCATAGACCCGGCTCGGTTCGGACCAGGTCAGTTCGGCCACCCGCTGGCGCACCAAACGGTCGAGCGCAATGCCGTAAGGCACGCCAAAACCGAGCAGCAGCCCCAGTCCGAACCAGAACGGCGCGCGGATCCAGGCCCAGACCGCACGGGTGCGGCGGACAATCGCTGAAAAGAGGGCCAAGGTCGAATCGCGCGGTTCGGACAACGGCGCCAGTTTAGAGCAGGCGACTGAATGCGCGGTGACACGCGACCGGCCCATCCGCGATAATCCCGCGTCCTGCCTCGAAAAAGCCCGGCGATCGCCCGCGCATTGCCGCCCCGACCGACCCGTGCCGATCGCCCTGCCCCCCAAGCTGCGCCTCGCCGTCTACGGCGCGGGCGCTGCCGATGCCGCCTGGCGTCGCGCACTGCCGGCATTGGCCGGCGGGCTGCCGATTGGCTGGCATGAGGCCAGCGACCCGCTCGTCGCGCTGCGCGAACTCGCCGCGAGCCAACCGCAGGCCGAAGTCCTGCTGATCCAGGCCAATGCGGTGTTGCCGCCGCTGGCGCTGGATCGCCTGCTGCGCGCGGCGGCTGGCGCACCGTGGGCCGCAGTGCTGAGCCCGCTGGGCAACGCCGAGCCGGCGCTGGCGCCCGCGACTTCCGGGCGGGTGCCGGCCGACGCGGACCCGGTCGCGCTGGATCGTGGCTGCTGGCTGTACGGCACGCGCGGCACCTGGCCGACGCCACACTGGCTGCGAACCTGTGCGCTGTGGCGCGGCCCGGCGCTCGCCTGGCTGCTCGCCCATCCACACGCCGACGCGGCACTGCTGCCCGACAGCGTGCCGGGTGCCGTGTTCGATGGCGCCTACGTCGCCGATCCGCGCCAGCGCCTGCGCGCGCCGCGCGCTCCTGCCGATCCGCGCGACGCGCTGCCCGCCTCGCCGCTGGAGCTGCTGCGCAGTCGCGTCGCGCCAATCGCGACCTCCGCGCCCTGCCTGCCAGGCGCGGACGGACGCCCGGTGGTCCTGCACGTGGTGCACGGCTGGGGCGGCGGCGCCATGGCCTTCATCCATGACCTCGCGCTCGCGGACCCGGACCGCTGCCACCTGGCATTGGTCGCACGCGGCAGCAGCCTCCGACGCCAGTACGGCGAGGCGCTGGAGCTGGTGCTGCCGGCGCTGCCCGCGGCGCCAGCGCTCGCGCGTTGGCCGCTGCCACGGGCGCTCGCAGCCACCACCGACGGCGATCCCGCGTATGCCGCGATCCTGCATGCGGTGCTGCGCGACTACGCCGTCGATGGCATCAGCATTTCCTCGCTGATCGGGCACGATCTGGGCGCGTTGCGTACCGGACTGCCCACCAGCGTGGTGTGCCACGATTACTACCCCGTGTGGCCGGTGCTGCATTGCGACTTCGGCGACGGCGCGCGCCGTTTCGACCGCGACGAGCTCGCGCACGAACTCGCCCGTGCCGAACTGCCCTTCGCCGAGCGCGATGCCGACGCGTGGTGGGACCTGCGCGAGCGCTACCTCGCCACGCTGCTCGCCACGCGGCCGACCCTCGTGGTGCCCACCGCGACCGTGCGCCGCAACCTGTTGCGGCTCGCGCCCCGACTGGACGAACTCGCGCCGCAAGTGGTCGCGCACGGCTTCCGCGCATGGCCCGCCGCCGCGCCCGCCAGCCCGCCGCTCCCCCACGCGGGCAAACCCCGCGTGCTGGTGCTCGGGCGGATCCAGGGCGGCAAGGGCGCGGAACTGCTGCGCGAGGTGATCCCGGCCTTGCATGAACGTTGCGACTTCCACCTGCTCGGGGCGGGAACCAGCGGTTTCGACTGGTTCGGCTGTTCGGGCGTGGACATCGAGCTCGACTATGCGCGCGACGATCTGCCCGCCCATGTGGCCCGGATCGCGCCGGACCTGGCGCTCATCGCCGCCAGCGTGGCCGAGACCTGGAGTTACACGTTGAGCGAATTGCAGGTGCTGGGCGTGCCGGTGCTGGCAACCGCCATCGGCAGCCTCGCCGAGCGCGTGGTCGACGGCCAGGACGGCTGGACGGTGGTACCGCGCGCCGATGCCATCGTCGAGCGCGTCCGCGCGCTGCTGGACGATCCTGCGGCCCTGGCCGCAATGCGTGGCCGGCTCGCGACGATCACGCTGCGCGACAGCGCCGCGATGGCGGCCGACCACGCCGCCGCACTGCCGCTGCACGCGCGCGGCGCGGTCGCGGGGATTGCGCCCGCGCAGCCCCTGGCCCTGGTGGCGGCGGAAGCACTCGCGGGTCGCGCGCAAGCGCAGGCACAGGTGGCGAAACAGCAGGCCGAGGTCAAGACGCATGCCGCCTGGGCCGAGACCATGGAGCGCCAGTTCCGCGAGCGCAGCGCATGGGCCACGCAGCTCGAGCAGGAACTGGCCGGCGAGCGCGCGACCAACGGCGCCGAGCTGGCGCGCCTGGGCGCGGAGTTCGAGCAGCGCACGCAGTGGGCCCTGCGCCTCGACCACGAGCTCAAGCAGCTGCGCGGCATCGACTCGCCATTGCTGTCCGCGAAAGCCTCGCGCTGGATCACGGCCGCGCTGCGGCGCCTGATGGCGCTGGAATCGCGCCTGCGCGCCGCGGCCCGCTTCCGTCTTGATCGTGCCTCGTCGGTGGGCGGGCGCGCGCGGCGCTCGCTCAAGGCGCGCGGCGTCGGCGGCACGCTCAAGCGCGTGGCGGGCTTCCTCGACCGGCGCCTGCCGACGCCGGTCGTTCCGGACCTGCCGGACCTCGCTGCGCCGTTCGCGCCATTCGCGCTGCCCGTGCACGCGGCGCCACGCGCCTCGATCGTGATCCCGGTCTACAACCACTTCGCGCATACGCTGGCTTGCCTGCGCTCGATCGCGCGGTACCCGGGCAGCGCGGACTTCGAAGTGATCGTGGTCGACGATTGCTCCAGCGACGAGACCGCGGCGCGGCTGCCCGACATCGGTGGCATCCGCGTGCTGCGCAATGCGCAGAACCTCGGCTTCATCGGCGCCTGCAACGCCGGCGCGGCGCAGGCGCGCGGCGAGTTCCTGGTGTTCCTCAACAACGACACCGCGACCACCGCGGGCTGGCTCGAGGCATTGTTGGGCACCTTCGACGAGCGCGCCGACTGCGGGCTGGCGGGCGCGAAGCTGATCTATCCCGACGGCCGCCTGCAGGAAGCCGGCGGGATCGTGTTCAGCGACGGCTCGGGCTGGAACTACGGGCGCTTCGACGATCCCGCCGCGCCGTCCTATGGCTACCTGCGCGAAGCCGACTACTGCTCGGGCGCGGCGATCGCGCTGCGGCGCGAGTTGTTCCAGCGCCTGGGCGGCTTCGACTCCCACTACGCCCCGGCCTACTACGAGGACACCGACCTCGCCTTCCGCGTGCGCGCGGCCGGCCTCAAGGTCTACTACCAGCCGGCATCGACGGTGGTGCACTTCGAGGGCGTGAGCTCGGGCACCGACACCGCCAGCGGCACCAAGCGCTTCCAGCTCCTCAACCAGGAGAAATTCCGCGAGCGCTGGGCCGCGGACCTGGCACGGCAGCCCGCGCCGGGCACGCCGATCGCGCTGGCGCGCGAGCACCGCGCGCGCGGCCGCGTGCTGGTGGTCGATGCCTGCACCCCGATGCCCGACCGCGATTCGGGATCGGTGCGCATGCTGAACCTGATCCGCCTGCTGCTGGCGGACGGCTGGAAGGTGTCATTCCTGGCCGAGAACCTGGCCCACCACGGCCACTACACCGAGGCCCTGCAGCGGCTCGGCGTCGAGGCCCTGTACCACCCCTGGATCGCCGACGCGGTGGCCTGGTTCCGCGAGCATGGCGGGCTGCTCGACGTGGTGATCCTGTCGCGCCACTACGTCGCCAGCGCCTACACGCGCCTCGCGCGCGAGTACGCGCCGCATGCGCGCCTGATCTTCGACACGGTCGACCTGCACTACCTGCGCGAGCGCCGCGCGGCGGAGTTGTCGGGCGACGCCGAGGCGCTGCGTACGGCGGCCCGCACCCAGGTGCAGGAGCTCAAGCTGGTGCGCGCCGCCGACGTGACCGTGGTGGTGAGCCCGGTCGAGCAGGACATCCTGCGGCGCGAGTGCCCGGCCGCGCGCATCGAGGTCTTGAGCAACGTGCACGAGGTGCCGGGTGCGCGGCGCGCCTTCGAGGCGCGGCGCGACCTCTGCTTCGTCGGCAGCTTCCAGCATCCGCCCAACGTGGATGCGATGCGCTGGTTCGTGGCCGAGGCCTGGCCGCTGGTGGCGGCGCGCTTGCCCGAGGCGCGCTTCCACGTGATCGGCAGCGGGCTGGACGCGGCGCTCGCGCGCGAACTGGCGGGCGAGCGCGTCGAAGTCCATGGGCACGTCGCGGACCTCGATCCCTACCTCGACGGCTGCCGGCTCGCGGTCGCGCCGCTGCGTTATGGCGCCGGCGTCAAGGGCAAGGTGAACCTCGCCATGGCGCACGGGCAACCGGTAGTGGCGACGCCGGTCGCGATCGAGGGCATGAACCTGGTCGACGGCGAAGACGTGCTGGTCGCGGCCGATGCCGGCAGCTTCGCCGACGCCATCGTGCGCCTGTACCACGATGCGGTGCTGTGGCAGCGACTGTCCGACCGCGGCGCCGAAAACGTGCGCCGCCATTTCAGCTTCGACGCCGCGCGCGAAGCGCTGGCGCGCATCCTGCCGCCGCGCTGAACCTCGCGACCACGACCCGCCTGCCCTTGCGGGAGCGGCTTCAGCCGCGACCGGCGCCTGTCGCGGCCGATCCCTTCGGAAAGGCGACGCCCCCGGCTCGAACACTCATCCCACGAAGTGACGGACGCTCGACGGATCGAAAGGCCAGTCCAGCTCCGCACCACTGTCGTCGCGCACCAGCACCGGCACGCGGGTCCCGTAGCGTTCCTCCAGCGGGCCTTCCCAGCCCACCTCCGCCGCGTCCCAGGCCGCGACGCCGGCGCCGCGCAGCGCCTCCTCGGCGTGGTCGCACAACGGGCATTCCACTCGGCGGTACAGGATCAGGCGCATGCGCATCGCGGGCTCGGGGCTGGCGTCGCTACACTAGCGCACCCCGCCATCGAGTTCGCCATGGCCGTCAGCGCCTTCGACCTGTTCAAGATCGGCATCGGACCCTCGTCCTCGCACACGGTGGGCCCGATGCGCGCGGCCGCGCGTTTCGTGCAGCGCTGGCTGGACGAAAAGGGGGTGCTGGCGCGGGTCGCGCGGGTGCGGGTGGAACTGTTCGGCTCGCTCGCCCACACCGGTCGCGGCCACGGCACCGACAAGGCGATCCTGCTCGGGCTCGAAGGCGAGTGGCCGGACAAGGTCGATCCGGATGCGATACCGGCGCGCCTGGCGCGGATCCGCAAGGACAAGTCGGTGAACCTGCTCGGCCGCCATCCGATCGCCTTCGACGAGAAGACCGACCTGGTGTTCAACAAGCGGCAGAAACTGCCGTTCCATTCCAACGGCATGCGCTACATCGCGTTCGACGCCGCCGGCGCCGAGCTCGCCGCACGCGACTACTACTCGGTTGGCGGCGGCTTCGTGGTCAATCCGGACGAAGCCGCGGAGAACCGCATCGTCGCCGACACCACGCCCTTGCCGTATCCATTCAAGAGCGGCGACGAACTGCTGGCGATGTGCGATCGCGCGGGACTCTCCATCGCCGGCGTGATGATGGCCAACGAATGCTCCTGGCGCAGCGAGGCCGAGGTCCGGCAGGGCCTGCTCGTGATCTGGCGCGCGATGGCCGATTGCATGCTGCGCGGCACCCGCGCGACCGGCGTGCTGCCGGGCGGGCTCAAGGTCCAGCGCCGCGCGCCGGGCATGTACTCGGACCTCTCCAGCCGGCCCGAGGCGGCGCTGCGCGATCCGCTCACCATCCTCGACTGGGTGAACCTGTACGCGCTGGCGGTCAACGAGGAGAACGCCGCCGGCGGCCGCGTGGTCACCGCGCCCACCAACGGCGCGGCGGGCATCGTCCCCGCCGTGCTGCACTACTACGACCGCTTCATCACCGGCGCCAACGAGGACGGGATCATCGAGTTCCTGTTGACGGCCGCCGCGATCGGCATCCTCTACAAGGAGAATGCCTCGATCTCCGGCGCCGAGGTCGGCTGCCAGGGCGAGGTCGGCGTGGCCTGTTCGATGGCCGCCGGCGGCCTCACCGCGGCGCTGGGCGGCTCGATCTACCAGGTCGAGAACGCGGCCGAGATCGGCATGGAACATAACCTGGGCCTCACCTGCGACCCGATCGGCGGCCTGGTCCAGATCCCCTGCATCGAGCGCAACGCCATGGGCGCGGTCAAGGCGATCAACGCCCAGCGCATGGCCATGCGCGGCGATGGCAAGCACCGGGTCTCGCTCGACAAGGTCATCAAGACCATGCGCGATACGGGTGCCGACATGGCCGAGAAGTACAAGGAAACCAGCCGCGGCGGGCTCGCGGTCAACGTGATCGAGTGCTGAGCCCTGGCGCCGGCGGGTCTTCGCGCCCACGCTCCGCTACAATCGCGCCCCGCTCCGTCGACGACGCGCGCCCGGCGCCTGCCGCGGCCTTCCGATCATGTCCGAACAACGCACCGAAACCGCGCGTCGGCGCACCTTTGCGATCATCTCGCATCCCGATGCGGGCAAGACCACGCTGACCGAGAAGTTGCTGTTGTTCGGCGGCGCGATCCAGATGGCGGGCTCGGTCAAGTCGCGCAAGGCGGCCAAGCACGCGACCTCGGACTGGATGGCGCTGGAGAAGGAGCGCGGGATCTCGGTCACCAGCTCGGTGATGCAGTTCCCCTACGCCGGGCGCATCGTCAACCTGCTCGACACGCCGGGCCACGCGGACTTCTCCGAGGACACCTACCGCGTGCTGACCGCGGTGGACTCCGCGCTGATGGTGATCGACTGCGCCAAGGGCGTGGAGGAGCGCACGATCAAGCTCATGGACGTGTGCCGCCTGCGCGACACGCCGATCATGGCCTTCATCAACAAGCTCGACCGCGAGGGCCGCTCGCCGATCGACCTGCTCGACGAGGTCGAATCGGTGCTGCGGATCCAGTGCGCGCCGGTGACCTGGCCGATCGGCATGGGCTCGCGCCTCAAGGGCGTGTACCACCTGGTCGAGGACGAGGTGCACCTGTACGAGCCGGGGCGCAACTTCACGCGCCAGGATTCGACCATTTTCCAGGGCCTCGACGACCCCGCGCTGGCGGCGCGCCTGGGGACGGACGTACTGGCCGAGCTGCGCGAGGAACTCGCGCTGGTGCGCGGCGCCTCGCATCCCTTCGACCAGGCAAGCTACCTCGCCGGGCGGCAGGCGCCGGTGTTCTTCGGCTCCGCGGTCAACAACTTCGGCGTGCAGCTCCTGCTCGACTTCTTCATCGAGCACGCGCCGGAGCCGCGCGCGCGCCGCACGCTGAGCCGCGAGGTCGGGCCGTACGAGCCGGCGATGAGCGGCTTCGTGTTCAAGATCCAGGCCAACATGGACCCGCAGCATCGCGATCGCGTGGCCTTCATGCGGATCTGCTCGGGGCGCTTCGAAGGCGGGATGAAATCCCTCCATGTGCGCGCGGGCAAGGAAGTGAAGCTGGCCAACGCGCTGACCTTCATGGCCTCGGACCGCGAGATCGTGACCACTGCGTGGCCCGGGGATGTGATCGGCATCCACAACCACGGCACGATCTCGATCGGCGACACCTTCACCGAGGGCGAGCCGCTGGCCTACATCGGCGTGCCCAGCTTCGCGCCCGAGCTGTTCCGCCGCGCGCGGCTCAAGGACCCGCTCAGGATGAAGCAGCTGACCAAGGGCCTGGCGCAGCTGTCGGAGGAAGGCGCGACCCAGTTCTTCCGGCCGCTGATGTCGAACGACCTCATCCTGGGCGCGATCGGGGTGCTGCAATTCGACGTGGTCGCCTACCGGCTCAAGGACGAGTACGCGGTGGAGTGCGCCTTCGAGAACGTGCAGGTCGCCACCGCGCGCTGGGTCCATTGCGCCGACGCGAAGAAACTCGAGGAGTTCCGCGAGAAGGCCGCCATGAACCTGGCCCTGGACGCAGCCGGCGAGCTGGTCTACCTGGCGCCGACCCGGGTCAACCTCAACCTCACGATCGAGCGCTGGCCGATGATCCGCTTCGCCGCCACGCGCGAGCATGCGACGGCGCTGGAGGCCTGAGTCGGCGAGAGGCGATGTCCCGCCGCCTGTAGGAGCGGCTTCAGCCGCGACCGGGGCCCATCGCCCGCAGAGCGGGCTCCTACGAAGCCGGCTCTGTAGGAGCCCGCTCTGCGGGCGATGG
>Ga0209254_10003628_pt1 | contig 14077 bp, 10 predicted proteins | sample FrelakmetDIP11DI_FD_187148 | JGI IMG/M metagenome (GOLD analysis project Ga0209254, IMG submission 187148) | Freshwater lake sediment microbial communities from the University of Notre Dame, USA, for methane emissions studies - DIP11 DI (SPAdes)... | ecosystem: Environmental > Aquatic >...
CCGCCGCTCTTCGGTTTCGCGTCGCCGTCGCCGCCGAAGATTGATCCGAAGATCGAGCCGCCGGACTCGCCCTCGGCCTCGCGCTTCGCGCCTTCGGCGTTCTCCTTCTGCGCGTTGGCGCGCTGCTCGAGGAGCTCGTAGGCAGACTCCCGGTCGGACGCCTCCTCGTAGTCGCCCTTCACCGGCGACTGCGCGATGATCTCGGCGCGTTCGGCATCGGTCAGCGGCCCGATCCTCGAGCGCGGCGGCGCGACCAGCACGCGCTGGACCACGCTCGGCACACCTTTCCTGTCGAGGGTCGAGACCAGGGCCTCGCCGACGCCCAGCTCGCTGATCACCGTCGCGGTGTCGATGGCCGGGTTCTCGCGGAAGGTGGTCGCCGCGACCTGCACCGCCTTGCGGTCGCGCGGCGTATAGGCGCGCAGCGCGTGCTGGACGCGGTTGCCGAGCTGGCCGAGCACGTCGTCGGGCACGTCGTCGGGGTACTGCGAGACGAAGTAGACACCGACGCCCTTGGAGCGGATCAGCCGCACCACCTGGGTGATCTTGTCGACCAGCGCCTTGGGCGCGCCGTCGAACAGCAGGTGGGCCTCGTCGAAGAAGAACACCAGCTTGGGGAGCGGGGCGTCGCCGCGCTCGGGCAGGTTCTCCATCAGCTCGGCCAGCAGCCAGAGCAGGAAGGTCGCGTAGATGCGAGGGCTGTGATAGAGCGTCGTCGCGTCGAGGACGCTGACGTAGCCGCGGCCCTGCCGGTCGCTACGCATCAGGTCCGCAATGTCGAGCGCCGGCTCACCGAAGAAGGTCTCGCCGCCGGCCTGCTCCAGCACCAGCAGGCGGCGCTGGATCGAGGCGACGCTCTGACCCGCGACGTTCCCGTACTTGCGCCCGATCTCCTTGGCGTTGTCCGCGAGCCACGTGAGCATCGACCGCAGGTCCTTGAGGTCGAGCAGCAGCAGGCCGTCGTCGTCGGCGACCTTGAAGGCGATGTGCAGTACGCCCTCCTGCGTCTCGTTCAGCTCGAGGAGGTTGGCGAGCAGCACCGGCCCCATCTCGGACACGGTGGTGCGCACCGGGTGCCCCTTCTGGCCGAACACGTCCCAGAACACCACGGGGGCGCCCTCGAACGCGTGATCGTCGAGCTTCATCAACGCGACGCGCTCGGCGATCTTGGGGTTCTCCTGACCGGCCCGGGCGATACCGGAGAGGTCGCCCTTCACGTCCGCGGTGAAGACGGGAACCCCGAGGCGCGAGAACGACTCGGCGAGCATCTGCAGGGTGACGGTCTTGCCCGTGCCGGTCGCGCCGGCGACCAGACCGTGGCGGTTCGCCATTCCGGCGTCGAGCAGCACGCGCTCACCGGCGCCGGTCGCACCGACGACGAGCTGATGGGAATCGGTCATGCGCTCCCCCTGTCAAAGAAGGGCCTCACTATAGCGAGGCCGATCCGGCAAGGGGAGAGGTCAGGCCGCTTCGTCCGCGTCGTCGGCCGCCATGCTGTCGAGCCCCAGCTCCTTGATCTTTCGCGTCAGCGTGTTGCGGCCCCAGCCGAGGCGTACCGCCGCGTCGCGCCGGCGCCCCCCGGTGTGCTCGAGCGCCGTCTCGATCAACGTCGTCTCGAAGGCCGGGAGGGCTTCGTCGAGCAGCGGCGTCGAGCGCTCGCGCAGGCTCGCACGGGCCCAGGCCCGCAGGGCCACGCGCCAGTCGGTGGCGGCCTCCGCCGAGGCCGCTTGGCGCAGCTCGGGCGGCAGGTCCTCGACGTGGATCTCGCGGCCCGACGCCATGACTGTGAGCCAGCGCGCGGCGTTCTCCAGCTGACGCACGTTGCCGCGCCAGTCGAGGGCCTTGATCACCTCCACCGTCTCGGGCAGCAGGATTTTCGGCTCGCCGCCGAGCTCCTTCGCCGCGAGCGCGAGGAAGTGCTCCATCAGCAACGGGATGTCCTCACGCCGCTCGCGCAGGGGCGGCAGGTGGATGCGGATGACGTTGAGACGATGAAACAGGTCCTCCCGGAACCGCCCCTCGCTGACGAGGCGCTCGAGGTCCTGGTGGGTGGCGGCGATGATGCGGACGTCGACCCGCACAGGCTCGTGACCGCCCACCCGGTAGAACTCGCCGTCGGCGAGGACGCGCAGCAGCCGGGTCTGCAGCTCGGCCGGCATGTCGCCGATCTCGTCGAGGAACAGCGTCCCGCCGTCCGCCTGCTCGAAGCGCCCGACGCGGCGCCCCTGCGCACCGGTGAAGGAGCCGCGCTCGTGGCCAAACAGCTCGGACTCGAGCAGGTCGCGCGGGATCGCCGCCATGTTCAGGGCGATGAAGGGGCGGCTGGCCCGCGGGCTGTGGCGGTGCAGGGCACGGGCGACGAGCTCCTTGCCGGTCCCGGACTCGCCGTTGATGAGCACGGTGATGTTGGACCGGGCGAGCCGGCCGATGGCCCGAAACACCTCCTGCATCGCCGGGGCCTCGCCGATCAGCTCGGGCGTGCGCGCGACCTGTGCAGCGGAGGCCTCGCCGGCGGCCTGGCGGTGCCGGCAGGCCCGCCGCACCTGCTCGACGGCCTCGTCGATGTCGAAGGGCTTCGGCAGGTACTCGAAGGCGCCACCGTGGTAGGCCGCCACCGCGCTCTCGAGGTCGGAGTGCGCGGTCATGATGATCACCGGCAGGTCGGGGTGATCGGAGCGGATGCGCCCGAGCAGGCCCAGGCCGTCCATGCCGGGCATGCGGATGTCGGAGACGATCGCGTCCGGCCGGTCGCGGCCGAGGGCGGCGAGCACGTCGTTCGCATTGCTGAAGCTCTGCACGTCCATGTCCGCTTTCTGCAGGGCCTTTTCCAGTACCCAGCGGATCGAGCGGTCGTCGTCGACGACCCACACCTCATTGCGTTGAGTCATTTTGCCTCTCGACTGGCAGGAGAACGGTGAAGACGGTCTCGCCTGGCTTGCTCCGGCACTCGACCAGACCGCCGTGCTGGCTGATCAGCGACTGGGCGATCGACAGGCCGAGGCCCATGCCGTCGTCGGTGCCGCTGACCATCGGGTAGAAGATTTTCTCGATCAGCTCCGGCGCGACGCCGGGCCCGTCGTCGATCACCTGGATCTGGGCGACCAGGCGGTGGCGGATGCTGCCGATGGTGAACTGGCGCTTGACCCGCGTCCGCAGGCTGATTGTGCCGGCGCCGGCGATCGCCCGTGCGGCGTTGCGCGCGATGTTGAGGAGCGCCTGGATGAGCTGGTCGGCGTCGGCGGTGATCTCGGGAATGCTCGGGTCGTAGTCGCGCACGATCGCGACCCCGGGACCTGACTCGGCCGCCACCAGCTGTCGCACCCGCTCGAGGATCTGGTGGATGTTGATAGGCCGGTACGCGGGCAGCTTGTTGGGGCCGAGCATGCGGTTGACCAGCGCCTGCAACCGGTCGGCCTCCTCAATGATGACCTGGGTGTACTCGCGCAGCTCCTGACCCGGCAGCTCGGCCTGCAGCAGCTGGGCCGCGCCGCGCAGGCCGCCGAGCGGATTCTTGATCTCGTGCGCCAGCCGGCGCACCACGTCCCGGCTCGCCTGCTGCTGCACGATCAGCTGCTCCTCGCGGTTGATGCGCAGCTGGCGGTCCACCTGCTGCACCTCGACGAGCAGCCGGCCGGCGTCGTCCTCGAGGGCGCGTAGCGGCAGCACCGTGCAGTCGACCGTGACCGCGCGGCCGTCGGGCAGCGAGAGCAGGATTTCCCGCTCGGTGAAGGGCTGACCGGTCTCCAGCGCGCGGCCGAGGTTGGCCCGCACCCGTCCGCCCTCGCAGTTGATCAGCGCGGCCGCCTGCTGGCCGAGCAGGTGGCGAGCGCTCACGGCGAAGAGCACCTCGCCCGCCGTATTGATGTAGCGCAGGCACAGGTCGCCATCGAGCAACATCACCGCCGTCGACAGGTGATCGAGGATCTGCTGCAGGACCTGACCCGGGAGGGGCTGGGGGTCTTTCATGGGAAGCGCTTCAGCAAGATCCGAACCAGCTGCCGCCAGTGCCGTGCAGCGGCGGAAAATCACGCCGGGCGTGGTCGGCGGGCGAGCGGACGCGGCGGTACATTGCACCATTATGGTGCAATCGGCCTGCCAAAGGAATCGCGGGGGAGGCGGCTAGGGCGGCGGAGCCGGCCCGTACATCTTGGGGGGAGGCGGGACGGCCTTGTAGGTGTTGCCCGTGGCCGCGCCATTCTTGTAGGGGCCAGTGCTCGGCGGCGGTGCTGCGTAGCCAGGCTTGTAGGGCGCCACGGGATCCACTTTGGGCTGCTGGAAGTCGCTGTGCGTGTCCTTGTAGAGCTGGGACGCCTTCTGGTACGCCTCCACGGCCTTCTTGTAATCCTCAGCACCCTTCGCGGGAGGTGGGCCGATCGGGGGCGCCGGCGGGGCAGCCTCGGGAAGCGAGTCGCTACCGGCCTTGTACTGGTAGCGCTCCAGATCCCGAGCCCACTTGTCCCAGACCCGACGCTCGAGCGTCATCTCATCCTTCGTCATTTCCTTGTTCAGCTCCCGCTTCTGCGCGTCGAGCGGCTCCTTGATGAGCGTCTCGGTCACCAGGTAGAACCGTATCGGCTGCGAGCGCAGGACCTCCTGGCCGCTGGCGTCGTATATCGTGGCCTCGAGCTGGTGCGGCCCGCGCTCGACGTCGGTGAGGCGCATCCGGTTGGTGCGCAGCCCCTTCGCGAGCTCGGCGCCGTCCAGGAGCAGCGTGAAGCTGTGTCCTTCGAGCAGCGCGGGGTCGAGGCTCAGATCGACGTCCACCGACCGGTCGCGGTTGTGAAGGGTTTCCTCGTTCTTGGGAGCGGTGATGGCGAAGCCGCTGTACTCGCCGCCGCTCACCGGCGCCGGAGCGGATGCCGTCCCCGAGCTGCCCGCCGGCAGCGCCGGAGGCGCGTAGGTCGAGGGTTGCGGCAGCCGGACCTCTTCGGCGTTCGGCATCTGCCGATCCGAGAAGATCACCGTGCCGTCGGGACCGACCGACTTGTAGGCGGTACCGCCGACCGCGGTTGCACCGACGAGCAGGCCCAGCCAGGCGATGTGTCTCATAATCCGAGCATAGCCAAGGCGTCGGGACCCCACAACAGAAACGCCCCCTCGCGGGGGCGTTTCGTGACCGGCTCGAAGACGCTGTACTACAGCGAGTAGTACATGTCGTACTCGATCGGGTGTGTCGTCATCCGCATGCGGGTCACCTCGTCCATCTTGAGCGCGATGTACGCGTCGATCAGGTCGTCGGTGAACACACCGCCAGCGGTGAGGAAGGCGCGATCCTTGTCCAGGTAGTCCAGCGCCATGTCGAGGGCGTGGCACACGGTCGGGATCGATTTCGCCTCCTCGGGCTCCAGGTCGTAGAGGTCCTTGTCCATCGCGTCGCCGGGATGGATCTTGTTCTGGATGCCGTCGAGGCCGGCCAGCATCATCGCCGAGAAGGCGAGGTAGGGGTTGGCCATCGGGTCGGGGAAGCGGACCTCGACGCGGCGACCCTTCGGGCTCGACACCCACGGGATGCGGATCGACGCCGAGCGGTTGCGGGCCGAGTAGGCCAGCATAACCGGGGCCTCGAAGCCCGGCACCAGGCGCTTGTAGCTGTTGGTGGTCGGGTTGCAGATCGCGTTGAGCGCGCGGGCGTGCTTGACGATGCCGCCGATGTAGTAGAGCGCCATGTCGGAAAGGCCAGCGTACTTGTCACCGGCGAACAGGTTCTTGCCGTCCTTCCCCAGCGACTGGTGGACGTGCATGCCGGAGCCGTTGTCGCCAACGAGCGGCTTGGGCATGAAGGTCGCCGTCTTGCCGTAGGCGTGGGCCACGTTGTGGATCACGTACTTCATCTTCATGGTCTTGTCGGCGCGGCGCACCAGGGTGTCGAACTTGGTGCCGATCTCGCATTGGCCGGCCGTGGCGACCTCGTGGTGGTGCACCTCGACCTCGACGCCCATCTCCTCGAGCGCGAGGCACATGGCCGCACGGATGTCGTTGAGGCTGTCGACCGGCGGCACCGGGAAGTAGCCCCCCTTCACGCCCGGGCGGTGGCCCATGTTGCCGTCCTGGTAGACGCGCTCGGAGTTCCAGTCGGCCTCCTGGGAGTCGACCTTGTAGAAGCAGCCGCTCATGTCCGCGCCCCAGCGGACGTCATCGAGGATGAAGAACTCCGGCTCGGGCCCGAAGAAGGCCGTGTCGGCGATGCCGGTCGACTTGAGGTAGGCCTCGGCGCGCTTGGCGACCGAGCGCGGGTCGCGCTCGTAGCCCTGCATGGTGTTCGGCTCGAGGATGTCGCAGGACAGGATCAGGCTCGTCTCGTCGGAGAAGGGGTCCAGCACCGCGGTGGTGGGATCGGGCATGAGCACCATGTCGGACTCGTTGATGCCCTTCCAGCCGGCGATCGACGAGCCGTCGAACATCTTCCCGTCCGTGAACATGTCCTCGTCGATGATGCTGGCCGGCATCGACACGTGCTGCTCCTTGCCGCGGGTGTCGGTAAAGCGCAGATCGACGAACTTGACCTCCTTGTCCTTCATCAACTTCAGAACATCTTTCGCAGCAGACATGGCGTGGACCTCTCCAGGTTTCGGGTGTGATTGACCGGGGCTCGCCGACGGACCACCCCCATCCGGGAGGCCGGCAGCCGGAAGCCGTTTGGACCCGGTTGGCAGGGCAGAATCCGTGCCATCGGCTCCGAAAGGAGCGCTGCGGCCGCACGGCCGACGTCATATCGTCCGCCCGCAGCCGTCGGGCGGCGCAATTCTCGCTCCAGCGCGGGGGTTTAACAAACGCCGGGGCGGACAGGGCCCCACCCGTCGTGCAAGCCTGCGCCGCCAGCGCGCACCGCCGCGGTGCGGCCCAGCCGCGAAGCGCACCAGGTTGGATCCCCGCGGACGCGGGCCAGGATCTGCCGGGGAAACGATGCGTTGCGGGCACGGGCCGCAGCAACTGCGCCCGGAGCTCAGGCTGGGCCCACGCGCAGCACGACGCTGTGCTCGCCGCCAGCGGAGCGCGTCTCCAGCACGGCGTGCCCATTGATCCGACACCAGGCGGGGATGTCGTGCAGCGCCCCCGGGTCGGTGCACACGGCCTCGAGCTCGTCGCCCACGACCATGAAGGCCACCCGATCCTGGACGCGGATGACGGGCAGCGGGCAGAGCAGCCGGCGACAGTCCAGCGTCACGCGGCTCACAGCACCCACTCCGCAGGGATCTCGTGCGACGGGAGCGGCGCCACGACGAGTTCCCGCTCGGGCCCGCCCCGGTCCGATACGCCGATCGTGACCGCGTCCGCATCCCGCCCGTGGCTGTAGCGCGCCACCAGCCGTGCCGCCAGCACCAGGTCGGACTCGGTCGGCTCGCCGTCGATCAATGCGTAGGGCCCCGTGTGGCTGACGCTGCGCAGGGCGATGTGTTCCTTGCGGTAGCCGTGCAGGAAGTTCGCCTCGCCTTCTTCGCGGGCAACGATCAGCTTGAAGTTCGGGGCAGGGCGCAGGTGCCGCCCGACCTTGAGCAGGATGATGTCGTCGAGCTCGTAGCGCCGCTCGCCACGGCTCTGCCAGAGGTCGGCGAGCTTGACCGCGTACTGCTCGTTCGTCAGGAAGCAGCAGCCGCCGGCCGGCTGTGCGTAGTCCTCGAAGCCGTAGTGCGCCGCCAGCGCCATCTGGGGCTTGCGGCTGCGGCCGTGAAAATCCAGCAGCCGGGAGCGGTCGACCCAGCCCTCGCGCTCGGGGCGCGTCGGCGGCAGGCGCCTGGCGGACAGGGGGCGCAGCAGCAGGTCGCCGATCCCCGACTCGTCCTGGACGATCGGCAGCGTCTCCCTGCGTTGCGACATGGGCCGCTGCCCGAGCACCTCGCCGGTGACCAGGAAGTCGAAACCGCGGACCTCCATCCACTCCCTGGCCTTGCGCACCATGAAGACCTTGCAGTCCAGGCAGGGGTTGAGGTTGGCGCCGTAGCCGTGCCGGGGGTTCAGCACCACATCCTTGTAGTCCTCGACGACGTCGAGGATGTGCAGGCGGATCCCGAGCTGGTCGGCGACCCAGAGCGCGTTGTTGCGCTTCTGCTTGGCCTGGTCCTGGCGGCGGATGGCCTGGGTGTGGCCCTCCACGCAGAACCCCGTATAGAAGTTCAGCCCCTCGACGTGGATGCCCTGGTCCTGGACGACCCGCACAGCGAGCATCGAATCGAGCCCGCCGGAAACGAGCGCCGCGGCCCTGCGCCTGGAAACCGCCATCGGGATCGGCCATCTGCCAAGGAGCCGCGGATTATAGCCTGGGGGGCGGCGCCCCTTCGGCACCCGGCAGGGCGGGGCTATACTGGCTCGCTGTTTCTCCTGAGCGAAAAGGGACGATCACCATGCCGGGTCACGCCGCCGACGGCCTCGATCTGACCACCTTCCAGGGGCTGATCTTCGCCTTGCAGACATACTGGGCCGATCACGGCTGCGTCATCCTTCAGCCCTACGACATGGAGATGGGCGCGGGCACCTTCCACGTCGCGACCTTCCTGCGCTCGATCGGGCCGGAGCCCTGGAACTGCGCCTACGTGCAGCCCTCGCGCCGGCCCACGGACGGGCGCTACGGTCAGAACCCGAACCGCTTGCAGCACTACTACCAGTACCAGGTGGCACTGAAGCCGTCCCCGGCGAACATCCAGGACCTCTACCTGGGGTCCCTCGAGATGCTCGGAATAAACCCGCGCGTGCACGACATCCGCTTCGTGGAAGACAACTGGGAGTCGCCGACCCTTGGCGCCTGGGGGCTGGGCTGGGAAGTCTGGCTAAACGGCATGGAAGTCACGCAGTTCACCTACTTCCAGCAGGTGGGCGGCCTCGACTGCCGGCCTGTCACCGGTGAGATCACCTACGGGCTCGAGCGCATCGGCATGTACCTCCAGGGCGTGGAGAGCGTCTTCGACCTGGTCTGGGCGCGCGGCCCCCGGGGCGTCGTGACCTACGGCGACGTGTTCCACCAGAACGAGGTCGAGCAGTCCGCCTACAACTTCGAGCACGCGGACGTCGAGTTCCTGTTCAAGCTGTTCGACCAGTGCGAGCGCCAGGCGCTGGCGCTGATCGAGAAGGGCCTGCCGCTGCCGGCCTACGAGCAGGTGATCAAGGGCTCGCACGCGTTCAACCTGCTGGACGCACGCCACGCGATCTCAGTAACCGAACGTCAACGTTACATTCTGCGGGTCCGCACCCTGGCCCGTGCGGTGGCCCAGGCCTACTACGACGCCCGTGCCGCGCTGGGCTTCCCCATGCTGCCGCGCACCGCGGAGGTGGCCCATGGCTGAGCGCGCCCACCTGCTGTTCGAGCTCGGTACCGAGGAACTGCCGCCGACCGCGCTGCGGCGCCTCTCCGGAGCGCTGTGCCACGAGTTCGCAGAGGGCCTGCGGCGCAGCGGCCTGGAATTCGGGGCGGTGCGCGGCTATGCGACGCCGCGGCGCCTGGCGGTGCTCGTCGAGAATCTGGCCAGGCAGCAGCCCGACCGCGAGGTGGAGCGGCGCGGCCCCGCGCTCGCGGCGGCGTACGACAAGGACGGTCAGCCGACCAAGGCGGCCGAGGGCTTTGCCCGTTCCTGCGGCGTTACGGTCGCCGATCTGCTCCGGCTGGGCTCCGCCAAGGGCTCCTGGCTGGTCTACCGGGTGAAGGAGGCGGGCCACCCGGCCTCCGCGCTTCTGCCCGGCATCGCTGAGCAGGCCCTCGCGGCCCTCCCTATCCCCAAGCGGATGCGATGGGGTGAGTCGGATGCCGAGTTCGTGCGGCCCGTGCACTGGGTGCTGTTCCTGCACGGCGGGACGGTGATCCCGGCAGTGATCCTCGGCTGCCGCTCCGGCAACCGGACCCGCGGCCACCGGTTCCATCACGGCGGCGAGATCGTCGTGCCGCGACCCGAGGCCTACGAGGCGCTGCTCGAGGAGGAGGGTCGGGTGATCGTCGATTTCGGCCGGCGCGCGGACCGGATTCGGGCCGAGGTGCTCGCCGCGGCCGAGACGTTGGGCGGCGCGGCGATGATCGACGACGATCTTCTCGACGAGGTCACGGCGCTGGTGGAGTGGCCTGTCGCGATCACGGGCGGCTTCGAGGAGCGCTTCCTGGCGGCACCGCAGGAGGCACTGATCCTCACCATGAAGAAGAACCAGAAGTACTTCCCGGTGGTGGACGACCGCGGCCGTCTGGTTCCGCGCTTCATCACCATCGCCAACCTGGACAGCCCGCGACCGGAGGTCATTCGCGCCGGCAACGAGCGGGTCGTCCGGCCCAGGCTCGCCGACGCCATGTTCTTCTGGGAGCAGGACGGCAAACGCACGCTGGCCGACCGCCTGGACGACCTTAAAGGGGTCGTCTTCCAGAATCGGCTCGGCAGCCTGTACGACAAGTCGCTGCGGGTCTCGCGCCTCGCGGCGGACATCGCCGGCCAGCTCGGTGAGGACGTCGGATTCGCCGAGGGCGCGGGGCTCCTCAGCCGCTGCGACCTCGTCACGCAGATGGTCTTCGAGTTCCCCGAGATGCAGGGGGTGATGGGCCGCTACCAGGCACACCGCGACGGCGAGCCGGAGGCGATCGGCATCGCCCTCGAAGAGTTCTACCGGCCGCGCTTCTCCGGCGACGCCCTGCCGGACACACCCACGGGGCTTGCGGTGGCGCTCGCCGACCGGCTCGACACCCTCGTCGGGATCTTCGGCATCGGCCAGCGGCCGACCGGGGACAAGGATCCCTTCGCCCTGCGCCGGGCCGCGCTCGGCGTGCTGCGCATCCTCGTCGAGCGGGCCCTGCCGCTCGACCTTGAGGCGCTGCTCGGAACGGCCGCGGCTGGCCTCGAGCCGTGGGTGAAACGGGCTGGGGTGGTGGAGGAACTTCAGGAGTTTCTGCTCGACCGCTTGAAGGGCCTCTACCTGGAGCAGGGCGTCGCCGCCGAGGTGTTCGAGGCCGTGGCCGACGTCCGGCCGACCCGTCCCGCCGATTTCGACCGCCGGGTGCACGCGGTCGTGGAGTTCCGGGCGCTGGCGGAAGCGGAGGCGCTGGTGGCTGCCAACAAGCGCATCCGCAACCTGCTGCGCAAGGCCGAGGACGTCGTCCCGGACCGGGTCGACGCCGCGAGGCTGACGCTGGCGGCCGAGGTAGGGCTCAATGACGCATTGCGTGCCAAGGAGCAGGAAGTCGGCCCGCTCCTCGCCGCAGGCGACTACACCGAGACGCTCCGCCGCTTGGCGGGACTGCGCGAGCCCGTCGACCGGTTCTTCGACGACGTGATGGTGATGGTGGACGACCCGGCCGTGCGCACGAATCGCCTGGCCCTGCTGGGCTCGCTCTACCGGTTGTTCCGCCGCGTCGCCGACGTCGGCCAGCTCGGCGGCTAGCGGCGAGGGGGCTTGGCGATGCCGCTTGTCATCCTGGATCGGGACGGCGTGATCAACGAGGATTCGGACGCCTACGTCAGATCTCCGGCCGAGTGGGTTCCCATCCCGGGGAGCCTGGAGGCGATCGCCCGGCTCAACCATGCGGGGTATCGCGTCGTCGTCGCGACGAACCAGTCCGGGATCGGCCGCGGGCTCTTTGGCATGGCCGAACTCGACGCGATGCACCAGAAGCTTCACTCGAGCCTGGCCCGGCTCGGCGGGCAGCTCGACGGCATCTTCTTCTGCCCCCACGGACCGGACGACGCCTGCGCCTGCCGCAAGCCGAGGCCCGGGCTGCTGCGGGAGATCGCGTCACGGCACGGCGTCGATCTCGCCGGCGTGCCAGCGATCGGTGACAGCCTGCGTGACCTGGAGGCGGCGATGGCCGTCGGCGCGATGCCGATCCTCGTGCGCACCGGCAAGGGACGGGCAGCCGAGGCGAGGTTGCCGGCGCATTGGGGCGCCGTCGTGTTCGACGACCTGGCGCAGGCGGCCCAGGCACTGGTGGCAGCGGCCGGAAAATGATCGGAGATCTTCCGTTCGCGGCAGATTATTTGGCATTCGGGAATGCCCGGGCCGGCGTGGGACGCCTGCGATGTCCGTTTCCCCTTCCCGTCTATCGACTAGCCGCGGCCTAGTCGTCGGTTCCTGGCAATGGTGTATCTGCGCTCGTTGCTCTACATGGTGGCGATGGCCCTGAGCACAGTGGGCTTCGGTCTGGCCGTCGTGGCATCCGGGCGGATCCTGTCGTGGGATCGGCGCACCGCCATCGCGAACGCCTGGGGCACCACCAACCTGTGGCTCCTGCGAGTCTTGTGCGGCCTGCGCTACCGGCTGACCGGCTGGGAGAACCTTCCGGAGAGGCCCTGCATCGTGATGGTAAAGCACCAGTCGGCCTGGGAGACCATCGCGCTTCGCGGGCTGCTCCCCAATGGGCAGTGCTGGATCCTCAAGCAGGAGCTGCTGCGCGTGCCCGTGTTTGGCTGGGCGCTTGCGAGCATGCGGCCGATCGCCATCGACCGCAACGCAGGCACCAAGGCGATCAAGCAGGTCATCGCCGAGGGGACGGCCGCGCTAAGGGAGGGCCGCTGGGTGGTCGTGTTCCCCGAGGGCACGCGGGTCGCGCCCGGCGAGCGTGGAAAGTACAACATCGGCGGCGCGATGTTGGCCGAGCGATCCGGTTACCCGATCGTCCCGATCGCCCACAACGCGGGGGTGTTCTGGCGGCGGCGAGCGCTTGTGAAGTATCCCGGCACGATCGACCTGGTCGTCGGTCCACTCATCCCGACCGAGGGTCGCCGGGCGACGGCGATCATCGTGGACGTCGAGAGCTGGATCGAGTCGACAGTCGCTTCGCTGGCGCAGACGGCGGACTAGGTTGTGCCGGGCAGGCAGCGGCAGGCGGCAACCATGCGAAAACCGGCAGGGACCTCGGAGACCGTCCGCTGGTCTGCGGTCCCGGGGATTGCCCTCGGAGGCGAGTCCGCTGGTCGCTACCAAGCGGACTCTGTTCAGGCAGGTTGCCGTCAGACGTCGAGATTCTCCACGAAGAGCGCGTTTCGCTCGATGAATTCGCGGCGCGGCTCCACCTGATCCCCCATCAGAATCGAAAAAATCTCGTCGGCTCCCACTGCATCCTCGATGGTCACGCGCAGCAGCCGGCGGACGGCAGGATCCATCGTCGTCTCCCATAGCTGCTCGGGGTTCATCTCGCCGAGCCCCTTGTAGCGCTGGATGTGCTGGCCGCGTTTGGCTTCCTCGAGGAGCCAATCGATCGCCTGGCGGAAGCTCACGACCGGCCGCTCCCGGTCACCGCGGCGAATAAAAGCACCGTTGCCTACAAGATCGAACAATTTGCCACCTATTTCCTGCAAACGCCGGAAATCGGGCGAGGCCATGAAGTCGAGAGGGATCTCCCGTTCGGTGGGGATGCCATGGGACCGGCGGACGACCTCAAGCCCGGCCGGATGGATCTCCGGGTCAGCCATCGCGATCTGGTAGCGCTCGGCCGGCGGGGCGTCCGCATTCAGGCGGCCGGTGAGCTCGGTCATCCAGGACGCGAGGTCCCCGCTTGCCGGGTCCGCACCGAGTGGCGGCGCGGGCATGTACATCATCGCCTCGACGACAATGGGGTCGTAGCGCTTACCCCATCGACGGACGTTGGCCATCGCCTCGAGAAACTCCCGGGCCATGGCTTCGAGCGGTTGGCCCTGTATCGGGGGCTGATCGGCTGCGGGAACCAGCTGGGCGCTATCGATAGCGTTGGTGAGGAGGTACGCGTCCAACTCGCGCTCGTCCTTCAGGTACTGCTCCTGCTTACCCTTCTTGACCTTGTAGAGCGGAGGCTGGGCGATGTAGATGTGGCCGCGCTCGATCAGTTCCGGCATCTGCCGGTAGAAGAAGGTCAGCAGCAGCGTGCGGATGTGGGCGCCGTCCACGTCGGCGTCGGTCATGATGATGACGCGGTGGTAGCGGAGCTTGTCGGCGTTGAACTCCTCCCGACCGATCCCGCAGCCGAGGGCGGTGATGAGGGTCCCGACCTCGGCTGAGGTCAGCATCTTGTCGAACCGCGCCTTCTCGACGTTCAGGATCTTGCCCTTGAGCGGCAGGATTGCCTGGTTACGGCGGTCTCGCCCCTGCTTGGCGGACCCGCCAGCCGAGTCGCCCTCGACGAGGTAGAGCTCGGACTGGCTTG
>Ga0209254_10003629_pt1 | contig 14076 bp, 14 predicted proteins | sample FrelakmetDIP11DI_FD_187148 | JGI IMG/M metagenome (GOLD analysis project Ga0209254, IMG submission 187148) | Freshwater lake sediment microbial communities from the University of Notre Dame, USA, for methane emissions studies - DIP11 DI (SPAdes)... | ecosystem: Environmental > Aquatic >...
CCCATCATCAGCAGTGCGTCCTCATCCGGATTGGTATAGTATTTTTTCCTGATGCTTTCCACCTTGAACCCGAAGCGCTCATAAAATATCTGGGCGCCGGTATTTGACGCCCTGACTTCAAGGTACATGAACACACATCCTTTCCTTTTCAGCGCTTTCAGGGTGTCGTTCATCAATATCGTTGCTACGCCCCTTCTTCTGAAAAGCTGATGCACTGCAAGGTTGAGGACATGCGATTCATGGAGCAGGTAATTTACGCAGATGTAGCCGATCACGTTCTCTTCGAACAGAGAGACGTTCGAAAACGCATTTTTTTTATATACTTCGCCCAGAAAAGAAATTTCAGACCAAGGGGTGCTGAAAGAACTGCGTTCAATCCCCATTATCTTGGGGATATCCTCCTCCACCATCGTTCGTATGACTATATCAGCCATGCCATTTGATCTCAGCCTCCGACCTCCGGATGTATATGGGCACAAGACCTACAGGCTCGGAAAACTCATCCTTCAATGCCTTTTGAATGCCGATTGAGGCAACATTCGCCGGTGAAGGGATCATTTTTTCAAGAGGGGCAAAAACCGCCTTTCCCCCTATCATCGCTTCTATTTTGTTTCTGTAAAGAAGCGCTCCTTCTCCTGCGAAGACGATCCGCTCTTCCCCGAACCCTTCCTCTCCTGCTTTGGCTGCTGGCAGCGGGGAGGGGCCGGAGGCTATCTTTTCCATAAGTATTTCCGCGTTTACCGACACCTCGCTCATCAACCTTACAAAACCGTCTCCTGTCCATTGAAACAGCGCAGCATACACTTCCCCCTTCCGTGCATCGAGCATGATACACACCGGGTATCTGCAATAGGGGAAATTCCAGGCAAAGGCCTCCAAGGTAGGGACTGAGACAATGGGCTTCCCGGTTGCATAGGAAAATCCCTTTGCCGTGCTCAAACCGATTCTCAGGCCGGTAAAGGAACCGGGGCCGATCGCCACACCGAAGATATCGATATCATGTGCGGTTAGCCCCGACTGTTGCAGTACGTGGTTGATTTCCGTCATCAGTCGTTCGGAATGAGTCGATTTCACATTCAACCGCACCTCTGCAATAAGCCCTGCCGAATCATCGGCAACAGCTATACCGCCGAGCATGGTGGATGTCTCTATCGCAAGAATTTTCATATGTAAGAGCCTAATACATCATTGCTGTTTTTTCAAGCGGTTAAAAAATTTCCTGTTCGCCCTTTCCTCTGTTCCTTTTCATCGCGAAGAGAAGCGACGCAATAATGCAGATGACCGCTGAGATGCTGACTGTATAGGGGGTTCCGATGTAATCAGCCATGGCGCCGACGAGAGAATTCCCTATCGGCGCTGTCCCCAGAAAGACAAGGGTAAAAACGCTCATTACCCTTCCCCTCAGATTATCGGGCGCGGAAAGCTGTATATAACTGTTGGCGGTTGCGAGAAAACTTACCAGTCCCCAGCCGACTATCAGGAGAAACGGGATCGAGATGAATATATTTTTTGACAGCGAGAACACAAGGAGGGAAACCGAAGCGCTCAACGCTGCAATGGATATAAACCTGCCTTTGTCACATATATCGCCTCTGAACGCAAGGAGCAGTGCTGCGGCTAATGCGCCTGCGCCTGTAGCGCCCACGAGAAACCCGAATCCTTTGGCCCCTGCATTCAGGACTTCACCTGCGAAAACAGGGAGGAGGGTTATGAACGGCAGCCCGACGAGACTAAAGACTGCGATCAGGAGTATTATCCTGCTGATCCCGTATCTGCTTTTTACAAACCGTATCCCCTCGATGAAATCTTTGAAAAGCCCGTTGGAGCTCTCGCGTATCTCTCCCTGTGTGCTCATCTTCGACAGGGCAATGATGACCGCCACAAAACTCAGGGCATTCAGGTAAAAGCACGCGGGCAGTCCCAGAGAAGCAATGGTGATACCTGCGACGACCGGCCCGATCATGCGCGCGCCATGAAATGCCGCGGAGTTCAGCGCTATAGCGCTGGTAAGGCTGTCTCTGCCGACCAGTTCGATGAGAAAGGACTGGCGGGCGGGGATGTCAAATGCATTCACCGTGCCGAGGACTGCTGCAAGCAAAGCGACCTGCCAGACGGTTATCATATTAATGTCTGTGAGTATCCCGAGGAGAAATGCCGGAAGGATCGACAGCGCCTGCGTCAGCAGCAGCAGATTCCTCTTCCGGAACCTGTCTGCAGCGATGCCGCCCGCAAGGGTGAACAGGAGGATCGGCAACGATCCTGAAGCGGCAACCAGCCCCAGATAAAAAGGTGATTTTGTGAGGCTGTAGACAAGCCAGCCCTGTGCCACAGACTGCATCCAGGTTCCGGATAGAGAGATGATCTGACCGAACCAGAAGAGCCTGAAGTCCCTGTATTGCAGGGCGGTAAATCTCCCGGTGAATGACATCTTCTATTGTAACCCATAAATGCATCTGAACCTGATAACAGGCATAGGCATATGGTCATCAAAACTGAGACTGATGAAGAGAAAAATGCCGGAAGGTGACCCAGGAGCAGGCTGAGGATCTCCGTCAAAGGCATACCAAACAGGATGGTGCGTGAGGGCAGGGGGACAATATGCTACACAGAAGAAAGTTTCGAGAAATCAGCAATTATCGAAACGGCCTTCCATATCTCGTTCAACAATGAGAGCCTGTTCAGCCTGATCTCTTCCTTTTTGTCCATGACGAGCACGTTGTCGAAAAAAGCGTTGATGGGGCCGGTGAAAGACGGAAGAATCTCGAACGCATCGTGTATCCTTCCTTTGTCAAGAAATTCTGTGAGGGATGCCTTCGCGGTTTCGAGGACTTCCCTCAGGCGTTTCTCCTGCTCTTCAATGAGAAGTTCTTCTTTCAAAGCAGGAATTTCCTGTTTGGGGATAATATTATTTATTCGTTTTATGGCAGTCAGAAAATCATTGAACGCTTTGTGTTCTTTGAATTGCCGGATGGCATTGAGCCTTTCCGTAATATCTTTCAGTTGAATATTCAGCGAAAGGGGCAGGATCGACTGGACAATATCCGCAGTATACCCATAATCTGAAAAGACTGCTTCGAGCCGGTTTTCGAAAAAATGAAGGACCTTTGCTTTTACCTCCTGTGCATCCCTGACAGGCGGCAAAAAGGTTATTGCCTTCTCCGTGAGTTCTGCCAGCGGCAGGGCATATCTTTTGTTCTGGATTATCGCGATGATTCCGAGCGCCTGTCTCCGCAACGCAAACGGATCTTCAGAGCCGGTCGGTACCAGACCTATGGAGAAAAAAGCCGTGATGGTATCGATCTTGTCCGCGATGCCGAGTAAGGCCCCGACATCTGTCTGAGGGAGTCTGCCGCCCGAGTGAGTAGGGAGGTAGTGTTCTTCGATAGCATTGGCGACTTTCGGATCTTCCCGGTCATGAAGCGCATAGTATTTCCCCATAATCCCCTGCAGTTCCGGAAATTCACGGACAACGCCGGAAATCAAATCGATCTTCGATAGCCATGCCGCGCGCACGAGGCATTCCTTCTCTGAAGGGAGAAGTCTTTCCGCAAGAAATGAAGCGACCGAGGCTATCCGTCGGGCTTTTTCATGGAGGCTCCCGAGGCTCTCCTGGAAGGTAACTTTCTTCAGGTCCTCTATCCTGTCGGCGAGCGGTTTCTTGCTGTCCTCTTCAAAATAAAACCGCGCGTCTTCGAACCGCGCCTTGATAACGCGTTCGGCGCCAATCCGAACGGTATCCGCATTCTCTTCACTCGTGTTGCTTATGACGACAAAGTGGTTCGTAATCGTTCCGTCCTTGTCTTCGACCGCAAAGTATTTCTGATGCCCCTTCATGACAATGATGAGCAGCTCTTTCGGCAGGGCCAGATACACATCGGGAAAGGTTGCGAGCACCGGAACCGGGTACTCTACGAGGTTGACTACGGTATCGAGAAGTTCTTCATCATCAACTGGTCTCTCGCTAAAAGGGGTCAGGAGTTTTTCCGTCTTCTCCCGTATGATCCTTTTACGCTCCAGGGGATCAATGATAACGCAGTTATTGCCAAGCAGACTTCTGTAACTCGGGATCTCTTTGATCTGAAACGAAGCGGGGGAAAGAAACCGGTGCCCTTTCGTGCTGTTGCTGCTCTTTACTCCCTCTATTTCGAAGGTGATACGCTCGTTATTGAAGAGCGAAAGCAGCCATCGTATCGGCCGGACAAACCGTATCGAGCCGTTTCCCCATCTCATCGATTTCGGCAGAGAGAGGGAAAATACAATTTTCTTGAGAATTTCCGGCAGAATCTCTTTAACATTGACACCCTTTTCCTCTACCAGCGCAACGATGTATTCGCCCTTGTCTTTGTTCTTGATCGTGAGCTTTTCAACCGGGATGCCCTGGGATTGAGCGAACCCCATCGCGGCTTTTGTCGGGTTTCCGTCAGCGTCAAACGCAACTTTTCTGGACGGTCCGAACACCTCTTTGGATCTGTCTTCCTGCATGAGGGGAATTCCCTCTGCAATAACCGCAAGCCTCCGTGGCGTGCCGTATGTTTTTATCTCGGTAAATGTCAGGTGGTGTTCCCGTAATATTCTGCCTGTATTTTCTTTGAGCTGCTGCATCGCCGGAGGAATAAACCGTGCAGGAAGGTCCTCTGTACCGATCTCGAGCAAAAACGACGATTTATTTGCAGAATTCAATGCCATAGAATGTATTACCTCTTCCTGAATAAATATATAAGGGGATGAACCGTCCGGAATTATAACCTTATGGGAGATTGCTTGACAAGAGGAAGATTGCAGTCAGCTTCCTATCGTCTCTTAAAAAGCATTTCTCTGCAAATCACCGTATTCCGAGAGCTTCCTTAATGGCAGTTTCGTCCAGACCGAGGATCACTTCTTCGACAACCAGCGTAGGGTAGGTGGCCGCAGGATTGTATTTCTTCAATTCTTTTGATGTCAGCCACTGCTCGCCGCTGTCGAGAAGATCCACCTCTATGAGATCATATGCAAGGCTCTGCGAGTCAAGAAACTCCCTGACCTGCTTGCATGTAGGACACGTGCTGAGTGAATAAAGCCTAATCTTCTTTTTCTGTTCTCCCATATTCCCTCCTAAGCGTTCCCGCATTGCGCATCAGGATTCGCCGCTTTAAAAACCTCAGCCGTAGAGATGGATATGTCTTCGAGCATTTCAGCATTCGCCTTGATGATGAGATCGACCGGAACTTTCAGCGCATCGGCAACCTCTTCAAAAGAGGCCCCCTTTTTAAAGTGCATATCGGCGATAATTATCTTCAGCGCATCGTCTTCAATAAACCTCTTCAGTTCTTCATCCCCGACATCCGCAGTCCCGCATGCATCGCGAAAGTTCATTCCGTTTTGCAATGCTTCCATGATCCTGTCCATGGCATCATGGTAAATCTTGCTTTCTTCTTCGGTGTATTCCTTGTAGCGAAAATCTTCCATATGACTCCTTATGTATCGACAGTCCTTAGGGCTTTCCCGATAAGAATCGGTCACATTGCTTTTTATCATTATACCATATAGCACGTCATGCGCTGTTATTGCTCTCCGTGTGATAGCATATTAATAGTATGGACCCGCTCGGCAAAAAAGAACTTCTCACATTCTACGACCGGCATCTGAAGGACTTCGGCGATTCGCCTCAGGCTGTCAGGTGGACCCCCGGTGGCCAGCTCCGGAGATATGAGATGTTCCTCTCTGTCACCGGAGATCTTTCGGGGAAGAGCATGCTCGACTTCGGGTGCGGCAAGGGAGATTTCTACGGTTTTTTAAAAGACAGAAGATGCGGGCCCTCTTACTGCGGTGTCGACGTGAACGCGAACCTTATCGCTCTTGCAAAGAGCAAGTATCCGGAGGCGGAATTCATCGAACTCGATATCGATGAAGAGGGACTGCCCCGGCAGTTTGATGTCATCATCCTCTGCGGCGTATTCAACCTGAGGATTGCCGGGATTGAGGAGTCCTCACGGGATATTCTGAAGAAACTCTTTGGATTTTGCAGGGAAGCCATGTATGTAAACTTCCTCACGTATGACACCCCTCAGAGGAGTGTGGAACTCTTCTACGTCAAGCCGGAAGAGATACGGCAATTTGCCGCAGCTGAACTCTCGCCATCAGTCACCTTAAGGCATGATAAAGAGGACATCTTCCTTTCGGTTTACAGATAACATTCTTACGGCAAAGGCATACTATTTGGGAGGCGGGGGATAGCCTGCGGGATACTGAGACTCCCACCCTGTCGGCTCCGATGCAGCCGGAGATTCAAAACGACCGTATACCGGAATCCGGTTTCCCTTCGCATACATGCACTGCAGATAGGAGTGATCATAGCGCCGCTGCGCTTCATAATAGGAGCTTGACGAATATCCGCTTCCTGCGGCGCTCCCAACGATGAGCCCGCTGCCGGCACCAATAGCAGCACCGGCGCCCATATCACCGGATACACTGCCGATAGCCGCGCCTGCAGCAGCTCCCAATATTGTGCCAACCACGGCGCTTTTCACTGCCGAGTCCTGTGCCGCCTGCTGACCGGTCATCCCGCCCGATTGCTCGTGAGCGAATTGACGGCAGACAAAATCGTCGAGACGGAACTGGTCAAAGCTCTTTCCCGTCCCCGGGAGGGACATGACACTTGGCCCGGTCGGCATTGTCGCACACCCTGCAAGCAATGAGACTACAACGAGGAATGATACCATCAGCAATCTATGCATTGTATTACCTCCCTTGCTCTGACGGCGGCGCTGCCGGCACTGTCTGCCAGCCGCCTGAGCATTCCTTTACATACGGGTAATAAGTCTTCGATTCAGGACAATAGAACCAGAGGTTTGGAAGCGCAGAGGAATCGGGCCGTGACCGCTCGATGTAAACCGGCGGCTCTGACGGCACTTCCACTACGGGAGAGTAAGGGTAAGGGTAGTAGGGAGCATAATAAGGTTGCGAATAGTAATAAGGGGGATAATACCACGGCGGTCCCCAAAATGAACCACCAATGACTACGTCCACGCCACTCCGGTAGTAGCCGTGCCCATATCCTCCACCATGGTAGTAGCTGCGCCCATGTCCTCCACCATGATAAGAACCACCCCCGTGCCCTCTGCCTCCCGAGGAGCGCTCGGCAAAAGCCATCCCGCTTGCCAGCAGGGATAGTGCCAATGCTGCCACAATCAATATCGGCTTAAGAGATCTCATTTTTTCTCTCCTGCGTCATGCGATACAATTTGTTTACACTCAGGGAATCGAGAAGGCTTCCCCGGCACATGAGCCCCGATGAAATCCAGTTACACATCTCTACTAATATGCTATGAGAAAAATAATAGTATTGTCAAATGGGAAGAAGTCAAAGAGACGGCAGGGATCCAGCGCATTGCTTCGGTAAGGAGAAGCAGAATACTGGGCCCTCACGCCGGACAATCTACCCCATAAGCAAAGGGGGCAAATGAAGTGGAGTCTTTAAAATGCGGGCTATGTATCCACACAATTCCCTAAAGAATCTAAAATGCCGCCCGGTTTTAGTCCATAAAAAAAGCGGGGCTTTGCAGTCCCGCTTTTTTATCAGAATATGTTGAATATGCTTTTTAGTGACCGTGTCCGTGTTCTTCAGAATGTCCATGTCCTTCATCGTGGCCGTGCTCTTCAACTTCCTCATATCCCTTGAACATTGCGATAATATGTGCCATGGGGGTATGGCCGAGTGTGGCAAGATAGAAATGCACGATCATGAAGGCGCTGAAGAAGATCCAGAGTCCTACATGGACAAGGACCACAATCTGTATTCCGCCGACAAGATTCACTGCCGGTCCGAAAAGATGCGGGTCCCAGAGGAAAAGGCCGGTTACGAGCTGGAGGGGAATCAAAAGAAGCATGATCGCAAGGTATGACACCTGCTGCATGGGATTAAACTTGTCATAGAACGTTGCGTGGTGCGGATTGTCATCTCCGACCATTATGCCCCACCCGTAGAATTTTGCCTGTATGAGCGCCTTTTTTGCGAACGCTAAAGGTTTATGCAGCGGCGGGATATAGATTTTTATGTTTCCCGTCACGAGATAATACACAAGCCATAGAAAAAAATTCGCTATCAGGATGAACCCTAACCAGCTATGGACGTTGACAGCGGTCTCGAACGAGAACAGATTAAGCTTGTCCCCCATTCTTATCTGTGCGCCTGTTACTATCAGAATGATGAAAGCTGCCAGATTCACCCAATGCCATATCCTTACCGGCAAGTCATGAAGATGGATCCTTTTCATTATTTCTTCCCTCCCTTCCCCATTTTCCTTAATGATCTGATGGGAGACGTGATTACCCTCAGGCTTATATGTCCGATCGGTACGGCAAGTCCGCCCAGCAGGGCGACAATGAAGAGGATATCAAGGATATCCGAACTCGAACTTCCGAGCGCGTAAAATTTACTGACAGGAAGTATGGTATACAACGAGTTGAGCACTCCCCTGTCTGCCTTCATAACCATCGGTTTCCCATCATCCTTTTTCAGTACGATAAAGACGTCTTTGAATAAAGCGGCTTCAGGGTGGTGGCATTGTGCACAATCCTTCACGGCAGTTGCTTTCGAGCCGATTTTGTGCGCTTCTGCCGCATTGCTCACATCCATCTTCGCCATGAAGATCGTTATTTCACCCTTTCTGATCGCCTGCTCAAAGATATTCCATACTTCTTTCGCGTTGATGACGCCGTTCTTATCGGGATCGAGAAGTGCCTGCAGTCCCGCGGTATCCGTCTCAAAGAGCTTCATGAGCTCTGCTTCCGTCAGCGGCTTATCGGTCTCTCTGCTGTAGAGGCTAAGGTAAACCCCGCGCGCGGCTCCCGGTGAGTGGCATGTAGCACAGGAGACCACATCGAAGTGGGCGGCTGGAAATGAGGCTAATGCGACAGGAGGATTCCAGAGCCATTTCTTATGAAGCTTGCCCGCATCGCTGTGGCACCTCAGGCATCCCTCCTGTATTTTCGTCGATGTCGCGGTGGACTCAATATCATGCGCGTTGTGGCAGGAGGCGCAGGACGGCGCCTTCTCATTCCCTTTCATCCGTGCTTTGCCGTGGATGCCTGCCGCATAGGAACTGTTCATGTCGGCGTGGCATTTGTTGCAGGAAGTCAACCCTATATTTTTGTCCTTTTTTGTGCTGACAATGGAATGATCACCGTGGCAATCGGAACAGGCCGGAGCTTTCGGGTCCCCGGCTTTCAGCTTATCGAGATGAACGCTTGTTTCATACTGTTTATATGCCTTGGCATGACATTTCCAGCAGGTTTCCGACATGGCCACAGAGTAATCGCGCAGACTGTCAAAAGATCTGACCGGGTGCTGGCTTTTCGAAAAACCGATATGGCATTCCGTGCATTGAAGCTTTCCGTGTGCTGAGTTTTTAATGGCGGACTCATCCACGTATACAGAAAGCGATTCCCCGTTTTTCATGGACATGCTGATTCTGTTGCGGTGACAGGTGACGCAGTATACATTTTCTTTTATGCCGACTTTTTCTGCTGCCATGTCTTTTATATAGTGGGAGCCATGACAGCCAATACAGGTTCCCTTTGCAGCGAGGGAACTGTGAATCGGCAGTCTTTTCCTGAGCTGCTCGGCCGTATGGCATGAGGAGCAATTTCTCGAAAGATTTGCGGCATACTCATTTCTGCTTTTGATCTGTTTCACAACCGGGTGGTTTTCCATGGTAATGTCGGAATGACAGCCGCCGCAGCCGGTCTTTCCATGCACCGATTTGCTGAATTCGTTTGTGTCGATGTACAGGGAGAGGACTTCCTTGTTCATCAGCTTTTTGGTGAGTGTCTTATCAACATGGCATGCAAGGCAGAACTTCGCGTTATTCGAGCCACCCGCCTTCGCAACTCTCGCAGAGAGAGGAAAAACCATAAAGGCGACGACGAAAAGAATTGACAGATATTTTTTATTGTTCATAAAACCCCCCGTGAGTTTTACTATTTCAAAGCCGTAACAGTTATAGCATATCTAAATGCGATATTGCAAGCATGAATTGCCCTGTTTTTTTGACAGTTCTACGGCTTTCCCGTATAATGTGCAAAGCTTTTTCCGGAACGTTCATGCCGCTTGCTTCCGGCGTCCGGCGGTCAGCGAAAAAACAGCCAACAGCCTGTATATATTAGGGGTCCCAAAATTGAATTTACATGAACATGAGTTAGAAAATATCCCCTCGCCCCTCTTTGCCATCATTCGACAAGCTCAGGATGACAATCAAACTGTCATGGTGAGCCTGTCGAACCATCCCTCCCTTTGGTTAAGGGAGGAGGGATTAAAGAAATAATGTCATTATTATTAATGGTATGATCTTTCAGTTCGTTCGATGCAAGGGAGTGACAGGTGATCCCCTATAAAGATGATAACCCTACGTCGTTAACCCCGTTCGTCACGATAGGCATTATTGCTCTCAACGTTCTCATATTTGTGGTGGAACTTATGCAGGGAGCAGGCATGAGGGAAGTCACGTACGCGTATGGAGCAATTCCCCATTCGCTAATGACTTTTGAAAAAGTACAACCGATACATCCAGCATTGACAATCTTTTCCTCGATGTTCATGCACGGCGGAGTATTTCATCTCGGCGGCAACATGCTCTACCTCTGGATATTCGGCAACAATATAGAGGATAGATTAGGGCATGTACGATTCATCGTTTTTTATCTCTTCTGCGGCGTTGTTGCCGCATACAGTCATGCGTTCGCTGCCTCGCAATCGATTATACCTATGATCGGGGCCAGCGGTGCGGTCTCAGGCATCCTGGGAGCATATGCCGTGCTTTTCCCGAGGGCGAAGGTGCATACATTGCTCTTCCTCGGTTTTTTTGTAACGACCGTCCGGATACCTGCCTTGATAGTTATCGTGTTTTGGGCTATTATACAGTTCATCAACGGCGCGATAAGTTCAGGACTTCATGAGGGAGGAGGGGTTGCATGGTTTGCACATATCGGCGGATTCCTCATCGGTCTTGTGACAATAATACTCTGGTTGCCAAGGAGGAGTAAATAGTGGTTGTAATATGCCCGAAATGCAAAACGAGACTCAGGGTCGATGAAGCGAAAATCGCGGGAGGAGGATCGCGATTTAAATGTCCAAAATGCAGCACGACCCTCCTTGTTAAAAAGCCTGCCCCTGTATCCGAAAAACCAATCGACAATGTAAAAGTCATTGTGGCACATTCAAATCCTGCCATTGCAAACGAAATAACCACGCTGCTGTCTGAAAACGGATTCCAGACTATCTCTGCGGCAGACGGCATAGAGGCGATGGTGAAGTCCCTGAAGGATCGTCCGTTTCTGGCAGTTGTTGAGGTAGGCCTCCCAAAGATCTATGGTTTCGAGGTATGTAAACGGTTGAAAGGCAGACCGGAAACCAAGGGGATGAAGTTTATTCTCATAAGCTCTCCGTTCGACAAGAACAAATACCGGAGGGAACCCGAGTCCCTCTACGAAGCGGATGATCATATCGAGGAACACCGCATTGCCGAACTTCTCATTCATTCTGTCAATGCAATGAAGGGCGGAGAACCCCCGAAAAAAGAAGAAAAAGAAACAGAAAGGATCGAACAACCAACTCAGGAAACAGTTGTAAAACAACCTGAAGTCAAGCCGGAACCGCCGGCACCCGCAGCGAAAAAGTCTGCCCCGGCCGCAGATGAGAAAATTGAACGGGCAAAGAGGCTTGCGAGGACCATTGTTTCCGATATATATCTTTATAATACCGCAAAGGCCGAGGAATCGATTAGAAATAATACGTTTTCATCAGTCTTCGCTTCAGAGATGAGAGAAGGACTGAAACTTTATGAGAACAGGATATCTCAGGAGGTGCGTGACAAGGGCGATTTCTTCAGGGAAGTCCTCGCTTTGTTCATCGAAAACAAAAAGAAAACCTTTTAAGTAAAAAAATTAGGAAATAAGCAAAAAAAAGCGCATTTCGCCATTATTGTCCATTTTCCCCAATTATACCGCTGTAAGAAAACTTGCCTTAACTTGGTCAAAATGATTATATTAGCACTCACTGACTTCGAGTGCTAACAACTAACAATCTTAATACCAAAAGAAAGGAGAAATATCGTATGAAATTCAAGCCGCTCAGAGACAGGGTATTTGTAAAATTTTCCTCGGAGGAGGAAAAGACAGCAGGAGGCCTTTTCATTCCTGATTCCGCAAAGGAAAAACCACAGAAAGGTACCGTAATCGCAGTTGGTCTTGGGAAAATTACCGATGACGGAAAACGCCAACCCCTTGAAGTTAAGGTCGGCGATACGATCCTGTTTGACAAGTACTCGGGATCGAAAATCAAGATGGACGACGAAGAGTACCTTATCATCAGAGAAGAAGACATTTTAGGAATCGTTGGATAACAGCAACTTACAATACAAAAGGAGGATGTATTAATGGCAAAGCAGTTACTTTTTGATGATGCAGCACGGAATGCAATACTCAAAGGCGTGGCCTTGCTGACCGATGCGGTAAAGGCTACCTTAGGTCCGAGGGGAAGGAACGCAATCCTTGACAAGAAATACGGCGCACCTACGATAACAAAAGACGGCGTTACCGTCGCAAAAGAGATCGAACTGAAAGACCCGTGGGAAAATATGGGGGCACAGCTCGTCAGAGAGGTCGCCTCAAAAACGTCAGATACCGCCGGTGACGGCACGACCACAGCCACTGTCCTGGCACATGCCATCTACAGGGAAGGGATGAAGAATGTGACGGCAGGCGCCAGCCCGATGGACATCAAGAGGGGAATCGAAAAAGCGGTGGAAGTGGTAATCGAAGAACTCAAGAAGCTCAGCAAGCCGGTTCAGGACAAGAAAGAGATCGCTCAGGTCGGTACGATCTCCGCAAATAACGATTTATCCATCGGCGAACTCATTGCAGAGGCGATGGACAAGGTTGGGAAAGACGGCGTTATTACCGTTGAAGAAGCGAAGAGCATGGCGACAACCCTCGAAGTGGTCGAAGGCATGCAGTTCGACCGGGGATATATCTCTCCCTATTTCATCACCGATCCCGAAAGGATGGAATGTATCCTCGATGACGTGTTTATTCTTCTCCATGAGAAGAAGATTTCGAGCATGAAGGACCTGCTTCCAATACTCGAGCAGACCGCAAAAATGGGCAAGCCGTTATTAATCATCTCTGAAGAGGTTGAAGGCGAGGCACTCGCAACGCTCGTGGTGAACAAACTGCGCGGGACGATTCAGATTTGCGCGGTGAAGGCCCCGGGATTCGGCGACAGGCGCAAGTCGATGCTCGAGGATATCGGTGTTCTCACCGGTGGAACGGTGATATCGGAAGACCTCGGGATAAAGCTCGAAAGCATAAAGATTTCCGACCTCGGAAGGGCGAAGAAGGTAAACATCGATAAGGAAAATACAACGATCGTCGAAGGCGCGGGAGACCCGCAGAAGATTCAGGGAAGAGTGAAGCAGCTTAAGGCCCAGATTGAAGAGACAACATCCGACTATGACAAGGAGAAACTCCAGGAGCGGCTCGCAAAGCTCGTCGGCGGCGTTGCGGTCATCAACGTAGGCGCTGCGACCGAAACAGAGATGAAGGAGAAAAAGGCAAGAGTTGAAGATGCCCTGAACGCGACAAGGGCTGCTGTTGAAGAGGGCATTATCCCGGGCGGCGGCGTCGCTTTCCTGAGATGCCTTCCTGCCCTCAAGGCCCTGAAGCTTGATGACGACCAGCAGATTGGTGTTGAAATCGTAAGAAGGGCGCTGGAAGAGCCGATCAGACAGATCGTGAATAATACCGGTCTTGAGGGCTCTGTGATAGTCGAAAAAGTAAAGCACTCAAAAGAAGCCAACTATGGATTCGATGCGGATAAGGAAGAATATGTCGATATGATAAAGGCCGGCATCATCGACCCGACGAAGGTTACACGGTATGCCCTGCAGAACGCGGCATCTGTTGCGGCTCTGATGCTGACCACCTCGGTCATGATCACGGACATCCCCGAAGAAAAGCCTGAGCCTGCAATGCCTCCGGGCGGCGGAATGGGCGGAATGTATTAAAAAGCAGCAGATTTTAGTGAGCAGATAGCAGAACAAG
>Ga0209254_10003630_pt1 | contig 14076 bp, 13 predicted proteins | sample FrelakmetDIP11DI_FD_187148 | JGI IMG/M metagenome (GOLD analysis project Ga0209254, IMG submission 187148) | Freshwater lake sediment microbial communities from the University of Notre Dame, USA, for methane emissions studies - DIP11 DI (SPAdes)... | ecosystem: Environmental > Aquatic >...
CATAAAGGATTTTTTAGTAGCCGCAAAGATAGTATTCTTTTTTATGTGATCTGAATATTACCTATATCATAAGTTGTGCCATCTATAGCAGGAATTGTAGAAGGAAAAACCGATTTTGCTTCATCAACTAATCCTGTTATGTCTCTGTACCGTGCTGAAAAATGACCTATCATTAAAGTTTGTGCTTCAGCTTCAAGAGCAACTTTTGCAGCATCGACAGTTGTTGAATGTTTTGTCATTTTTGCCAGGTCTGACATGCTTTTATCAAAAGTGGCTTCATGATAAAGGAGGGTCACCCCTTTTACAAATGAAGGAAGTCGTTTGAAAAACATTGTGTCGCTGCAATATGCATAAGATAAAGGTTCAGGAGGTGGGAGTGTTATTTCTTCATTTTTTATTAAGAAACCCTCCCTGGAAATGAAATCTTCCCCTCTCTTGATAGCGGGAATTCTTGAGGTCGGGATTTCATATTTTTCAATACACTCTTTAATAATATTTCTTTCCGGAGGTTTTTCCCTGAAGAGAAATCCATAGGCTTCTATCCTGTGTTTAAGAGGGAAAGCTGTGACAGTAATATGCTTATCCTCATATATTCTCACCGGATCTTTCCCGTCAAGGGGAACAAACTCAATTTCAAAATTCAGATTTATATCAAAATCTCTCAGGTGGGAGTTAAGCAACTGATGATAGTTTGAAGGAGCATGAAGATGAAGCGTAGCTTCTCTTCCCATAAGGTTAAATGTGGATAACAATCCATAAAGACCGAAGATATGGTCGCCATGGATATGGCTGATAAAAATATTATTTATTTTTCCGAATCTGATTTTACATTTCCGGAGTTGCATCTGTGTTCCTTCTCCGCAGTCGACTAAAAACAACCGCTCATGTACGTTGAGCACATGAGCGGATGGATATCTTTGTGATGTCGGTAATGCAGAACTACTGCCAAGTATGGTCAGCTTCATCGGCACTCTGCAATACTTTCTTTTATGATATCATTTTTTCAGCGTCAGCAACCGATTCTGTTATTGTAAGCACAGTATCGAGCTGAGATATAGTTATTAGTCTTTCAACTGCTTCACTTAATCCGCAGAGAACAAAAGTACCACCGGCGTTTTTGCAGAGCCTGTTTGCTACCAGGATAGCGCTTAGACCTGAAGAGTCGCAATACTGACATTTTTTCAGGTCAAGGATGATATTCTTTTCGCCTTTCCCTGAAACAAGCACAAGTTCCGATTTGAGAGCTGGTGCTATATGTGTATCAAGTTTATCTGACTCGATCTGAATCAATGTGCTGTTATTCCGGCTTGTAATATTAAAATCCATAGTTGAAGTTTTAATAGCCTAAATTTAACTATTTTTTCTATTTCTTGGAAGCTTTACTAGCTTTTTCTTCCATTTCTTCCTTAAGGGCAGCAAGCTGTGTAATATCTCCGAGTGTTGTTTTTTCAACATTAGGTTTAGCTTTTCTTGGTGATTTCTTCGATGGTTCAGCTTCTGCCTTCCGTGTGGTTGATTCAGATGCTTTCTTTTCATCCTCATAAACCCTGCTGTGAGAAAGTATAATTTTCTTTGCAGACTTGTTGAATTCGATCACCTTGAAAAGCATTCTTTCATCGACTTTTCCAATAGTCCCTTCCTCTTTAACAAGATGTTTAGGTGTAACAAATCCTTCAACCCCATAAGGAAGAGCAATTATCGCACCTTTATCGAAAACTTCAACAACGGTACCTTCATGAATGGAATCAATAGTAAACAGGCTCTCAAAAACATCCCACGGATTCTCTTCAAGCTGCTTGTGGCCCAGACTGAGACGTCTGTTCTCTTTATCTATTTCAAGCACTGAAACTTCAATTTCAGAATCGATTGAAGTAAATTCGGCCGGATGTTTGATCTTTTTTGTCCATGAAAGGTCAGAAATATGAATCAGCCCGTCAACTCCCTCTTCTATTTCAACAAAAACACCAAAGTTTGTAAAGTTCCTCACCTTGGCTGTATGTTTTGATCCCACAGTATATTTTTCGTCGATATTCTGCCATGGGTCAGGTTTAAGCTGCTTAATTCCAAGAGACATTTTACGTTCGGTCCGGTCGAGTGTCAGTACAACTGCTTCAACCTCATCTCCAACCTTAAGGAATTCCTGTGCGCTTCGGAGATGCTGTGACCACGACATTTCAGACACATGAATCAGTCCCTCAACACCAGTAGCTATTTCAACAAATGCTCCGTAATCGGCCATAACCACTACTTTTCCCTTCACCTTATCACCTACCTTAAGATCAGGATCGACTGAATCCCATGGGTGAGAAGTAAGTTGTTTCAGTCCAAGGGCTATACGTTTTTTATCATCATCAAAATCAAGTATTACCACATTAAGCTTCTGATCAAGCTGCACAATTTCTTCAGGGTGATTAACTCTTCCCCATGAAAGATCAGTAATATGTATCAGACCGTCGACACCGCCAAGGTCTATAAAGACTCCATAAGAAGTAATATTTTTGACTGTTCCTTCAAGAACCTGTCCTTTTTCAAGTTTGGCAATAATCTCTTTTTTCTGCTGTTCAAGTTCAGCTTCGATAAGTGCTTTATGTGATACTACAACATTCTTGAATTCCTGGTTAATCTTCACAACCTTGAATTCCATCGTTTTACCAACAAAAACGTCATAGTCGCGGATCGGTTTCACGTCGATCTGAGAACCGGGAAGGAATGCTTCGATTCCGAATACATCCACAATCATACCTCCCTTTGTTCTGCACTTAATATAACCTGTAATTATCTCATCCTTTTCAAGAGAAGCATTTACGCGATCCCATGAATTTATTGCCCTTGCTTTTTTATGCGAGAGCAGAAGCTGCCCTTTTTTATCTTCCTGGCTTTCTACATACACCTCCACTTTATCACCTACCTTCAGATTCGGGTTGTACCGGAACTCATTCAGACTGACTACTCCCTCCGATTTATATCCAATGTTAATAACTACTTCCCTGGGTGTCATCTGTATCACAGAACCAATAACGACCTCATCAACAGCAACAGTCGACAGGGTCTGGTCGTACAGTGTTTCATATTCCTTATGCCTGGGAGAATTCCTTAGCTCCTCGTTTTCAAAACCTGCCCAGTCAAAGTCATCAGCGGAAGGGTGACTCTTTATCTCTGCTTTGACTTCAGTTAATTCAATCTCTTTTTCAGGTTCAGGTTCAGTTTCAGGTTCAGAACCTGTATCTGCAACTTGTTCTTCAGTCAGAATCAATTCAGTTGCCTGTTCAGCATCTTCATTAATGGTTTCATTAATTTCTGCTGATTTCTCTTCTGAATCCTGCAGGAGAGGAACTTCATCCATGGCAGAAATTATTTCCTCCTCAATTACCTGTTTTACAACTTTTTCTTTTATCTCTTTTACTTTAGCTTTTTTTACCGGTTTGAGTCCGTCTTCAATGTTTTCAACCTTTTCTTTTTTGACAGGTTTTTTCTTGTTTTCAGTCATAATAGTAATAAAATGGACTAATAATTAATAAGTTAGACATTATTTTGTTAAAAAGTGGATGCAAAGGTATTGTTTTTTATTTAAAAGTCACAATATATTTAAGATTTTCACCTCCATAATCGGGTAACGGACTGTCGCTTTACTTCGTCATATTGTCATTTCGCTCCGACGGGTGAAGGAATACAGTCCTAAAATGCTATAAATAAGCCTTCAAGACCGGTACTGAAAGGATCATTAAACTCCATCATGGATTACTGGTATACATAAAGAGAGCGACCGAAAGGTAAAAGACAATATTTCTTAAATTCACTTGTTCTATTATCTTTGTAAGAGTATATAAATTCAGATTTAAACCTTCCATCGATTATGAAGATTGCAGTTATTGGAACAGGTTATGTCGGGCTGGTCACCGGAACTTGTTTTGCCGAGACAGGAATAAATGTCGTATGTGTTGATAATGACCTCAGGAAAATCGAATCATTGAAAAACGGGAAAGTGCCGATATATGAACCTGGTCTTGAGACAGTGCTGGTACATAATGTTGAAAAGGGAAGGCTCTCGTTCACTAATGATATAAAGGAGGCAATCGACGATTCAGAGGTGATATTTATTGCAGTCGGAACACCTCCGGGAGAGGATGGCAGCGCTGACCTTAAACATGTATTGGCAGTTGCTGCTGAAATTGGCAGGTATATGAAGAGCTATGTTGTTGTTGCCACAAAGAGCACAGTCCCCGTGGGAACTTCTGAAAAAGTAAGGAATGCAATAAACAATGAGCTCAAGATACGCAAATCTGACATAACTTTTGATATTGCCTCGAATCCCGAATTTCTTAAAGAGGGGTCTGCCGTTGAAGACTTCCTTAAACCTCAGCGAATCATTGTCGGGGTCGACAGCGAGAAAGCGGGGGATATCATGAAACGGCTTTATATGCCCTTTCTGATGAATAACCGTCCTGTAATTTTTATGGATATCCCTTCTGCAGAACTTACTAAATATGCTGCAAATGCCATGCTTGCTACCCGGATAAGTTTTATTAACGAAATTGCAAACTTGTGCGAGTTGCTTGGTGCTGATATTAACAGTGTCAGAAAAGGGATAGGGAGCGATTCAAGGATTGGCAACCGTTTTATCTATCCCGGTTCGGGTTATGGAGGGTCATGTTTCCCAAAAGATGTGAAAGCAATTCTTAAAACAGCTTCCGATATGGGTTATGATCTTAAAGTTATTTCTGCTGTTGAGAGAGCCAATGAGTTCCAGAAGGGAGTAATATTTAATAAGATTGACAGCTATTTTAACCATGACCTTAAGAATAAAACAATAGCAGTGTGGGGATTATCATTCAAACCAAAAACAGATGATATAAGGGAATCATCATCAGTTTACCTTATTGAAAAGCTTCTGAAAGCTGGTGTCAGAGTCCGTGCCTATGATCCTGCTGCTATGGAAGAGACGAAAAAAGTTTTTAAAGAAGTTGTTTATTATGCTGATGATCCTTTCGATGCCGTAAAAGGAGCCGATGCCCTGGCATTGATGACTGAATGGCCTGAATTCCACCTTCCTGATTTCAAGATTCTTTCAGAGCTTATGAAAAGCAAGGTGATCTTTGACGGCAGAAATATTTATGATCCTGAAGAACTGAAAGGAAGAGGATTTGCTTATTTTGGGATAGGCAGGAAATAAACGGTACGAGGTAGGGGTACGGGATACGAGGAAAGCCACAGTGTACTCCGTAAAACTTCATGAATACTCCGTGGAACTCCGTGGTTAAGAAAGTTACCGGTTAACAATATAAGGATTGTTTCATCCCGATACTCGGGACTCGCAATGACGGAATACAGGATTAAACTATCAATATAATGAAAGGAATTATATTAGCTGGTGGTTCAGGGACCAGATTGTATCCGATAACTAAAGCGATATCAAAACAAATGCTCCCGGTTTACGATAAGCCTATGATTTATTATCCTTTATCGGTACTGATGCTGGCCGGGATCAGGGATATTCTTGTCATTTCAACGCCCCGCGATCTTCCGGGATTCAGAAATCTTCTCGGTGATGGTTCTTCACTGGGAATTAAATTCAGTTATATCGAACAAATATCTCCCGATGGCCTTGCACACGCATTTATTCTGGGAGAGGATTTTATCGGAAAAGATTCTGTGTGTTTGATTCTGGGTGACAATATTTTCTATGGCCAAGGATTTGGCGATGTTCTCATGAAGGCAGCGGAAATAAAGAGGGGAGCATGTGTCTTCGGGTATTATGTCAAAGATCCTCAACGTTATGGAGTTGTAGAATTTGATAAAAATATGAAAGCTGTCAGTATAGAGGAGAAACCTGATACACCAAAATCGAATTATGCAGTTACAGGTCTCTATTTTTATGACAATTCTGTTGTTAAGAAAGCAAAAACTTTAAAACCGTCACCAAGAGGTGAACTGGAGATTACTGATCTGAACAGGCTCTACCTTGAGAAGAAAAGTCTTGAAGTAAGGATAATGGGAAGAGGAATGGCCTGGCTTGATACAGGCACTTATGAAAGTCTCCTTCAGGCAGCAAATTTTATTGCCACACTTGAACAGAGGCAGGGACTGAAGGCCTCATGTATCGAGGAAATAGCATTTAAAAGAGGATTTATTACCAAAGATCAGTTGATTGCTTTGGCAGAACCAATAAAGAACAGTCAATATGGAAATTATCTTTTAAGAATATCTGAAGAGGAAATTTTCATGTTAGATAATTGAATTTTTAAGTAAAAAATGGAAATCACTGAAACAGGCTTCATCGGACTAATTATAATTCAACCTAAAGTATTTTCTGACAGCAGGGGCTACTTTTTTGAAAGTTATAAGCTTGAAACCTTCCTTATGACAGGAATACCTTTTAATCCTGTTCAGGATAATGAATCCAAATCTGTCAGGGGTGTAATAAGAGGTTTGCATTATCAATTGGAACCTTTCGCTCAGGCAAAACTTATAAGGGTGGTCCTGGGAAAAATCTATGATGTGGCCCTCGACCTGCGCAGAAATTCTTTAACTTTCGGTAAATGGTATGGTATTGAGCTCGATTCGGAAAACAAAACACAGTTTTTCATTCCAAAAGGATTTGCCCATGGTTTTTCTGTGCTCAGCGATACAGCAGTTATCCAGTATAAATGCGATAATTTGTATAATCCTCAGTTTGAAAGAGGTATAAAATTAAATGACCCTGAACTTAACATCGACTGGAGGACCGGAGATATGATCCCGATCATCAGTGAAAAGGATTTAAAGAATCCTGCTTTTAAAGAAGCAGAAAAAAATTTCTGAATGAAATGATTATTAAATGGCAGTTATTTTAGTTACAGGAGCATCGGGACAGCTTGGGAATGAACTTAAGGTTTCTTCAAGAAACTACTTCGGTTATGAGTTTGTTTTCACCGATATCGACACATTTGATATAACTGACGAAGAAGCTGTAAAAAAGAGAATCAAAACGATTCATCCCGACTGGATAATAAATTGTGTGGCTTACAACCTTGTTGACAAAGCTGAAACCGACTCTGTGAATGCGTTTAAAGTCAATGGCCAGGCGGTAAAAAATCTCGTAGAAACTATTAAGGGATCAGAATGCAGATTAATTCACGTCTCAACAGACTATGTCTTTGATGGTAATTCGACCACACCTTACAATGAAAGCTCTATAACCAATCCTCAGTCGATATATGGCAAATCCAAACTCGAAGGTGAAAAATTTGCACTGCAGCATCACGGAACAATGATAATAAGAACATCATGGTTATATTCTTCATTTGGAAATAACTTCGTGAAGACAATATTAAAGCTCGGGAAAGAAAAAGAATCTGTTAATGTTGTATTTGATCAGACGGGGACACCAACTTATGCAGCAGATCTTGCAGAAACAATCTTATCAATAGTTTCAAGAGTTATCAGAAACCAGATTGCCTTTAATGCCGGTATATACAATTATTCGAATGAAGGTGTCTGCAGCTGGTACGATTTTGCGACAGAAATCATTAATGAATCGGGATTAAAATGTAAAGTAAAACCAATTCTTTCAAAGGAATATCCGATGGAAACAAAAAGACCATATTTTTCAGTGCTTGATAAAAGTAAAATAAAAGAGAACTACGGAATTCAAATACCGCATTGGAGGGAGAGTCTGAAGAAATGCGTTAAGCAATTGATAAAATAAAAATGAATGTTGTTGGAATTAAGAGTAGACCATGCCTGGTTGAGAAAATCAATAATTAAAGTGGATCCATGAATATTAATATCTAAACCTAAACTAAATGTTATCAATAGATGAAATAAGAACCAGGGCCATGGCATGGCTCGGATCAGAGTTCAATGAAGAAACCCGCAGGGAGGTGAGTGAAATGCTGGAAAAAGATGAAAAGAAACTCGTTGATGCTTTTTACCAGGATCTTGAATTTGGAACCGGGGGATTGAGAGGTATTATGGGTGCCGGAACCAACAGGATGAATATTTATACTCTCGGAATGGCAACCCAGGGACTCTCGAATTACATAATAAAAGAATGCGGAGGAAAAGATATAAGAGTAGCTATTGCATATGATTGCAGGAATAACAGCAGGTATTTTGCAGAAACCACTGCTGACATCTTTTCTGCCAATGGATTTGAAGTCTGCCTTTTTGAAGCTCTCCGTCCGACTCCGGAGTTATCTTTTGCGATCAGGCAATACAAATGTCACAGCGGAGTAGTGATTACAGCTTCTCATAATCCTCCGGAATATAACGGGTACAAAGCTTACTGGAACGATGGCGGCCAGGTAGTTGCTCCGCATGATGAGGCAATAATTGAGGAAGTCAGAAAAATCAAATCAGTTTCTGAGATAAAATTCAACGGGAAAAAAGAAAAAATAAGAATGCTGGGAAAAGAGACCGATACATTATTCCTGAATGAAGTTCTGAAAATGAGTATTAACCCCGATATTATCAGGGGTCACAATAATATAGGAATAGTATATACTCCGATTCACGGATCAGGAGGCACGCTCGTGCCCGATGCTCTTAAGATGTTCGGTTTCAGGAATATCCAGACAGTTCCTGAACAGGATATTGTGGATGGGAACTTCCCAACTGTCAAATCACCGAATCCGGAGGAACCGGCTGCGCTCGCAATGGCTATCAAAAAAGCAACTGAAACAAATGCCGAGATTGTAATGGCCACTGATCCGGATGCTGACAGATTGGGGATTGCCGTAAGAAATAAAAAAGGTGAATTTGTGCTTCTGAACGGGAATCAGACCGGTGCACTTCTCACATATTATATTCTGTCGCAGTATAAAGAGAAAAGCAGATTCAGAGGCAATGAATATATAATAAAAACAATAGTAACCACTGACCTCCTTGACAGGATTGCTGAAAATTATAGTGTCAAATGCTATAATGTGCTTACCGGGTTCAAATTTTTTGCTGAGCTTATTCGTATTCTTGAGGGGAAAGAAAAATATATAGGTGGTGGCGAAGAGAGCTATGGTTACCTTCCCGGTGATTATGTCAGGGACAAAGATGCCGTTGCCTCGTGTGCACTTGCAGCAGAAGTGGCCGCATGGGCTAAAAGCAGGGGTAAATCTCTTTACGAGCTGTTGATTGATATCTATCTTGAATATGGATTATTTATAGAGAAGCTCATAAATATTATCAGGAAAGGCAAGGAAGGTGCTGATCAGATTAAAGTCATGATGGAAGGTTACCGTAGCAATCCTCCACAGACTATTAATAACAGCAGGGTTATAAAAATTGATGATTATAATACTCTTGTTTCAACTAATTGTATAACAGGAGAAGAGAGAAAGATTGACCTTTTGAAATCTGATGTTCTTCAGTTCTTCCTGGAAGACGGATCGAAGATCTCTGTAAGACCTTCAGGAACAGAACCAAAGATTAAGTTCTACTTCAGTGTAAATACAAAACTGGAAACGGCTGAAAAGTTTGAAGAAACCGAGAAGTTGCTTGATCAACGGATTACAGACATTATTAAAGATATGAAGCTTTCTTAATATCTAACCACGGAGTCTCACTGTTTAAGGGCTCTGTGCAGCTCCGTGAGACTCCGTGTAACCCCGTGGTAAAAAGAAATATACAATGAGCCGAATAGGATTGCTTCGTCGTCCCGTTTTCACGGGACTCCTCGCAATGACCATATAATAAAGAAAGTTTCGCTATGAAATCATACAAAAAAGAACTCTGGTTTGAGACACCTACACGACGGGCCTTCCTGAATATAACCGGTCAGGTCGAAAAGTGTCTGGAAGAAAGCGGGATCAGGGAGGGAATTCTCCTGTGCAATGCCATGCATATTACTTCATCTGTTTTTATAAATGACGATGAAGCGGGATTGCATCACGACTTTGAGGTGTGGCTGGAAAAGCTTGCTCCTGAAAAACCATATTCCCAGTACAAGCATAACGGATTCGAAGACAATGCCGATGCTCATATTAAAAGGAGCATTATGGGAAGGGAAGTTGTTGTGGCAATCACCAATGGCAGGTTCGACTTTGGCCCCTGGGAGCAGATATTTTATGGAGAGTTTGACGGGAAACGACGGAAGCGGGTACTGGTTAAAATCATAGGTGAATAAGTCGTGCGGTCGTGCAGTCGTGCAGTCTTGCAGTCTTGCAGTCTTGAAGTATTGAAGTATTGTGGTTTTAAGATGACTGCACGACCGCACGACTAGAGGACTGCAGGACAAAGCTATTTGAACCACTCATCCGAAAAGTTAACGAGATACACCTTTTCAGTGGATCTCGTTAAGGCGGTATAGAACCACCTCAGGTAATCTACTGTAATTTCGTTCCTGTTGAACATGCCCTGATCGATAAAGACCCTCTCCCACTGTCCGCCCTGAGCTTTATGGCAAGTAACGGCATAGGCGAACTTGATCTGCAGGGCACTGAAAAAAGGATCCTCCCTGACAGCCTCATATTGCTTACGGCGTGATTTAAGATGCAGGTAATCGGCAAGGATTTTCTTAAACAATTCACTGCCTTTCTCTGCCGGCAATGCAGGTGTGTCAAGGTGAAGAACGTCGAGCATCACCTTTGACTCCAGTTCAAGGCTATAATCGGGGAAACGGAGAAGCATTTCGGCAAAATGAAAACCATACCTCTCTTCATATTCTCGTATTTTTATAACCTCTGCAATATCGCCGTTAGCAATAAAACCAACCTTTGTATCATCATCTTCAGGGAAATACTTGTTTTTCACCACCATCACCATATCACCAGGACTTATCTCTTCCTCCCTGAAAAAAATACGGTTGCGTATCCCCTGGTTATATCTGTTAGCCTGTTTATTGGAATTCACAACAATAATAGTACCCTCCAGACCGATTTTCCCGTAAGAATTGGAAATTTCCTCTATAAGATCCTCACCACTCAATCTTGCCATGTCGTTGAAATTGGTACAATCAATTGACGGATGTACCAGATTATTTTCATCAATCTGGTTTCTGATCTGTGTAGCATTCATCAGAATTCCTGATGTTTCGCTTTGCCTGACCACATGTCTCAATTCTGCTGATATAAGACTAAAACCAGACTCTTTAAGCACTTCAGGATCAAGAGCAGGACTGACAGCTGAGCCAACAGGGGGCAGCTGGGCAGTATCCCCGACAATTATTAGCTTACAGTCAATACCCGAATAGACATATTCAATAAGATCATCCAGTACTTTCCCGCTACCAAATATAGATGTCTCATTTGAGCTGTTTGAGATCATCGAAGCCTCATCCACAATAAAGTAAGTGTTTCTGGAAAGATTTCTGTCAAGGATAAAATTCCCTATCCCCTCTTTCATTGACTTTTGCCGGTAAATCTTTTTATGAATGGTAAATGCCTGTTTCCCTGCATATGAAGCCAGGACTTTAGCAGCCCTGCCGGTAGGGGCAAGCAAAACTGATTTCAATCTAAGGATTTCCAAAGTCCTGACAATTGAGCTAATGATGCTTGTTTTCCCTGTACCTGCATATCCGGTGAGTAAAAAGATGATATCATTTGTATTATCGCAGATATATGCAGCTATTTTCTTCAGGGCTTCTGACTGATCTTCAGTTGGAGTGTTACCAAGGTTCTGGCAAAGGGAATTATATATTATTGTGTCACGGATCACTGATAAGGCCTGTTGCTAGTTACTGGTTACTGGTTACTGGTTATTGGTTATTGGTTAGTTTTCCAATTGCTTTCAACATATTGGATAAAGCTATTTATTTTTTTGCCGAGATTGTTATAATCAGCTAATAATTCATTAAACTCTGATAAATCACGATATAACTCCGTTATCATTTCTAATTGACTGGTTGTCTCATCACAAGATGATTGAGAATAGATTAAAAATTTAATAAATTCAGGTTTGTATCTTCTTCTCCCATAACCCTCTGCAATCTGATCTTTAACACTTTTCGAAGAACGACGAACTTGGCTGCCTTGTTCATAAAGTTCAAATGATGGTAGTTTTAAAGATGCTTTATGAACTCTTTTCGCCAATATAAATGCCATCTGGTATATCTCCAAATCTCTATAACTACTCATTTCACTAAGTTAAAAACAACAATATTTTCAGCGAGCAAGATTTATAAAGATAAGTGTTTTAAATTCAACAAGCAACAAGCAACAAGCAACAAGCAACAAGCAACTTATATTAATGAAGTCCGATAGTTGCTTAAACAGCGATATTTTTTACATTTGTTTGAAATCTTTATCAAAAAATGCCTTTTCTGGAACTCTTTGATGAGACCCTTGATATCAACTCAACCGAAAACTACGAATTATCGGTTCAGGTGAGTCGTGATAATCTTTCCTTTTGTATCCTTGACACCTTAAGAAACAAGTTTGTACTTCTCAGATCATATGAACCTGAGGAGAATTCGCAGTTAGGTGCTGACAAGATTGCTGATTTTATAAACAAGGATGATTTCTTAATCAGGCACTATAAAAAAGTAACCATAGTGATCCCCTCACATAAATCCACACTTGTCCCGGGTCCCCTGTTTGAAGATTATAAAGCTGTTGAATATTTTACTTTCAATCATGTTCTCTCCGATAGTGAAAAAATCATGACAAGTAAAATACCGGATCCTGATATTTGTATAATCTATTCATTGCCAACTGGTTTTGTGGATGTGATTAATCATTCGTTCCCGGGAAGATCTATCATTCACCAGTTTTTACCTGTTTTCCGATATATTAATTACAATCGAAGGTCACTTGGAGGCAATAGCATTCATATAGATATTGAAAGGGATTATATTTATGTAATCATTTTCGATCAGAATGCACTCAGGTTCTGTAATACTTTTCAATTCAGGACATTGTCAGATATTCAGTATTATATCATTTATGTTTTGAAAAAACTGAATATTAGTCACGATGAGACTGTTTATTTCAGTGGGATAGCAATAAAACAGGAGGAAATCAGGCGGGCTTTTTCAAACTATCTCACAAATGTCAGGTTTGCCCTGCCGTCAGGTGATTTTACATTCAGTTATGTACTTAGTGAAAGGGAACTCAACAGATTTTTAATACTTTTCTCAGCAGCAGGTTGCGGATAATTGGAGGAAAATACAAAGGACGCATAATAAATCCGGTATACGGATTAAATGCACGGCCAACGACAGATTTTGCCCGGGAGAGCCTTTTCAATATCCTGAACAACAGGGTTGATTTTGAATCATTGAAGGTGCTTGATCTTTTTTCAGGTACCGGTTCAATAGCTTTTGAATTTGCATCCAGGGGAGCTGAGAACGTCCACCTTGTGGAAAAGGACCGGAAACATATTGCAGGAATTAAGGGCACGATAGGAAAGATTGGATTTGATAATATCAAGACTATTCATATTGATGTAAAAGCATATTTAAGGACCTGTAAGTTCAGGTATGATATAGTTTTTGCTGATCCGCCATACGATCTTTCATGGCTGAAGAGCATCCCTGATATAGTGATCGCAGCAAAGATTTTAGATGATAATGGCTTTTTCATCCTTGAACATCCGAGGTCGATGGATTTCAGTGATCACGAGCTATTCTTTGAACACAGAAGTTATGGTGGTGTGAATTTTAGTTTTTTCGCCCCATCCTCAAATTCCACTCCCCCACCCCCCAAATGATATCAACCCCCACCCTCCCTGACGCTCCTGACGCTTTGGTCAGGACCTGGGGTCTGGTCAGGGTGGTCCCTGACGAAATTTCATTTGTCAGGGCAAGCCCAAATGGGGGGTTTCATGGAAGGTTTTGGTTTTAAAAAGTCCCCCTGATGGGGGATTTAGGGGGTTGACAGGTTTGGGATTGTCAACCCACACACCCTCCTATATTTGGATTATCACCCCCCTGCCCCACCTGACGCTTCGGTCAGGGCAGGCCTAATGGGGGGTTGATACAATTAGATTTTATTTTGGATAAATATTTTGGATAATTAAAAAATCGGTTAATTTTGCAACTCGATAAAATATTGGTGCGGTAGTTCAGTTGGTTAGAATATCGGCCTGTCACGCCGGAGGTCGCGGGTTCGAGTCCCGTCCGCACCGCAAGAAAAACATAAAGCCATGCGAAAGCGTGGCTTTAATATT
>Ga0209254_10003631_pt1 | contig 14074 bp, 7 predicted proteins | sample FrelakmetDIP11DI_FD_187148 | JGI IMG/M metagenome (GOLD analysis project Ga0209254, IMG submission 187148) | Freshwater lake sediment microbial communities from the University of Notre Dame, USA, for methane emissions studies - DIP11 DI (SPAdes)... | ecosystem: Environmental > Aquatic >...
GTAGTGGCCACCGTCATGGTGTAAAGCCACCAGCGCTCTTTGGGGGCCAGCGCCTCCCAGTTGCGCAGGGCATTCGGGATGTCCTCGGGTGAGGCTTCTTCCACCCGACGTCCCCGATGCGCTCCGGTTTTTCACAATGGGCTATGGATGAGATTCGCCATCAGGCCTCCTTCGCCTTGTGTGATCCGGTATTGTCCATACTATGAGGCTTCGTGCCTAGCGACGCGCGCCGAGCGTGCAGGAGGCTGGCCCGCTGCGGCGGCGAAGCGTCCAGATGACCGATTGGTCCGGAACGTGGGATACTGGGACCCACCCGAGCTATGCAACACACGGAAGCGCCGCCGCGGCGCGGTTGGCTTGTGCCCGAGAGCCGCCCCGACCATGTCCCCAATCATCCCCACCATCACTCTGCGCGACGAGGAGGTCGAGTTCGTTGCCATTCGCGCACAGGGCGCCGGTGGTCAGAACGTCAACAAGGTTTCCAGCGCCGTCCATCTGCGCTTCGACATCCGCGCTTCATCGCTGCCGGAGGCGATCAAAGCACGGTTCCTGCAGCTGAGTGACCGGCGCATCAACGCGCTCGGCGTGGTCGTCATCAAGGCGCAGAAATACCGCAGCCTCGAGCAGAACCGCGAGGATGGTCTCGCGCGCCTCGAGGATCTGCTCGCGTTGGCGGCCGCGGAACCTCCTCCGAGGAGGCCAACGAAGCCGACTCGCGGTTCGCAGCGCCGACGCGTCGAGAGCAAGATGAAGCGCGGGGCGCTGAAGGCGAGGCGCGGACGCGTCACCGACTGAATGCCCGATGCGGGCTGGGAAGTTTCCAATCCATTTGCCAGCCGGCCAGGGACGCGCGTTGCATAGGGGCGCTTGGTGCGCCGACTCGCGCTTCCTGCTACTGTACAGGCCTTCTGGACATTGAGAGACGCGCCACGCAACCCGTTAATGTCATGAAGCTACGGCAACATTTTCCCGCTTGTGTCAAGCGAACCGAGGGATGCTGAAACTCTATCCCAGTAATCGCATGGAGCGATTGGCGGATCAGTTGGCGGTGATTACAGCTAGCCCGCTGCGCGATCCGCTCACCCCGGAGATCGTCGTCACGCAGAGTTTGGGGATGGCGCATTGGCTGTCCCTCGAGCTGGCGCGGTGCCATGGCATCGCTGCCAATATTCGCTTCCTCCTGCCGGCCGCGCTGGTCTGGGAGCTGTTTCGCGCTCAGAGCGAGCAGCCGCTGCCGGAACAGTCGGTCCACGATCGCACGGCATTGACCTGGCGCATCCTCGGCCGGTTGCCGGTGCACCTGGATGAGCCGGTGTTCGCTCCGCTGCGCAGCTATCTGGCCGGGGACAATTCGGAGTTGAAGCGTTACCAGTTGGCTTGCCGGATCGCCGATGTGTTCGACCAGTATCTGGTGTTTCGCCCGGACCTGATCGAGAGCTGGGATTCGGGAGCCGACCGAGAGGATTGGCAAGCCGAACTCTGGCGGGGTTTGTCCACCCACGTCGAGCAACCACATCGGGTCGTCTTGCTTCGTCAGTTTCTGCGGTGCTGCTCCGAGGGAAGATTATCAGTCGAGGCGTTGCCGGAACGAATCTCGGTATTCGGATTGTGCACCCTGCCGCCGGCCCATCTGGAAGTGCTGGCGCGAGTGGCCGAGCACATCGATGTCCACCTGCTTTTTCTCAACCCGTCCCGCGAATATTGGGGCGATGTTTATGATGAACGAGCCGCGGCACGGCGGCGCCGCTGGCGAGGGCGAGAGACTGACGCTGCGGACGACAAGGGCGGTACCAGTCCGCTGCTCGCTTCGCTTGGGCAGCAGGGACGCGAATTCTTCGAGCGCTTGCTGGATACGCCAACCGTTGAGCCTGTGGAAGGGGACGAGCTGTTCGAAGAACCCGGCCAGGCCACGCTTCTTCAGCGACTCCAATCTGACATTCTGAATCTGGTCCATCGCCGGGTGATGCCAGGGAAAATGGCATTGGACCCATCCGATGATTCGGTGCGGTTTCACGTCTGCCACAGTCCGATGCGAGAAATTGAGGTGCTGCACGATCAATTGCTGGCGCTGTTCGAAAAGCACCCGAATCTCGAGCCACGCGACATTGTCGTGATGGCGCCCGATATCGAAACCTACGCGCCTTACATCGAAGCGGTGTTTTCACCCGGAGGGGGTTTGCAGGCTTCGAGCCAGGGGTATGCCCCGCGGCTGCCCTGTTCGATCGCCGACCGTGCGGCGAACCGGGAACACCCGCTGCTGCAATCCTTCCTGAAGCTGCTGCAACTGCCGGCGAGCCGAATGAAGGCTTCCGAGGTGCTGGCGTTCCTGGAGACACCGGCGGTGCGGCGGCAGTTCCAAATGAGCGAAGAGGAATTCGAGCGTATCCATCGATGGGTGAAGGAGAGCGGAGTCCGCTGGGGGTTGGCTGCCGACCATCGCCGGGAACTGGGGCTGCCCGACGTTCCCACCCATACCTGGGATTTCGGGCTTGATCGCTTGTTTCTGGGTTATGCGCTGGCTCCTTCCGCAGGGCTTTACGGGGACATAGCACCATTCGAGGATATCGAAGGCCAGTCCGCGGAAGCTTTGGGCAAGCTGCAATCGTTCCTGGAGGCTTTGGATGACGCACGACAGCTTCTCAAGGGTATCTGCCGACCTGTCGAATGGTCCGTCAGGGTGAATGCGTTGTTCAATCGTTTTTTCGCCGTGGATGAAAACGAAGCACGTATTGCCCATGTCATCCGTGATGCCCTGGCCATGTTGGAAGACGAAGCGCGCATGGCGGGCTTCGATGGCTCGATCGGCTTGGAGGTGGTCGACCACTGGCTGCAGAGCCGTCTCGCCGAACCGATGACCGCGCAGCGCTTTTGCACGGGCCAGATCACGTTCTGCTCGCTGCTGCCGATGCGGAGCGTGCCGTTTCGCGTCGTGTGCCTGCTGGGTATGAACGACAATGACTTTCCCCGTCGGCGCAAGCCTCTGGGTTTCGACAGAATCGCCTTGGAGCCGCGTCCCGGCGATCGTTCGCGCCGCGAAGATGACCGGTATCTGTTCCTGGAAACCCTCTTGAGTGCCCGGGAGCACCTTTATGTCAGCTACGTGGGGCGGAATATCCGCGACAACAGCAAGATGCTGCCTTCGGTGGTCGTCAGCGAGCTTTTCGATAATATCGAGGAAGGCTACCTGCCCAATAAACCGGGTGCGAGAGTGGGCGCGGACTTGATCGTCGAGCACCCGATGCAGCCCTTCAGCCTTCGTTACTTCGCGCCCGCCTCCCCACTCTTCAGCTACGCGGCGGAGTGGGTGCCGAGCAGTACGCGATCGCTCGGCGATCGTTCCGGCCCCATGCCGTTCGTGACCCAGCCAATTGATGAACCGGACGAATCCTTTCGCCAGGTGAGCGTCGAGCAACTCATCCGGTTTTTCAGGAATCCGGCGCGCTACTTTCTCGAAAATCGCTTAGCCCTGTTTCTCGACGAGGAGGATGATCTGCCGGCGGATAGCGAGCCCTTCGTGCTGGGTCAGCTGGAGAATTACGGCATCAAGCAAGCCTTGTTGACAGGCTGTCTCAGAGGCGATGACTTCTCAACGGCCAGCAAGATTTTCGCCGCCGAAGGCCGTCTGCCGGAGCCGCCCTTCGATCGGCTCGCGCTGGAACAGAGCGCAGCGGATGTCGAAAGTCTCTGCGCCCGACTTCATGACGATTACCGCGCCTATCTGGAGCAGCCGCGAAAATCCGTGTCGGTCGATGTCGAGCTGGATGGATTTCGTCTGTACGGGGGCCTGCCGGGTCTCTGTGCTCCAGGTCTACTGGCCTACCGGGCGGCCAAGCTGAAGGCTGCCGATCGCCTGGGTCTGTGGATTCGCCATGTGGTGCTGCACGCGGCGGAACAGGGTGGGTTTCGGAGCGTCCATGCCGCCCAGAACGGGGAGCTGAGATTGCGTTCCCTCGCTCGCGCCTGGGCGCGGGATCGGTTGCAGGACTTGATGACCCTGTACTGGCAGGGCTTGCGAGCACCCTTGCGATTCTTCCCGGAAACCTCGTATGTATACGTGGAAAAGCTAACCGAAGCTCAGGATCGCGTCCAGGCCGAAGCGTCAGCCTTTAAGATGTGGGAAGGCAGCGACCATGCGCCCGGTGAGGGCAGGCATTGGGCGTACTCTGCGGCATTTCGCGGCGAGTTCCGGCTCTTCGATCCCCCCTTCGCCGACCTGGCGATGATGATCTATCAGCCTCTTGTCGACAGCTCCGAGTCATGAGTGCGACCGCCCAGCCTCTTGATCTCCTGACGGTGCCTTTGCGGGGCGCACACCTCATCGAAGCCAGCGCGGGTACCGGCAAGACCTACACGATCGCGAACCTTTACCTGCGGATCTTGCTGGAATGTGCATGGACGGTTCAGAACATTCTCGTGGTGACTTTCACCAAGGCGGCTACGGCGGAGCTGCGCGGACGCATTCGAGACCGGATTCAAGCGGCGCTCGACACGCTGGACGGGTCTGAGAGCACCGGGAACGGATCCGACGAAACTCTGCTCACGGTGCTGAAACGCTGCCGAAACGCCCCCCATGCCCGCCAGCGTCTGCGGGACGCGCTGATCTGCATGGACGAGGCGGCGATCTTCACCATTCATGGCCTCTGCCAGCGGTTGCTTCAGGAGCATGCTTTCGAGAGCGGTATCCTGTTCGAGACCGATTTCGTCGGCAATCAGCAGGATTTGCTGGCCGCCGTGATCGAGGATTTTTGGCGCGAGACGTTTTATGGGGCGTCCTCGGGGCTCGCGCGCCTGGCTCAGCGAACCTGGAAAGAACCGGAACGGTTGCTGGACGAAATCGAGCCGCACCTCGCCCGAGAAGACGTTTTGTTGATGCCGCCCATCCATGAATCCGACGTCGCACCGGCAGTGTACCGCCGATTGCTCGAATTCGTGAGGGGCTTGTGGGCTGAGAACCGGGCCGGCATCTTGGACGGACTGCAGAAGCTGATCGATGGTAAAGACCTCAGTCGGGCCGACGGCAATTACCAGCCGGAGCCGTTGCGGGAAGCCGACGCGGCGCTCGACGCATATCTTCGCAGCGAGATCGATGATTACTTTCTTCCTGCCGGCTTCGAACTGTTCACGCACCATAAATTCAAGGGTTCATTGAACAAACAAGGACTGAAAAGAGCGGTCGAGCCTCCCTTCCCGGAGTTCTTTGAGGCGTGCCAGGAGCTGCAGGATCTTTGTCGGCGAAAGATTATCCAATTGCGTGCCGCGGCCTTTGATTACTGCCGCAGTGCATTGGTCCCGCTCAAGAACAGCAAGAAGCTGTTGTCCTACGACGACCTGATCCAGCGTCTGAATCACGCTCTTCTAGGCGAAGGCGGAGAACACCTGTCTCAGGCGATCGCCGCGCAATTTCCGGTGGCGCTGATCGATGAATTCCAGGACACCGACCCCGGTCAGTACGCGATCTTTAGTCGGACTTATCGCGATCGGCCGGATACTGGCCTGTTCATGATTGGCGATCCCAAACAGGCGATCTACAGTTTCCGCGGCGGGGACATTTTCACCTATATGCGGGCCCGTCGGATTACGGCGAGCCATTACACACTGGATACCTGTTGGCGCTCGACGAGCGCTTACATGCAAGCGCTCAACAAGCTGTTCCGGCAAGAGAAGCAGCCGTTCATCTATTCCGCGGACATTCCGTACTACGAGGTGCATGCCTCACTTGCAGGAAAGGCCAACCGGGAGCCGCTCCTCATCGCGGGTAACGCTCCCCCTCCCTTCTGTGCTTGGTTTGTGCAGCGGACTCCGGACAACACATGGCACAGATCGGTTCAGAAAGAGTGGGCGCGGGTGACTATCGCTCGGGCCTGCGCCGAGGAGATCGAGCGCCTTCTCGACGCACAGCGCGAGGTTCGGATCGGGGGCAGGGCGCTGGAACCCAGAGATGTTGCCATACTGGTCCGCACCCACCGGGAAGCGCGCATCGTCCTGAACGCGTTGCAAGAGCACGGCATCGCGAGTGTCTACCTGGGTAGACGAAGCATCTATGGGTCGGCGGAAGCTACTGAACTCGCGAGGATTTTGACGGCCGTGGCGGAGCCCCAAAGTGACCGTTCACTCCGCGCGGCGCTGGCGACGGAAATCCTCGGTAAGACTGCCGAGTGGTTGGCGGCGGACGAGGACGAGCGCTGGGATGAGGTCTTTCAGGCTTTCCGCGCCTATTACGAGGAGTGGCGGCGGCACGGCTTCATCGCCATGTTCCGGACGCTGTTGCACGAGCAGGATGTACCGGCACGACTCATGCGTTATCCCGATGGTGAGCGTCGGTTGACCAATCTCCTGCAGCTCGGAGAATTGCTGCAAGGCGCGAGCCAGGAGCAGCAGGGTATGGAAGGTTTGCTGCGCTGGTTCGCCGACTCGCGCCGCCGTCCCGATGACGATAGCGAGGATCAACAACTACGCCTGGAAAGCGATGCTGAGCGGGTGCAAATCGTGACGATTTACAAGAGCAAGGGTCTGGAGTACGCAATCGTCTTCCTGCCGTACATTTGGGATAGCAGGCCGCGGGGCGCAAAGGGACGTCCGTTCAGTTTTCACGATGAAGCTCAGGCGGAGATGCCCCTGGTGTTCGATCTGGCGGGCCAAGAGGAAAATCTTCCTCGGGCGGATAAGGAACGCCTGGCCGAAGAACTGCGGCTCCTCTATGTTGCTGCGACCCGCGCCAAGTACCGCTGTTACCTGGCCTGGGGGAACATCAGCGGTGCGAAGAACTCCGCTCTGGGGTATTTACTCCATCAGGACCAAACGATGTCGGATCCGGTCAGCGAGATTCCCGAGCGCATCGGAAAGGCGACGGACGAGGAACTATTGGCCGACCTCCAGGCTTTGAACCGAGGTGAGGCCTTGTTCGAGATCGCCGGGCTGCCCCCCTCAGGGAGAATGGGAGGGAAACGGGAGGCATCTGCCGATGGCATGTTGAAGGCGCGGACCTTCCGGACATCCATCGATGCGAACTGGCGAATCGCCAGTTTTACCGCCCTGGCGGCGGCACGGCAGGATGTGATCGATTCGGCGAGTCTCGCCGAGCCGGACTTCGACCTCCGCATCGCCAGCCAGGACACAGTAACAGAAAGTGTTCCTGCTCCCGACTCGATTTTCGCGTTTCCGAAGGGGGCTCGGACGGGCATTTTTCTGCACGAGCTGTTCGAGTTGATGGACTTTCCTTCGGCGGTGGGTTCCGAGCTGTGCGACTCGCTGACGCGACTGCTGCGGAAGCATGCCTATCCTGTGGAATTGTGGCGTCCAGCAGTAACAAGGCTGGTTACTCAGGTCCTGGATACAGTCCTAAATGCCGATCAGGGTTTGTCTCTCCGCGCCATCGGCGGCGCGCGGCGCGTGAACGAGCTCAAGTTCTATTATCCGTTGGCGACCCTTCGAGCCGCAGGACTGAACGAGCTCCTCCGGGGATTTGCCGCGTATGCGGACGATCCGCCAAGCTTCGACTTCGACGAAACGCGAGGTATGATGCACGGTTTCATCGATCTGGTGTTCGAGCACGACGGCCGGTACTTCCTGCTTGACTATAAGTCCAATCACCTGGGGAACCGCATCGAGGATTATGCGCGGGATCGCCTGCGCTCGGTGGTGCGTGCGCATCGCTACGATCTCCAATACCTGATCTACACCGTGGCCGTCCATCGCTATCTGCGTCATCGCCTGCCCGGCTATTCCTATCGGGAGCATTTCGGCGGGGTCTACTATCTGTTCCTGCGCGGCATGGACGCCCAACGGGGCGCGGATTTCGGCGTCTTCTACGACCAACCGGAACAGGCTCTGCTCGAGCGCCTCGATGCGTTGCTCGTTGAAGACCAAAAGCAGGAAGAGGCATGATGTCGCTCCTGCAACAGGCCGATGGCTATCTTCAGGCGTGCGAAAGAGCGGGACTTATTCGTCCCCTCGATCGGCACTTCGCCCGGCGGGTGGTGAATCGGGTCGAGGAGCACGCAGCGGAATTGCGCCTGGCCGCTGCTTGGGTGAGCCATCGTCTCGGTCAGGGGCATGTCTGTGCGACGCTGGCGGAAGTCGCGGGGAAGCCTCTGTTCCCCGACGCGGACGTTCCAGCCTTCCCGGCGCCGCCTCTGGAATCCTGGCGCGAGAAGCTCCTCGCCAGCTCCGTTGTGGGCGGACCGGGCGAGTATCGCCCTTTGATTCTGGACGACGGAGGTCGACTGTATCTGCATCGCTACTTCGAGCACGAGCGGCGCGCGGCGGAAGGTATCGTCAGTCGTTCGATATTTGTCCGGGAGGTCGACTTGGCGAAGCTGCGGGTCGGTTTGAGCCGTCTTTTTCCCGATGATCCGTCTCTCGGCTGGTCGCAGCGCCGAGGCGTGTGGGGCCAGAAGTGCGCCGCCGCGTTGGCCGTGCTCCGGCGTTTCGCGGTGATTTCCGGCGGTCCCGGCACCGGCAAGACCACGACGGTCACCAAGTTGCTGACCCTGCTGATCGAACAGGGCGGAAGGCCTCGCATCGCACTGGGTGCCCCCACCGGCAAGGCGGCGGCCCGGCTCACTGAATCCATTCGCGCCAAGAAAGCGGAGTTACTGGCCGCGCGGCAAATCGATGTAGCAACATCGGAAATCTTACCCCAGCAAGCCGTGACCTTGCATCGACTGCTGGGTGGCCGCCCGGACAGCCTGCGCTTTCGCCACGATGCCGAGACTCCACTGCCGGTGGATATCCTCGTTATCGACGAAGCCTCGATGATCGACCTCCCTCTGATGGCGCGTCTGCTCGATGCACTACTACCGGAGGCTCGCTTGATTCTACTCGGCGACATGCATCAACTCGCCTCCGTGGAGGCTGGCCAGGTTTTTGGCGACATCTGCGGCCGCGCTGATTCGCCTCAATACTCAGCAGAGCTCAGCACAGTGCTGACGGACCTGACGGGCGTGAGTGTGTGTCCCGGAAGCGATGCTGTGCCGCTATCCGATAGCATCGCCATGCTGCGGGAAAGCTTCCGCTTTGGGCAAGAAAGCGGTATCGGTCATCTCGCTCGCGCGGTCAACACCGGTGGTGCGGTGAAGTGCCGGGTGCTTCTGCACGAGGGCGGCTATTCCGACATTAGATGGCAAGACGTCGATCTGGCACGTGTCTCCCGGTTGGTCGCCGAGGAGATCGTTCCGCAGTTCCGCGTCTATCTTGGGGCTGCCGGTGGGGACGAGGCCTTGCGTGCGTTCGGGCGTTTCCGCGTGCTATGCGCGTTGCGTGAAGGGCCGTTTGGGGTGATGCAGCTCAACGATCTGATCGAAACCGAGTTGGTTCGCCGCCGCTGGGTACACGCCGGGGAACGCTGGTATCGCGGTCGCCCGATCCTCATCACGCGCAACGACTACGGACTGAAGCTGTTCAATGGCGACATCGGCATCATCTGGAACGATCCGGAGAACGGTGACGCCCTACGGGCATTTTTCCCTGGCGGTGAGAGCAGCGCTGTTCGCAAACTGCTGCCCAGCCGCCTTCCGGAGCATGAGACGGTCTACGCGATGACCGTGCACAAGAGTCAGGGTTCAGAATTCGACGAAGTGCTCTTGCTCCTTCCTGACCAGTCTTCCCCCGTAATCACGCGGGAACTCGTCTACACCGGCCTGACCCGCGCCCGGCAAAGGGTTCAGATTTGCGGCAATCGCGCCGTGTTCGAGTCAGCAATCGGTAAGACCGTCGAGCGCTCGAGCGGTCTTGCTGCAAGGCTAGCGAATTCAGGAGGTGGCTGTGTTCCAGCAGGCAATACTCGATAGCGCCGACTTCACCATCATAACCACGGATGTGAACGGTACCATCCTGTGCATCAACGCCGGTGCGGAGCGCATGCTCGGCTATGGGGCCGATGAGATGGTTGGCCGATTGACTCCGATCGTCATCCATGATCCCGAAGAAGTTAAGCAGCGCGCCCGGCTCCTATCCGCAGAATTGGGCCTAGCCATTGAACCGGGGTTCGAGGTTTTCGTCACCAAGGCCCGGATGGGGATGCCAAATGAATACGAATGGACGTACATTCGCAAAGACGGCTCGCGTTTTCCCGTCTTGCTGTCCGTAACCGCGGTTCGGAATTCTTCGGGCGAACTTCTCGGTTTCCTCGGCATCGGCCGAGACATAACTGAACGGAGGCAGGCGGAAATAGGCCGCCGTGAGGCCGAGGATCAGCTTCGCAGTGCCAGGGAGATGTTGCAGCTAGTGATCAACACCATCCCACTTTTCGTCTTCTGGAAGGACCGTGAGGGGCGTTTTCTGGGGTGCAATGAGCGTTTCGCAATCGCGGGAGGGCTGGGGAGCGCCGAGGATATCGTCGGCAAGACGGATTACGACCTGTCCTGGCGCGAACAAGCTGATCTGTACCGAGGCGATGATTTCGAGGTGATGGCATCCGAACTCGCGAAGTACAGCTACGCAGAGCCACAATCTACCTTAGACGGCAGTAAGATCTGGCTTGAAACCAGCAAAGTCCCGCTACGCAATGCTCAGAGCCAGGTCGTCGGGGTCTTGGGTGTCTACCAGGACATCACCGAACGCCGGCAGGCCCGGGAGAAGGAGCGCCAGGCAGCTAAGGTATTCGAGAGCACTCAGGAAGGGATCATGATCACCGATCTGAACGGCAAGATCCTGACCGTAAACCCTGCTTTCACCGAGATCACCGGGTACGCGGAAGCGGACGTTGTGGGCAAGAGCCCGCGGATCTTGAAGTCCGGTCGCCATGAGCCGGCCTTCTACGCGGCTATGTGGACTAGCCTCGAAAGCACGGGTTGCTGGCAGGGCGAGGTCTGGAACCGGCGCAAGTCCGGCGATATCTATCCTGAATGGCTTACCGTGAGCTCCGTGACCGACGATTCGGGAACCGTAGTCAACTATGTGGCCGTGTTCTCCGATATTTCTCTGCTGAAGGTCTCGCAGGAACAGTTGGAGCGTCTGGCTCACCACGATCCGCTCACAGGACTTCCGAACCGACTCATGTTCCGGGACCGCCTCGAGCACGCCATGCAACGGGCGGACCGCGCCCGAACGCAGTTGGCCTTATTGTTCTTGGACTTGGATCGTTTCAAGCGTGTCAACGACAGCTTGGGGCATACGGTGGGTGATGATCTGCTTCGATCGGTAGCGGAGCGACTCAGCAAAGTGCTGCGCCGCGACGATACACTGGCGCGTCTGGGTGGTGACGAGTTCACGGTGCTGATTGAGGGACTCAGCGAAGGCGATCATGCCGCGCACATTGCAGAGAAATTGGTGGATGCGCTGATCGAGCCATTTCTCGTGCAAGGGCACGAATTGGTTGTTGGCGCGAGCATCGGTATCAGCATCTACCCGCGAGACGCCCGAAGCACGGAGACCTTGCTGCGAAACGCCGATGCAGCCATGTACCGCGCCAAAGATGCGGGGCGCAACACATTTTGTTTTTACTCCGAGGAAATGACCACGACGGCCCTCGAGCGTGTGCTCTTGGAAGGGCAGTTGCGGCGGGCGATTGAGCAGGGAGAGTTGCTACTGCATTACCAGCCGCAGGTGGATCTGAGCAGCGGACAGGTTATCGGGGTGGAGGCGCTCGTGCGTTGGCGCCACCCGGAGCATGGCGTGCTTTCACCCGACCGTTTCATCCCCATTGCCGAGGACAGCGGGCTGATTGTGCCGCTGGGAGATTGGGTGTTACGTTCCGCGTGTGCACAAGGCAAGGCATGGCTAGACAGCGGGATCGATTTCGGTCGCGTCTGCGTCAACATAGCCGGGCTGCAGCTGCGGCGCGGAAGGTTGAGGGACAGCGTGCAGCGGATACTGGCGGAGACGGGCCTCCCGCCCGAGCGCCTGGAGCTGGAGATCACGGAGAGTTTCATCATGGGTCAGCCGAAACAGAACGTCGACCTGTTAATCTCCTTGAGAGAGTTCGGTGTGGCGCTGGCCATCGACGATTTTGGAACCGGTTATTCCTCACTTGCCCACCTGAAACAGATTCCCATCGACAAGCTAAAGATTGATCAAAGTTTTATCCGCGACTTGCCGGATGACGACAACGACAGTGCCATTGCCAGGGCGGTGATTGCTCTGGGACACAGCCTTCAATTCAAGGTCATAGCCGAGGGTGTCGAAAACACGGCACAGCAAGAATTCCTGCAATCCGCAGGTTGTGACCAGGCGCAGGGTTTTCTCTACCGTCGGCCAGTCCCAGCCGAAGCTCTGTTGCTGAATCCCATGGATCTCAACGCGAAAGCTTCTTCCTTCTTGACCAACTAAAGCCGTGTGCCGCCGACGGAACGTATGATGCCTGCTTGACAAGGATGTCAGTGGCGCCGACTGGAGCCGAGAACACGGCTATCGTCGGCAAACAGGAGGCCGATATCCACGGCATCCAAATGGTAGCGGCGGTTACAAAACTCGCAATGCGCTTCGATGGCGCCCTGCTCAGCGAGGATGGCATCGACTTCTTGCCGCCCCATCGCCAAGAGGACGGTCTCGATACGGTTTCTCGAGCAGTTGCAGCGGAAAGTGACGGCTTCCGGATCAAACAAGCGGACCCGTTCCTCGTTGAATAGACGGTACAACAACTGCTCCACGGGCAGACTGAGCAGTTCTCCCTCGGTTACCGTATCGGCCAGCAGCGCGATGCGATTCCAGTCCTCGGCTTGAGGCTGCCGGGTGGGCAACTCCTGAAGGAACAAGCCTGCGGCGCGATCCTCGTCGGCCGCCAACCAGAGCCGCGTGGCTAGCTGTTCGGAGAGAGAGAAGTAGCTTTCGAGCGCCTCCGCCAGGTTGTGGCCCTCAAGCGCGGTCACTCCCTGGTAGGGTTCTGCGCCCTCGTTCTGGATAGTGAGGACGAGGCGTCCGGCCCCGAAAACTGCCGACAAGGGGCCATGCGGAACTTCTCCGTGCCAGTGCGCGATACCCCGGACAGCGTTGTGATGCGTCGCCTGGGCGACGAGCGTACAAAGCGGTCCGTCGCTCTGAGTCTGCAAGATAAGCGACCCCTTGAGCTTGATCGTCGCCGACAACAGCAGTACTGCGGCCAGGGCTTGACCCAACTGTTCGCGGACCGTTTCAGGGTAAGCGTGGCGCGCCAACACCGACCGCCAGCTTTCGTCGAGTCGGACGAACTCACCGCGCACTCCGGTTTGTTCGAACAAAAAACGTTGAAAACGGTCTTCTTGTATCATCGCTCGATGTTTGCCTGATGGTTTGTTCGGATTATACGGGACGAAGGAAAGGTTTCCAGGCACAGAACTTTGCCGATTTTGACCAGTCTTCTGCAATGACAGGAGTGCAACCATGTGGAACCTGTGGAAAAACAATGTCGCGTCCCTCGGTCCGAACCGGGCCTTAGCCGGCCGACGTGTTTGTGTGGAGATTCCTGAGCGCCATTTTGTCAATGGCAACCCTCTGGTCTCACCGTACCCGGAGAAGATGGAACTCGCGATGCTGGGAATGGGGTGCTTTTGGGGAGCGGAGAGGAGGCTTTGGTCGTTGCCGGGCGTCTACGTCACAGCGGCCGGTTACGCCGGCGGTTTCACACCCAACCCCACTTACGAAGAGGTATGCTCCGGAAGGACCGGCCATGCCGAAGTCGTGAAGGTCGTTTTCGATCCCACCGTCTTGGAGTACCAATCGATCCTACTTGTCTTTTGGGAGTCGCACGATCCGACTCAAGGCATGCGGCAGGGTAACGATGTGGGAACGCAGTACCGGTCCGTCATTTTCACCTTCTCGGAGCGGCAGAAATCACTGGCGATCGCATCGAGGGCCGCTTATCAGCGCGTGCTGAGCGCAGCGAATTTCGGAAACATTACCACCGAGATCGCCGATGCCCCGCCGTTCTACTTTGCCGAGGGTTATCATCAGCAATATCTGGCGAAGAACCCCGGCGGCTACTGTGGTCTTGGCGGCACGGGCGTTTCGTGCCAACCGGTGCCGGAGTAGACGCAGGGGTCCGCAAACGACTTGGACCGCGGGCCGCGCTTTGGGTATCATCCGCACCTTCAGAATGGCTCGTTACAGGTGTCATGCGTTTCAGCAATGCGCTCTCGTGGCCGGTTTTCATCCTCGCGGT
>Ga0209254_10003632_pt1 | contig 14073 bp, 9 predicted proteins | sample FrelakmetDIP11DI_FD_187148 | JGI IMG/M metagenome (GOLD analysis project Ga0209254, IMG submission 187148) | Freshwater lake sediment microbial communities from the University of Notre Dame, USA, for methane emissions studies - DIP11 DI (SPAdes)... | ecosystem: Environmental > Aquatic >...
CTGCCAGTTGGCAGGAGGATTTTGCAGCCCGGTTAACCTGCTTGCGAGGGCAGGAACCTTCATCCTCGTCAACCGCAGGAGGGTTTAGCTCTCCATTGCGGTCCATGCGCTATCCTTCCCGGATTTGAATGTGCCGGTTCACCTCCATCGAACAAGATTTTGCCCGGTTATTATACCTTAACCGTGGTTTATTGGAAGTTGTCGCGAATCAGGATAGAGCAACCTTCAGTTTGTTCTATACAGCGCCAAAATGGGAATTCTTGCTGGTTTCTGGATGTTTATACGAGTCTGTGTTAGCCTGAGATGAGTATAGAACCGGAAAAACCGCCAGGGATAGTATAATTTAGCAAGTGAGAGGTAACCATACACTATGAAATCGCTTCAACCAAGCTCCCGTCACTGCTTTGTGTGTGGGGTCGAAAATCCGCTGGGTTTGCAGCTCAGATTCTATGACAGCGAACCCGGCGAGGTGGTGGCGGAATATAGCCTGCATGAAAATTACCAGGGCTACCCCGGGGTGGCGCACGGCGGCGTTGTGGCGGCGATGCTGGATGAAGCGGCAGGCCGCTCTTTGATGGGCGATATGGTGACGCCTCGTTTTATGTTCACCGCGCGCTTGAATGTCCGATACCGGAAAAATGTGCCGGTGGGGCAGCCATTGAGGCTGGTCGGCAAAGCCGGCGAGAGCCGCGGTCGAACAGCGACGGCTACCAGCACTATTTACGACCAGGCTGGCAATATCCTGGCTGAAGCAGAAGCTTTATTGATTAACGTCCCAGACCAGGTTGTACAGAATGTGGACCTGGCTCAGCTCGGCTGGCAGATTTATCCCCAAGATTGAGACCGGGCCAGCCCAAGGATGGCTGTAGTTTTTAAACCGCTAATATTTTTCTAGTACCTATCGGAGCCTGATTTATGATCCTTGAATACCACCGTCCTACCAAGATCGAAGATGTGATGTCTTTGCTTGCCAGAACGGATCCACCAACCATCCCATTGGGCGGCGGGACTGCCCTGGAACGGTTTTCTACCCGACCGGTGGCGGTGGTGGATCTGCAATCGGTGGGTCTTAATACGATCCAGCGCCAGGGGAATACACTCAAAATAGGCGCGACGCTGACATTACAGGGCCTGGCTGATACGCTTAAGAATGAAAAGCTTGAAAACCTGGCGGGCTTGCAACAGGCTATCACCCGCGAGGCAACTTATAACCTGCGCCAGGTGGGGACTGTGGCGGGCGCACTGGTGACAGCCAACGGACGCTCGCCATTCGCCACCGCCATGCTGGCGCTGGACGCCCAGCTCAGGTTGCAGCTGGCCGCCAGGAGGACGGACGACAGGCAGTCGGCTGACAGGAGGTCGGGCGACGAACAGGTCGGTCTGGGTGACCTGTTGCCGCTGCGCATCGAGCGCCTACCCCACCGGCTGATCACGCTGGTCAGCATCCCGCTGAATGCCCGCCTGGCGTACGAATATGTCGCCCGCTCGCCGGCTGACGTGCCGATCGTGTGCGCGGCGGTGGCGATGTGGCCTTCCGGACGGACACGCGTGGCGCTGGGCGGGTTTGGTAACTCACCTGTACTGGCTTTCGATGGCAGCGAAGCCGAAGGGGTCGAAATAGCGGCGCGCGATGCCTACAGCCAGGCCGGGGACGAATGGGCGTCAGCCGAATACCGGCAGGATGTGGCCGGAGTTTTGGTAAAACGTTGCACCAGCCAGTTGATAGAACTCAGCGCGTGATGATTCGCAGCAGGTAGATTATCCAATGATGACGAACAGAGGTAAATGATGACCGCACGGCATGGATTTGAAAGCATTCAAGAACGAGAAATTCCTGAACTCAACACCAAAGCCAGACTCTTCCGGCACGTACGGACGGGCGCGCAACTGCTCTCACTGGAAAACCGGGATGAGAACAAAGTTTTTGCGATCACTTTCCGCACCCCGCCGAGCGATGGGACCGGTATTGCACATATCATGGAACACTCTGTATTGTGCGGCTCGCAGAAATACCCGGTCAAAGAGCCGTTCGTCGAGCTGATGAAAGGCTCACTGAACACTTTCCTGAACGCGTTCACTTTTCCGGATAAGACCTGCTATCCGCTTGCCAGCCAGAACCTGAAGGATTTCTACAACCTGATCGATGTTTATGTAGACGCAGTTTTCCACCCGCTGATTCCTGCCCACACCTTAGAGCAGGAAGGCTGGCACTATGAGCTGGAGAGCCTGGAGGCCCCGCTCACCTATAAAGGGGTGGTATTCAACGAAATGAAAGGGGCTTATTCAAACCCGGATGATGTGCTGCAGGACAAGGCGAGGATGTCGCTTTTCCCGGATACCCCGTATGGGGTCGACTCGGGCGGCGACCCACGCCAAATCCCGAACTTAACTTATCAAAATTTCAAGGCCTTCCACGATAAGTTTTACCACCCGTCGAATGCCAGGATTGTCTTCTATGGAGATGACGACCCAGATGAACGGCTGCGGCGCATGGATGGCTATCTGCAGGATTACCAGGCGATGCAGGTCGATTCTGCGATCCCGTTGCAGCCGCGCTTTGAAAAACCACGCCGGCTGGAGGCGCCCTATGACCCGGGCGAAGATGCAGAAGGGATGAAGGGCCAGCTGGTGATCAACTGGCTGCTACCCGAGACGACCGACCCGCAGACCCGGTTGGGGCTCTCGATCCTGGCGCATATCCTGGTGGGCACACCGGCCTCGCCGCTGCGTAAAACCCTGATCGACTCGGGGTATGGGGAGGACCTGGCGGGTGTGGGCTTGCAGAGCGAGCTGCGCCAGAGCTACTTCTCGACCGGACTGAAGGGGATTGTGGCGGATGCCAACGGAAAGCTGGAGAAGGGCGCCGAAGTGGAAGCGCTGATCCTGGGAACGCTGGAAAAGCTGGCGAAAGAGGGGATCGATCCGGATACGGTGGCTGCCTCGCTCAACACAGTCGAATTCCAGCTGCGCGAAAATAACACCGGTTCCTTTCCCCGCGGCCTGCTATTGGCGTTGGGCTCTCTGACCTCCTGGCTGTATGATGGCGACCCGTTCACGCCGCTGGCATTTGAAACACCACTGGCAGGCATAAAAGAGAGCCTGTCTAATGGGGGCAAGTATTTCGAGGGACTGATCCAGCAGTATTTCCTGACCAACCCGCACCGTACGATTGTGACGCTCAAACCGGAGGCGGGTCTGGGACAAAAATTGGACACAGAGGAAAAGGAACGCCTGGAAAAACAACGCCTGAGCATGTCGAAGGAGCAATTGCAGGCGATCATGGAACAGGCGCGCCGGTTAAAAAAGATCCAGGAGACGCCCGATACACCGGAAGCGCTGGCAACTCTCCCTGGCTTGAAATTGGCTGACCTGGACAAAGAGAACAAACGTATTCCTCTGGCAATAACCGAAGTGGAGGGGAGCAAAATCTTCTACCACGACCTTTTCACCAATGGTATTGTGTACCTGGACGTGGGCTTTGACTTGCATGCTCTGCCTCAGGAGCTTTTACCATACGTAGCGCTGTTCGGACGCGCCCTGGTAGACATGGGCACACAGAAGGAGGATTTTGTGCGCCTCTCGCAGCGGATTGGACGATCTACTGGCGGGATCTGGCCGGCGCTATTCACCTCTCTCATTCGAGGCACCGAAAAAGGGGCGACCTGGCTCTTTTTGCGTGGAAAATCCACCACCCAACAGGCCGAGGAGCTGCTGGCGATCCTGCAAGACATCTTGCTAACCGTACGCCTGGATGATGTGGAGCGTTTCCGCCAACTGGTGCTGGAAGACAAGGCGGAGACAGAGGCGTCCCTGGTGCCTGGAGGGCATCGCGTGGTCAACACGCGCCTGCGAGCGCTGTTCAATGAGTCTGACTGGGCCGAAGAGCAAATCGGCGGTCTCAGCCAGCTTTTCTTCTTGCGTGATTTAGCGCCAGAGCTGGAGAGCAATTGGCCAGGTGTGTTGGAACATCTGGAAAGCATCCGCAAAATCCTGCTCAACCGGCGTTCGATGATCTGTAATGTGACGCTGGATGCCGCGCACTGGGCGGCTTTCGAGCCGCATCTGGCGGGGTTCTTGCAGAGCCTGCCAGCGGCTGCGCCTAGACAGGTGCAATGGCAACCGACGCCGGCCTCTCTTTTTGAAGGGCTGACCATCCCGGCGCAGGTGAACTATGTCGGCAAAGGGGCTAACCTGTTCAAACTGGGATATGAAGCGCGCGGCTCGGTAGATGTGATCTTGAATTATTTGCGCAACACATATCTATGGGAACGGGTACGCGTGCAGGGCGGCGCTTATGGCGCTTATAGCCTATTTAGCAACCGCTCAGGTGTGTTTACTTATCTGTCTTACCGAGATCCAAACCTGCTCAAGACGCTGGACAACTACGACGGGACAGCCAGTTTCCTGAAACAGCTCGAGCTGAGCCAGGAGGAGCTGACCAAGAGCATCATTGGCGTAATCGGCGACCTGGACGCTTACCAGCTCCCAGACGCGAAAGGCTATACCTCCATGGCCCGCTACCTGGCGGGTGACAGTGATGAAAGTCGCCAACTGTGGCGTGACCAGGTCTTGAACACCAGCGTCCGGGATTTCCGCTCTTTTGGGGAAGTGCTGGAGCGAGTAAAAGAGACCGGCTATGTAGTGGTGCTAGGCTCCCCCGATGCATTAGCGAAAGCGAACGCCGAAGGCGGTGATTGGCTGGAAGTGAAGAAAGTATTGTGATATGAATGAAGTGAGACTATGAAAATTTCTCTTAATATCAATAATAGCGTCTTTGAAATACGGGTCAAACCGGAGGCGAGCCTCTTAGGTGTCTTGCGCGGGTTAGGATATTACGGCACCAAGCATGGCTGCGAGACGGGTGAATGCGGCGCTTGCACCGTACTGTTGGACGGCAAACCGGTCAACGCGTGTGTGATGCTGGCCCTCCAGGCGGAAGGTCACCGTATACAAACAATCGAAGCGCTCGGCGAACATCCCGAAAAGGGCTGGAAAGCAAGCGAAGGCCTGCACCCCCTGCAGCAGGCTTTTGTGGAGAGCGGCGCGATCCAATGCGGCTACTGTACACCGGCGCAAATACTGGCTGCCCGTGAGCTATTGGATCGAAACCCAAGTCCGAGCGAAGCAGAGGTGCGCGAAGCCCTTTCGGGCGTGTTGTGCCGTTGCACCGGTTATATTAAGCCGGTGCAGGCAGTATTGCGCGCGGCGGCGGTCTTGCGCGGCGAGCAGGTCGAGCCATTGGCAGGCGTGGGGCCGATCCTGGCTCCGCCGGAATGGGTCCCGGATAAAGGAGGCGGAAAGCCTGGCAGAGAGGAATCGTTCTCCAGCCCAGCAATTGTTTCACCCGACGAGACCATTACTCGGAAACGGGTGATGCCACGCATCGCGATGGCTCAGCAGGCGGAAACCTACGCCAGTGTGGGGAAACCCGAACCCAAAGTGGATGCGATCAAGCTGGTGCAGGGCAAGCCCGCTTTCACAGCAGATTTTGAGATCCGCAATTTGCTGGTTGCCAAGGTGTTGCACAGCCCGCTGGCACACGCTCGGATCAAGCGCATCGATGCCAGCCGGGCTCGCCAGCTGCCCGGGGTGGCCGCGGTGCTGACCTGGCAGGATGTACCCCGTGTGGTCTATTCCACCGCGGGTCAATCTCATCCAATCCCGGGTCCGCTGGACACGTTCTCGCTGGATCGCAAAGTACGGTTCGTCGGCGACCGGGTGGCATTCGTGGCGGCCGAGACGGAGGAAATTGCCAACCAGGCGCTGGAACTGATCGAGGTCGAATACGAGGCATTGCCAGAGCTATTCGACCCGGCGCGGGCGATGCAGCCTGAGGCTCCCATATTGCACGACGAGCCTGAATTTGTGAATTTTGCCGATTCGGACCCGAAGCGGAACCTGGCAGCCCAGATCCATATCGATATCGGTGATGTCGAAAAGGGTTTTGCCGCAGCGGACTATATTTTCGAGGATGATTATGAAGTCTCGAAGGTACAGCAAGTGCACATCGAGCCGCATGTGGTGGTCACCTATTGGGACGAAGATGACCGCCTGGTGATCCGCAGCAGTACCCAGGTGCCTTTCCATGCCAGACGGATCCTGGCGCCGGTGCTGGGATTGCCGGTCAAACGGATCCGCGTGATCAAGCCGCGCATCGGCGGCGGCTTTGGCAGCAAGCAAGAGGTGCTGACGGAAGATGTAGCCGCCCACCTGACCATCGCCACAGGTCGCCCGGTGATCTATGAATTTACCCGGGAAGAAGAGTTTATTGCGAGCCGTTCCCGGCATCCAATGCACATCCATATGAAGACGGGCGTCAAGCAGGATGGCACGCTGACGGCGAATGCCATGCGGGTGCTGACCGACACCGGCGCTTATGGCTGCCATGCCCTGACAGTTACCGGCAACACCGGCCATAAATCGATGGCGCTTTATGTTGGGGATGGACCATTCCGGAAATCGCCCAATATCCAGTTTATAGCCGATATCGTTTATACCAACCACCCACCGGCAGGGGCTTATCGAGGCTACGGCGTGCCACAGGGCTACTGGGCTCTGGACCGGCATATGGAGAAGATTGCCCGCAAGCTCGGGCTGGACCCGCTGGAATTCCGACTGAAGAACGCCCTGCGCGCCGGCGAGCTGCATCCTTTCAGCACCGCCTGGAGCGAGGGCAGGGAGCCAAGCCCGGAGACGATCGAGACTTGCGGTCTGGAGGCTTGCGCCAGCCAGGGCAGGGCTGTCATTGGCTGGGATGAGAAGTTCGGGAATCCTGAATGGCACCAGGTTGCTGGCAAATCCCATTTGAGGCGCGGGATTGGCGCGGCTTTGGTGATGCAGGGCACCGCCATTCCTTACCTTGATATGGGTGGGGCGAGCATCAAGATGAATGATGACGGCTCGTTCAACCTGCTGATCGGCGCGACTGATCTGGGCACGGGCTCGGATACCGTTCTGGGCCAGATGGCGGCTGAAGTGTTGGGCGTGCCGTTGGAAGATATGATCGTTTACTCGTCGGATACCGATTTCACTCCCTTCGATGTAGGCGCTTATGCTTCCAGCACGACTTATGTCTCGGGAGCCGCGGCGACCCGGGCAGCACAGCAGGCAGCGGAGCGCGTCCGCCAGCGTGCTGCAAAAATGCTGAACGAGAGCGCCGGGGTTAGCTTAGAAGCCGGCGTGCAGGCGCAGGATATCCGCCTGGCAGACCGGAAGGCATTTGCTCCGGATGGACGATTTGTCACCATGCAGGATATCGCGTATAACTCGTTACATGTATCAGACCAGGAACAGATTATGGGGGTAGCCTCGTATATGTCTCCGGTTTCGCCGCCGCCTTTTGCAGCACAGTTTGCAGAAGTGCGCGTGGATGTAGAGACCGGGCAAGTGGTGGTCGATAAACTGCTGATGGTGCTCGATTCGGGTGTGATCGTCAATCCATTGACGGCTGCGGGGCAGGTGGAAGGCGGTATGACCCAGGCTTTGGGATATGCAGTGTGCGAAGAGATGCGTTATGATGAACGCGGCCGGGCGCGCGAGCGCGACCTGACTGATTATCACATCTTCCGCGCCGACGAAATGCCGGAGCTAGAGACGATTTTTATCGAGACTTTCGAGCCATCGCACCCATTCGGCGTCAAGGCAGTGGCGGAAATCCCCATGGATGGCGTCGCTCCGGCGGTCGCTAACGCGGTGCTGGACGCCTGTGGTGTGCAGATCGACGAGAACCCGGTTATCCCTGAGAAAGTGTGGCGGGCATTGAAAAAGGAAATGGCCTGACCCTATGGCACGGACATATGTAATCGGCCATGTCAATCCCGATACCGACTCGATTGCAGCTGCGGTCGGTTATGCCTGGTTGCTGCGCGAGCGGGATGGGGATGAGTTTGTCGCGGCGCGCGCTGGTCCGACCAACCCGCAGACTACGTGGGTGCTTAAACGCCTGGGGCTGGACGCGCCGGTCTTGCTGACCGATGCAAGCCCGCGCTTTGATACGATCACTCGGCGGCTGGATACAGCCGCACCGGATAGCCCATTGCGGGAAGCCTGGGTGATCCTGAACCGAACCGGGGGGATTGCCCCGATCGTCAGCCGTGAGGATGACATGCCTACCGGGATGATTACCGGGTTGAGCCTGTTCAACGTCTTTGCTAAGCTCGTCGGTCCACATCCGCGGCACAGGGAAATGCGCCTCTCTGATATCCTGGACCTGCCCTGCAGCGAAGCCTGCGATGCCAGCACGCCCCGTTTCCAAGCCAGCGTCCACATTCGGGATGTACTCAGCCGGCTCTTACGAGAAGAACATAATGATTTCCTGATCATCGATGATAAAGGCGTCTACCTGGGGGTGGCATGCCAGCGCGATGCGCTGAACCCGCCACGTTTGCGATTGATCCTGGTCGATCACAACGAACCGGGGCAGGCGCTGGGGGCGGTGGAAGAGGCGGAATTGATCGAAATCCTGGATCACCACCGTCTGGGAAATATGTCCACTCACACACCGATCCGTTTTTCGGTCGATGTGGTAGGCAGCACCGGTACGCTGGTATCGGAGCGGATGGAAGAGGCCGGGTTGAGCGCGCCGCCCGGTATCGCGGGGCTGTTGTTGGCAGGTTTACTCTCGGATACCCTGATCCTGACTTCGCCTACCACGACCGAACGGGACCACTGGGCGGCTGAGCGGTTGGGTCGCTGGGCATTTGTCCGCCACGGACCGCTGGGAGGCGAAACGATTCAATCCTTTGGACAGCAAGTCTTACAGTCCGGCGCCGGGCTTTCTAGCCGAAGCGGGAATGAAATTGTCTCGACCGATATCAAAATGTACCAGGCGGGCGGGTATAATTTCGTCATTGCGCAGGCAGAAGTAACCGATCTGCGCCAGTTGGATGAACACCTGGAGGAGCTGAGAAGCGCTTTGGATGAACTGCGCCGCCAGCGCGGACAGGATTTTGCCATTCTCATGGTTACGGATGTGGTGGATAACACCAGCCGCCTGTTGTTGGTGAATGATCCGCCGATCCTGGACGATTTACCCTATCCACGCCAGCCGGATGGAACCCGCCTGGCGGTGGGGATCGTTTCGCGGAAGAAACAGCTTTTACCAGTGGTGTTGAGCCTGGTGGAGGGTTAAGCTATGTCAGTGTTTCAGGCATTAGCCAAGTTGGAAAATACCAATAAAGCGGGCGCATTATGCACCTTGATCCGCAGCAAAGGCTCCACGCCGCGCCACACGGGCAGTAAAATGTTGGTCTACCCGGATGGGTCTATTGTCGGCACAGTCGGAGGGGGCGAGATGGAGAACCGGGTGATTGCAGAAGCGCGCCAGGCAATCCTGGATGGGAGACCGCGTTGGTTAGAATATCAAATGACTGACCCTGCACGCGGCGACCCGGGCGTGTGTGGCGGTCAGGTGGAGGTGTTTGTGGAACCGATCCAACCCAAACCTATCCTGGTAGTGATCGGAACGGGGCATGTGGGTAAGGCAGTGGCGCACCTGGCGCACTGGCTGGGCTTCTGGGTGGTGGCAAACGACGACCGAGCGGAGTTTTGCACCCCGCAGGCGGTGCCGGACGCGGATGAATTTATCCCGACCAGCATGAGCGAGCTACCGGAACGGCTGGAAATTACCCCCTGGACATACCTGGTGCTGACTACGCGTGGGACGAATGTCGACATAGAGGGGTTACCAGCGTTGCTGGAAACCTCAGCGGGGTATATCGGGGTGATCGGCTCACAACGCCGTTGGGCAACTGCCCGCAAGCAGCTGGGTGAGAAGGGCGTGGCGGAAGAAAAACTTAAACAAGTGCGCTCGCCCATCGGCTTAGAATTGAACGCCGAGACGCCCGAGGAAATTGCCGTCAGTATTATGGCAGAAATCATTATGTTGCGCCAGGGCGGCGACGGCGCAGTCATGTCTGCCCGAAAAGCTGCAAGAAAAGAATGAATGGAATAGAATCTGGGGATCGGAGCTTGCCAGGCTTTCTGCCTGAAAATTTGCGGAGAATCGTATGTGGAAAAACTACTACAGTGTAACAAGCATCGCAGAAGCATTAAAGATCCTGTCTGAGAACGGCGCAGGCGCTCGAATTGTCGCGGGTGGGACTGACCTGATCCTGGAACTGGAACGCGGGGTACGGAAAGGCATTGATACCTTGATCGACATTACGCGTGTGCCATGCCTGGATGAGATCGTCATGGACGAGGATGAGATCATCCACCTGGGACCGATGGTGACGCATAACCATTGTGTGGCTTCCAAACTGATCGTCGAGCGAGTTTTTCCACTGGCACAGGCGACCTGGGAAGTGGGGGCGCCCCAGATCCGCAACCGCGGCACAGTGGCGGGCAACCTGATCACCGGTTCGCCGGCGAATGATACGATCACACCATTGATGGCGCTGGGCGCGAGCGTGCGGCTGGCTACCGTCCGAGGGGAGCGGGTTGTGCCACTGGCTGAGTTCTTCACGGGCGTACGGCGGACGGTGATGGCACCGGACGAAATGCTGGTGGATATTTCTATCCCGGCGATGAAGTCTAACCAGCGGGGTATGTTCATCAAGCTCGGTCTACGCCGGGCGCAGGCGATCTCGGTGGTGAATACGGCGGTGATCCTGACTCTAGAAAATGGCTCAAAAGGATCTGACCAACCTGGAGGCGTTCTGGGAGCGGCGATTACATTAGGATCGGTAGCTCCGAAAATAATCCACGCCGAAGCGGCTGAGGCCCTTCTTAGCGGAGGCAAACTGGATGGGGCGACGATCACTCAGGCAGCTGAGCTAGCCATGCAGGCTGCCAGACCGATCGATGATATCCGTGGTTCAGCGGCGTACCGGCGCGAGATGGTGCGCGTGTGCGTCTCGCGCAGTCTGCACGCCCTGGCGAATGGCGAAGAACGCGCTGGCTTTCCGGAGCAACCGGTGTTTTTGTGGGGGGAGAAAAAGAACGGTGGGCAGGCCAAACTGCCGGAGCCAAAAATCCATATCCAGGGTTCGCCGATCGTCACGCGGATCAATGGGAAAACCTATACGTTTACAACGGGTCAAAACAAGACTCTCCTGCGCCTGTTGCGCGAGGAGGCGGGTCTGACCGGGACGAAAGAGGGTTGTGCAGAGGGCGAATGCGGCGCTTGCACAATATTTCTGGATGGCATGGCTGTGATGAGCTGCCTGGTGCCGGCGGTGCGCGCTCATGGGGCTGATATCGTCACTGTAGAGGGCCTGGCGCTGGATGACCATTTGCACCCGGTACAACAGGCCTTCATCGAAGAGGGTGCCGTGCAATGTGGTTACTGTACACCGGGGTTGATTATGTCGGCGGTAAAGCTGCTCGAAGAACGCCCACATCCTTCGGAAGATGCCATCAGGCAATCCATCACGGGCAACTTGTGTCGCTGTACCGGGTATTACAGGATTGTTCAGGCGATTGAAAAAGCCAGTAGAATGGAGGTTGGGCATGGGTAAATACAATAAGGCGGCCTACCGGACGCCACCACCCCAAAGACCGTGGAAAATCCATCCGATCTGGGCGGGCATAGGATGTCTCTGGTTTTTAATCAGTCCAGTTCTGGCCTATGCGATAGCCAGCCTGCTGATCGAATATGATATGAAAAGCGGATTTTTCCCTCTACCAGGAGATCTGATAAGTTCGGTCACAATTCCATTGGCGCGCTTTTTCCCAATCAACAACCTGGTCGTTCCTCACTTATATGCCAATTTGATGTTAACGGGGATAATCATGTTGATGGGTTTTGGTGTGGTGATGGTAATTTATGCCATAATCTATAGCATGATGGGGCCTAAGCGAATAGGCCCGTTGGATGCACCGCCAATCAGGCGTAAAACCAGGAGAAGTCGCTGATTTCCCCGTGATAAGCATGCCAGATTTGAGATGAGCGCACATGGAACGGACTGTCCCTTCAACAGAATCTGAAGAAGTTGAGCTTTATACGCGCACCTATTACTCGCTGCTGAGGTCTTCGGCAGAGGTAAAAATCCGCACCCTGGAAGAAGTGCATGCGGGGACAAATTCGTTGCTACACCCAGAGGCGCGCGAATTTAAGTCGGACATGGCCGCTTTCATATATTCGATATTACGCTTACCCAGCTGCATGCCGGATGTAAAGCTGGTGGTGCTGGGGCAGAGCGCGGATGTTTTCGCGGGAGCCGGACTGGGTGATATTACTACCTGGAAAGAAGTGTTCGCGCCAGCACGCCGGCGGCGCAGCTATTTTAATGTGGATGGGACACTCGGTTATTTCATAGCCAGCCGTTCGGATATCGACGACATCATCCCACTCATGACAGCCTACCAGATTGAATGGAACAAGCTGCACTTGCGCTTAAGACGCCTGCCGGGCTCGGTTTCTTTAAGCCAGATGGGCAGGACGATGGCGGGCTATTCAAAGCTGGCAAATATGCTGGAGATCCCCATTGATGACTTTGACCGCTTATTCGCCATCTGGGATCAAGAATTTGGCGCTAAACTGGAGCGGATAGCAGCCTCAGCTTGTGATTTCCGCGTACGCCTGTTGAGTGGTTCGCTGAACGAATACAGGCGAGCGCGGAATGCGTGGTGGGAAAATATCGAGCAGGCTTCTCCGAATATCCGCGAACGAGCGGTGTATTTCGTTTCGAGTAATACACACAGTATGTTGAACATTGTGTCTGGCTTTGCGGTGCAACGACAGGATCAATTAATCCAATTCCTGCACTTCCCGGGCAATGCCGGCCTGATGAACGAATGGAAAGATATCCAGGCGAACCGGGTAGAGTCCAGCCGGGAAAATTTCCTTTACTACCTATTGAAGAAGTTCCAGCAATCTCCAGAAGGGCGACATCTGATCCGAGAGCAGCAAAGCCATGAAAAATCGCTGGACATCCTGCGGGTGCGAAGCAAGCGTTCATTCGATGTGGAAGCGCAGATCATCGATATGGCAAAGCTCCAGCCGACAGTGATGGACGCGCGCTTACGTCTGGGCACAGAGGTCAGCGAGCTGATGCGCAGCCAGGCATTGATCCTGAACATCGATTACCCGCTTGGGCTGGCGGCATATGACATCCTATCTGAAGTATCTGCGCATGTCGGCTCAGTGCAGGGCGTGTATATCATGGGCAAGGCAGCCACGCTGAATGGGGTGATCGGGGATGTGATGATCTCGAATGTGGTGCATGATGAGCATTCGCAAAACACCTACCTGTTCCCGAACTGTTTTTCGACGGCAGATGTGGCTCCCGATCTGGTCTACGGGACAGTATTGGATAACCAGAAAGCTGTCAGCGTCCAGGGCACATTTTTGCAAAATGCTAATTATATGGATGTGTTCTACCGGGAAGGTTATACGGTGATCGAAATGGAGGCTGGGCCGTACCTTTCCGCGGTTTACGAAATGTACCGCCCCACTCGCCATCCGGTCAACGAAATCATCAACCTTTACGGGGTGCCGTTCGATATCGGGATGATCCATTACGCTTCAGATACCCCATTGGGCAAGGGTAAGAACCTGGGCGCAGGCAGCCTGTCGTACTTTGGGATCGATTCGTCCTATGCTGCGACGCTGGCGATCTTGCGCCGCATATTCCAGGTTGAGCGCCAGCGCCTTCAAGCCCAGCGCAACCCGCGCGGGTAAAAATTCTTGACCTGGCCGCGCACACTTTTCCCCCAGCCCAGTGGGAACCCATCCACAGCCAGTAATACCCAGCCATCTGCTGCTCCCCATTTTAAGATCTCCCCGTGCAAATAAGCACTAACGCGTGGGTCGCCCGCCTGCAGGTCCAGACAACGCTGCACCTGGTCGATACACAGGCCCAGCGCGAGTGCATGGGAGGGCTCGAAACGCGGCCTGGCCTGGCTTGCTCCAGAATGGAAGGTACCCAGCCACCAACCCGGATGGATAATACGCAATCCTGCCAGGTCGGGGGAGTTGGCAGGCAGCTGATAGAGATAAGCGCCTCTCAGGTGGAAATGGTTGGCGTCTGGCTGACAGATGGGGGTGGAAGACTTCAGGTTTTGCGTGCAGAAATTCCGGAACTCCTGCCAGATTGGATCATCCGGCTGGCTGCTCAACTTTGGAGCGGT
>Ga0209254_10003633_pt1 | contig 14070 bp, 13 predicted proteins | sample FrelakmetDIP11DI_FD_187148 | JGI IMG/M metagenome (GOLD analysis project Ga0209254, IMG submission 187148) | Freshwater lake sediment microbial communities from the University of Notre Dame, USA, for methane emissions studies - DIP11 DI (SPAdes)... | ecosystem: Environmental > Aquatic >...
CTCGCTCTGCGACGTCTTTGTCAACGACGCGTTCGGCGCGGCGCACCGGGCCCACGCCTCGACGGTGGGGGTGACGAAGTTCGTGCCCGTGGCGGCGGCCGGCCTCCTGATGGCGAAGGAACTGGAGTATCTTGGCCGCGTCATGACGAATCCGGCCCGCCCCTTCGTGGCGATCCTGGGCGGGGCCAAGGTGTCGGACAAGATCGGGGTGCTGCAGAATCTGGTGACGAAGGTCGACGTGCTCCTGGTGGGGGGTGGGATGGCCTACACCTTCCTCAAGGCGCAGGGGATGGAGGTCGGCGCCTCCCTGCTCGAGGCGGACAAGCTGGACGTGGCCCGGACCATCCTGGAGGCGGCGCGGGCCAAGGGCGTGACCTTCCTCCTCCCCATGGACCACGTGATCGCCCAGAAGGTCGCGGCCGACGCCGAGACCCGCATCGCCGACAGCACCGCCATCCCGGCGGGCTGGATGGGACTGGACATCGGCCCCGGGAGCATCGCACTCTTTGAGAAGGTGATAATGGATTCAAAGACTATTCTCTGGAACGGCCCGATGGGTGTCTTTGAAATGGAAAAATTTGCAGCGGGCACTACGGCTATTGCAAAAGCAGTAGCTGCGGCAACAGAAAAGGGAGCCTATTCGCTCATCGGCGGAGGTGACTCTGTTGCAGCCATCAACAAGAATAACCTGGCAGACAAGGTAAGCTACGTGTCAACCGGCGGCGGCGCAATGCTTGAATATATGGAAGGCAAGAAACTGCCTGGCATAACAGCTATAAGGGGAGAATAATGAAGCTGTGGCTCATACCGGCACTGGCCGTGATGCTCCTCCTTGCGGGGTGCGATGATGAGGATGTCCCTTATGCAGGTACGATAACACTTGATAATGTGTTGTATGAAAGCGGGTCATATTATTATGTGTTAGGCCTCTCCTTTGAGGAAGGAATCGCAGTCCCGACGCTTCCGGATGCAAAGCGTTATGACATCATTGTCCCCCCGGGGAATGAGCCTTTACTTTCAGCAAACACTCTCGAAGAGGCATTTGCCCTGATGGGTGAATACAGCTCAGAGACTGATGCAAAAAATGCTTTTAAGGCTCTTACGGCTGTTGGGTCTGCTTCATACATTGCCATGGCATCACCGCTAAAGAATAACCAGGTATGGGTAGTTAGAACTCGTGACAGAAACGATAACAAGTTCAGATACGCCAAGATCAGGACTATTGAGGTCACTCTGGATACAACAGCCGATCCTGATTATGCCTCATGCAAACTGGAGTGGGTTTATCAGCCTGACGGGTCATCAACTTTTCCATAACAGAGATGATACAGCACGCACCGGAAGAGATCTTCAGGGTTACCGATACTCGCTCTTTTGAGGAACTGGCTCTGGAGATTTTTCGTTTTCAGGCAGATGAGTGTCCTGTTTACAGCCAGTATATCGATCTCCTGGGGATAGACCCGCAGGGTGTTGATGGTATCCTTAAGATTCCTTTCCTGCCTGTATCTTTTTTCAGGGATCACCTTATTCTTTCCGGCGGCGGTGAAGCAGAGAAAGTTTTTCTGAGCAGCGGCACCACCGGTTTGCAACAAAGCCGGCATGCGGTGAAGAGCCTTGCCCTTTATGACGATAGCCTGACACGAACCTTCAGGCGATTCTACGGCGACCCTTCACAGTATGCAATAATGGGTCTCCTTCCGTCTTATCGCGAACGGGTTGGTTCGTCACTGGTCTACATGGTGAAAAAACTTATTGACCTCTCGGGAAATACTAATGGCGGTTTTTTCCTGGAGGATAATGATGCTTTGCTGAGGACTGTTGGAAAAGCTCGTATAGCAGGACTTAAGGTGATGCTCATCGGAGTGACCTTTGCCCTGGTTGACCTTGCGGAAAAACACCCCTGCGATCTGAATGACGTGATCATTATGGAGACCGGAGGAATGAAAGGGAGAAGGCATGAGATGGTCAGGGAAGAGCTGCATGGTATACTTAAGACAGCTTTTAATATCAGGTCAGTACATTCCGAATACGGCATGACCGAGCTGCTGAGCCAGTCATACTCAAAGGGGGAAGGTCTCTTCAGCACACCGCCATGGATGAAGATTCTTATCCGCGACAGCCATGATCCGTCATCACATCCCACTGAGGCCGGTACGTCAGGAGGCATCAGCATCATCGATCTCGCGAACATCTGGTCATGTTCATTTATAGCCACCTCCGACATTGGCAGCATATATGAAGGAGGCTCGTTTGAGGTCCTCGGGAGGTTTGATAATTCTGATATCAGGGGATGCAGCCTGATGGTAACATAGGGATGATGTAAAGTTTCAGACTTTCAAAGCTCCAGTTTTTTGTCGAGCCACCTGAGCAGTTTCTCCCGGTCTTCCTTTCTGCACATTTCAAGGCCCTGAATGCACAGGAACATGATACCCGGATTGCTTTCACAGAGAGAGATCTTCCTGTCTACGTAATCGTCTGCACGGCCCTCCGGTTTAAGATAAGCCAGGGCCGGTCCGGCAATATGCCTGTTGCCATTCATAAGCTGCAGATGATTTGAAAGTGAGATAAATGTGAATTGTGAATGATCACGGAAACGGAATGAAATGTTTTTTCTAAACAGGGAATCGTTTTTGCTGAAATAATCTTCAACCAGCTTTCGGTTGACAGCATGCGGTGTATGGCTGGTTGTGAAATATCTGAATTTAAATCCGAGCATTGCAGCAGCATTCCACTGACCCAGATGAAATGAAGCCCTTGGCTCAAAGTCATGTTTACCAAGAAGATGCCTGCTGAAGAAAATCCTGACGCTGTTCCAGAAAGCTCTTGGAGTAGGGGCAGGCACCCATCTGCCTCTTACAACAGGCCTGCCGTTAACGAACCAGTCTTCGGGTATTATGCTCCTTATCAGGAAAGTATCATCATTGAAATAGACAAAATTTTCAGAGAGGCCTTTTATCCTCCATATCATATTCGCAATGGAAATGCTGTTGAAGGTTGGCAAATAGCTTTCGTATCCCTCAAAGATCTCCTTGTGATCAACGATCCTTATTGAATCGAGCCTTTCTGGAAAATAATTCCTAACGTCAGCAGCAATGTCCGGATCCTGCTCATCGGTAACAATGAAGATGTTCCTGACAAACGGAGCAAATCTCAGGACAGACAGGACGCAGTACCGGATTTCATTTGACGAAGCAAAACGGGTCGAGTGCGCACCTGATCCGATGGGTATGTTTGTTCCATGAACATAATTGCTTCTTTTCTTTGCCAGTTTAGGGTCATCACCGTCAACCCAGGCAATAACCACATCGATAGGAAGGCTGGGTTCAGAAGGTTTTTTACTTGTCATGGTAATCACGTTTTCGGTTGCAGATTTAAAACTGTATCCAACCACCTGAATATTTTTTCCCGCTGCCCGCTGCTGAGCGTCTCTATGCTTTGAATACAGATTGATTTGATACGGGGGTCATTCATGCAACGGCCGATTCTTCTGTTCATACGATTTTCCGAGTAATAAGGATGCAGATAGCCCAGGTTAAGTTTTTTAAAATTCCTGTTGCCGTTTAAGATCTCAAGATGATAAGCAACAGATTGGACGAGTATCTGTTCAGGGTCCCTGAAGCGGTATGAAATGGTTTTTTCCAGCAATTTCCCATTATCAGTAAAAAAACTTTCGAGTGTTTTTCTGCTTAAGGGGTGCGGTGTGTGACACTGGAAAAAATACCGCTTTTTCATCCCCAGCAATGACGCACTTTTCCACTGGCGGATATAAAATGAAATCTTTGGCTCGTAATTTTTGTTTTTGCGTATATGTTTGTTTATTAACACCTTCAGATTTTTTCCAGTTATTTTTCTGTAAGGCGGCAGCAGCCACTTGCCCCTAAGAACAGGCCTGCCTCCTATAAACCAGTCCTCTTTATTAAATTCTTTTATCAGAATTATATCATCATTGAAATAGAGAAAATTTTCCGACAACCCTTCAATCTTCCAGATCATTGCATGAATGGAGGAACTGTTGAAAGTCGGCAGATACTGCTCGTACCCCCTGAAGATTTCTTTGTGGTCAATAATTTTTAAACTTCCTGCTTTTTCAGGGAACCTGGTTCTGATGTCTTCATGAAGATCAGGGTCCTGTTCATCAGTGACTAAAAATATATTTCTGATAAAAGGGGCAAAGGTTAAAATTGACAGGACACAGTATCTTATTTCGTTTGATGATGCGAAACGTGCAGGAAGAGCTCCCGGGTGGACACCGGTCTTTTTTTCCAGAGCAAGGTAATGGTTTCTCTTTGCTGCAAGTTTCTGGTCACTGCCATCAACCCATAAGATTACTGCATCAACAGGGTCACTGTTGGCAGAATCACTGTTAACTGACATTGTTTTATTGTAAATTTACTGCTTTAAATATTTTTTCACAATTTTAGCCTGAAAAACAGAGACGAATGTCCGAAAACAATCACAAAAAGATTGGAATTGTATCCATGGCCAGAAATGACCGCTTCTTTATCCCGAAGTGGATAGAATACTATGGGTCACAACTCGGCCATGAAAATCTCTTTCTTATCCTGGACGGGCACGACCAGGCTATTCCCGACGGTCATGACAGCATTAATGTTATAAGGATTCCCCAGAAAAAGCTTAACAGGGACAGGGGAGACAGGAACCGTATAAATCTGATCTCCAACTTTGTAAAGGCATTGTTTCTCAGGTATGATCTGATAATCGCCCATGATATAGATGAAATTCTGGTAGCAGATCCCAAACAGCATCTTACCCTGGCCGATTATCTTCAGCGGCCGGTAAGATCGGCTTCACTCTCAGCTCTCGGGTTAGATGTCGGGCAGCACCTTGACCTCGAACGGCCTATTGATCCTGCACGACCCTTCCTTGAGCAAAGGAGTTTTGCCCATGTATCGGCACGATACACCAAGGCAGTTGTGGCAACCCGTCCTCTGATATGGGGATCGGGGTTTCACCGGGTAAGGTTCAGGAACTTTCACATAGACCCTAATCTGTTTCTGTTTCATTTTGGAATGGTGGATTATGAGATTTCAAAGAGGAAAATGGAAGACCAGTCGCTGTTTAATGCCGGTTGGCAGGGACACCTTGACAGAAGGTTTGAGTTGTTTGACCTGATCACGAAAAAGACTCCTGTTGACGGCGACGGGTTCTTTAAGCAGGCCAGAAGAAGACAAAGCCTTTTCCGTCCGCTGTTTGCGCTTAATAAACCGGGGATGCTCTATGAGAAACCGGTCATAAGAATTCCGGAACGGTTCAGGAGCATAGTATAAGACTCAGTTTACAATCATGAACATCTAACTCTTTAGCAACGTGAGGTTTAAATACAGACTCAGGAAAGCATACAGAAAGTTTCTTTTCAACCTTAGTGCATCTGAAAATCCCTTATATCTGGGATATCTCAGACGAATATACAGGCCCCGACCCGATACCATTGAGGTTTATCTGGATAAATACTCCAGGGAGCACAAACCGGTAACTTTCCTGCAGGTGGGGGCTAATGACGGGTTCATAAATGATCCGCTTCATAAATTCATCAAAAGAGACAACTGGAATGGAGTTCTTCTGGAGCCTCTGCCTGACGTCTTTAATGATTTTTTAGTCAAACTGCACAGGAAAAGACCCGGAATTATGGCCATAAACGCTGCTCTTGACCAGAATGATGGAACAAGACTACTCTATAAACTGTCTATCAGCAAGGAAAGATGGGCAACAGGATTGTCAAGTTTCAACAGGGAGTTGCTGGTGAAAAAACTTAGAGACGGCAGTATGAAGAAGAATTTACAAAGACAGGGAATAGCGCTTCCTGATAATAAAGATGATTGCATCATCTCTGACGAGGTAGCTACAATCAGCCCGGCGACGCTTTTAAAGAAGTTTGACGGAGGTGACCTGGACCTGCTGGCGATTGATACCGAAGGATTTGATTATGAGATATTAAAAATGCTCGATCTGAACAGAATCGCTCCTGAAGTGATTATTTATGAGGAAGCTGTCTTCGATGAAAAAACAGCAAAAGAATGCCGGGATTATTTAAAAAGTCACGGCTATTCCTGCCAGTCCATCAAGAGAGACGTTCTTGCAATTAAAAACTAACCATCATTGTAGCATAGCTCAAGAGATGGTTGCTCCTGCTAACATCACCAGAAAATCAGTACATCTCACGATATATTTTGCTTCGTTGTGTTTGTTTATAGTCTCTCTGCCTTCATCAAGGTACTTCCTGACGATAAGCGAGATTCTTCTTATAGGTAACTGGCTGGCAGAAGCTGATTTTAAAACGAAGTTTAACAGATTGCGGTCTGACAAACCTGCCATTGCCTTTATCTTAATTTATGTCCTGAATGTCATAGGGCTGTTATGGTCTGAGGACTTGGGGTATGCCTTTAAAAATGACCTGCTTCATAAATCACCCACACTGTTTCTGCCTCTTATTCTTGCCACAACCCCGGTGCCTGACAGGAAAAAAATCAGGATACTGTTGTCGCTGTTTATATCAGCTGTTCTGGTTGTGTCATTTATTGGATTTTTCAGCAGGATTTTTCAGCCAAATCTTTTCTTCCGTGAAGCCTCCCCCTTTATTACTGGTGTCTATTTTGGAATGATGCTGATTATTGCGGCTTTTCAGTTACCGATTCTGGTAAGGCAGATGACCGGCAACAAGATGTACCTGTATATGAGTCTGGCAATATCTGTCTGGCTTATCTTTTTCCTGTTCTATTTAAGGACTTTGTCAGGGGTTGCCTCATTTGTTGCAGCTCTGATTTTCATGATAGTATTTTTTATTACCAGGGTAAACAGCACACTTCTTAAAATTTCAGTGCCGGCCATTTTTATTCTTCTGGCAGGCTTGGCAGTTTGGCCAATGGTCAGCATTTATAAACAGACTCACGCTGAAACAGCAACTGATCTCAGTGCATTGGACAGGTACACCGGTCTGGGCAATCCCTACTTGCATGACACCATTAATATTATAAGGGAGAACGGCAATCTGGTATATATTTATATTGCTGATGATGAGCTAAGCGATGCATGGGATGAAAGGAGCGCTCTGGATTTCAACGGAAATGACTTAATGAACCAGGAACTGAGGGCCACACTGTACCGGTATATGTCATCACGTGGCCTTAAAAAGGACAGACAGGGTTTTATGGAACTTACCGACACTGATATAAGAGCAATTGAAAAAGGAACGACTAATTATTTAAATGTTACAAGGCCCGGATTCTATATAAGAATTTATGAAGAGATGATGAGCCTGTATATCTATTATCAGAGTTCGCGTAAAGTAACTTCGTGGGGCTCCCTGACAAAAAGAATTGACATCTGGAGAGCTTCGTGGGAGGCATTTAAGGAGCACCCCGTTTTGGGCTGGGGCACCGGAAGCATCCTGATTGCTGTGGACTATGGTATAGAAAAAAACGGCTCTACCCTGTCAGGATTAAATATGAGGCCGCATAATCAATTCCTTTACATCATGCTCACGCTGGGATTAACTGGACTGATCATCATTGTATTGTTGTATGTTTATTTCCTTGTCAGGAAGAAAGCATACGAATCTTTTACATTTGTCCTGTTCCTGATTGTGTTCCTGGTAAATTTAATCGGCAATAATTCCTTTGAGTCACAGTCAGGTCAGAATCTTTTCGTTTTCTTTTCGCTTTTCTACGGCTATTTTTATCCTGGTCTGAGAAAAGAGTCGGGGTTTATTTACTAATTCCGGCTAGAATCCGAGTTTCTGCCTTATCTCTGCCGGAACTGCATCCTTGTGCACCATAATATATATTGTTTTTGCCCTTACGAAACTCTCTGACATGTTCAGGTAGCCGCCGAACGGATTCCTTTCTGTGCCCCAGGAGTTTTTGGTTACGAAATATTTCGTTCCGTTCTGGTCCTTTACCATTCCCGTAAGGTGCATCAGGTGATCATCAGTTGTGACGAAAGTCTCATACCCGTTCTGACGGAGCTCCTGGGTGACGGCAAATTCCGGATAGGGTTTTTCAAATTTATAGACCTCTGCTATACGCTCCTGTACAGGCATCTTCTCAAAACGTGCACGGTCAGTGATTGAAAAATTATCAATGTTCGTTACATCAGGATTGATTGCCACTCCCTTTGAGTGGGAGAAGCCCTTCTCGCTGACGTCACCGTCCCAGTCAACTGAAAAACCCTTTGAAAGCGCATTGTCCATTATCATAATCAGTTCATCAATAGGCACATTACAGAACCTGGTCATCTCCCAATTGTCACGCACCTCAAGAACTCCCTGGGTGTAAAAGGGGAAATGCGAAAAAGAGGTGATATTCACGTAGTCGTTCATGTCCAGTCCGAGGCTGGCAGCGAAAGATTTTGGAGTATATGTTTGTCCTTTGTAAATAAATGTTTCAGGCACTTCGCCGAGGTAGATATCAAGAATTGCATCTGTAACCTCCTGCGATTCAATACTCATCTGTCTGTTCTTTACAGGTACTGCCGTCACAGCTTCAATATATGCCTGCAGTTCACGGTGATTATGTACCAGTGAATTGTAACTGATACCGGAATAAACCTCCTGAGGCACTATCCCGGATTCATTAAAAACCCTTACCCATGAGGGAGAAAGGCTTCCCTCTCCGAGGTTTCCCCTGCCCTCCCTCAGATAGTTGTCTCTGATCCTGTTCTTATATGTGTTTCTTACAATAAACATCTCTGAAAGATCGTACTCCCCTTTGCCAAGACGCAGAAGCTCTGACTCCATGAATGATGTTGTGGCAAAGCACCAGCAGGTACCAGAAGCGGACTGATTCTTAACTGGCGTGGCAGGCAGGGAGACAATGGGTGTGAACTTGTAGCCTTCCGGTAATATTACCTTTTCTTTGGTGCCTTTCTGTGATGACAACTGTGCACTTGCCAGAATGAAGGCAATTACAATAAAAAGTGATTTTTTCATATTTGGTATTTCTTGATAATATGCTAAGAAGAGGTCAAAAATATTCAAATTATCCGATCAGGGAAATGTTTTTGAGCATCTCTGGTCTATTTCTTCTTTGATCTACTGACCAGCAGGTATGAATGCTCAATCCACTCAAAGAAGATCTTATCGGGCACTGATCCGTCAGCTTTCACGGTATTCCAGTGTTTCTTATTCATATGGTATCCGGGCCTGATTGCCGGGTACCGTTCCCTCAGTTCAATGGCGAGAGCGGGATCGCACTTAAGATTGACTTCCGGTTCACCGTCGAGGTTTGCCAGAACAAATATCCTGCCGTTGACTTTATAGACGAGGGTCTCCTCATCGAAAGGGAAGCACTCTTCCGCCCCTTCAAGGGAGAGACAATATTCACGAAGCATCTCAATATTCATCTTTACATGGTCGGATAAAAGGCATTTTCAATATGGTCTATCTCCCAGCCGGATCCGCTGAAGATAACAGTGATTATGTCGAACCTTGCTTCCAGGGAGATACTGTAGCTGTTGATATAGTTTGATGCGGCGAAGATTATTGTTCGTTGCTTGGGTACATTGACGGCGTCAGCAGGATTGACCTGGTAATCGGCTGATCTTGCCTTGACCTCCACGAAAACTATATATTCACTGTTCTCTGCAATGATATCGATCTCTGTGCGTCCCGACCTCCAGTTTCTGTCGCGTATGGTATAACCGTGCTGCCTGAGCCAGCCGGCAGCCAGCTCTTCGCCCCTGATGCCCAGCGATGCCTTATCGCTCATGTCCGATCTCTATCAGCCTGTTTTTTATAGCGTACAGAATAAGGCTGGCCGTGTTCTTTGAGCCTGTCTTTGACAGAAGGTTTGCGCGGTGCTTGTCGACAGTACGTTTGCTTATGAAAAGAGAGTCGGCAATCTCATGGTTTGAAAGTCCTTCGCAGATCTTCAGCAGTATCTCCTTCTCACGTTTCGAGAGGCTTGAGCTCTTTACTTCCTGCTCCCGGTTCTTGATTCGGTTAATTACATGATAGAGCAATTCCTGCGAAAAATAATTGCCGCCTTTATGCACTGCAATGATTGCGTCATGCACGTCGGTTATGTCAGAATCTTTAAGAACAAAGCCCTTTGCGCCTGCGTCAACCATCCTGTAGTAATACTCTTCTTCGCCGTACATTGAAAGAGCTATCACTCTCGTGGCGGGCATCTGGCGCGAGATTACACCCGTAGCCTCCGCGCCATCCATCTCCGGCATGCTTATATCCATGAGCACTATGTCGGAGTGACAGGTCTCAAGGGCTTTCAGAAGCTCTTTGCCGTTAGAGGCTTCGGCTACCACCTCAAACTCATTGAAACTGCCGAGTAATATCTTCAGCCCGTTCCTGAACAGCTGATGATCATCAGCGAGTGCAATTCTTATTTTATCCATTCTTTACAAACTTCAACCTTCAAAAATCGTTAATCAATATTCTTAAATCTTATTGGTTAACTCTGATTAAAGCACTGGTTCCCTTCCCCTTTGAGCTCTCTATCAGGAAGACCCCGTCCACTGCCCTCACCCTTGTCTCGATGTTAGGGATTCCCATGCCCACAGCTTCCTCGGAGGTCAGCTTTTCTGTGTCAAAGCCCCGTCCGTTATCAAGATACTGCAAGGTAATGATTTTTTGGTGTCGGTGAAGATCCATCTCTATTCTCGATGCACCTGAGTGCTTCATGCCGTTGTTGATCAGCTCGCAGGCAGCCCGGTACATCACTACCTCCTTGTCTGTGTCAAACCGTTCACCTTCCATGTTTGTCCGGAAATCGATGCTGACACTCCTTGTCTGGTTGACCTTTGCCGCGAAGGTGCTGATGGCGCTTGCCACGCCGAGGTTTGTAAGCACATGAGGGCTCATGTTGTTTGCTATTTCCTTAATGGTACTGAGAGCTTCGTTGACCACATGGTTGGTGTTACCAAGGATCTCTTTTCCCACGGGATCAGACACCATGGGAATGAGCGCCGAGAGTGACATCTTCACTGTAGACAAAAGGGGCCCTAGTCCGTCGTGCAGATCCTTTGCAAACCTCTTTTTCTCCGTCTCTTCGGTGTTGATGATGGCGTTGAGCAGCCTCCGGTCAGACCTCATCCTGTCTGTCTCTGCCCGCTTGAGAGAGGTGAAGAGCTCCCTGATAAGAACAACGCCGGAGATAATCAGGACAGAGATCAGGACATTCATCCAGTCGTCCATCATTGTGAGCTCAAAAGATGGTTTGCCCTGGAAGTACTCGATCAGCTGTATCAGCGTTCGCAACGACATCAGTACGAAAGAAGTGGAGAGCAGTATCCAGGAGAGCCTGTACCTGGTCATCTTCATGAAGCGGAGAGCGATGACGGCAGCAATGATCTGCAGCGCTATTGAAATGATGAGGGCGATTAGACGTACCATAGTTTACGAGGGATTACCCTACAAAAATATAAATTATCAATAGTATCACCGAAAATGGTGTGTGACAAATAAATATCCTGATATTATTGAATAAAATATTCCGGAGATTCCTTAAATGATTAACTTTACATTAAGCTACCATTTGCGGGGTATAATGCGTTCACGGCAAAAAGAGTGCAATAAACTGAGATATGCTGGGGATCACTCAAGGCGATTTAGACCTGGTTCTCTCTGATGCAGAGACCGGCATAGCAGATTCTAATCTGGGATTTTTCTCGAAGCCTTACCGGATAGACTATAAAGGTCAGCAACTGATTGTAAAAAAATATCTGCCTGTCCGTGATGCTGAATTTGTTTCCGGAATTGTTGAAAATCATGACAGGTATATACGGGTATTAAGGAATGCAGGCATTAAGGTTCCTGACACCTTAATAACTACACGCCATGTAAATGGGAAGTTTCAGATAATTATTATTCAGGAAGCATTCCGGAAAGATGAGTTATTAAGAAATCTTGCTGAAACTTCGTCAGAATCGGAATTATTAAAACTTTGCAGTTTGATTTTTGATGATACAATTAAGTTCCTGAAAAACGGGTATGAATCAATGAAGACAGGCTTCCACCCAACTTTGCGAAATTATGCATTGCATGATGGGAGTTTGTTCTATTTTGATACTTTTCCTCCGATGCTGATGGGTCAGAGAGAGCTGAACAAGATTATTCTCAGGATGTCGCCTTTTGGGTCTTTCTTTAAGAAAATTATTCCATTGAACTTGATAAACCGTGTATCAGACGAATATTATTATTTTGATAAGATGTTCAAAGGGATAGCTGGCAGCTGTTGCAGGCTCAGGCCTGAGTATGCAGATGCTGTTTTAAGGTTTGGTATCGATTACATAAACAATTCTCCATGCTCACAGGCTGAGAAACACAAAATCACTGCGTTTCTTCAATCACCTCCGGACTTACCGGTACTATGGACATTTATCAGAAAGCTCTCAGGTAATGTGGGCAAACCAAATATCAGAAAGCTTTAATTCAGGAGTTGTTTAAAAGTATCTGTCTGATGCTGCGGCTCTTAGCGCTGGCGGAATAGTTTGAGCGTCGTATATCACTGAAAATAAGAGTATTACAGACAAGGTTCTTATGCGTGGATTTCAAAGCATCTGATTGATAACTTATTAATAACACGTTAAAAACTTGTTTATAACTACAAAATACCAAATCCTATGAAAGTCTGCCCGGAGATGTAATTTAACGCTCTCGCTGACAGAAGCGGGACATTATTTCTAATTAATTTGCATTCAATACATTACAACGAACTATAACCATAAACCTTCTAACTCAACTCAAATTATGCGAAAACTTAAGTTCACTTTCATTCTGTTGTCTATGTTCCTGGGGTCAGTGACTCTGATGGCGCAGGTGACAACCTCTTCACTAAGTGGAAAAATTACCGACGCGAACGGAGAAACTCTTCCTGGTGCTACCGTTGTTGCTGTTCACGTTCCGACAGGAACGCAGTACGCAGCGCTGTGTGATAATTCCGGCAACTACAGGATCCAGAACATGCGTATCGGTGGTCCCTACAAGGTTGATGTCTCTTTCGTGGGTTATTCAGCCAACACCTACACAGATATTTATCTTAAACTCGGTGAAAACTATGTTCAGAACGGCCAGCTGACTGAAACCACTACCTCATTGCAGGAAGTTGTTGTTACGGCAGGGCTGAAGAACTCAATACTGAGCTCTGAGCGCGCAGGCACGCAGACGAACGTCAGCGGACGTGAACTGGCCAGCATGCCGACGATCAACAGGAGTATCGCTGACTTCACCAAATACACTCCGCAGGCACAGGGTAACTCATTCGGAGGAAGGGACGGACGTTTCAACACCATTACAATTGACGGCGCCGCATTCAACAACAACTTCGGACTGAGCAGCAACCCCCTCCCCGGTGGTGAGGCACAACCTATCGCACTTGATGCTATCGAGGAAATTTCGGTAAGTATGGCACCCTATGATGTACGTATGTCACAGTTCACCGGCGCCAGCATCAACGCAGTAACCCGCAGTGGTGACAACAAGTTCAAAGGATCTGTTTATACATATATACGTCCGGAATCATTTACCGGAAACACCGTTGACGGAAATGAAGTCCCCGGCGCAAACGAAAGAAGTTCAATTAACGTTGGCGGACGCATCGGTGGTCCGATCATCAAGGACAAACTCTTCTTCTTCCTCAGCGGGGAGTATGGCACCGAAAACATTCCTGGCGTTACGTGGAGACCAAGTACAGACGGTGTATCCGACCCTGACCTGAGGATTTCAAGAACACTTGAATCAGACATGGTTCGCGTTAAGGATTTCCTAATGGAAACTTATAACTATGATCCGGGCAAATACAAGGACTTCGATCCGTTCAACAACAAGAACACCAAGATACTTGCACGCCTCGACTGGAACATCAACAAAGATCATAAGTTTACTGTCAGGTATAATGATGTTGTTGGTACTTCTGATCAGGAAACCAATTCTACCAGCGGCCCCCTTAGCGCCCGTGGGTCGGCCCGTATCGGCAACCAATCACTGGCGTTTTCGAATGCATTCTACGGTTTTAAGAACACCGTACGTTCAATTACCGGTGAACTTAACAGCAGTTTGGGCAACAAGTTCTCGAACAAGTTCCTTGCCAGCTATACTTCTAT
>Ga0209254_10003634_pt1 | contig 14069 bp, 12 predicted proteins | sample FrelakmetDIP11DI_FD_187148 | JGI IMG/M metagenome (GOLD analysis project Ga0209254, IMG submission 187148) | Freshwater lake sediment microbial communities from the University of Notre Dame, USA, for methane emissions studies - DIP11 DI (SPAdes)... | ecosystem: Environmental > Aquatic >...
AACTGACCGGGCCGTTGAGGCGCAGCCGTTTGAGGCACAGATCAACGATCCGCTCGGCCATCCGCCGGAATGCCGTCAGCTTGCCGCCGGCGATCGTGATGACGCCGGCCGGACCTTCCATGACCTCATCACGGCGCGACAGCTCCGACGGCGATTTATTGCCCGGCTCCGCAATCAGCGGCCGGATCCCGGACCACATGCCAATGACATCGTCGCGCTCGAGCGGCTGCGTACGAAACGCCCGATTGGCACACGCGAGCAGATAGTCGATGTCGCCGCTGGCGATCGAAGGCCAGTAGTCGCTGTCGGGATAGAACGTGTCGGTGGTGCCGAGGTAGGCGACCGCGTCGCGCGGAACGACGAACACGCCGCGTTTGTCGTCCGCGGTCATCGTGACGGTGTGGTTGATCGGCAACCGCTGCCGCGACACCACGAGGTGGACACCTTTGCTGAGCGCAAGCCGAATGCCGGCGTCGGCACGCTCGAGTTTGCGGATGTGATCCGCCCACGGTCCGGTCGCATTGACGATCACGCGGGCACGCAATCGCGCGGTTGTGCCTTGGCTCGCGGTGTCGGTGACCGTCAGCGCCTGGGCAATACCGTTGGCGCATTCGATGGCTGTGACTTCGGCGTAGTTCGCCACGATCGCACCATGGCTTCTTGCACTGCGGATGTTGGCAAGCGTCAGGCGACCATCGTCGGTGATGTACTCCGGATAGACGATCGCGCCGGACAGTCCCGCGGTGTCGAGCGCGGGCTCTTCATTTGCGAGCCGCTGCACATTCCACAGCTGATGGCGGTCGTCGGCCTCGACGCTGCCGAGTTTTTCGTAAGTCCACAGGCCGGTTCTGAATTTGGCGATTGCGGCGCGATTGCGCGCCGGCACGATGAACAAGGTCCGGCGTGCCAGGTGCGGCGCGATGTTGCGCACGGTTTTGCGTTCGAGTGCGGCTTCGCGCACCAGTGCCATGTCGCCTTGTGCCAGATAACGGATGCCGCCGTGCACGAGCTTCGATGAACGACTCGAGGTGCCGGCCGCGAAATCGCGCGCTTCAACGAGCGCAACCGACAGGCCGCGCATTGCGGCGTCGCGGGCGATTCCGGCCCCGGTGATGCCGCCGCCGATGACCGCGACGTCAAACACGTCGGCTTCGAGAGCGGCAAACAGTTTTGTTCGGTCGCGCAGGTCCAGATCAGGTGTAGTACTCATGGGTGTTTGAGCCGGCTCCCTTCGGCGTAGTAACGCTGATGCCAGATGCCGTCGCCCGGTTCGCCTTCGATCGGCATGCGCCAGCTGCGAACCTTCGCGTGCTCGAGCGGCACCCGGAACAATGCGCGGGGTTGGTCGATGGTGGTGTGGACATAAGCCGCAGCAGCATCTTGCTGCACATACCGCTGCGCGATGCGCAGGTATTGATCGCGCCAGCGCGCATCGGCGCCCAGATCGTGAACGAGTTCGGCGGCGCCTTCGATGATGATTTTACGATACGGCAGCGGCTGTTCGTCGATCGACAACGCCACCCGCGGGTCGCGCTTCAGGCAGACGTACCATTCGGAGCGCGCGCGCGGCGTGAAGTAGACCGCGTCGTCTTCGTAGATGAACCACAGCGGCGTGACCAGCGGACTGCCGTCGGCGCGCACGACCGCGACGCGCATCAGCACGCCGGGCTCGGCGAGAAAGTCGGCCCGTTCGCGGGGCGTAAGACGCGGCATTGCGGTCGGGAATGAACCAGGAGTGGGGATTATACCGACGCGGCAGCGGCACGCTTCATCCGATTCTGTCGCGTTTCGAGCAACCGCTGCAGTTTTTCGTGTTTGCCGCGTGTCAGCGGCCAGGTCCAGCACAGGTACAAACCGAACATGAACGACACCGTCGGCACGATCGCGTACAGGATCGCGAGCCAGCCCAATGCGTCCGCGTCGTGCACCGCGCCCTGGGCGGTGTCGTAGCCGACCCACGACAGGGCGATGAGCGCGAGGCCGCCGACCGATAAGGCAAGCTTGCCCATGAATCCGAGGATTGCGAAGTAACCGCCGGTGCGGGCATCGCCGGTTTTGAGGGTATCGAGGTCTATGACGTCGGCCATCATTGCGCGCGGCAGGTAGGCGAACGAACCGAAGCAGAATCCCTTCATTGCGAACAACACGTAAAACGCGGTGAGCTGGCCGTGTTCGAGGTTGAAGATCGCGATGCTGACCACGCTGACGAACACGATTGCACCCGATAGTGAGCGGTGTTTACCGAACACCTTCGCGAGGTAGGTCCAGAACGGGATTGCGATCAGCCCCATGCCGAAATAGACGAGATACAAGGTGCCGGCGCGCGGAACGCCGATGTAGTCCTGCATGAAGAACAACGACAGCGCATTGCGAAAAGCCTCGCCGCCGGCGATGCACAGTTCGATGGCAATCAGCCGCAGGAACAGCTTGTTGCGGTACATCAGCCCTAACGAGGCGACGAAGGGAACGCGCCCCTCGCGCGCGCTCGGCGGCGGTTCCGGGACGCGCGTCACGACGAGGATCGTCAGCAGCGGCAGCAGGATGACGATCGGCCAGGTGTAGGCGTTGAGCACCATCACGGCGGTCGTGTCGGCGCCATGGATCTGCTCGACCAGCGCCGGCACCAGCGCCGCGCCGATCAGTCCGAGCAGGACGAATACCTCGCGCACCGAAACCACGCGGGTCCGCGTGTGATAGTCGTTGGACAACTCGGCGCCCCAGGCCGCGTATGGGGTGCCGACCATCGTCGTGCCAATGCGCAGAAAGACAAACCAGCCGCCGAGGTAGAAGACGCCGCTGCCGATGGTGGGGTTGAGCAGATAAACCAATGCTGCGAGCAGGAACGGCGCGCCGATGAACACCCACACCCGGCGTCGGCCCCAGCGCGTGCGGAATCGGTCCGATGCAAAGCCCATTGCCGGGTCGGTAATCGCGTCGAACAGCGACGCAATGATCATGATTATGCCTACGTTCTCGGTCGCGATGCCGATGTAGGTCGCGTATGCGCGCGGCAGCCAGATGCCCAGCGGATAGCCGAGCAGCGCAAGTGGAAATCCAAGCGAGCCGTAGATCCAGATGCTCGACGTGGATAGCTTCGGATTCGTCAATCGCGTCTCTCCCCCCGAATTTGCGATATCGTGCCCTGGACGGTTATACGTACTGCGATGCAGCGGGGCAATCCGGGTTGCGGAGAATTTGAATGGCAAAGGTGTTCGAGCAGATCGATCCCGAGTTGCAGACGTGGATTGCGCAGCAACACGTATTTTTTGTAGCGACCGCGCCACGCGGCGACGATGGCTTGCTGAATTGCTCGCCGAAAGGGCTCGACACGCTGCGTGTGATCGATGACCGCACGGTGACCTATCTCGATTTCACCGGCAGCGGCGCCGAAACGATTGCCCATCTGAAGGAGAACGGCCGCATTGTCGTGATGCTGTGTGCGTTCAATGGACCACCGCGCATCGTGCGATTACATGGCAAGGGCAGCGTCGTCCATCCCGGCGACGCGACGTTCGCTGCGCTGGTTGCGCAGTTTCCGCCGCAGCCGGGCGTCCGCTGCGTCATCCGCGTCGACGTAACGCGGATCAGCGATTCGTGTGGTTACGCCGTGCCGCTGATGGATTTTGTCGCAGAGCGTGAAGCGTTGACGAAGTGGGCCGCCAAGAAGGGCCCGGGCGGTGTTCTCGACTACCAGCGTGAGAACAATGCTCGAAGCCTCGATGGACTATCGGGCGTCGATTGGCTCGAACCGTCGAATTGACTTGACCGAAGGCCGCTCCAACAATCCACTTAAGCATTCAGCCCGAGCACTCACCAGAGGTTAAGTACGTGAACCGACTCAGTTACAGCGAAGCCGAACTCATGAGCAATCATGATTTCGCCAAACCCCACACAATCGCCGGGCGTCGCATGCATGGCGGATTCGACGCCGACGGCACGTACGTTCCGCCGCGTGCGAAGCTGCGCAATGAGGCGCTCGATGCCTGGACTGCGGCGCTGCAACGTCGCGGCGGTGATCTGTTCGGCGCTGATGCGACGCTGCTGACCGGCGCGCGCATGCCGAACGTCGCGCAACAGCGGTTGTTGTTGCGCCACGACCTCGGCCAGACGTTCTGGAACGGCTTGACCACCACCGGCAAGATCGAGGGGCGCGGCCGCGTGCTCGCCGAGATGAAGTTCCCCGATCTGCAGAAGGTCATCAAAGAGGATATCTCCCAAATGGCGATCGGCCACCTCAACAAGGGCCTGCTGATCGCACACGGGCTCGACGAAGGCGGCGAACCTGACAAGGGGATCGGGGGGCACGACGTCATGTGGTTTGTCGCCCGCGATCTGGTGTTTGCGGCGAACGTGTACCCCGACATCGAACCGCCGGCCAGCATCAGCCGTCCCGAGACCGGCAAACGCTGGATGCCCGAGATCGCGCCGGAGTACGAGGGGATGCTGTCGTTCCTGATGAATCTGTTGCTGATCGAGTTTCGCGCCGAGATCGGTTTCGCGAGCACACAGCACGTATTTCGAACCCCGGATCTGTTCACCGAGCATCGTGCGGCGGCCGAAGAAGCGGCCGAGATCATCGAGCGGATCCGCACCGACGAAGAAATCCACGTGCGTTCCTTGCGGCTGTATCTCGGCGAACTACGTACGGTGACGCTCAAGACAGTCGACGGTGGCGAACTCAGCGGCGCGGTGCTGATCGATCGTTTCTGGAACGGCTTGATCCAATGGGCGACCATCGAACAGCCGCGTCTGGCGGCTGAGCTGCAGCACGAATTGATTAAGGCGCGGATCCTGGCGCATCCGCGCGGCGATTCGATTCTGCGTGAGTTCGATGCGCTGTCGGATCTGAACCCGGCGTCCGCCGCCGCCGGCTGACGCGGTAGTTCTCCTGCGCTGGTGGCGCGTAGCAGCTGAATCGACAGTGTTTGAGTGCGTCTTGCGCGTTGCTCGTCGGCGCAGTGCGCCGGTAGCGCGACTTTGACGGGGCGAGTGGCGGATGGCGGATGCGCCGGACACGCTCGAGCCACTGTCAAACTGGTCGATAACGGAATCTGGCTCCAATGCCCGCGTTGCCCCGAGTGAGCGGCCCTGGCCCTGGCGCTCCGACGGATTACGACGCTTTGGGTTTACGGTCCGGGTAGCTGACACCGAGCCCGGCGCGGGCGTCGGTATTCACGCCGTACGGTGCGATGGGATAACGCAAACCGTTGCGCGCCAGCGCATCGAGTCCGGCAATCACCTTCGGCAGGAATTTCGGCGGCAGCGCCATCAGCAGTTCGTCCTCCATAACGGCGCCGTAACGACGCTCGGCGAAGCACGGGATCGACAGGCTCGGTTCGCCGGTCGAGAGTGCCCGGCCCCAGGAGTCCGCGCAGGCCGATTCACCGACACAGCCCCAGTTGAGCTTCTTATAACCAGTCCACTGTAACCCATTGATGAATAAGATCATCTGTGCGGGCGTTGCATAGATCAAACAGATGTCCGGCGGATTCAAACGGCCGGCTGCCAAGGGACTCACAGCCATCGCCTCGTAGCGGCCGAACGGCACCACGTCCATCGCGTGCTGGTGCACGCTCGATTCCTCCCGGTTCTCGAACCACACGCCGGCCATGTTTTTGCCGGACAGCCATTCCTCGCTGCGCGGGCTGAGGCCAATCACCGTCGAGCATTGGGCGCCAACGAGATCCTCTACGGTGATGCCGACGGTCCAGCCATTGCGCGCGGCCTGGCCGACGATCTGATCGGTGGTGTGGATTGCGCTCGGTCGGCGGATTTTCGGGATCGCTTCCATATCGGCGCGCCGTTCAAAGAGCTTCATACCGATCGGCGTCGTGCGTAGCCGCAACAGCCGATTGAGATCATCGACGAGGTCGCTCCACGCGAAATGAGTCTGGTCGGTTGCAATGACGGCGGCGTTTTCCATGGCGAGGTGTTCCCGAAGAGTGAGAAGTTGACCATAACGCAGCGACTCGACGCGGTCACGCCGCCTCGGTGGCGCTGCGGTTTTGCACTTGGGCGCCCGGATTCGTGCGTAGACGTCAGGATTCGCCGCGGACGTTATGCCAGTGTTCGCTGATGCCGTATCCAACCAAACCGCGCGTGCGGAATTCGGCGAGCCCTTCGTTGACGAAGGTGGCGCCGCCGCGCATCGGAATCTTGGTCGGGCACACGGTAAGAATGCGGCCGTCGACGTCGATGGCATCGCCGCTGGCGGCGCGTCCGGTCAAATGTACCGTGGTGTGCAGGATGGAGTTCGATTGATACGTGCTCTCGATGACGACGTCATGCAGGTCCTCGCTGCGCCCGTTGCGTTGCAGCCAGCCCGAGCCGCGCAGGACGCCGTCTGCCGCGCGCATACACGCCCCGCCGAGGGCAAGCTCGGCGCCGAAGTTCATCGAAAACCAGTTGACGAACGGCGCAGGTCCCGCCACCGGCTTGCCCGTGCCGGTGCCCCCGGCACCGCCCGCACCCCAATCGCGCGGACCCCAGGATTTGTCGCGTACGCCGAAGCCCGCGACGGCGCGACGTTGCCCGCCGATTGAAACGGCGCCCGTGACGCGCCCGGTTTGTTCGAAATGACCGCGCGCGCCGTTGTCCGCGTAGTGGGGCGGCGCGATTGCCGCGAAGTTGACGCTCATGTCGAGTTCAGCCGGCCGGAACCAGCCCTCTGGCCGCAGCTTGCTGCGCTCGAGCAGGACCGCGGCATCGGCAATGTCCTGCGCGGGACCCTGATAGGAAACGCGCCAGTGGGCGAACGGCTCGAGACACTCGAGCCGCAGGCCGCCAACCGCGAGATCTCCGTCGTACGCGCTCAGATCCGCGCCAATCTCGCGGCGACCATACGTGAAGGCGACGCGATCACCGCCGAGGTAGACGGCGTGCAAGCCGTCTGCCCAACGATCTCCCGGACGAAAACCCATCCGCGTGAACATCGCGATCTTCGAATCGGGATCGACGAAGTTGAAGTAGTAGCTTTCACTCCAGGCTGCCGCCTGACCGACGGCATGCATACGTTCGTCCTGTATTTTCACGACCTTCCTCCAGTTGTCAGCGTTTGTAGGAGGGGTGTCCTCACCCCGATTCACCGATCCGCTTCAAAAACCCTTCAATCTCAATCACCAGCCGCTCCGGCTCGTCGAAATGCACCATATGCCCGGCGTTGGCGATACGCACACGCGTGCCGTTGCGAAAGCATCGCAGCCGTTCATCGAGGTCCGCGTCGGTGAAGCGTCCATCCCAACCCGGTATCGGCATCTGCGCGGTCCAATATTCGTGCGCGAGATCGGCCGTGACGATCAGCGTCGGGCATTCGATCAGGCGCCAGCGCACGCGATTGAGCTCCGGGTCTGTCGTCAGCCAGATCTGGCCGACGCGCTGATCGAATTTCCAGTACCGCAACCCGTCTGCGGCGACCGTGGTGCCGTGCTCGGCGAGCCAGTGTGCGCGGTCGCGCGACAGACGTGGATTGTTGGCGAGCAGGCGATCGGCGGCGAACTCGATACTCGGCAGCGCCCGCGCGCGTTCCGACAGCTGCATCGACGTCAGCAGCTGTTGTCGTTGCATGTTGCGACGCGCGGCAGCGTCACCTTCGAAGGGCCGTGCCGGCGGACCCAGACCTTCAACGATGATCAGTGCGCGCACTTCCTCCGGGAACAGCGCCGCGTGATGTGCGGCGATCTGGCCGCCGAGACTGTGGCCGACCACGACCGGCGCGCTGAGATCGAGCGATGCGATGACCCGATGCAGGTCGTAGACAAAATGCGCGATCGTGTATTGCCCGCAGTTTTCGCTATCGCCGTGGCCGCGCAAGTCCGGTATCACCACGTACCACCGATCGGCCAACGGTTCGGCAACGAACAGCAGACTCGCGGCCACGTCGCGTATGCCGTGCACGATCACGAGCGGCGGATGGTTCGGATCGCCGAGCGTCAGTACGTTCAGTGCAACACCTGCAGATTCGACGCGATGGCGATCGGGTTCATTCATGGGGTTCGAGTCGTACGGGGCGAGTGAATGAGGCGTTGACCATAACGCGGCAAACCGGCGCGGTCACGTCGGTTTCGGCAAGCGCCTTGTTGAACGCTACAACTCGATTGCTTCGCCCCCCCGACTGCTGGCTAACTGCGCCACCCGTGGAGGATTCCAATGAGTTCAATCGACATCTTAGCCAGCCCGATCGATTTCACGCCGCTGCACGAGCGCATGCAGTGGTACGTGGACCAGAACATCCTGTCGTGCTGCAACACGCTGGTGATGCGCGGGCTGGATGTGCTCGACTACAGAACGTTCGGCTACATGGATCTGGAATCGCGCCGCCCGCTGCGGGAAGACGCGATCTACCGGATGTACTCGAACACCAAGATCGTCACCTCCGTGGCGGCAATGATCCTGTTCGAGGACGGCCGGATCGGCCTCGATGATCCGCTCGCGGAATACTTACCGAAGTTTGCAAACGCGCGCGTGCTGCAGGCGGACGCAAAGACCGCGGATGATACGGAGCCGGCACAACGGACGATCACGATCCGCCATCTTTTGAGCCACAGCGCGGGTCTTTCATACGGGTTCATCGAACCGATGTCGGTGATCGATCGTTGTTACGCCGAGCGCGGCATCAACGCGCTCGGTAACCCCAACGACACGCTCGAGGCGATGTGTGATCGCCTGGCCACGGCGCCGCTCGCCTACCAGCCCGGTACCCAATGGCGCTACAGTCTGGCGACCGATGTCACCGCCCGCGTCGTGGAAGTGGTGTCGGGTCAGCGGTTCGACGCGTTCCTGAAGCGGCGTATCTTCGATCCGCTTGGCATGCACGACACGGATTTTTTCGTGCCCGTGGAAAAACACGAGCGCTTCACCGCGATGTATGCGCCGCTGGATCCGTTCAGTCCGATGAAAGGTGGTTTAGCGCTGGCCGACGACCCAATAAAGGGGCAATACACGCAGCCGCGCGCAATGCTTTCGGGTGGCGGCGGACTGGTCTCGACCGTCGCGGATTACCTCGCGTTCGTGCGCATGCTGGTTAACGCAGGACAGGGCGAAGGCGCGCGCATTCTGAAACCGGCGACGCTCAAACTGATGCGGACGAATCAGCTGACATCCGGCGTCGGCGTGAATTTCCCGATGTGGGCGATGCCGAGCACGGTCTTCGGTCTGGGATTGGCGCTGCGCACTGCTGCGGAAGCGGACGAGTCGGCGAAGGTGGTCGACGAGTATTTCTGGGGCGGTATGGCCGGCACACATTCGTGGATGTCGCCGCGCGCCAATCTCACCGGCATGTGCATGACGCAGCGCATGCCGGGCTTCTGGCACCCGTTCAGTCACGACTTTCGGCGCATAGCGTATCAGCTGGCCGCCGGCTGAGCGCGGTGAGGCACGCCTCAGCGAAACACGAGCCCTTCGAAATCCCCTGACTTGCGCCACTCGTCGATGTAGCGGAAGTAGGCGCTGGCACCCTGCGGGTAGCCGACGTTCAGTCGGGCCCGCGGCCCCGGGTCCTGCCCTTCGTTGTTGTAATAACCCGGCGTGCAGTCCGGCGAGCCGAGCATGCGTCCCATGCCGGTGAGCAACAGCGCGACCCACGCATCCTCGGCCTCGTGCGTGACCTCGACTTCCCGAGCGCCGCTGGCGAGCGCATGTTCGACTACCTGTGCAATGGTCTTGCCGGCTTCGATAAGGTTGTGCGGCACGTTGGAGATCAGGTTGGCGCCCTGGGTCGGTTGCACGAGGAATGCGTTCGGGAAGCCGTGCACGTGGATACCATGCTTGGTGCGCATGCCGTCCGCCCAGTGCGCTGACAGTTTTACACCGTCGCGTCCGATCATGTCGAAACCGGCGCGGCGTTTGTACTCGGTGCCGACTTCGAATCCCGATGCATAAATGATGCAGTCGACCGGATACTCGACACCGGCGACAACGACGCCGTTCCGGGTGATGGTTTCAACACCTTTGCCGTCGCTATCGATCAGGTGCGTGTTCGGTGCGTTGAAAGCCTGCAGGTATTCGTCGTGGAAGCACGGGCGTTTGCAGAGCTGGCGATACCACGCCTTGAGCATCTGCGCGGTCGCGTGGTCGTGCACGATCGAATCGGCGCGCGCGCGGATCTCGTCCATCTTTTCGAAGTCCGAGTCCTCGTACGCCGCCATCATGTTCTGTGGTGTCATCTGTTCGCGCGGCAGGTTCATGATCTTGCTGCGAATGCGCCGGGACAGATCGGTCCAGCCGTCCTTGACGAGGTCTTCTACCTCGGTGCCGAAGCCGGCCTGATTGGCGGTGAAGTTCGCAAGCCAGCGCTGTTGCCAGCCCGGTGTGGCGATCTGGGTGAACCACGCGCGATCGAGAGGTTCGTTCGCGCGGACGTCGACCGACGACGGCGTGCGCTGGAACACGTACAGCACCTTGCATGAGCGTGCCAGATGGGGAATGCACTGCACTGCGGTCGCCCCGGTGCCGATGATCGCCACTCGCTTGTCCTCGAGTTTTTCCATCAGTGCGCCGGACGGATCGCCGCCGGTGTAGCTGTAGTCCCAGCGACTCGTGTGAAACGAGTGCCCCTTGAAGGACTCGATACCGGGAATCCCGGGCAGCTTCGGCACATGCAGCGGCCCCGTTCCCATGCCGACGAACTGGGCCGTGAATTCATCGCCGCGGTTCGTGCGGACGATCCAGCGCGACTGCGTTGCGTCCCACTCGAGCCCCGTCACTTCGGTGTGGAAGAGCGCGTTCGGGTACAGGCCGTAGTGGCGGCCGATGTGCTGGCAGTGCGCGAGGATCTCGGGCGCGTGCGCATATTTTTCGGACGGCATATGTCCCGTCTCTTCGAGGAGCGGCATGTACACGAGCGACGCGGTGTCGCACTGCGCGCCCGGATATCGGTTCCAGTACCAGGTGCCACCGAAATCGCCGCCCTTCTCGACGATGCGAACGTCCTCGACGCCCGCTTCGACGAGGCGCGCCCCGGTGACGAGACCCGCGAAGCCGCCGCCAATGAAGACGAAGGTGACGTGATCGGTCTTCGGCGCACGTGGGGTGACGGGGGTGTAGGGGTCCTCCAGATAACGTGCGAGCTGGCCTTTTAGTTGTTGATACTGTTCGTTGCCATCGCGGCGCAAACGTTTGTCGCGTTCCTCCAGATACTTCCGGCGGATGGCGTCCTTGTCGATCGGACGGTGCGCGGCGTCTTCGCGAGAGTCGGTCGTGGTCATCTATTGTCCTGTTCGATTGCTTCGGTGGCGCATGTCACCTGCGCCTGTGTAGGCCCGCTAGCGTTTGATCTTCAGCGGCTTGAATTTTGGGGGACGACGTTCCATGAATGAACGCACGCCTTCTTTGAAGTCGTCGCGTTTGAGACTCGCCGCCATCAGGTGGTTGGTGTCGTGCATCGCCTCGCCCAACTCCATGTTCAAATGCCGGTACACCTGCTGCTTCATTACCATCAGCGACATCGGTGCCGCGCTCACCGCCAGCTGTTTGATGTACGCCGCTGCTTCCGTGGCCGATGTGCCGGGTTCGCATAGCCGTTCGGCCAGCCCGAGCTGTTGTGCTTCGACGCCGTCGAACTTGCGTGCGCTCCACAGCAGATCGAGCGCTTTGCCGGGGCCGATCAGGCGCGGCAACAGCCAGCTTGCGCCATGCTCCGCCACCAGGCCGCGTTGCGAGAACGCGGTGGTGAACTTGGCGGTTTTCTCGACGAAGCGCATGTCACACAACAGTGCAAAACAGAAGCCGAGTCCGGCGCACGCGCCGTTGACCGCAGCAATCAACGGCTTGCGGATCGACAGCAGGTACGAATAAGTCACCGCAAAGTTCTCGCCCATCTCCGGGTCGCCGGGATGCGCGTCGAGCGGACTGAGATCGTCCGCGACCCCGCCGCCGCCGGCGGACATGTTGTTCAACGCATTCATGTCCATGCCGGCACAAAAACCGCGTCCAGCGCCGGTGAGCACGATGCCAACGACGGATTCGTCACGCTCCGCGTCCGCAAGCGCGTGGCGGATCTCCGCGAGCATACGGGTGGTGAACGCGTTCAGATTGTCCGGCCGGTTCATCGTGATCGTAGCGACCGGTGCGTCGATGGAATAAAGAATGTGCTGATACATGGAGCGTCTCCGCGTCGCAGTTGGATGCCGAACAGCGTAGCCAATTCCTGGAACGCAGGCGAGCGCAGCGCCGGACATTTTGGGTACCATCGCCGCCGATGTGGCACGGTTGTACAGGCGGATGAATCGCGGACTGATCGGTTTTCTTCTTTTTCTTGCGGTAATTCTGCTTGGCCTCGCCGCGGCTGCGTATGTGCTGGGCCCGAACGTGCTGGCATTCGTGTTTCATACCGAGCGACGTACCGAACCGGTGGTGATCGTCAATCTGCTGCAGTTCGTCGATGCGCAGCACGAGGAGCGCTACCGGGCCGAGTACGTGCGACCAGCGGCGACGATCACCCAAGCGCTCGGCGGCCGCGTAGTCTGGACAGCGCGCGCGGATCAGATCCTGCGTGGACGCGCATTGGACGCATGGTCTTCGATGGAACTGGTCGGCTATCCGTCGCGCGCCGCGTTCATCGAACTGGTGACCAGCAGCGACTATCGCGCGTTGCTGCGTGCGCGTACTCAAGCCGTTGAACGCAGCGCGATGTTTGCCGGTACCTCGAGCACGCTGTTCGACGTACAGGGCACCCGTGCACAGGTGGTGCGATTCCTGACGGCAGCACGTGACGACTCGATCGATACGTTCGACAGCCAATGGCTCGATCAGGAGGAGGCGCTGCTCGCTCGTCACGACGGCAGGTTGCTCTGGCGCGCCCGTTTGAATCCGTTGGTGGCGGACGATGAACAGAGTTTCGACACGATGCTGGTATACGGTTTTGCGGACGCCGAAAATCGCGCTGCCTGGGCGAACGATTCCGAGCGCGAGACCCTGCAGACCCTGCAGCGGCGCCTGTTTCGTCGTGACGTGCTGGTGCTGGCCGAGACCGCGCAGGATCAGGGCGCGCCGTAGGCTGGTCAACTAAGGTGCGCAACAAGGTACGTAACAAATCGAACTGATCGCGATTCGGTGGCGTCCGCGCGACGAAGTGGCGCCATCGGCAGGGCTCGCCCCGGGCCGTGGTGATCGATTGGCGCGATTCGCGGGGGGAGGGCGCCGCGGAGCCGGTCGCGTTGTGTCGTCGCTGCTCCGCGAAGATCGCCGTACGACACCTTTTTGGCAGACGCACGCTCGACAAGCGGAATTGAGTCTGTTTTCATCGACCCCTTCCATTGGCGGATCCACCAGGCGTCGGTGCCTGTGGCGGGTCTGGCAGGCTGTTGAAAAACGACTCGCCAGGGTGCCTCTCCCGCCGCGACCATACCGGCCATGGATCTAACGAAAAGAGTAAGGGGATTTGTATGCCGATGATTCTCAATGAAGAGCAGAACATGCTCAAAGACACCGCAAAGGCCTTCTGCGGCAGCAACGCGCCGATCTCGCAGCTGCGAAAACTGCGCGATGAAGACAGCGCCGACGGCTTCGATCGAGGCACCTGGGCCAAGATGGTCGAACTCGGCTGGTCCGGCATCCCCTGGCCCGAGCAGTACGGCGGATTGGCGTTCGGCTACAAGGGCCTCGGCGTCGTCACCGAAGAGACCGGCCGAACCCTCGCCGCAAGTCCGTTGATCAGCACGGTCTGGACCGGAGGCACTGCGATCAATCTTGCAGGCTCCGAAGAGCAGAAACACGAATTGCTGGGCAGGATCGTCAGCGGTGAACTGATCGTGGCACTCGCGCTGGAGGAGTCGCACCGGCACGATCCGCATCACATCGAAACAAAGGCGCGCGAAAAAGACGGCGTCTATAAGCTCAGCGGCAAAAAGACGTTTGTGCTCGACGGGCATTGTGCGGACAAACTCATTGTCGTCGCGCGCACCTCCGGCAAGAAGGACAGCCGTGATGGGCTGACGCTGTTCATCGTCGATCGTAAGACCAAGGGTGTAAAAGTCACGCGCACGAAGATGGCCGACAGTCGTAACGCCGCCAACATTCAATTTCGCGGCGTCAGCGCCGGCCCGGAGCAGACGCCGCGAAATTGAATGTTGGCG
>Ga0209254_10003635_pt1 | contig 14068 bp, 26 predicted proteins | sample FrelakmetDIP11DI_FD_187148 | JGI IMG/M metagenome (GOLD analysis project Ga0209254, IMG submission 187148) | Freshwater lake sediment microbial communities from the University of Notre Dame, USA, for methane emissions studies - DIP11 DI (SPAdes)... | ecosystem: Environmental > Aquatic >...
ATGAACCCCATCTGCATGCTGTTCGACGAACCGACCTCGGCGCTCGACCCGGAGATGATCAACGAGGTCCTCGACGTCATGGTCGAGTTGGCCAAGGAAGGCATGACCATGATGTGCGTGACCCACGAGATGGGCTTCGCGCGCAAGGTGGCCAACCGCGTGATCTTCATGGACCAAGGGCGCATCGTCGAGGACGCGAACAAGGAGGAGTTCTTCGGCACCCCACGCTCGGAGCGGGCGCAACAATTCCTGGCCAAGATCCTCAATCACTGAGCAGCATCGTTCCGCAAAAGTACAAAGGCCGGATTGCTCCGGCCTTTGTACTTTGTAGCGGGGGCGTAAGCGTGCTTACGCAGCTGCCTCCTCAATTTCGACGGCCTCGGCAGGCTCGGGACGATCCACGAGTTCGACGAACGCCATCGGTGCATTGTCGCCGACGCGGAAGCCGCACTTGAGGATGCGCAGGTAGCCGCCCGGACGGGTTGCGTAGCGCGGGCCGATTTCGGCGAACAGCTTGACGACGATGTCGCGGTCACGCAGCCGGTCGAACGCCAGACGCTTGTTGGCCAAGGTCGGCGTCTTGCCGAGGGTGATCATCGGTTCGACAACACGGCGCAGTTCCTTGGCCTTCGGCACGGTGGTCTTGATGGCCTCGTGCTTGAGCAGGGAAACGGTCATGTTGCGCAGCATCGCCAGGCGATGGCTGCTAGTACGGTTGAGTTTGCGAAGTCCCAAACGGTGACGCATGGTTAATCCTTTCTATGTTCTACAGGCGTCCCTTGACTGCCCGGGTCGAAAAAGATCCTTAGATCTTTTCCAGACCGGCCGGCGGCCAATTTTCCAATTTCATGCCCAGGGTCAGACCACGGGCAGCCAGCACTTCCTTGATCTCGTTCAGCGACTTGCGACCCAGGTTCGGGGTCTTGAGCAGTTCATTCTCGGTACGCTGAATCAGATCGCCGATGTAGTAGATGTTCTCGGCCTTGAGGCAGTTCGCGGAACGAACCGTCAGTTCGAGATCATCGACCGGGCGCACGAGCACCGGATCGACCGGCTGCACGCGCGGCGCTTCGGGGCTGGGCGAGGTGCCTTCGAGGTCGGCGAACACCGAGAGCTGCTCCATCAGTACGCGCGCGGCGTAGCGGATGGCTTCCTCGGGCTCGACAACGCCATTGGTTTCGATATCGACGATCAGCTTGTCGAGATCGGTGCGCTGCTCGACCCGTGCGGCTTCAACGGCATAGGCGACACGGCGGATCGGGCTGAACGAGGCGTCCAGAACCAGCTTGCCGATCGTCTTGGAATCGCCGAGGTTGCGCATGTTGCCAGGTACATAGCCACGCCCCTTTTCGACCTTGATCTCCATGGACAGCTTACCGCCCGGAGAGAGGTGGGCAACAACGTGTTCCGGGTTGATGATTTCTACGTCATGCGGCAACTCGATGTCACCGGCACGAACCGCTCCTTCACCTTCCTTGGACAGCTTAAGGTTCACGACATCACGGTTGTGCAGTTTGAAGACGATACCCTTGAGGTTCAGCAGGATGTCGACGACATCTTCCTGAACACCATCAACCGTCGAGTACTCGTGCAGCACGCCGTCGATGCCGACTTCGGTCGGCGCATAACCGGGCATCGAAGACAGCAGAATGCGACGCAGGGCATTGCCCAGGGTATGCCCGTAGCCGCGTTCAAACGGCTCCATGATGACCTTGGCTTGCACCGGCGAAACACTCTGCACATCAATAATGCGGGGTTTTAGAAGTCCACTGCTTTGCATGAGCTTTACTTCCTCTGTCAGTGATTACTTCGAATAAAGTTCGATGACGAGGCCTTCGTTCAGGGTAGACGGCAGCTCCGAGCGCTGCGGCATAGCCTTGAACGTACCCTTGCCTTCCTTGACGTCAACCGCGATCCATTCCGGAAAGCCGCGGGATTCGGCAGCTTCCAGGGCTGCCTTGCAACGCAGGGAAGCACGGGCGCGGTCGGTCAGTTGGACCACGTCACCCGGCTTGACGATGTAAGACGGGATATTGACGCGCTTGCCATTGACCAGAACGCCGTTGTGACGAACGATCTGGCGGGATTCGGTACGCGAAGCACCAAAGCCCATGCGGTAGGCAACCGAGTCCAAACGCGATTCGAGCAACTGCAGAAGGTTCTCACCAGTCTGGCCCTTGCGGCGGTCGGCTTCGGCGAAGGTGCGTCGGAACTGGCCTTCAAGAACGCCATAGACGCGACGGATCTTCTGCTTGGCGCGCAGGTGCACACCATAATCGGACAGACGGGCGCCCGACTTTTGGCCATGCTGACCGGGGGCGTAGGAACGGCGCTCAATGGCGCACTTGTCAGTAAAGCACTTTTCGCCCTTGAGGAAGAGCTTTTCGCCTTCGCGGCGGCACTGACGGCATTTCGGATCGAGATTACGAGCCACTTGTCTTTCTCCTTAGATGCGGCGCTTTTTGGGCGGACGGCAGCCGTTGTGCGGCACCGGCGTCACGTCTGAAATCGACGTAATCTTCATGCCCAGCGCATTCAGCGCGCGAACGGAAGATTCGCGACCGGGACCTGGGCCCTTGATGCGGACTTCAACGTTCTTGACGCCGCACTCCTGGGCTGCCTTGCCGGCAGCTTCGGCGGCCACCTGGGCCGCAAATGGCGTGGACTTGCGCGAACCGCGGAAGCCGGCGCCACCGGAAGTCGCCCAGGATAGGGCATTGCCCTGGCGGTCGGTGATGGTAATGATGGTGTTGTTGAACGAAGCGTGAATGTGGGCGATGCCCTCGGCAACGTTCTTCTTGACCTTCTTGCGAACTTTGGTAGCTGTCTTTGCCATGTTCTGTCCTTATTACTTCTTGCCGGCGATGGCTTTGCGCGGGCCCTTGCGGGTACGAGCATTGGTACGCGTGCGTTGGCCACGGCTGGGCAGACCCTTGCGGTGGCGCAGGCCACGATAGCAACCGAGGTCCATCAGACGCTTGATGTTCATCGTCACTTCACGACGCAGGTCACCCTCGACGGTGAATTTACCTACTTCGTCACGCAGACGATCCATCTCCGTATCGGATAGATCTTTCATCTTGATTGCACGACCAACGCCGGCTGCATCACAGATCTTCTGTGCGCGGGTACGGCCGATGCCGTAAATCGCGGTCAGCGCGATTTCAGCATGCTGATGGTTCGGAATGTTTACCCCTGCAATACGGGCCATTGAATCACTCCACTATTTCGAAAATTGACAAATGCCGGACTCGACAGGGAATCAACCCTGACGCTGCTTGTGACGCGGGTCCTTGCATATGATGCGCACGACACCCTTGCGACGGATGACTTTGCAATTGCGGCAAATGCGCTTCACTGAAGGTTGAACTTTCATCTTTTACTCCTCGTCTGCAAGGGCCTGGAAGCAGCCGTGATTCCGTGCCCTGCGGTTTATTGCGTAGAGACTGTTACTTGGCGCGGAAAACGATTCGCGCCTTGGTTAAAACGTATGGGATCAACTGCACGGTTACTTTGTCCCCGGGGAGAATTCGGATGTAATGCATCCGCATTTTCCCGGAAATGAAGCTATGCACGATGTGCCCATTTTCCAGCTTTGACCTTGAAGTCGCAGCGGGGAGGTTCTCAATGACCTGTCCCTGCATTTCAATACAATCTTCCCTGGCCATTACTGGTTATTTGATCATTGGCGATCCCTTGAAGTTAGCTTTCTTCAAGAGGCTTTCATACTGATGCGACATGACATAGGCCTGAACCTGGGACATGAAGTCCATGGTTACAACGACGATAATCAACAGCGATGTGCCACCAAAATAGAAGGGGACGTTCCACTTCAGAATCAGAAACTCCGGCAGCAGACAGACGGTAGTGATGTACGCCGCACCAATCAATGTCAGACGCATCAGAATCTTGTCGATATAGCGTGCGGTCTGTTCGCCGGGACGGATACCCGGAACAAAGGCGCCGCTCTTCTTCAGGTTGTCGGCAGTTTCCTTGGAATTGAAGACCAGCGCCGTGTAGAAGAAACAGAAAAAGATGATCGCGGCCGCATAAAGCATCACGTAAATGGGTTGGCCGGGAGACAAGGTAGCAGCGACATCCTTCAGCCAGCCCATCGAGTCGCCGGAGCCGAACCAGCCGGCCAGCGTGGCCGGGAACAGGATGATAGACGAGGCGAAAATCGGCGGGATGACGCCCGACATGTTCAGCTTGAGCGGCAGATGGGAGCTCTGGCCGCCGTAAATCTTGTTGCCAACCTGGCGCTTGGCATAATTGACCAGAATTTTGCGTTGACCGCGCTCGACGAAAACCACGAATGCCGTGACCACGACCACGAGGAAGCAGATGATCAGTGCCGTCAGCGGATGCATGGCGCCGGTACGAACCAGCTCCAGAAGACCGCCGATCGCATTGGGTAACCCAGCCGCGATACCGGCAAAGATGATGATCGAAATGCCGTTGCCCAGACCGCGCTCGGTAATCTGCTCGCCGAGCCACATCAGGAACATCGTGCCGGTGACCAGCGTCGAGACCGTGGTCAGGCGGAACATCAAGCCCGGATCATTGACCAGACCTGCCTGGGATTCAAGCGCGACCGCGATGCCAAGGCCTTGGAACACCGCCAGGCCCAAGGTTCCATAACGCGTATATTGCGTGATCTTGCGCCGACCGGCCTCGCCTTCCTTCTTGATCGCTTCGAGCTGGGGACTGGCCACGCTCATCAACTGCATGATGATCGATGCCGAGATGTAAGGCATGATTCCCAGGGCGAAGATGGTGAAGCGCGAAAGGGCGCCACCAGAGAACATGTTGAACATGCCCAGAATGCCGCCCTGTTGCGAATTGAACAGATCGGAAAGAACATTGGGATCGATCCCGGGAACCGGAATGTGCGCGCCTATCCTGAAGACGACCAGCGCGCCGAGCAGGAACCACAGCCGGCGCTTGAGATCGCCGAACTTGCCGCCCTTGCCTACGGTATTGGGATTCGCAGCCAACGCTCTAACCTTTCCCTTGCTTACTCGGCAGCAACCGAGCCGCCGACCGCCTCAATGGCGGCCTTCGCACCCTTGGTTGCACCGACCCCCTTGAGGGTTACCTTGCGCGTGATCGCGCCGGCAAGAATGACCTTGGCCGAAAGTGCATCGCCGGGGACGATACCGGCAACCTGCAGCGCGAGGAGGTCGATCTCGTCGATCGGCAGATTCTCGATATCCGCAAGACGAACCTGGTAGTTGCGGGCACGGGTCAGCGATTTGAAGCCACGCTTAGGCAGACGACGCTGCAAAGGCATCTGGCCACCCTCGAAACCAACCTTGTGGAAACCGCCGGAACGGGATTTTTGTCCCTTGTGGCCGCGACCACAGGTCTTGCCGAGTCCGGAACCGATGCCGCGACCAACGCGCTTGCGGTCTTTCTTGGAGCCTTCGCCCGGCTTGATGGTATTCAGACGCATGGCTTAACCCTCAACCTTAACGAGATACTGAACCTTGTGGATCATGCCGCGTACCGCAGGCGTATCGATCAGCTCGGATGAACTGTTCAGCTTGCGCAGACCCAGGCCACGTACGGTGGCCCGATGATCCTGCTTGGTGCCGATGACGCTCTTGACGAGCGTAACCTTGATTTTCTTGTCAGACATGCCTTACCCCAGGATCTGATCTACCGACAAGCCACGCTTGGCGGCAATCTCGGATGGCGTATTCACCTTCGACAGACCGTCGATGGTGGCGCGCACGATGTTGTAGGGATTGGTCGAACCGTGAGCCTTCGCAACCACGTTGGTCACGCCGACCACCTCGAAGACGGCACGCATGGCGCCGCCGGCGATGATGCCGGTACCTTCCGGAGCCGGCTGGATCATCACCGTGGTCGCGCCGTGGCGACCCATGACCGTATGATGAACCGTACCGTTCTTCAGGCTGACCTTGGCCATTTTGCGCCGCGCCTCTTCCATCGCCTTCTGTGCGGCGACCGGCACTTCGCGGGACTTGCCCTTGCCCATGCCGATGCTGCCATCACCATCGCCAACCACGGTCAGCGCGGCGAAACCGAGGATACGGCCGCCCTTCACCACCTTGGTGACGCGGTTGACCGCAACCATCTTCTCGCGCATGCCGTCGTCACGCTCTTCAGCCTGCTGGGGCTTCTTGTTTCTTTCGGGTTTAGCCATTTCTTAACCTCGTCCTTTCGCCGTCGGTTAGAACTTCAGGCCGGCTTCACGCGCGGCTTCCGCCAGCGCCTGAACGCGACCGTGGTACTGCAGACCGGAGCGATCAAAAGCCACCTGTTCGATACCGGCAGCCTTGGCGCGCTCGGCGATCAACTTGCCGACTGAAGTGGCGGCAGCTTTGTTTCCACCGTTCGGAACATCCTTGCGCACACCTGTTTCCAGGGTAGAAGCCGAAGCCAGAACCTTGCTGCCGCAGGGAGAAATAATCTGCGCGTAGATGTGACAGTTCGTGCGGTTAACACACAGGCGTACAGCCTTGAGCTCGGCGATTTTGGCCCGGGTTTTGCGGGCACGGCGCAGACGCGCTTCTTTCCTGTTAAACATATCCCACCCTTACTTCTTCTTGGTTTCCTTGATGACCACAACCTCGTCGGCATAGCGCACGCCCTTGCCCTTGTAGGGCTCCGGCTTGCGATAGGCGCGCACTTCGGCAGCGACTTGGCCGACCTGTTGCTTGTCCGAACCCTTGATCAGGATTTCGGTTTGGGTCGGGCACTCAACTTTTACACCAGCCGGCATCTTGTGGGCCACCGGATGCGAGAAGCCGAGCGACAGGTTCAGGACATCGCCCTGCGCCTGGGCACGGTAACCCACGCCAACCAGTTGCAGCTTCTTCTGAAAACCGGTGGTGACACCAGTCACCATATTGTTCAGATTGGACCTCATGGTGCCCCACATGGCGCCGCCATTGACCGCGCCGTCCACCTTGGAAACCGAGACGTTCTGACCTTCGACGACCACCTTGACGGACGGATGTGCAGCCGCTTTCAGGATACCAAGCGGGCCCTTGACGGTGATCTGCTCTCCGACGCTGACTTCGACGCCAGCCGGAATGATGATGGGATTCTTACCTACACGAGACATGTTCGCTCCCTTATGCCACGATGCACAGGACTTCGCCGCCAACCTTGCTGGCGCGGGCCTTGCGATCAGTCATGACGCCCTTCGGGGTCGACACGATGGCGACGCCCAGGCCGTTCATGACGCGGGGAATATCTTCACAACCCTTGTAGATACGCAGACCGGGCTTCGAAACACGTTCGATGCGCTCGATGACCGGACGGCCAGCGTAATACTTGAGACCGATTTCGAGAGTTGCCTTGGCATCATTCTGACGCACGGCGAAATCCTCGACGTAACCCTCGTCCTTCAGCACGGCGGCGATTGCCACCTTCAGCTTGGACGACGGCATGGAGACAGACGCCTTTTCGGCGAGCTGGGCGTTGCGGATGCGGGTCAGCATGTCCGCGATCGGATCGCTCATAGCCATTTCTGTATCTCCTCTTACCAGCTGGCCTTGACAACACCCGGGATCTCGCCACTGAAGGCAAGTTCGCGGATCTTGTTACGGCACAAACCAAATTTACGGAACACGCCACGCGGACGACCCGTCAGTTGGCAACGATTACGGAGCCGCGAGGGGCTGGAGTTGCGCGGCATGGCCTGCAACTTCAAGCGAGCGTCGTAACGCTCCTGCTCGGTGAGGCTTGCGTCATTGATTATCGCGTCCAGTGCTGCGCGCTTCTTTGCGAACTGCGCGACCATCTTGCGACGCTTTTCTTCACGGTTGATCAGAGCAAGTTTTGCCATGACTGCCTCAATTCTTGAACGGGAACTTGAACGCGCCAAGCAGTGCTTTCGCTTCTGCGTCGGACTTCGCGGTCGTGGTGATGCTGATATTCATCCCCCGCAGGGCATCGATCTTGTCGTACTCGATTTCCGGGAAGATGATCTGTTCTTTGACACCCATGTTGTAGTTCCCCTGGCCATCAAAACCCTTGCCCGAGATGCCGCGGAAGTCGCGAACACGCGGCAGGGCGATGGTCACCAAGCGATCGAGAAACTCGAACATGCGCGGACCGCGCAGGGTCACCATGCAGCCGATCGGATAGCCGTCACGAATCTTGAAGCCGGCGATCGACTTGCGTGCCTTGGTCGTGACCGGCTTTTGGCCCGCGATCTTTTGCATGTCGCCAACCGCGTTCTCGAGAACCTTCTTGTCGGCCACCGCCTCACCAACACCCATGTTCAGGGTAATCTTGGTGATACGCGGCACTTCCATCGCTGACTTGTAGCCAAATTGCTTGACCAGTTCGCCAGCGATCGTGTCTTTATATACTTGTTGCAAACGCGCCATGACTGCCCCTTATGCGTGCACCAGTTCGCCGTTCGACTTGAACACGCGAACCTTGCGGCCGTCATCCAGCATCTTGAAGCCGACACGGTCAGCCTTCTTGGTAGCCGGGTTGAACAGCGCAACGTTGGAGAGATGAATCGGCATGTCCTTGTCAACGATGCCACCCGCCTGACCCTTCATGGGATTGGGCTTGACGTGCTTCTTGGCACGATTGACACCTTCGACGAGCACATGCTCCTCACCGACACGACTTAGCACAGTTCCGCGCCGCCCCTTGTCCTTGCCGGTAACAACGACGACTTCGTCGCCTTTACGAATCTTTTCCATCACCCGTTCCTTACAGCACTTCTGGAGCCAGCGACACGATCTTCATGAAGCGCTCGGTACGCAGTTCGCGGGTTACCGGGCCAAAGATGCGCGTGCCGATCGGCTCGAGCTTGTTGTTGAGAAGAACTGCGGCATTGCCGTCAAAACGGATCAGCGAGCCGTCCGGCCGACGCACACCCTTGGCAGTGCGAACCACCACGGCGTTGTAGACATCGCCCTTCTTGACGCGACCGCGCGGCGCAGCATCCTTGATGCTGACCTTGATGATGTCACCAATGCCCGCATAGCGGCGCTTTGAGCCACCCAGCACTTTGATACACATTACCGAACGAGCGCCGGTGTTATCGGCGACGTCCAGAGTCGACTGCATCTGAATCATTTAAATTAACTCCAACTTAACCCGCCAGAGCGGTCAGTCTTGGAACCCGTACGGGTCGAACATCATTGCCGTGCCAGGATGGCAGCCAGCAAAAAAGAAGCCGGATTATACCGGCTTCTTTTGCCACTTGGCAAGCGCTTTCAACAATTTTCGTCAAACAACGATGGCCTTCTGCAGGACATTGGTCACCGCCCACGACTTGGTACGGGAAACCGGACGTGTTTCAACGATCTCGACGAGGTCGCCAGCCTTGGCCAGATTGCCTTCGTTGTGCGCGTGATACTTTCTGGACCGAACCATCACCTTGCCGTACATCGGGTGCTTGACCTTGCGCTCGATGAGAACGGTAACGGTCTTTTCCATTTTGTCGCTGACCACACGACCGACCAGAGCACGTTTGCTGCTTGTAGTCTCGCTCATTGTTGCACCGCCTTTTCACGGATAAGCGTACGAACGCGAGCGATGTCGCGACGCACCTTGGACATTTGGCTGGTATTGGAGAGTTGCTGGGTAGCAATCTGCATACGCAGGCCGAACTGCGCCTTCAGGAGGTCCAGCAGTTCTTTTTTGAGCTCGTCCGCGCTCTTGGTTCTCAGTTCACTTGCTTTCATGATTACCCCAGATGACGAGTGACGAAGGTGGTGGAAATCGGCAGCTTGGCTGCCGCGAGAGCAAAAGCCTCACGGGCGAGCGCCTCATTCACACCATCCATCTCATAGAGCACTTTGCCGGGCTGAATTTCGGCAACCCAATACTCCGGATTTCCCTTGCCGTTACCCATACGGACTTCAAGCGGCTTCTTGGAAACCGGCTTGTCCGGGAAGATACGAATCCAGATACGACCGCCCCGCTTGATGTGACGAGTCATCGCCCGACGGGCAGCCTCGATCTGACGCGCGGTCAAACGGCCGCGGCCGGTCGCCTTGAGACCCCATTCGCCGAAAGAAACCTTCGCTCCGCGCGTAGCAACACCTTCGTTACGTCCCTTGTGCGCTTTACGGAATTTGGTGCGACTAGGCTGTAACATCTTATGCACCTGCCTTTCTTACGCGTTTAGCCGGAGCTGCATCACCTTCAGGCTTTTTTACCGTGCGGGTGCGCGGCTTGTCGCCCTCCGGACGAGCCGGGGCGCGACGCGGCTTGCGCTCATCGGCTGTCGGCTCGACAACTTCCGGCTGCTCATTGCGATCAAGCATGTCACCCTTGTATACCCAGACCTTGATACCGATGATCCCGTAGGTGGTCAGCGCTTCCGAGGTTGCATAGTCGATATTGGCGCGCAGCGTATGGAGCGGCACGCGACCTTCGCGATACCACTCGCTACGGGCAATTTCCGCGCCGTTAAGACGGCCTGCGCTCATCACCTTGATGCCCTGGGCGCCAAGGCGCATGGCATTCTGCATGGCACGCTTCATGGCGCGACGGAACATGATTCGTTTCTCAAGTTGCTGGGCGATCGAATCGGCGATCAGCTGCGCGTCGATTTCCGGCTTGCGGATTTCCTCGATCGACACATGGACGGGAACGCCCATGATGCGCTGGAGATCCGAACGAAGTTGTTCGATATCCTCGCCCTTCTTGCCGATTACGACACCCGGACGGGCGGAGAAAACGGTGACCCGGGCGTTTTTCGCCGGGCGCTCGATCAAAACGCGGCCGACGGAAGCGTGCGCGAGCTTGCGCTTCAGATACTCACGAACCTTGATGTCTTCATTGAGCATGCCCGGGAAGTCCTTGCTGTTGGCGTACCAGCGTGAACTCCAGTTCTTGGTGACTGCCAGGCGGAAGCCAGTCGGATGTATTTTCTGTCCCATGGCTCTTCCTTAGTTACCAACGGTCAGATAGATATGGCAGGTCGGCTTGACGATCCGATTGCCACGACCCTTGGCCCGCGCCGTAAAGCGCTTTAGCACCATGCCTTTTTCGACGTAGATGGTCTTCACCGTCAGCTCGTCGATATCGGCGCCGTCATTGTGTTCCGCGTTGGCAATTGCCGACTCGAGAACCTTTTTGACAATACCAGCCCCCTTTTTCGGGGAGAAAGCCAGGACATTCAGAGCCTGACCGACCGGCTTGCCACGCACCAGATCCGCAACCAGGCGGCCCTTTTGCGCAGAGAGGCGTACGCCCCGCAAACTTGCACGAGTTTCCATGTCAGCTCCTTACTTCTTGGCCTTCTTGCCGGCGGTGTGACCCTTGAACGTCCGGGTCAGCGAAAACTCGCCGAGCTTGTGACCGACCATATTCTCGGTCACGAAGACCGGAATATGCTGCTTGCCGTTGTGAACCGCGATCGTCAGACCGATGAACTCGGGGAGGATCGTCGAACGACGTGACCAGGTCTTGATCGGGCGCTTGTCGCTGGTGGCGCGTACCGCTTCGACCTTGTCGATCAGGTATGCATCAACAAAAGGGCCCTTTTTTAGAGAACGTCCCATTTCCTACCCCTTAACGCTTGTGACGGCGCTGAACGATCATGCTGTTCGTGCGCTTGTTGCTGCGGGTGCGGTAACCCTTGGTCGGCTGACCCCACGGATTTACTGGCACACGACCCTCACCGGTGCGGCCTTCGCCGCCACCGTGCGGATGGTCGACCGGGTTCATTGCCGTACCACGAACCGTCGGACGAACACCACGCCAACGCATCGCACCGGCCTTGCCGAACTTACGCAGGCTGTTCTCTTCGTTACCGACTTCGCCAATCGTGGCGCGGCATTCAACGTGCACACGACGAACTTCACCGGAGCGGAGGCGAATCTGGGCATAAGCACCCTCACGCGCCAGCAACTGAGCAGAGGTACCAGCAGAGCGAGCCAACTGGGCACCCTTGCCAGGCATCATCTCGACACAGCAAATCGTCGTACCGACTGGAATGTTGCGGATCGGCAAGGCATTACCGGACTTGATCGGCGCTTCGGCGCCACTGATGACCGGCTGTCCGACCGCCATTCCCTTGTTGGCAATGATGTAACGGCGCTCGCCATCGGCATAACAGAGCAACGCGATGTTCGCGGTACGATTGGGGTCGTACTCGAGGCGCTCGACCTTGGCCGGAATTCCGTCCTTGTTGCGCTTGAAGTCGATTACCCGGTAGGCCTGCTTGTGGCCGCCACCCTGGTGGCGAACCGTGATGTGACCATTGTTGTTGCGCCCGGCGTTCTTGGACTTGGACTCAACCAGCGCAGCAAAGGGTTTGCCCTTGTGCAGATGCGCATTGACGACCTGAACCACGGCACGGCGGCCGGGGGAAGTCGGCTTGACTTTAACGAGTGCCATCAGGCATTCCCCCCTTCAACGAAATTGATTTCCTGGCCTGGCTTGAGGCTCACGAAGGCCTTCTTCCAGCCCTTGCGACGACCGGTCGCGCCCTTGAAGCGCTTGGCCTTGCCTTTGACGTTGGCGACCTGCACACCCTCGACTTCGACCTTGAACAGGAGCTCGACCGCGGCCTTGATTTCGGGCTTGGTAGCGTCGGTAGCGACACGGAAGACGACCTGCTCATGCTTGTCGGCCACGTAGGTAGCCTTCTCGGAGATTTGCGGTGCCAGCAGCACCTGCATCAGACGTTCTTGATTCATCCCCACATCTCCTCGAACTTGGCCACGGCGTTCTTGGTGATGAGAACCTTGGCGAAGCGAACCAGGGAAACCGGATCGGCTTCCTGAGCCTCGAGGACCAGAACGTTGGGCAGATTGCGCGAAGAGAGATACAGATTCTCGTCCAGCGCATCCGTGATAACCAGAAGATTGCCGTCCAGTCCCATGCCTTTCAGCTTCTGGGAGAACAACTTGGTCTTCGGTGCGTCAATGGACAAGCCATCGACGACCACCAGACGATCCTGGCGGGCCAACTCGGAGAGGATCGACGCCATGCCGGCGCGGAACATCTTCTTGTTAACCTTCTGGCTGAAATTTTCTTCAGGGGAGTTCGGGAAAATCCGACCACCGCCACGCCACAGCGGGCTGCCATTGCTACCGGCGCGGGCACGGCCCGTACCCTTCTGGCGCCACGGCTTGGTGGTGGTGTGACGGACTTCGGAGCGATCTTTCTGCTGACGGTCACCGGAACGCGCGTTCGCCTGATAGGCGACGACAATCTGGTGAACCAGCGCTTCGTTGAATTCGCGACCGAAAAGCACATCCGAAGCTTGCAGCTTGGCGGCTTCCTGACCCTGCTCGTTGATTACCTTGAGTTCCATGTCGCCCCCTTAGCCCTTGACTGCCGGACGCACGACGACGTCAGCACCCTTGGCGCCGGGAACGGCACCACGAACCAGCAACAACTGGCGTTCGGCATCGACGCGCACAACGGTCAAGCCCTGCATCGTGGACTGCATGTCACCCATGTGACCTGCCATGCGCTTACCCGGGAAAACACGGCCCGGATCCTGCGCCATACCAATGGAACCCGGCGCATTATGCGACAGCGAGTTACCGTGGGTAGCACGATTCGAACTGAAGTTGTGGCGCTTGATACCACCCTGGAAACCCTTACCGATCGAGGTGCCGGTAACGTCAACCTTCTGCCCTTCGGCAAAAATGGTGACCGCAACCTGATCGCCAGCCTTGAACGAGGCGAGCTGATCGGCATCGATACGGAATTCCTTGAGGACATGCCCGGCTTCCACGCCCGCCTTGGCCAGATGGCCAGCGAGGGGCTTGGAGATGCGCGAGGCACGGCGCTTGCCGAAAGCGATCTGAATGGCTGCGTAGCCATCGATCTCCGGCGTTTTGACTTGGGTCACGCAGTTGTTGGACACGTCAAGCACAGTTACCGGAATGGACGCGCCATCCTCGGCAAAAATGCGAGTCATGCCAACCTTGCGACCTACAAGGCCTAGACTCATGGTTATTCTCCTCATCGCCGGCTGCGATTGGCCGGGCGATGTATAACAACAAACGGGCAACCGAGACCGGCCACCCCCGAAACCGAAGATTATATCTGCAAAATAGCTATTACTGCAACTTGATCTCGACGTCCACACCAGCCGGCA
>Ga0209254_10003636_pt1 | contig 14062 bp, 13 predicted proteins | sample FrelakmetDIP11DI_FD_187148 | JGI IMG/M metagenome (GOLD analysis project Ga0209254, IMG submission 187148) | Freshwater lake sediment microbial communities from the University of Notre Dame, USA, for methane emissions studies - DIP11 DI (SPAdes)... | ecosystem: Environmental > Aquatic >...
CTCCAGCCGCGCGCCGGTTTTCACATCGGAAAAATAAATCCTCGTCAACTGACCGAAATTATCGTTCAACTCCATACCCGCCAGGTTTTCGCCATCCAGGCCGATCAGCACGTATTTGAAGCCGCTGTCTTCCTCTCTCGGCAGTAGCTTGATCCAGTGCAATCCCTCGTCCGCACCCTGGCTCTCGATGGAAAAATTCTTCTCCAGCTCCACCTCGCCGCTCAAGAGCAATGCGGGGGTCGAGCCGATGGCTTCGTTCAGCCGCTTGGCGGTCACCTGCTCCAGATCCACATCATAAAACCAGACCTTGCCGCCGTTGGAAACAATTTCCTGCCGATAGGGCTTTTGATAATCCCAGCGGAATTTGCCCGGCCTTTGCAGATAAAACACACCACTACTTTTTTGGCCCGGAACGCCTTTCTCATTAACCACCACCTGATTGAAATCGGCCCGAAGGCTGGTCGATCTGGCCAAGAAAGCGCGTAGCAGCTGGATTGACGTTTCGTCGGCGGAAGCTTGGGCGACAAACGTCAACAGCAGCCAGAAACTGATAACCAAGGATTTGAACATCGGGTTTTGCCGTGTTGATTCAACGTTAAAGAGGCTGTTGGCAGTCATACGCCAACCCGTTTGCGCCCATTCCCGCTGCGCGACATCAAGAGGCGGGAGGGCAGCAGGATTCTGGTTCGCGCATGATGGTATCGTTTTGCAGCCGTGCGGGTCGGCTAAATCCGTCTCGCCAGCGTTTCCGCCAAGCCCGTATAGGCTCGTGGCGTGAGCTCCAGCAGCCGGTGTTTGGCGTCCACCGGGATTTCCAGGCCCTCGACGAAACGCTGCAAGACTGCCGGTTCGATACGCTGCCCCCGCGTCAACTCCTTCAGCTTCTCGTAAGGCTTGTCGATGCCATAACGCCGCATCACCGTCTGAATCGGCTCGGCCAAGACTTCCCAGTTGGCGTCCAGGTCCGCTTCCAGCGCCGCCGGGTTCAATTGTAGCTTGGATAACCCCTTGATCGCCGATTGCAGGGCAATGCTGGTATAGCCGATGCCGACGCCGATGTTACGCAGCACGGTGGAATCGCTCAGGTCGCGCTGCCAGCGCGAGATCGGCAGCTTTTCCGCAAGGTGGTTGAAGAGTGCGTTGGCCAGCCCCAAGTTGCCTTCGGAATTCTCGAAATCGATCGGATTGACCTTGTGGGGCATGGTGGATGAACCCACCTCCCCGGCCACGGTTTTCTGCCTAAAAAAGCCGAGCGAGATATAGCCCCAGATATCGCGGTTGAAATCCATCACGATGGTATTGAAGCGCGACAGGGTATGGAAGAACTCGGCTATGTAGTCGTGCGGCTCAATCTGTATTGTGTAGGGATTAAAGCTCAACCCCAAGCCTTCGACGAAACGCCGGGCAAACCGTTCCCAGTCGACTTCCGGATACGCCACTGCATGAGCATTGTAGTTGCCCACCGCACCATTGATCTTTCCCAGCAACTCTACTGCAGCGAGTTGCCTGGATTGCCGATTTAGACGCGCCGCCACATTAGCGAATTCCTTGCCCATGGTTGTCGGGCTGGCCGGCTGACCGTGGGTACGGGACAGCAGGGGCTGGGCGGCGTATTCATGGGCCAGCGCCTTCACGGCTTCGACCAGTTTGCCCATCTCGGGCAACAACACGCTTTCCCTCGCTTCTTTCAGCATCAAACCATAAGAAAGGTTGTTGATATCCTCGGACGTGCAGGCGAAATGAATGAACTCGCTGACACTCACCAACTCGGGTACATCGGCGATAGACTCTTTCAGAAAGTATTCGACCGCCTTGACATCGTGATTGGTGGTTTTCTCGATCGCCTTGACCCGTTCGGCATCGGCTATCGAGAACTCAGAGAATATGGCTTCGAGGCGGGCGTCGGCGGCTGCGCCCAAAGGCGGAACCTCCACAATGGCCGGTTCCTCCGCCAAAGCCTGTAACCAGCGGATTTCAACCAAAATACGAAAACGAATCAGGCCATATTCGCTGAGGATGGGGCGAAGCGCATCGACCTTGCTTGCATAACGGCCGTCGACGGGTGAAAGATTGGTTAGCGTCATAGCTTCATGTTTCGGATTTTGATTTATAGGGTGGGCAAACGTCTTTTCCTGCCAGCCATGTTCAATCGGGATATGTCCACCAACGAGCCGACCTATACGTACTCTGCGAAAGATGGGCAGCGAAGCTGCTCACCATGCCCAGTTAAATGACTGCCGCGGTACGAAGGCAGATGCCCACGATGTCTCATTTTCCTGATTCCATAAGTTTGACTAATTCAGGTGTCCATGCCTTGAAATTATCGCCTTTTCTTGTATTGCCTTTGCAATTTCTATCTCATCCATAATCGATTGAACGCGATACTGCATGCATAAGGCCTTTGCTTTTGATTCATCGCCATGGCAATCGGCTAGAGCTTTCGCCCATAAATCACAAGCTTTTCACTTATGCTTATGCGCTCAAGCCACCGCCGAAAAATCCTGCTCTACTCGAACTTCGATATTCATCGTCTGCTCGATCACCCCCCCGCCCAGACACTCTTCCCCCTGATAGAACACCACGGACTGGCCTGGTGTCACGGCACGCTGGGGTTGGTCAAAAGTTACGCGGCAGCGGCCACTGCCAATGGGCTCGACGACACAGGCCTGGTCGGGCTGGCGGTAGCGGGTCTTGGCGGCGCAACGCAGGGGTGTCGCCAGGGGCTTGTTGTTAACCCAGTCCAGCGTCCCGGCTTCCAGCGCATTGGACAACAGCAAGCGGTGCGACTGCCCCTGCCCAACAATCAGCACGTTGCGCTCGAGATCTTTCCTCAGCACGTACCACGGTTCCTGAGTCGCGCCCTGGACCCCGCCGATGCCGAGTCCCTGCCGTTGGCCGAGCGTGTAATACATGAGCCCGTCGTGGCGCCCGACGGATTCGCCATCCGGCGTCTGCATCTCGCCCGGGCGTGCCGGCAGATAACGCTGAAGGAATTCGCGGAAACGGCGTTCGCCTATGAAGCAAATACCGGTACTGTCCTTCTTGCGCGCATTCGCAAAACCAGCCTTCGCGGCGATGCGGCGCACTTCGCTCTTTTCCATTCCGCCGATCGGAAATAGCGTCCGCGCCAACTGATTTTGGCCCAGGCTATAGAGGAAATAACTCTGATCCTTGTTTGGGTCCACACCTTTCAACAAACGGTAGCCGCCCCCCAAAACTTCAACCCGGGCATAGTGGCCGGTCGCGATCAGGTCGGCACCCAAATCCCGAGCATACTCCAGAAACACCCTAAACTTGATTTCCTTGTTACAAAGGATATCGGGATTGGGGGTCCTGCCCGCCGCGTACTCCAGAAGAAAGATTTCGAAGACGTGATCCCAATATTCGGATGCGAAATTGACCGTACCCAGCGGAATACGCAGCCGGTCGCACACTTCTTGCGCGTCCGCCAGATCGGCCAGGGCGGTGCAGTATTCGGTGCCATCATCCTCATCCCAGTTTTTCATGAATACGCCGGACACATCGAAACCCTGCTCCAGCAAGATCAGCGCCGTCACAGACGAGTCAACCCCACCGGACATTCCGACAATCACTTTCTTGGTCATAGCCAGACTCAGCTCAAAAGGGACTTGAGAACAGTAAGCGGATAACGTTCACCGGCGAGATAGTCGTCAATCGTTCTGATCACCATCGGACTGCGCAGACGATCTCTCCGCGCCATCAACTCATCCCTGGATAGCCAGAGCGCCCGTTCGATGCCCTCATCCAGAGCGCTTTCCGGGTCATGCGCCTCGACCGCGCCGGCAAAGCTCACTCGCAAATAACTGTTTTGACCACTGGGATGCTTCCATAGATAAACCCCCACCAGGAATTCTGGCCTAAACGACCAGCCAGTCTCCTCGAAAGTTTCCCGAATGACGGCTTCCAGCAGCGTTTCGCCATGCTCCACATGCCCGGCGGGCTGGTTCAAGACCAGGCTCCCGGCGGCCGATCGCTCCTCCACCAAGAGGAAACGTCCGTCCCGTTCGGCGATGGCCGCCACGGTCAGGCGCGGACGAGCGCCGGAGAAACTCTGAGGTTGATGGATATGCATGGGATATTGACCATTTCGCAATGGGTGTTGTCAATTCGATCGGGCTATCTAAGAATAGGATAAGGGCCGGGGCCGCACACGATTGTCGCGCCCGCCCAAAGCCGATCGAACCTCAGCAATTGCGGCCTGTCCGTCAAGCTGTTATTTTCCGGTTATTTGATGGTCATAGCAATTGGCTAGGGATATTGCATCCTGGCAGTTGAGCAAGCTCAACCCAAGTCTTGCTCGGCCGGCCGTGATCGGCGGCGACTGATTGGCGATGGCCTTCGCATTCCTTTGGAGGGCATGGATGCATGCGCTGTGGATCCGGCCGGGCAGACCTCCCTTCCGGGATCGCCGGGCCGCATTGCGCCGCAGCCATCCATGACCAACGGCCGCTCCCAGCAGAGGGACGTCAGTCGCAAGGGGCACGCCGGCCGTCTGAAGAGGTCTTACACTGGGTAATCGGCAAATGCTATATTTGGCTTCCGACTATCTGATCGACACTTGAAGAGGCCGCTAAATGCCCCAAAATCCTGATCACAAACTCAATGATGAGCTTGCTGTCCAGGAAGCGAAGCCGAAGCTGAAAAGGCCGCCACTGTACAAGGTGATTTTGCTTAATGACGACTTCACCCCGATGGATTTTGTCGTGCTGGTGCTGAAAAACTTTTTCGGCATGAGCGAGGAAAAAGCCACTCAGGTAATGCTTCATGTTCACACGCGCGGAATCGGAGTCTGCGGTGTTTTCTCCAAGGATGTAGCAGAAACCAAAGTTAGGCTGGTCAGCGATTACTCGCGCAAGCATCAGCACCCCCTATTATGCACGATGGAAGAAGTCTAGGCGGATTGGTACCATGTTAAGCAAAGAACTCGAATACTCGCTAAACGCCGCCTTCCGGAAGGCGTATGAAAGACGGCACGAATTCATCACCGTCGAACACCTGTTGCTGGCGATTCTCGACAATCTCGCCGCGATTGAGGTGCTGCGATCCTGCGGCTGCAACATTGAACTACTGCGGAAGGAACTGGAGGAGTTTCTCGACGAAACCACTCCGCTTATCCCACCGGGTGTGAAGCGGGAAACGCAGCCAACACTGGGTTTCCAGCGCGTACTTCAGCGGGCGGCCTTCCATGTGCAGTCTTCCGGCAACAAGGAAGTGACGGGCGCGAACATCCTCGTCGCCATTTTCAGCGAGCAGGATTCTCAAGCCGTCTACCTTCTCAACAAGCAGGACATTACCCGACTGGACATCGTCAACTTCATCTCGCACGGCATTTCAAAAGTGCATGACGACACCGACGCCTCCGGCCGTTCTCCGGCCACGGAGAGCGAAGAGGGGGAAGCCAATGCCGTCTCTGCCAACCCGCTAGAAAAATTCGCCGCCAATCTCAACGAACTGGCACGCCGGGGCAAGATCGATCCACTGATTGGCCGCAAGGACGAAATCGAGCGTACCATCCAAGTCTTGTGCCGCCGGCGCAAGAATAATCCCTTATTGGTCGGCGAGGCGGGCGTGGGCAAGACCGCCATCGCCGAGGGCCTAGCGAAAAAGATCGTCGAGGGCGACGTCCCCGAAATTCTGCGCAGCAGCGTTATTTTTGCTTTGGATCTCGGTTCGCTGGTTGCCGGCACGAAATACCGGGGTGATTTCGAAAAGCGGCTGAAGGGTCTTTTGGCCCAACTCAAGAAGGAGCCGCACTCGATCCTGTTCATCGACGAAATCCATACCATCATTGGTGCGGGCTCAGCGTCAGGCGGCGTCATGGACGCCTCGAACCTGATCAAGCCGGTACTCGCCTCCGGCGACTTGCGCTGCATCGGCTCCACCACCTATCAGGAATACCGCGGCATCTTCGAGAAAGACCGGGCCTTGGCTCGCCGCTTCCAGAAAATCGATATCCACGAACCGAGTGTCGAGGAAACCTACCACATTCTGAAGGGCCTCAAGTCCCGCTTCGAGCAGCACCACGACGTGAAATACTCGCTTGCATCACTACGCACGGCTGCGGAACTGGCGGACCGCTATATCAACGACCGCCACTTGCCTGACAAAGCCATCGACGTCATCGACGAGGCCGGCGCCTGCCAGCGGCTGTTGCCGGTTTCCCGCCGCAGGAAATTGATCGGCACAATAGAAATTGAGGATATCGTCGCCAAGATCGCACGGATTCCACCTAAGACCATCTCGACCAACGACAAGGACAAACTCAAGGATCTCGAGAAAAACCTCAGGATGCTGGTATTTGGCCAGGACGAGGCAATTTCGGCGCTGTCCTCGGCGATCAAGCTGTCGCGGGCGGGTCTGCGTGAAGTACAGAAACCGATCGGATCGTTCCTGTTCGCGGGACCGACCGGCGTGGGCAAGACCGAAGTCAGTCGTCAGCTGGCAAAGGTACTGGGAATCGAACTGATCCGTTTCGACATGTCGGAATACATGGAGCGACACACGGTTTCCCGCCTGATCGGCGCACCACCGGGCTATGTCGGCTTCGATCAGGGCGGTCTGCTAACCGAGGCCGTTACCAAACAGCCACACGCCGTGCTGCTGCTGGACGAAATCGAAAAGGCGCACCCGGACGTCTTCAACCTGTTGCTCCAGGTCATGGATCACGGCACGCTTACGGACAACAATGGGCGCAAAGCGGATTTCCGCAACATCGTTCTGATCATGACCACGAATGCCGGGGCCCCAGAGAGCGATCGCCCGTCCATCGGTTTCACCGAGCAGGATCATTCCACCGATAGCCTGAAAGCCATCGAGCGGCTATTTGCGCCCGAATTCCGCAACCGCCTGGACGGAATCATCCAATTCAAGCCGCTGGATATCGAAATCATCCGGCAGGTCGTTGACAAATTCATTTTCGAGTTGGAAGCACAGCTCGCGGAAAAGCGCGTATCGCTGGCGTTGGAGCCGGATGCACGCGAATGGCTGGCGAAGCACGGTTGCGACCCGAAAATGGGCGCGCGGCCAATGGCTCGAATCATTCAGGAAAACATCAAGAAGCCGCTGGCCGAGGAGATCCTCTTCGGCAGGCTGGCCGACGGCGGCATGGTGAGGATCAGCGTGGAAGACGGCAAACTGGCATTCGCCATCGTGAGTATGCGGGAACAAAGGCCGGAGACGGCCTGAACCACCTCTAGCGCTGGCGGAAGGTAATTCTGCCTTTGGTTAGATCGTATGGGGTCATTTCGACTTTGACACGGTCACCGGTGAGAATGCGGATGTAATGCTTGCGCATCTTGCCGGAAATATGCGCAATAATGATGTGTCCATTGTCCAGCTGCACGCGAAACGTCGTATTCGGCAACGTTTCGATCACCTTGCCTTCCATTTCGATTTGGTCTTCTTTAGACATACAACTCCGTCTCGATTACATTCAACAACAGGCGCTCGCCGCGGGATCGTTGGGCCAAACGCTAAAAGGCGCGATATTAGCATATCAAGAGCAAATCTTCTCGCCTTTTTCGTAGGTTCGCCAACCGCCGGGAGTCAATACTTCCAGTGGACGATACTGACTCTTATAGGCCATTTTCCGGCACATTTCGATCCAGAACCCCAGATAAAGCCAGTCAAGATCCAGGCGGCGAGCTTCTTCGATCTGCCACAGCACGGCATAGACGCCAAGGCTTCGGTCCGCAGAATCCGGTTCAAAAAAAGTGTATACCGCAGACAGGCCGTCCTTAAGGCGATCGACTACCGCCACGGCCAAGAGTCCGGCGCCCAGCCGGAATTCGACGAACCAGGTCTGGGCCCAGCCGCTGCGGAGGAATTCGATATACCCATGCCGACTGGGCGAAGCCATACCGCCATCGCCATGCCGGGCCCTGACGTAACGGGAGAATAGCCGGTAGTGCTCTTCCTCAAATGCGGCCGTTTTGATACGCACGGTCAAGTCGGCATTCTTTTTCCAGACACGCGCCTGCACGCGGTTCGGAACGAAACCCTTCACGCGGACTCGCACTGGCACGCAAGCCGAACAATTCCTGCAATAGGGACGATAGACCAGCTCGCCACTGCGGCGAAACCCCTGTTCCGCCAAGGCTGAATACATCGATTCGCTCATGTTGGTCTCTTGGCCCACATAAACGGTCCGTGCTTGCTGGCCCGGCAGATAGCCGCACGCGCGCTCGAGCCCGAGATACAGCGGGATCTTTGTCATCCTTACGCGTCCGCGCTCCGCCAGGCTGCAGGCGCAACCGGCAGTCCGCAAAGCCTGTCAAGCAGGCGGACAAATTCAGCTCTGGCAATCTCCTCCGCCCCCAAGCTCGCCAGATGATCCGTATAGACCTGACAGTCGATGAGACGGTAACCCCATTGCTTCAGGCATCCGACCGCAAATGCGAACGCCGCCTTGGAGGCATTGCTGGCGCGGTGAAACATGGATTCGCCGAAAAATACCTGTCCCATCGCCACGCCATACAGGCCGCCCACTAAGCGCCGGCCTTGCCAGGCTTCGAACGAATGGGCAAAGCCCAGTCGATGAAATTTCCCGTATGCCCGCTGCATCTCCGGGATGATCCAGGTTCCCGTCGCATAGGCTCTGGGCTCGGCGCAAGCTTTCATAACTTCATCGAAACAGGCATCGAAACTGAATTGAAACTCCCCTCGCCGGAGAATCTTACCGAGGCTCCTGGATACCCTGAAATCGTCAGGATTCAGAATCAGCCGGGGATCGGGCGACCACCACAAAAGCGGCTCGCCTTCTCCATACCAAGGGAAAATGCCTTGCCGGTAAGCGCTCGCCAACCGTTGCGGCGACAGACAGCCGCCCACGGCCAGAAGGCCGTTCGGCTCATCCAGCGCTTCGGTCACGTCTGGAAAAGGTTGCTGGACGTCATGGGGATTGAGCACGGTCAACATTGACGAATCGCGGGAATGAATGAAAGCACAAGTTGTCTCCTTGGTTTGCATGAGCCCTTGCTCGCACTCAAACCTCGCGAGCCGCGGCACGAGCCAAATCCAGCCTGGTCCCGCCGTGCTTAGCCGGACCGATCATGGAATAATAACGTCTTTCGCAAACCAACCGAAATTCCAATGGCACAATATATCTACACCATGAATCGTGTGAGCAAGATCGTTCCCCCGAAACGAGAGATTCTCCGCGACATTTCCCTTTCCTTTTTCCCCGGCGCGAAGATCGGCGTGCTCGGGCTCAACGGCTCGGGTAAGTCCACCCTACTCCGCATCATGGCGGGCGTGGACCCGGAATTCGATGGTGAAGCCCGTGCACAGGCGGGCATCAAGATCGGCTACCTGCCGCAGGAACCTCAACTCAATCCGGGCAAGACCGTGCGCGGCAATATTGAGGAAGCCGTGCAGGTGATCAAGGATGCATTGGCCGAGCTCGATGCGGTCTACGCAGCGTACGCCGAGCCTGACGCCGACTTCGATGCCATCGCCGCCAAGCAGGCGGAATTGGAGGCCTTCATCCAGGCCAGCGGCGGGCACGATCTGCAGCGCACGCTGGAAATCGCTGCCGACGCGCTGCGTCTCCCTGACTGGGACGCGGACGTCACCAAACTCTCGGGAGGTGAGTGCCGCCGCGTCGCCCTTTGCCGGCTATTGCTCTCCAATCCGGACATGCTGTTGCTGGACGAACCCACCAACCACCTGGACGCCGAATCGGTAGCGTGGCTGGAACGTTTCCTTCATGGCTTCCAAGGCACCGTCATCGCCGTCACCCACGACCGCTATTTCCTCGATAACGTTGCCGGCTGGATTCTGGAACTGGACCGTGGCTATGGCATTCCCTGGGAAGGTAATTATTCCTCGTGGCTGGAACAGAAGGAAAAGCGCCTGGAGATCGAGGAAAAACAGGAAACCGCCCGCATGAAAGCGATGAAAGCCGAGTTGGAATGGGTGCGCACCAACCCGAAAGGCCGTCACGCCAAGAGCAAGGCCCGTCTGGCACGCTTTGAAGAGCTATCCGCTCAGGAAAATCAGGCTCGCAACGAGACCAAGGAGATCTATATCCCGCCGGGACCCAGACTGGGCGATTTGGTCGTGGAAGCAGAAAGCCTCCGCAAGGGCTTTGGCGAGCGCCTGTTAATCGATAATTTGAGCTTCCGCCTGCCACCCGGCGGCATCGTTGGGATCATCGGGCCCAATGGCGCGGGCAAGACCACGTTGTTCCGCATGATCGCGGGGACAGAGCAACCGGACGGCGGCTCGTTTCGAGTCGGCGAAACCGTCAAGATCGCCCACGTCGATCAAACGCGCGACCACCTCGACCCCAACAAGACGGTGTGGGAGGAAATTTCCGAGGGCCTGGACATGATCAACGTTGGCAACTATCAGACTCCTTCCCGTGCGTACTGCGGCCGATTCAACTTCAAAGGCTCGGACCAGCAGAAGCGAATAGGCGACCTGTCCGGGGGCGAACGCAACCGCGTGCATCTAGCCAAACTGCTCCGCAGCGGCGGCAATGTCCTCCTGCTCGACGAACCGACCAACGATCTGGACGTGGAAACCCTGCGGGCGCTGGAAGAAGCCCTGCTCGACTTCCCCGGGTGCGCCGTCGTCATCTCGCACGACCGCTGGTTTCTCGACCGCATCGCCACCCACACGCTGGCTTTCGAGGGCGACAGCAAGGTGATCTGGTTCGAGGGAAACTATGCCGACTATGAGGCCGATCGCCACCGCCGACTGGGGACCGACGCAGATACCCCGCACCGGCTGAGGTTCAGAAAACTTCAGGGCTGACGGCGTAGGCGCCATGCCGTTTAGGAGCGGCACAGGCGCCCGGCGTCTTCACGGAATGGCGACGGCTGCGAACGGGTCGGCCGATGCATGTTCATTGACGCTTGACAATCGTCATCCCCACCCAAAATACTCTAGGCCAAGCCCGCATTCGGCGGGCCCGTGCGAAAAACCAAAAAAATATAACGTTCGAGAGGTTGGTCATGAAAACAAGACTGATTGCGCTAGCGAGCGCTCTGCTCATATCCGGTTCCCTCGCCTTCGCGGAAACCGAACACAGCCTACAAGCTTTCGGGCATAACAAGGCAGCCATCATCCACGGCGAAGCTGGCCATGCTTCGGTCTTGGTGGAGCATGCCGAAGCCGCGCTGACCCATGCGGAAGCTTCTCAGAAAGCTGAGCCGAACCCGCATATGGCCGAAGCGATTACCCACCTGAAAGCCGCCATTGAACACGGCAAGATGGGTCACGCCGATGTCGCGACCGCGCATGCTAAGGAAGCGCTCAAGCACATCAACATGGCAGGCCGTTAATCGCGTGCTGCAAGACAAACGGGTGGCCTTGGCCGCCCGTTTCTTGGCGCGGCCAAACGAAGCTTGCGGAAACGGGTTAATCTTTCTGGCTGGTAGCCTTTTCGAGCCAGCCGAGAATCGCTAGCGCTTCTGCCTGGGAAGCGCCGCAAGTGTCCGGCGCCGGGCGAAAAGCCTCACACACGGCGGGTCGCGTCGAACTCGTGAACAGCTTGCACCGGTTATCTTCAGTCAATTGCACGCAACGCACACCCCCGGCCTTGCCATTCGGCATGCCGGGAATCGGGGTGGAGATGGATATGGCAATGCAGCAGGCGCCGCAACCGATTCGGCAATTCATTCCGCGTGCCAAACGCAGTCTTGGGGTAAAGCGCTACGGATTCGATCCATCACTGCCGCCAACCCCGCTTCGTCATAGGGCCTGGCTTCGAACCTGCCCCACACCGGTGCCGGCCAGGCTGGATCATCGCGATGGCGGACAATGTGATGGATGTGTAGCTGCGGCACCAGATTACCGATCGCGGCGACGTTCATCTTGTCCGCACGGAACACTGTAGCCATGCTTTGGGCAAGCCGACAGGACTCGCGCATCAACTGAATCTGCTCCGCCTCCGGTAATTGATAAATCTCGCTCATGCCTGCCCGTTCCGGCACCAGAATCAGCCAGGGGTAGCGGCTATCATTCATCAGCAGCAGACGGCAAAGGTCAAACCGCCCGACGTCGAAGCAATCCCGACGCAATTGAGGGTGGATTTCAAACATTTCGTTACTCCCAAGACTCGGGGGCCGTTCCGCGTGTTTCTCGCGCGGGTCGGCTGTACAGACGCGCTCGGTGCACGGGGGCCATCAGGGACCCGCATGCCTAAAAACGGTTAGGAATAATGGGCTCACGTCTGCTCCCGGGTGAGAAACATGGCGTCGCCGTAACTATAAAAGCGGTATTCCTGCTGAACGGCATGACGATATGCGGCCATAACCCGTTCGAAACCGGCGAAGGCACAAACCAGGGTTAACAGGGTCGACTCCGGCAAGTGAAAATTTGTCACGATTGCGTCCACGCAATTGAATTGGAAACCGGGGCGGATGAACAGGCGGGTCTCACCCCGATAGGGCGAGATCTTGCCCGACAGGGAAGCAGTTTCCAGCGCACGCACGGCCGTGGTGCCCACGGCAATGATCCGACCGCCTTGCTCCCGCGCCGCTACAACTTGCTCGACCACTGCTGCGTCGACCTCGCAATACTCGGCATGCATGAGGTGCTCATCGAGATTCTCCAGCCGCAGCGGCTGGAACGTGCCGCTGCCGACATGCAGGGTCAGATAAGCCATTTTGACGCCCAGGGCGGACAGTCTTTCCAGCATGCGAACATCAAAATGCAGACCCGCCGTGGGTGCGGCGACGGCGCCTGGGCGCCTCGCGTAGACAGTCTGATAGCGCTCCCGGTCGTCGCGATCATCGACGCGTTCGATATAAGGCGGCAAGGGTACGTGTCCGATTTCCGCGAGCATGTCGGCGATGCTTCCCGTCGCCGTTTCGAACTCCAACCGATACAAATCATCCTCGCGACCAATTACCCGGCAACGGTAACCGGCGTCCAGCAGAATCCCCGCGCCCGGCTTGGGCGCCTTGCTCGCCCGCACATGGGCCAGCGCGTTACGCTCGTCCAGCAGCCGCTCGATCAGTATCTCAATGCGGCCACCGCTGGTCTTATGCCCATAAAGACGCGCCGGTATCACACGCGTGTCGTTAAACACCAATAAATCGTTGGGATTCAGCAGCACCGGCAAGTGCGAGAATAGAAGATCATCGAGCCGGCCAGACTGGCCATCCAGACGCAACAACCTGCTCGCTCCGCGCTCCGGCAAGGGTGTTTGCGCAATCAGACGCCCCGGCAGCTCGTAAGAGAAATCGCTCGTTCGCATGCAAGGAATGGTAACAATTTAATCGGGACCGTGCAGTCAGTTAGTATGGCGTCGCTGGTAAGTCTTATTTATAATGGATGCCAAGTTGCCGAGGTGGCGAAACTGGTAGACGCGCCAGACTCAAAATCTGGTAGTAGCAATACTGTGCCGGTTCGATTCCGGCCCTCGGTACCAAATGAAATCAAAGGCTTGCAGCGATGTAGGCCTTTATTGTTTTAATCCACGCTTCGATTCTGAATTGAGAACAACGGCGATTTCAACCCCATCAGGAGGCAACATGTCAACACCAGCAATAAGTGAACAAATGATCTTCCAGTGCTTCGCCGCCGCCCAGCAATCCGAGGATGCCGCGAAAACCGCAGAGTCATTCGTCGACGTGGAGGAGTACGAAAACCAGGTCATGTATCCCGAGTTCGCACGCTGGGCGGACAAAGCGGGGTACCCGCAACTGGGGACCCTGTTCCGCAAAGTGGCGGGAGAGGAAAAGCTCCATGCCGTGTGGCTTCGAGCGTTATATAACGAGATCGGGGTTCCCCGTCGCGGCGAAGACACGCAGCGCGCTGTCGATGCCCTGCACACCATCCAGGCAAACTGCGATGCCCTGTTTGCAATCGACCCGGAAAGCGTGGTCGAGAAGGCGTTGAGCGTCGCCATCCTGGTGGAGGAACGGGAGTACCGGGATATTTATCCCCGCTTCCGCGACCAGGCACTAGCGGAGAACAACACCCGCGTAGCCGAGGTGTACCAACGGGTGATCGACTCTGAAAGACAGCATGCCGAATGGTTCCGGTCGGCCCTGTCGAACTTCCCCCAGCAGGGCGGCGCTCCGGCCTG
>Ga0209254_10003637_pt1 | contig 14060 bp, 11 predicted proteins | sample FrelakmetDIP11DI_FD_187148 | JGI IMG/M metagenome (GOLD analysis project Ga0209254, IMG submission 187148) | Freshwater lake sediment microbial communities from the University of Notre Dame, USA, for methane emissions studies - DIP11 DI (SPAdes)... | ecosystem: Environmental > Aquatic >...
CGGGCATCGCCGCCGGGCCCGCAGCCACGGCCGCCGCGCTGCGAGGCTGTCCGCTGAAGAAGGCGCTAATCGACCTCAATCGCTCGTCGCGCACCCGCTCTGCGGGCGTGGGGTTGTCTGCGACGACCGGGAATACGACCAGATCCTTCCACTCGTCGAGGCCGCCCTTCAGCATGTAAACCGACCTGTAGCCCTGGGCCTTCAGCAGCATCCAGGCCTGCGCCGAGTGGATGCCGCCCTCGGAATAGAGCACGATCTTCTCCTGCCGTCCGAGTCCGGCCTCAGGCAGGACGCTCACCGGGATGTTCACCGCGGTCGGGATGGAGTACGTGGCGAACTCGCTCTCCGTTCTCAAGTCGACGAGCCGGTAGTCGGCGCGGTTCTCGATGATCCACGCGGCCAGTTCCGGTGCCTCGACGTGATCGGCCTCGGTGCCGACGACAAGCGCCAGCTCCCGGGCATCGAGCGTCACCTTGCTGCCTGGATAGGGGGCGGCGAAGATGGCGACGGCGCCGAGCGCGATCGCCGCGAGCGCCAGCTTCTGATTCAGCGTGAGTCGGGAGAACCAGCCGGCCATCACCTACTCCCCCGCCGCCGCGAACTTCTTCTCGAGAAGCCCGGCGCCGTAGAACCCGCCAACGGCCATCAGGACGACGGCGAATACGACCAGACCGTACGGCAAACCGAATGTGCCGGGTATCGTCAGCGCCTCGCCCGATCCGCTCAGGTAGAAGCCCTTCAGGAAGGGGTAGAGTTCCGCGAACGCGAACATGCCGGCAAAGATGCCGAGCACATAGACCAAGCCGTCCACGCGGCCGGTGGCGGTCGCAGCAACGGACGTGCCTGGACAGTATCCGCCGACGACGAAGCCGGCGCCGAGGAGGAGCCCGCCGACGACCTGTGGAAGCAGGTACGTCGGCACGAGGTACACGAGCGAGAGGTCGAGCCAGCCGATCCACCCGAGGTAGGTGACGCCCAGCATCGCGGTGACAATGGCCGTGAACATCACTTTGAACACCGCGAGGTCGTTCAGGTAGAACTGCGACACCAGCTTTCGCGCGCTGCCGAATCCCGCGCGCTCCAGAAAGAAGCCGAAGCCGATGCCGATGAGGAAGGCGAGGACCAGGCTGGCCTCGTCGCCGAACATGCCGTACTTGAAGAAGGGTGCGGTCATCGCCATTGCCACCTTACGAAATACGCCATGGCGTACGCCCCGGCGAACACCGTGATCATGAAGGCCCAGCTGCCGAGATTGAGCAGCGCGCCGCCGGTGAGCGCCTGGCCGCTCGTGCAGCCCCTGGCCAGCGCCGCGCCGAAGGCCATCAGCACGCCGCCGGCAAACGCCATCGCGAGCCGCGTCCGCACGGACACGCGCGGGCCCTTCTCGGTCATCACCTTCGCGCGGCCGGCGAGCAGGCCCGAGAACATCGCCCCGGCGAAGAGGCCGACGACCTCGAAGAGGAGCCACGACTTGAGGGGCGACGCGCCGCCGTCACCCAGATAGCCGGCGATGAATTCGTTGCTCCGTGCGTGTTCGGGCGCGATGCCGCCGACCACCCACGCGATCACCGAGTTGAACGCGCCCGTCGCGCCGAGCCCGCGTCCGACGAGCACGAACGACGCGAGCAGGACCAGGCCGAGGCCTATCCCGGCCAGGTATGGATTCATGTACGCCTGCGGTCGATGGTGTTCCGTTATTGCGCTCATATCACTCCGTGCGTCCAGTCACCCGGGGGGCTGAATACCCCGGGCTCCATCTCGATCGAGTCGAACTAGCGCCCAGCGCCTAGCCCCCAGCCCCTACTGCATCCCCATGGTCCCCGGCGCCCATCGGCTCACCTGCCCCGCGAGCACCAGCACCCACCTCAGCGCCAGCCCTCCCGCCATCACCATGATCGGCGCGATTGGGGTGTGCTGGATCCAATGGCGGACCGCCAGCAACTGGATGATCAGCGGAATGACGATGCCGAGGCCGACCACGAAGACCCAGAACGGCGCGGTGAACGGCCCGCCGAGCACCAGGCCCGCGGCATCCACCTGCTGTGCGTTTCCGTTGAGCATCGCCACCAGGAACAGCGCGAGGATGCCGAGTTCCGAGGCGAGCACGACGTTGTCGATGCGCACGGTCAGCGCCCGCTCATCGGGGCGCTGCGTCACGAGGTGGCCGAACGCGGCGGCCGCCGAGACGCCCGAGGCGAGGAAGAGCACCCCCAGGATGCCGGTGTTCCAGAGCGGCCTGGCGACGAGCGAGCTGAGCAGGACGCCGGTGTATACGCCCAGCGCGACGCCGAGCACGATGCTCGTGATGCCGATCGTGCGGACGATGTCCCGCCGTGCCTGCAGCGTGCTCGTGATCCGTTCGACCGTCTGGCTGAGGTCCTCGAGGAGGACCGGCGGGCGCACCAGCCACGTGACGACGAGCGCCGGGTAGACGAGCAGCAGGATCCACGAGCCCCACGACATGGGCGACGTCCACTGAAACGTCGTGTAGAGACGCCAGACATACGCCTTGTGCTCCAGGTCGAGGAAGAGCGCCAGCATGCCCAGGCTGAGCAGGACGAGGCTCAGGCCCGGCAGCGCCGAAAGCAGCGGGGACCGCCGTGTGTGGCGCCCGCCGAGCATGAAGTAGCCGGTGAGGATCATGTTGCCGGCCACCCACCCGCCCAAGAACAGGTAGACGGGAATCTGCCAGCTCCAGACGTGGACGAAGGGGTCTATGAGGTGATTGTGCCGCGTGATGAAGAGTTCGGGCGTCATCGCGTCCCCGTCAGTCCAGGTAGAAGATGCGCGGCCTGGTGCCGGCCGCGGGCAGGAGCGGGTGCGAACGGCGCGACGCCAGCTTCCGGCTGATGGCGCTGTCGGGATCGTCGAGATCGCCGAAGGTGAAGCAGTGCGTCGGACAGACCGACACGCAGGCCGGGTCGAGGCCTTCCTTCACGCGGTGCACGCAGAACGTGCACTTGTCCGCGTAGCCCTGCGGGTGCACGAACCGCGCGTCGTACGGGCAGGAGGCCAGGCAGGCCTTGCAGCCGATGCATTCGTTGCGGGTGACGAGCACGATCTGCCCGAACTCGTCGACGTGACTGGCGCCGGTCGGGCAGCAGGCGACGCAGGGTGGATTGTCGCAGTGGTTGCAGCGCTCGGAGCGGATCTCCTGGCGCAGCGCCGGAAACGTCCCGGCGGTCTCGTACGCGATCCAGTCGCGGTCAAAGCCCTCCGGCACGCGGTTCTCCGTCTTGCAGGCCACGACGCAGTCCATGCAGCCGACGCAGAGACGGGTATCGATTGCCATCCCGTAGCGTGCCATCGCCTATGCCTCCGCCTCGACGGCCACGAAGTTGACGTTCATGCCCGTGCCGCCCATCAACGGGTCCGTCTTGTACCGGGTGGTCAGCTGAGCGTCGCTCGCGCCACGGCCCAGCGATCGCCGCAGCCGGACCGCCCGCTGCCCGAAGCCGTGCACCATGTAGACGCAGTCCGGGCGGATGCGCTGGGTGGCCTTCAGTTTCACGCGGTTGCTGACCACGCCGTCCTCGTTCCGCAGCCGGACGTACCGGCCGTCGGCGAGGCCCATGCGGGCCGCGACGTCGGCGTTCAGCCAGAGCTCGTTCTCTTCCATCATCTCGTGCAGAATCGGGTTCGACTGGGTGCGGCCGAAGGAGTGCACGGGCGCCCGGCCGAAAAGCAACCGGAACATGCCCGGCGGCGGATCGGCCGGCTTCGTGTACTTCGGCACCGGATCGAAACCCTTGTCGCGCAGCGTCGTGGAATAGAAGTCGATCTTCCCGGATGCCGTCGGGAACTCTGGCGTCAGGCCATCCTCGTAGTAGATCGGCTGCGGCCGGCCGCGCAGGACGCCTTTCTGCTTCAGCTCCGCGAAGCTCAGTCCCGCCTTCGTAAGCCGGAACTCCAGATACTCCTCGATGGTCTTCCAGGGGTAGTACGCCTCGAGGCCGAGCTTCCTGGCGAGTTCGCGGGCGATCCACCAGTTGGGCTTCTGGTCGTGCGGCGGCGGCACGACGGGCTGGCGCAGCGCCACGAAGGGCTCGCGGAACAGCTCGACGTTCAGGTCATCGTAGCGCTCGAGGTAGGTCGCCTCGGGGAGCACCACGTCGGCCCAGCCGGCCATTTCACCCGGAATGACGTCCACGACGACCAGGAGGTCGAGGTTCTGGATCGCCCGGATGGTTTCGGCCTCGTTCGGCAGCGCGGTGACGAGGTTCGTCGCGTACGTGAACCAGCCCTTGATCGGATACGGCTGGCCGGTGATCGTTGCCTCGCGAATGCCCGTCGTCAGCGTCTCGAGGGCGAAGGGGTACCTGCCGCCGGGGTTGTCGACCTTGCCCCGAGCCGCCGCCGGATAGGCCGGATACGGATAGCCGGGCACGTCCATCGACACGGGCGCGTAGAACCCGCCCTTCCGGCCCCAGCTGCCGAGCAACGCGTTCAGCAGCGCCACGGCCCGCGACCGCTGCGCATCGTCGCCGTACCAGGTGGCGTGCCGCCCGGGATGGACGAGCGTAGCCGGCCGGAATCGGGCCATCTCCCGCGCGGTCTCGCGGATGACGGCCGGTTCGATGCCCGTCTCGGGGTAGGCCCACTCGGGCGTGTACGGCGCCAGCTCGGCCGCGAAGGCCTCGAAGCCGAATCCGTGCTGCGCGACGTACTCCCTGTCGTAGAGGCCCTCGGTCACCAGCACGTGCATCCACGCCAGGACCAGCGCGAGGTCCGTGCCGGGCCTGATCGGCAGGTAGTGCTTGGCCTTCCCGGCGGCGATCGAGAATCTCGGATCGACGACGATGAGGCTCGCCCCGGCGTCCATCGCCGCCGCGAATTCCTGCACCTGCGTGTTGTGCATGTTCTCGCCGAGGTGCGAGCCGATCAGCACGAGGCAGCGCGCGTTCCGGATGTCGGTGCGCTCGGGCGAGCCGACCTCCTCGCCGAACGTCAGGTGGAAACCGACGTCGCGCGGGCCGCGGCACTGCGCGAAGGATGGGGCCGCGATGTTCGGCGATCCGTACGCCCTGATGGTGTGCTTGAAGAAGGTGCCGCCGAGGCCGTGCGAGAACAGGGCGACCGCCTCCGGGCCGTACTTCGCCTTGATCGCCTGCATTTTCTCCGCGACGTGGCTGAGCGCCTCGTCCCAGGTCACCTGCGCCCACTCGTCGTCGCCGCGCCGCTTGCGGCGGATGAGCGGCGCTTTGAGCCGATCGTTGTCGAAGTGCGCGCCCACGCCGCCGGTGCCGCGCGGGCAGAGGCGGCCTTCACTCAGCGGGTCGGCCGGATTGCCTTCGATCTTCCAGAGCTTCCCGTCTTCCACGGAGGCGATCGCGCCGCACTTCCAGAAGCAGATGTCACAGAAGGTCGGGACGGTGTGCAACCCGCGCGCGGGCGCGCCTTCGCCGGCGGCCCGGCCGGCGAGCCTGGCCACGCCGGCCGTCGCCGACGTGGCGGCAATGGTGGCGGCGGAAATCTGCAGGAAGCGACGACGGGAGAAGGAATCCATGCGACCTCCGAGCGGGAGGTCTCGCTGCAGACCGCCCCATTATCAGGATTCACGAATCGCTCGCTGGTGACACCCTCCCGTCGCTAACTCGTTCGATCGCGGACTCTTAAGGTCCGATATCACGACTCGACCCAGAGCGGGACGAGCTTCATGCCCGCCACATCGACCAGACCCCTGTCGGTCAGTTTCAGCGCCGGGATCACCTCGAGCGCGAGGAAACTCAGGGCCATGAACGGATCATGCAGCGGAGACCCGAGCGCGCGGGCCGCCGCGACGAGTGCGTCGACCTGCGCCTTCACCGCCTCCACAGGCTCGGCACTCATCAGCCCGCCCAGCGGGAGCGCGATCTCGGCCAGCACCTTGTCGCCGCTCGCCACGACCATGCCGCCGTGCAGCGCACCGACCCGCCGCGCGGCGGTCATCATCGACGTGTCGTCGGCGCCAATGACAATGAGATTGTGATGATCGTGGGCCACCGAGGACGCGAGCGCCCCGCTGCGGAGCCCCATGCCGCGCACGAAGCCCTTCCCCACGGCGCCCGATGCCATGTGGCGCTCGATGACGGCGATCTTGAGGAGGTCACGCGAGGGATCCGCCAGCGCCTCGCCCCCGCGCCGGAGCGGTTCGTCGACAAGGGCGTCGGTCACGAGCCTGTCAGGCCGCAGCCCAATCACCCTGGCTCGCGTGCCCGTCGCCGGGATGCTGAAGCTCAGCCCGTCCCACGCGATGTTGATGGTGCTGCGGAGCGTCCGCGACGGCGGCCGGGCCGCCATGGCCATGCGGCCGTCGCGAGCCATGAGCGCGCCGTTGCGGAAGACGAGCCGGGGCCGGGGCGCCCGCAGGTCGTCGAACACCACGAGGTCCGCGCGCCGGCCTGGGGTGACGGCCCCGCGCTGGTGGAGCCGGAAGTGCTGCGCCGGGTTCCATGTCGCCAGCCGGATGGCCGACACGGGATCCATCCCGAGCGCGATCGCGCTGCGGATCGCATGGTCGATGCCCCCGCGATCGAGGAGATCGGCGGGCTGGCAGTCATCGGTGCAGAAGCAGAAGCGATGCTGGTTGGCCGCCGTCACAATGGGCACGATCGCGGCGAGATCGCGCGCCACCGTGCCCTCGCGGATCATCACCATCATGCCGAGGCGGACCTTCTCGAGCGCCTCTTCGGCGGAGGTCGATTCGTGGTCCGACTGCACGCCGGCCGCGACGTACGCCTGGAGGGCCACCCCGCTCAACCCCGGACCGTGGCCGTCGATCACGCGGTCCTGGAACGCGCCGATTTTCTCCAGCACCGCGTCGTCGCCGCCGATGACGCCGTGGTAGTTCATCACCTCGGCGAGGCCCAGCACCCACGGGTCGGACTTCAGCGGAAACAGGTCGTAGCCGTGCAGGACGGCCCCGCTGGTCGCGAGCGCGGTCGCCGGCACGCACGACGAGGCCATGACGTACATGTTGAGCGGGCCGAACTTGGCGCTCTCGAACATGAACCGGATGCCCTCGAGGCCGAGCACGTTCGCGATCTCATGGGGGTCGGTGACCACGGTGGTCGTGCCGCGAGGCACGACGGCGCGCGCGAACTCGGACGGCGGCACGAGCGCGCTCTCGATGTGAACGTGGGCGTCGATGAACCCCGGAGCCACGAACGCGCCGTGCAGGTCGATCTCCGCGCGGCACGGGCGGTCGCCGAGGCCGACGATGAACTCGCCGGCCAAGGCGACGCTCGTCTCGTCGACCTGCCCGCTGAGGACGTTGACGACGCGGGCGTTCCTCAGCAGGAGGTCGGCAGGCTCATCGCCCCGCGCATGGCGGATGAGAGATTTCAGGTCCATGGAAGGCACCTGTCAGAAGCAAGAAGCCAGAAGAGCTTGCTCACGATTGTCAGAAGCAAGAAGTCAGAAGGGCTTTCTGACGATTGTCAGAAGCAAGAAGAAGTCACGTCGCGCCGTGCGCTCTTCTTGCTTCTTGCTTCTTGCTTCTTACTACTTCGCGTACCTCTCCCGAATCATCGGAATCAGATACTCCGAAAACGCGCGGCGGAAGTCGTACTGGGGCAAAAACCCCCAGTCGGCGCGAGCGGCCGAGTCGTTGACGTCGGCCGGCCAGGTATCGACGATTCCCTGACGCTTCACGTCGTTCGCATAGGTGAGTTCGGCGCCCGAGAAGTTCTCGAGGACAACCTGCCGCACCTCCTCCGCCGAGGGACTGAAGGCGCCGACATTGTAGGCGGTCTTCGACAGCTGCGCCCGCGGCGCGGATGCCAGCTTGAGCAGTACTTCGACGCCGTCCGGCATCGCCATGAACGGGATCCGGGTGTCGGGCCGGACAAAGCAGGCGTACGCCTCGCCCTTGGCGGCCGCGTGAATCATCTCCGGCGCGTAGTCGGAGGTGCCGCCGGACGGCACCGTGACGGCGGAAATCAACCCCGGGAAGCGCACGGCCCGGAAGTCGACCTTGCCGGACAGCGGCTCCGCCGACAACTGCTTGTAGTGGCGTGCGTAGTAGCGCCCGAGCAGTTCGCAATACAGCTTGTTGCAGCCGTACATCGTCGTCGGCGTGTTGAACTCCTCCTCGCGCACTTTGGCGGCCTTGGCCTTCGTTTCGAGATCGGGAAGGCCGTACGCGGCGATCGACGAGGGATACAGGAACACGACCGGGCGCCCGTGCGACTCGCCCTGCTTCTGGGCGAATTCGAGGAGGTTCATCGTGCCCTCGACGTTCACCTGGTGCGCGGTGACGGGGGTGAACTCGCTGCGCGTCGAGAGATACGCCGCAAGATGGTAGACGTGGTCGATGTCAAACTCGGCGAGGATGCGGTCGAGCGCGGAGGCATCGGTGATGGATCCGATGACTTCCCGCTGGACCATCTTGCCGAGCGCCGGCTCCAGGGCCCTGACATCGAGTGTGACAATGGTTCTCGAACCCTCCGCGGCCAGGCGCGAAATGAGACCGTGGCCGATCTCGCCGCTGGCGCCGGTAATCAGTACTCCAGGTCGTCTCACAGTGGACCTCTTAGGATGAAAGAACCGGGATGAATGCCGGTCGACGGGGGATTATAGCCGGTTCACGGCATTCAGGCTCAGGCCAGTCAGAAGCAAGAAGCCAGAAGGGCTTCCTGACGTTTTTCAGAAGCAAGAAGAAGGCACGCTGCACCGGTGGTCCATCTTCTTGCTTCTTGCTTCTTGCTTCTACCGTGTGAGCTTTCTGTACTTAATTCTGTGAGGCCGATCGGCCTCGGTGCCGAGCCGGCGGTGCCGGTCCGCCTCGTAGTCCTGGTAGTTGCCTTCGAACCATTCGACCCGGCTGTCGCCTTCAAAGGCCAGCATGTGCGTGGCGATCCGGTCGAGGAACCACCGATCGTGGCTGATGACGACCACGCACCCGGCAAACGCCAGGATGGCGTCCTCGAGGGCCCGCAGCGTGTCCACGTCGAGATCGTTGGTCGGCTCGTCGAGCAGCAGCAGGTTGCAGCCGCGCTTGAGCAGTTTAGCGAGGTGCACGCGGTTGCGCTCGCCGCCGGAGAGCGAGCCCACCTTGCGCTGCTGGTCGCGGCCCTTGAAGTTGAACCAGGACACGTAGGCCCGCGACGAGACTTCACGCTTGCCGAGCACCACCTCGTCGAGACCGTCCGAGATCTCCTGCCAGACGGTCTTCTCGGGATCGAGGGCGTCCCTGGACTGGTCCACGTACCCGACCTGCACGGTCTCGCCGAGCCTGAGGGTGCCCGCGTCGGGCTGCTCCTGCCCCGTGATCATCCGAAAGAGCGTCGTCTTGCCCGCCCCGTTCGGCCCGATGACGCCGACGATGCCACCCCGCGGCAGCGTGAAGTTCACCTCGTCCATCAGGAGCACGTCACCGTAGCCTTTGCGCAGGCCACGGGCCTCGACGACGATGTCGCCGAGCCTCGGGCCCGGCGGGATGTAAATCTCCGCCGTCTCGATGCGCTGCGACGTCTCTTCGGAGAGCATCGCCTCGTAGGCGTTCAGCCGCGCCTTGCCCTTGGCCTGCCGCGCGCGCGGCGACATCCGGATCCAGTCCAGCTCGCGCTGGAGCGTGCGCTGGCGCCGCGCCTCCTGCTTCTCTTCGACCTCGAGTCGCTTCTGTTTCTGTTCGAGCCAGGACGTGTAGTTGCCCTGCCACGGAATGCCCGAGCCGCGGTCGAGCTCCAGGATCCAGCCCGCGACGTTGTCGAGGAAGTAGCGGTCGTGGGTGACGGCCACCACCGTGCCGGGGTAGTCGTGCAGGAAATGCTCGAGCCACGCCACCGACTCGGCGTCGAGGTGGTTGGTGGGCTCATCGAGCAGCAGCAGGTCGGGCGACTGCAGCAGCAGCCGGCACAGCGCCACGCGCCGCCGCTCGCCTCCCGACAGGGTGCGGACGTCGGCGTCGGGCGGCGGGCAGCGCAGGGCGTCCATCGCCAGCTCGAGTTTCGAGTCCAGTTCCCAGGCCCCCACCGCGTCGATGCGGTCCTGCAGCTTGCCGAGCTCGTCGAGGACCTTTTCCATCTCATCGGGATCGAGCGGGTCGCCGAGCTTGCCGTTCAGCTCGTCGTACCGGGTGAGGAGCGCCTTGGTGGAGGCCACCCCCTCCTCGACGTTGCCGAGGACGGTCTTGGCAGCGTCGAGCGCGGGCTCCTGCTGAAGGAAGCCGATGCTCACGCCGTCGGCCGGGTAGGCTTCGCCCAGGAACTCTTTTTCGACGCCGGCCATCACCTTGAGGATGGTGCTCTTGCCCGCGCCATTCAGCCCGAGCACGCCGATTTTCGCCCCCGGGAGAAACGAGAGCCAGATGTCCTTGAGCACGGTCTGGTCCGGGGGATAGACCTTGCCGAGCCCCTTCATGGTGTAGATGTACTGTGCGGCCATCAGCTCTCTAGCCTATGCTGTGTAGGCAGCCGACTCAAGGGGAGGGCGATGGTCGAGGAGTGGCGGGTGGAACTTGACCGGGGCGGTCCGGTGACCGCCAGGCGTTACCGGGGCGGTCTCTCGCCCCTGGCCACCCTGGTTCTCGCCCATGGCGCCGGAGCCGGCCAGTCGAGCGAATTCATGGTGGGCATCGCCGCCGGACTGGCCTCCCGCGGGCTGGACGTGGTGACGTTCAACTTCCCGTTCACCGAGCGCGGCAAGAGGCTCCCCGATCCGCAGCCGGTGCTGGAGGCGTGCTATCGGGCCGTACTCGCCGACGTGGCCGCCAATCGCGACGGGGGCGCTCTGCCCCTGTTCATCGGCGGAAAGTCCCTCGGCGGTCGCATGGCCTCCCACGTCGCCGCCGCACGCGACATCGACGAGGCCGTGGCCGGCCCGTGGTGGGACCTGCTGCGCGGCCTCGTCTTCCTCGGCTATCCCCTTCACCCGCCCGGCAAACCGCAGCAAGTCCGCGTGTCGCACCTGCCGCACATCATTCACCCGATGCTCGTCGTCCAGGGGGCCAAAGACGCCTTCGGCACCCCGGCCGAACTGCGGCTGTTCTTCGACGTGCTGCCGGCCGCCAGCGAGATCTACACCGTCGAGCAGGGCAACCACTCGCTGGAGGTGCCGAAGCGTTCGGGACTGTCGCAGGCGGCCGTCTTCGCCTCGGCCCAGGATCGGATCGTGGCGTGGATCAGCGGCCGCCTCGAAGCCGCCACACATGGAGCATGACGGCAGACGAGGTGATCGCCAGGCCCGCCGCAACCGCGGCGCCTGACGGCGAGAACAGCAGGGCGCCGCCGGCGACGGCGAGGGCCCGCTCGGGGAGCGTCGCGGCGCGCCGCATCCAGCCTCCGAAACCCGCCGCAAGCGCAACCACGCCGAGCGCGGCCGTCGCCGTCGCCCAGGCGATGTCGGCAGGCGTCCCGCGCAGCAGCACGCCCATCCCCCGGGGGTCGAGCGTGAAGGCGAACGGCACGAGGAAGGCCGGCGCCGTGTACTTCCACGTGAGCATCATCGTCTTGAACGGGTTCCCGCCGGTGAGCGCCGCGGCGGCGAACGGCGCGAGCGCGGTCGGGGGGCTCACTTCGGAGAGGACCGCGTAGTAGAAGATGAACATGTGCGCGGCGGCCGGCGCCACGCCCACGCTCGTCAGCGCCGGCGCCACCATGACGGCGGCGATGATGTACGAGGCGGTCACGGGCACGGCGAGGCCGAGCAGCCACACCGCGAGCGCCGCGTACAGGACCGTCAGGAAGAGGTGGCCGCCGGAGAGCGCGACGATCAGGCCGGCGACTTTCAGCCCGAGTCCCGTCAGCGTCACGACGCCGACGATGATGCCGGCGGTGGCCGTCGTCGCGGCGACCGGCAGGACGCCGCGGCCGCCGGCATCGAGAGCGGCAAGGAGGCGCCGCGGCCAGAGTGCCGTCTCCGGCCGGACAAAGCTCAAGCCGATGGCGACGAGCGTGGCCCAGAACACGGCGCGGAAGGTGCTGACGCCGGCGGCCAGCAGGACGCCGATGCTGAGGAGCGGGAGGAAATGGTAGCCGCCGCGCCGCGTCACGTCGAAGAGCGTCGCGACAGCCACCTCGGCCGGCCTCGTGCCGAGCCTCCGCGAGTCGGCTTCGATCATCAGGAAGACCGACAGGTAATACAGCAGCGCGGGAATGATGGCCATCAGGATCACCTGGAGATACGAGATCTTCAGGAACTCCGCGATGATGAACGCCGCCGCGCCCATGGTCGGCGGCGCGAGGATGGCCCCGATGCCGGCCGCCGACAGCACGGCCCCGGCGGTGTCGCTGGGATACCCGGCGCGGCGCAGCATGGGCCACGACACGGAGCCGAGCATGACGGTGGTCGCGACGCCGCTGCCGGACACGGTCCCCAGGAGCCCTCCGGCGAGCGCCACCGCCCGGCCCGCGGCGGCGCCCGATTGCGAGCGGCCAAACGCCGCGCGGGACCAGTCGAGGAGGAACCGCGCGGCCCCGGAGTGCTCGAGGACGGCGCCGAACACCGTGAACAGGATGATATAGGTCGACGCTACGTCCAGCGGCACGCCGAAGATGCCTTCGAGCGTCATGTAGAGCGTGCCCACGATACGGTCGAGCCCGTAGCCCCGGTGCGCGACGACGCTGAGGCCGACCAGATCCAGGAACGGGCCCACCCATGCATACGCAAGAAACCCAAGCGCGGTGACGGTGAGCACCGGCCCTGACGTGCGCCGCGTCGCTTCGAGCACGAGCACGATGAGCGCCGAACCGAGCGCGAGATCGATGATGGCCGGCTCGGTGGCGCGGTAGATGAACTGGTCGAAGTCGAAGAGAGGCCAGACAATCGCCGCCACAGCGGCGGCGACGAGCACCCAGTCGACGGCCGGCACGCGCGCCCGGCCGGCACCCCGGCGAAGCGGATACAGGATGAAGGTCAGCACGAGGCAGCCGAGCAGGAACCGGAGGCGGTACCCCTGCGGCTGCACGAGGGCGATCACCCAGTAAAGCGCGTAGAGCGCGAGGCCCGCGGCGACTGTCGTCGCCAGCGTGCCGGCGGCGCCCCCGAGGCGCGGCGGCGGAGCCTCCGGGTCGAGGGGAACGGCGGCGGTCACTGAGCCCAGCTTCCCCATTCCCGATAGAAGCGGACCGCACCCGGGTGAAACGGCGCAGGCGATGCCGTCGACTCCGAGGCGGGTCTCAGGCGCGCGGCCTCTGCGTGCACGGCGGCGAGTTCCGCCTGGTGGTCGAACAGCAGACGCGTGATGTCGTAGGCCAGCTGGTCGGGCATGTCGCGGTGGACCACGAGCAGGTTCGACACGCCGACCACCGCGACGTCGGAGGTCAGCCCCGGGTACGCGTCGCGGGGCACGATGAGCCGGGAGTACAGCGAGGCGCCGTACGTCCGCCGCAGCGCGCCGAGCACATCATCGTTCGGCACGAGGCGCCAGGAGAGGCCGGGCGTGCTGGCCAGGTCGAGCACGGACGCCGTCGGGACGCCGCCGCTCCAGAAGAACGCGTCGATCTTCCCGTCTTTCAGCGCGTCAACCGACTGCGAAACGCCGAGGCTGACCGGCGTGACGTCGCGGCCGGGGTCGAGGCCGGCGGCCCGGAGCATCCGCGCGGCGACAAGCTCGGTCCCGCTGCCGGCAGCGCCCATCGACAGACGCTTGCCGGCCAGATCCGCGACACGTGCGACGCCGCTCGATTCGCTCGCGACCAGGTGCGTGTAGTTGTCGTACAGGACCGCGAGGACACGCGCAGGCACAGGGCCCTTGCGAGCGAAGGCGCCTCGTCCGGCGACGGCGTCATCGAGCGTATCCGCAAGCGAAAAGCCGATATCCGACTTTCTGTCGCGGATGAGCTTCAGGTTGTCGACCGACGCCGCGGTGACCTCGGCTGTCGCTTCGACTCCCGGCAGACGATCCGAGATGACGCGGGCGATGGCGCCGCCGTACGGGTAGTAGACGCCGCCTGTTCCGCCGGTGGCGATGGAGAGGCGCGTCCTGGCTCCCGCCTGGCGCGCCAGCTCCTGAGGGTTGCAGGCTGCCGCCGCGACGGCGGCAGCCAGGATGAGCGCACGCCTACACCGGCGGAATCCCACCGAGCACTTCCTCGATGAGTCCGCGCACGAGCGGCACCTTGTAGCCGTTGTGCTCGAGG
>Ga0209254_10003638_pt1 | contig 14059 bp, 10 predicted proteins | sample FrelakmetDIP11DI_FD_187148 | JGI IMG/M metagenome (GOLD analysis project Ga0209254, IMG submission 187148) | Freshwater lake sediment microbial communities from the University of Notre Dame, USA, for methane emissions studies - DIP11 DI (SPAdes)... | ecosystem: Environmental > Aquatic >...
AAGAAAACAAATGAATGTTTCCAAAAGCATAGAATACGTAGGCAAACACAAGGGACTGGCCATTGGAAACGGTCTTGTATTCTATTTAATGCATGGCATAATATTCATTGGCTGGGTATTCGCCCCGGCATATGCAGTGATAGCTGCAACGATTAGTATGCATGATTTGAAGAAGAGTTGATGGTTAGTTGTTAGTTGTTAGCAACAGCCAATACAAGAACCTGCCTTTGCTACCAACTAACAACTAACAACTCTTCCGCCTTTGCTACCAACTACCAACTATCAACTAACAACAAATACTTTCACACGCTGAGTAAAAAAATAGCTGGTTTTTTATGCAGTTCCGGAATCTCTTTTTTCCAGTCCGATATGGTTTTGGTTTGTATGCTCTCTGTAGCAGAAGTAATTTCCCTGCCAATGCATAAACGTGTTGTGGGCTGACAGGTCTTGAGTAAGCTTTCGAGCATTTGGTTATTACGGTATGGCGTTTCAATGAAAATTTGCGTACAACCGGTTTTTGAAGACTCGGCCTCAAGCTCCTTAATAACTTTATTTCGCTGAATCTGGTCAACAGGAAGGTACCCTTTGAACCGGAAATGCTGTCCATTCATACCGCTTGCCATCAGTGCAAGCAAAATTGAATTGGGGCCAACCAAAGGCTTTACAGTTGCACCCCTGCCCTGAGCAAATGCCACCAGGTCCTGGCCGGGATCAGCAACTCCGGGACATCCGGCCTCACTCAGGATACCAACTGTAAGGCCCAACCGAAGAGAATCCTCCATGGCTTTTTTTACCTGCGGATCTTTTTTATCTATCACATACCATTTATAATCGTCAATCACCATTTCCCGCCACAGCTTTTTTAAATACCGCCTGGCCGTTCTTTCCTCTTCAACAAAAAACACAGAACAGGCTTTAACCGCATCAAGGATATAGGCCGGTAAGGCCGCTATTCCATCCTCCGCCAACACAGTAGGGATAAGGTATACAAGGCCTTTGCTCATCAGATTTTTTTTTACTCCTAATACTCCGGAGCGGGCTAATTAATGCTGACTATTGACTACTGACTACTGACTAGCTGTTTACAGTCCATATTCGCTAACCAAATAAACCAATCCTGCCATCACTACAGCACCCAAATTTAATTCCCTGGGACTCACAGATTCAAATACGTCTGTAGAAGCATGATGAACATCAAAATAACGCTGTGAATCAGGGTTAAGTCCTGCCATTGAGGTTCCAAGTGATGCGAGGGGACCGATATCTGCCCCACCACCGCCAATGTTGAAGTCACCAGCACCATAAGGCTCGAAAAGGGTTTTCCAGGAAAAGATTTTGGTGATTTGTTGCGGGCGCGCTGAAAAACCAAAGCCTCTTGGAACAAAACCTCCAGCATCACTTTCAAGGGCAAAGATAAATTTCTTGTTTTCAGCCTTTGCCAATTCCGCGTATTTCCTGCCGCCACGTAACCCATTCTCTTCATTCATGAACATCACAACCCTGATGGTTCTTTTGGGCTTAATGCCAAGGGCTTTCATCACCCGGATGATCTCAATACTTTGAACACAACCAGCACCATCATCATGGGCCCCCTCTGCAAGGTCCCAACTGTCGAGGTGTCCGCCAACAGTTATTATCTCATCTGGAAATTCACTGCCTCGCAACTCTCCAACGACATTGGCGGAAGCCACATCAGGAAGCATTTGCGCATTGGTTTTAAAATATGCTTTGTCAACTTGTTTTTGCTTCAGTGCATTACTCAGGTAATCTGCATCACGGGTGCTGATGGCAATGGCCGGCAGTTTGGGAAAAGAGTCATTATAATTTGTTGCTCCGGTATGAGGGTAATCATCAACGTTAGAAGCAAGGGAGCGGATCATTACTCCAATGGCTCCATATTTTGCCGCCATGGACGGTCCCGTTCCACGGTAAACCCCAGCCTGCCCATAAGCCCTGAAAGTGGCAACATGGGTGGGATCCATTGGGTAATTGAAGAAAACGATCTTACCTTCCACCCCGGAACGTCCAAGTTGATTTAGCTCTGTAAAATTCTTTACTTCCACAACTTCCCCTGTAATCCCTTTGGCAGGGGTTCCCACGGAATTGCCCAGTGCTGCCGCTTTCAGCTGAAAAGTCTTACCATTGGAAAGGCGGAGATTTGCAACCTCTTTTTCGCCCCTTACCCAATGAGGAACCATGCATGCCTGCATATATACAGTATCAGCACCCGCTTCTTGTAACATACGGGCCGTTTCAACTACTGCCTTCTCTGCCCCGGGGGAACCAGACAACCGTGAGCCTACTTTTTTACAAAGAAAACGCAGATTTTCATAAGCTGTGCCTTTAACCAGGATATCATTGGCTATGCGCCGGAGTATGATAGAATCAGCGGACGTTTGGGCTTTTAGAGCCGGCATGAAAAACACAGTCAGCAATAAAGCTGGGAAAAAACGAATGATGCGCATAGGATTCTGAAATTAACGGGTAATGTCTGTTATAGAAATGATACTGTCAACCACATATTTACTGTATCCCCTCCAGGGAAGAGAGCCCATATATTCTTTATAATGAAGGTTGAAAATTTTACCTTCACTGGCTAACAACTTCTGGGCAATGGCCTCATCCGTAACAGAGAAGTCAAAATCGTACGACTGTACCGTATTGGGTGATTTTGAACGCAGGCCAGACTGAATAAGTTTGCCTTCATAGGTTTTGAAAACATAGCCTTTCTTAACCAGGTAATTCAGTTCCCCTGACTTAGCGCCTTCACCAAAAACGAAATAGAATTTCCAGTAGACAAAGGCTGCAGCTACCAACAACAGAATAAAAAAGATTGACCATAGCGTTTTTCTCATAACGGTATTTTGAAGCAACAATGTAATAAATGTTGGTGAAATATGATCAATGGCTTTGCTTCTTTTGTGAATCTTACTATCATTGCCTGTTTAAGATGAACATATAATTTATATGTTTACCTTCGATTTTTACATTTAACCTGCTTGCATGAATATCGGGATTGTTTGTTATCCAACTTTTGGCGGAAGCGGCGTATTAGCGACAGAATTGGGAAAAGCCCTCGCCGATAAAGGCCATAATATCCATTTTATTACGTACCAGCAGCCGGTCAGGTTAACCGGTTTCAGCGCTAATATTTTTTATCATGAAGTAAGAGTTCCTACCTACCCGCTTTTTGACTTTCCGCCCTACGAAACCGCGCTAGCCAGCACTATGGTTGACGTGATCCGGAACAACCACCTCGATCTGCTGCACGTGCATTATGCCATCCCGCACGCAGCTGCGGCTTATATGGCCAAGAAAATCCTGGAACAGGAAAATATCCGAATACCTGTTATTACAACATTACACGGAACGGATATTACACTGGTGGGCAAAGATAAAACCTATGCACCGGTTGTGACTTTCTCCATAAATCAAAGCGACGCCATAACAGCAGTGTCAGACAACCTCAGGGAAGAGACTTTTGCCAATTTTAAAATCGAGAAAGAAATAGAGGTCATCCATAATTTTGTTGACATTAAACGCTTCAGCAAAAAACCAATTGACGCTTTCAGGAAGGTGATTGCACCCAATGGCGAACGGATTATTCTGCACGCTTCCAATTTTCGTAAGATCAAAAGGATCACAGACGTGATTCATATCTATGCTAATATCCGAAAGGAGATCCCTTCCAAATTATTGCTGGTGGGCGATGGCCCGGAACGGCCGATGGCAGAAGAATTAAGCCGGGAACTGGATATTTGTGACGATGTGCGCTTTGTTGGTAAACAACAGGATATGGAGGAGATATATGTCATCTCCGACCTTTTCCTCCTGCCCTCAGAATACGAAAGTTTTGGCTTGGCCGCACTGGAAGCAATGGCTGGAGGTGCGCCTGTTGTCTCTTCAAATGCAGGGGGACTCCCCGAGATCATCATCCCGGGAAAAAATGGCTACATGAGCAATGTGGGTGATGTGGAAGCAATGAGCAAACAAGCCATTAGCATACTGAAAGACGACAGCATACTGTCAGCATTTAAAGAAGAAGCACAAAAACAGGCCCGTCGCTTTGATATCTCCAATATCGTCCCGCAATATGAAACACTCTATGAGAAAGTTATTGCGGTTTGAGAATTAAGAATTACGAATTACGGATTACGAATTACGGATTTCTTAATGCGAGGATTCTTTAAATGTCTTAAATTTTATAGGGGATAAAAAAATCTTTCTATGCATTATTCATTCTTTAATCCTTTTTCTTTGTATTGGCTGTTAAATCCGTAATTCGTAATACGTAATTCTTTATTTCGACTTCAGCCACAACTGCGGATCAACAAATATAGCCTCATTGCTCACGAGGAACTGGATTTCACCGTCTCCATCGTCATTAACCCCCGCACGTCCGATCACCTGGCCCATTTTGACTGTCTGTCCTTTTGAGACTGTGAGGCCTGTCAGATTATAATAGGTTGTAAAATACTTACCATGTTTAATAGCGACTGATTGGCTTCCTCCAATATCAAATACAGAAGCTACAATTCCTTCAAACACAGCCTTCACTGCAATTCCCTCCTGGGTACTAATGATAATCCCTGGATTATTGTCAATAAGTGTTGTTCCTTCGATTTTTATATTCCCAAAACCTGCTGTTACATTGGCCTTATCCACTGGCCACGGCAGATTACGGCGATTATTCTCAAATCCAACAGAAACACGGGTAACTTCGGGTGTGCTTTCCAGTATGTTTGCTTTTCTCGCACCTGGTGAAGTCTTTGGAGCAGTTGCCTCTGGTGTACTGGTTTTTGGTTTTGCCGCATTTGTTTCAGCCAGTTTTTTTGCTTCATCGGCGGCTTTTTTACGCGCGGCTTCTATCTCACGGCGAACAATACCCGCAATAGCATTTTGCAGGTTTCGGGCCACCCTCTTCTTGGCGGCCATTTCCTTCTCCAGTTCTTTTTCCCTGGATTTCAACTTGCTCACAAAACCGCTCTTTTCTTTCTTTTCATCCTCCAGTATCTTCATCTGTTTGCTCTGCTCAACCAGCACCTGGCTTTTTTCTTTTTTATTTTCCGAGAGCGTGGCGATCTTGTTAACAAGCGTTGCTTTTGTTTTGTTGATATTTAATACCTGGTCATCCCTGTAAGTGCGGTAACTTTTAAGATAGGATATTCTTTTAACAGCATCATTAAAACTCGTGGACGTAAAAATGAAATTGAGCATATCATAATTACTCCTGTTCTTATAAGCATATTCGATGGTACGTCCATAATGTTCTTTTAATGTATCAATCTGTTTCTGCAGCCTGTATATCTCGCGATTATTATTATAGATATTATTATCAATCAGTTTTACCTGCGAATTTATATTGTCTATTACAGCATTCCTTTTTTGCAGTTTTTTTTGAATAAGGTTAAGCTGCCCGATGCTCGCCTTCTTATCCTTACTGATAGCACTCTGTGCTCTTTGTAACTCTTCAATTTCCTGTTGGATCTCTTTTCGTTTTTTCTCGAGTTCATCCCTTGTTTGTCCATTGAGTGACAAATGAAGGACGGGTATCAATAAAAGGAAAAGCACTATAAGTCTGCCGATATGCATGAATGATCTATTTTATTTTTAAGAGGCCTGCTAATCTAACGATATAGCCCCGTCATATTGTTACTCTTTATGTTAAAATTACTTCAATTTGTAATTACGCGGAATGGAGAAAGGATAAGTCTGTGGTTTTTCAAACTCCACCTGTTTGAATTCCATATCCATTTCGACCCTTGTTTTTTCTGCGAGTGTTATTCGCCTCGTTGTGGCAAACAACCATTTTCCATTTGCTTCATAATTATCATAAGCCAGGTTCGCAGACCTGCTCCGGGACAGGTCCACATCATCCAGTTTACTGAACATTAGGTTAAAGTTGGTTTTATTAAATGTCATCAGGTGCTTAAACAGCGAACCCAATGTAGACATGGTTATCATTGCTCCATTGTCCTTGTATGCTTTTACTTCTCCTTTTGTGTAAACCGGATTGCCAATGATCAGGTCTTGCAAGGTTGCAAAGTCAAAGGGAAGCTGGGTAATTTCCTGCAGGTATGTTACAGACTGATATTGTATCGTTTTATTCAGTTTATCGAGTATCATAACACTATCAGGAGTTATCAAAACCCGGAAGGCTTCAATACCCAGCGCGGCAATAACGGAGACCCACATGATGCTATCCTTTCTTATCCTCATAAAAGCATTAAAATCGTAGCTTCGGTCTTTACTGTCTTTGTAATCAATCTTCACCTTTGCTGAAAAAGTATTGAAATCGATGCGTTTTTCTTCCATCTTCAGATAGACTTCCTGCACAAGTTTTGCGGAGTCTGATTCATTGGGATTAATAACAACAACAGCAGTATCTTTTAAAACCATTGCCGTGGATATCTTTCTGGCAGAGCGACATCCAGCGACCAGTGCAATCAAAATAAACAGGACTGATATGGTTCTCATATTAATTTTTGACATTTTTATTTTCTACCTGTATGTCCGAAACCTCCGTCATTTCTATCCGTTTCGCTGATCTCTGAAACAGGCTTCCAAACAGCTTTTTCCACTTTTTGTACAACCAACTGCGCAATGCGGTCGCCATGCCGGATATGTTGTTCTTCAATAGAAAGGTTAATTAAAATAACTTTTATTTCTCCACGATAGTCAGCATCAATAGTTCCCGGTGTATTTAGGCAGGTGATTCCCTGATTGATGGCAAGGCCGCTTCGTGGCCTTACCTGTACCTCATAGCCGGTTGGAATTTCCATGAACAGTCCGGTTGGAACAAGGCATCTTTCCATTGGCGCCAGTACAATTTCAGTTGCAAGAGAAGCCCGTATATCCATACCTGAAGACCCGGATGTAGCATAGACGGGCAGAGGATTTGAGGAATGATTGATGATACGGATGGTTATCTCAGACATGCTGCAAAATTAATGGGAATGAGGGAATTAATATGCCAGGGGATGAAAAAAGTTGGACTTAACCGCCAGCAAACAAAGCCACGAGGGAATTACTACCGGGAAAGCAAAACCGAAGCATAAGCCACTAAGCCTTCGCCACGACCCACAAAACCCATATTCTCAGTAGTGGTGGCTTTTATGGAAACATCTTCTTTATCAAGTTTCAGTATGCCGCTAATGACCAGCTGCATCTCTTCAACATAGGGCTTTATTTTTGGCGCTTCAAGGCAAAGGGTACTGTCGACATTCACAACCTTATAGCCCTTTGCAGATATCAGTTCAAGGCTTCTCGCCAATAAAATTTTACTGTCAATATTTTTGAACTCCATACTGGTATCCGGAAAATGGACGCCAATATCACCCAAAGCGGCAGCGCCTAATATGGCATCGCAAATGGCGTGTAATAAAACATCAGCATCGCTATGACCTTTGGCGCCTAAATGAAAAGGGATCTTTACCCCGCCAATCCAGAGATCACGTCCGGGTACTAATTGATGAAAGTCAACTCCAAAGCCAATTCTGAATGACATATAATTAATAGTATGCCTGAAAGTAAAACAAAAATGCCACTTCTTACCTAAGGGATGAAAAGTGGCAAATTATTCTAATCGATTATAAAATTTCAAAAAGCCTGATTTTCTCTTTGTCACATTATTCTTATATCACATTTTTCAGCTATCTTATTTTAATTTATTCCTTGCTATCCGCGCCATCAAAATCAAATATCAAACTGAATCGTATGGTGTTGGAAAGTGGATTTCTGTTAACACCGGATCCGGAAGGTATGAGGTAAGAGAAGTTCAGGCCAAAAATATTGTATTTAATACCCGCACCCATAGTAAAGTACTGGCGATTACCTTTGTTCGGATGTTCATAAAAATATCCAGTCCTGAAAGCAAACTGGTTGTTATACCAATATTCAGCACCAAAGGAAAAATAAAACTCTTGAAGTTCTTCACTGAAACCTCCGGGTGCATCAGCAAATGAAGTGAACCAGCTACTAACCACACCCTGGCTGCGATATTCAGCCAGTCCGGCAGAATCACCCAATTCAGGAGGTGTTGGCACCATCAGTTTCATAACATCAATACCAAAAGAAATCTTATTTACTTCATTGAAAATTTTAGAATAAACAGCACCGAGTCCAAGATTTGCAGGGATGAAATCCTTTTGGGATACATCGTCTGTATACCCGATTTTAGCTCCAAGGTTGGTCAGGGCAACACCGAAATTCCAGTAGGATCCATCATCCTTAGCATTTGTATAAAAAAGGCCAAGATCTCCGGCAACAGTTTGCCCCGCTTTATATGATACACCATTCACTGCCGCACCTCCGGCAAGGTTTGAATTGATATACCTAAGCGCCACACCCAGGCCCAGCTTATCGGAAAGTTTACGTGAATAACCTGCATCAATGGCAACTTCCCTTGGCCTGAAAGAATTAAGGTCATTACCCAGGTTGTCGGTAAATTGAATATTTCCAAGACTAAAATACCTCAGGGAACCTGAAATAGCCTGAACATCGTCCAGTTTATAGTAACCACCTAAAGTTGTCATGTAAACATCATTCAATCCAAGATCTTTCAACCAGGGCGTATAAGTAAGCGCAACTGCAGATTTTCCGGATGAAAACGGGTATTTAGCCAGGTTATAGAATTGGGCATTTGCATCTGGTGAAGTAGCCACAGCCAGTTCGCCCATACCACCAGCACGGGCATCAGGCGAAATTCGGAGGAATGGCACTGCCGTAGTTACCACATTTATCGGGTCTGTGGACTGGGCTTGTATTCCAAGGGCAAAAATAAGGCAGACTACTCCCAAATAGAGTTTCAACATAATTCTTTTCATGAAAAGGTGTTTGGCTATTTTGTATAAAATATTAGGTAGAAGTCTATGCCATTCAAACGTTTTGGGAAACTAAAAGTACAATTTTTAATGTAACTACTATAAAATCAATAACTTTTCTATCTTTTCCTGCACTTTTCCATCACTGGTCCGAACCCTAAGCCGATATATATAAACACCCCGACCCAACCTGCCACTATAATCATCCCTGCCGTCCCATTCTATTTCATTTGAACGATTTCCATCATTCTTTATTGTTTTCACTATGGTTTTCACCAGTTTACCACTTACTGTCATAATCTGTATCGTTACCTGCAAATCCTCACCCGGGCGGTTATGTTCAAACCAAAATTGAGTTCGGGTTGTAAACGGATTAGGATAATTCAACACATGTTTGATGCTCAATTCTTCCTTTTTCACTACCTGGCATTCCAGCAAGTATTCGTTAGAGTTATTGAATACATCCCAGGCCTTAATGACTATTTTGTGCAGCCCTTCTTCCAGTGCAGGTAGTTGAAACCGAACTTTACCCGATTGATAACTATCTGCATCAGCTTCATAAAAATCATTCAGGATAATTGTTTCCCGGGTATTATCATCAATTACCGCGGTGAGGTTATGACCAATTCCCGTGCCAACTGTATTAACTCCGGACGAATCGGTTAGTCTAATAATCAAAACAGGCTTTTCATTGGTGATGCCGCCATTCACAAATTTTTCATCATTGAGGTAAGCTTTGATACCCGGGCCTTCACCATCATCCTTCACTTCATTGCCTAATCCTCCGATGATTATGTCCTGGTTAAAGCCATTTGCCTCCCTGCTTCCATCTTCTGCATAATAACTGATCCTGCCTTTCCCTGCCTGGTAATTAATGTCTTTAGGCACAATGAAAGAATAACTGAATTTTCCATTAACCACTTTTATTTTTCCATTGTAGAGCAGGTTTTGTTGAACCTGGAAATTCGTAACCTGGCTGCCGGGATCGTTGGCCAAAGTACTAAGCGTTTGTACCTTATCAAAAATGGAAGGATAGATGGTGCCATTAAAATTATTCAGCAAAATACCCTTGTTGTCTGTTACTTCACCACTGATGGTATAACGGTTAAGGGCTTTGATTGTATCGTTATAAAGGGCCACGGGTATGCCATTGATGGTATTTGTCTTAACTGAAGCCGTTGGGAAACCCAGTGTCAATGCCGGATCGCCGAGCAAAGTAAATTTTCTGTTATTGATGACATCGCCGGAATTCTGATAGGTAAAATTCTTTGCCAGCTTAACGGCATCTCCCAAGGAAAGGTATGTGCCGTCTACCTGTTGCGACATGGCAAAACGGAGGTAATTATTATTGATGACCCTGTTGCTAAAGGCAAATACCAGTCGCGTTGTGGTCATAAGTGCTATCCCGCCGGATTGCCGTCCGAGTAAAATTTTTTCTCCTATCGACTTGACCAAAGGATTATCATAAGGCGCGAAATCGCAGGTAGCGGTAATAAAGAGCGGAAGTTTGTTTTCATTGCGCCAGCTGTTTACCATTTCTTCGTCGAGAATGGCCTCCTGGGCTAGTCTTTTATTACCACCATGGCCGCTGTAATTCCAAATCAGCGTACCGGTGAAGATCCGGCTGTTGATTGATTCATTTACCTGTGGATACCTGCTGCCTCCTGTACCGCTTTCCTGGCGGAATGCATCCAGGTAGGTCTTCTGTATATTCCATTCCGGCGCGATTGTCGACACCAGGCCTGTATGCAGTTCCGCATCGTTAAAGTGAATGTTCTGGTCCTCGTCATCAGCTACAAAACTCAACTGGTTTCTCCAGGGACCAAGTGCTGCTGTGCTATGGTATCGAATAATTTTATCTACTATAATCTTAGCTTCCCCTGGAGTTTCCGCCGGAATTCGTCCAATACCAATATCAAGATAGCTTTGCTGGATCAGGGTGTTTATATCATCACCATCATCCAGCAGACCAAAATAATCGTCTGATGTAAATGTGGTTAATGGATCAAGTGAAAAGGGACCCTGGTAAGCAGGTACCAGGTTTATATTATCATTGATGCGGTTTCTGTAATCAAATGATGCATCGCCAAAAAGCAAAAGGTAACGCGGCCTTTTGGTAGTATTTGTACCTGCGCGATCGTAAAACATTTTTACATAATCACGGATCGCGGTTGGATCAGGCTTGCCGGAGGAAAATTCATTATAGATCTGACTGACATCTGCAATAACACTTACCAGCTTGTCCCTTTGCAGGTGATAGTCAGCCAGCCGTTTTGCTTCGTCAAGCATGGAGGTTACTGTGATGATGACCATATCAGCATTTACCGGCCGGTGCAGGTTCTGATTTGATATTCTGCCCAGCGATCGTGGAATAAACAAACTGTTCCCTGTAAACGCGATATATTCCCTAAGCCTTGAACAGTCATTACGGAAACGGCTTTCCGTATTGCTGATTTGCAGGGCCATGGCAACAGGCTGCCGGGGATCAGTAACTTCCCAAATGCGTAAAGCCGCGTTGGCCTTTTTTACAACAAACTCAGCCGTATTACCCGGGGACACACTGTTCCAATGTCTGAAAAGCAATTGATTGAGGCCGCCGATATTTAAATCGCGTGTACAAAAAATTTCGAACCAGTTGAGCCAACCCTGGCCATTGACACTGCCCGGACTAAAGTTGAAATTGAGCACCAGAGAGGGAATTGTGAGGTTTACAGTGGCGCTAAGTTGACTGCCAGTGGCAACCGGCTCATACAAGACCCCCGGCAAAGGCTGGAGGACATGCTGTAAAAGGGGGATATTAGTGAGGCGAACGTCGAAACGACTAGCCTGCCCAACACTTCGGGCAATAACATTACTGGTGACGGTCACCGGGGTGTTCACCAGAAGTCCTGAAAGACCGATTTCAAAATTCCGGTTTGACACACGTCCAGGGTTTGTACTGAACTCTTCTCCATACCATTCTTTGCCACTGGCGAGGAAGTTTAGGGTATCAAGTTCATGAAAATAGTGATCATCAAAATTTTCAACGACAATATTTGCCAATGGCTGAGGATCCTGAGCTATTACCCTTTTCCCGGTTCCTCCGATGGACAAATAATAAAAAGATTCCCCGGAATAGAGGTTTTTCTGGTGTACAAACTTCTTGTTGACAGAATCTTTAACCCATTGATCCGGTGCATCGGAGTAAAATAGCAGATAATCGTTACCGTTGAAACTGCCATCACCTCCATCTTCCACAAGGATGGCATTTTCAACCAGGTCGTCAGGACGGGGGGGGGTGTTACTTTCCGGAAGCATGCTCCCTCCATTGCCAAAAAGCCGTATTGCGGAACTGGATAACGGCCCCTGGATTCCCAGGTTGGCGAGATAGGATGCATCAATCTTATATATTCCGTGTTCCGAAGTAGAAATCTTATACCAGGTCCCGGCTGAAAGGATTGAATTATCGGAATAAGTCCTTTGCGCTGTGACATCAATAAAAATCAGCCACCCCAAAATTAAATATAACCATCTTTGCATAAGGTAACAATCCCTTCAAAATTAGCATTTAGTAAACATAATTGTGGAGATTATCCCGTTTTCAAATCCCTTAAATCCTATAAATTCGCATTTCAGGAGTCTGTTAGCATTCAAATGAGTACAATATTTAAATAAGCTGTCCGTTTTCAATAAAGCTAAATCCAGCAAAATGCAAAATTTGAGCATGAAAAACCTTTTATTCGTACTATCAGCCGCAGTCCTATTTTCTTCGTGTAAGAATGGAATGTTTGGCAAGAACAAAAAAGAGAAATCTACCGTAACCGGATGGAACTACAATGACAAAAACATGGGCGGGTATAATGTCTCCAAGGAAAAGGAGCAAAAAACCGGTCCCGGCCTTTTGTTTGTTCAGGGTGGAACATTTACCATGGGAGCGACTGAAGAAGATGTAATGGGCGACTGGAACAACGTTCCGCGCAGGGTTACTGTATCTTCCTTTTATATCGATCGTACAGAAGTAGCAAATATTCATTATCGCGAATATCTCTACTGGCTGGAAAATGCTTTCGATGATCCCCAATATGCAAAAGTGGTTGACGGTGCAAAACCTGATACACTTGTTTGGCGCAGCGAGTTGTCTGCCAACGAACCTCTCGTTGAATATTACTTCCGCCATCCTTCATATAATAATTATCCGGTTGTGGGAGTTAACTGGAAACAGGCTAATGATTTCTGCCTTTGGAGAAGTAACCGCGTGAATGAGCTGATCCTGGTTGAAAAGGGTTATGTAAACAAGAACCAGCTGAAAACCATACAGGGCCAGGGTGAAGAAAATTTCACTACCAAGTCTTATTTGATGGGTGTATATTCTCCAATGCCAGGCAAGCCAAGTGCCAAGAAAAATCCTTTAATGGATGCCAATGGCAAGCCACGTAACTATGTAAAATTCGAAGACGGATACCTGTTACCAGATTATCGCCTTCCAACTGAAGCAGAGTGGGAATATGCCGCCCTTGCTTATATTAACCAAAACCCTAAGGCTAAAACCAAAGAAGGCAAACGGGGCGAAGAGTTGATCATGAATAAGCAGGTTTACTCATGGTCACAGAATGTAAATGGTCTCCGCGACACACGTCATGGTAGCTGGCAGGGTAAATTCCTCGCTAACTTTAAAAGAGGTGCTGGTGATAACATGGGAGTTGCCGGTGGTCTGAACGATAACGCGTCTATTCCTGGTCCTATTGAATCTTTCTTCCCCAATGGATTTGGTTTATATAATATGTCAGGCAATGTTAACGAATGGGTAGCCGACGTTTACCGCCCGATGTCGAATATGGATGTTGATGACCTGAATCCATTCAGAGGAAACGTTTACAAAAAGAACTATAAAGACGAAAATGGAGAATATCAAAGAGACAGCCTTGGCCGGGTAAAAACGGTTAATGTGACAGATGAAGAAAGTAAAAATCGCCGTAACTACCAACGTGGTAATGTGATCAATTTTGGTGATGGTGATTCAACCTCCATGGTTCGGTATGGTTATGGGGTAACAACGCTCATCAGTGATAAATCAAGGGTGTATAAGGGCGGAAGTTGGAACGACCGGGCTTATTGGCTGGGGCCGGCAACACGCCGTCACCTGGAAGAAGACCAGGCAAGTGCTACTATTGGCTTCCGTTGTGCCATGGATCGTGTAGGTAGCCAGGAAGGTAATGGTTTCAAAAACGGTAACCACTTCAGCAAACAAAGACAGAATA
>Ga0209254_10003639_pt1 | contig 14054 bp, 9 predicted proteins | sample FrelakmetDIP11DI_FD_187148 | JGI IMG/M metagenome (GOLD analysis project Ga0209254, IMG submission 187148) | Freshwater lake sediment microbial communities from the University of Notre Dame, USA, for methane emissions studies - DIP11 DI (SPAdes)... | ecosystem: Environmental > Aquatic >...
CATCACGAAGGCATCACCCGACCAGACGTAGGGCGTCCAAAATTCCAGCCGCGCACCATCGGCGCACACGCGACTAACTTCTCGCAAGATGTTGCCAGGATCTTGGGTATGCTCCAAAAAATGCGACGAATGCACATAAGCCACGCTGCGATCCGCAAACGGCAGTGGCTCAGTTTCCAGATTCAACACGTGATCCACGCTGGGCAGCTGGACGATGTCCAGCCCAATCGTGCCTTCTTTCTTTACCGCGCCGCAACCTAGATCGATGCGCAGGCCAGTGGTCGTTGCCGACATGCTCGTCTCCCTTACGAGTTCTCGAACAATTCACGCAGCGCGGCGCGCCAGGCCGCCGCGCTGTGCGCGAGCACGCGTTGATCATACAAGTAATGCTGCGCCTTGCGCGCCAAATTGGTGCGCAAGGCTTTGTCGGTCAGCAGCGTCTCTAGCGCCCCCTGCCACGCTTCAGGCGTGTTCTCGGTGAGCCAACCCGTTTCTCGATGGCGCACACTCGATTCATAGGCGGGCAGGCGACTGTAAATCCCCGCTGCTCCCAGCGCCGCATAATCCAAAAACTTGATGTCCGATTTGCAGCGTGTGAACGGCGAGTCCATCAGTGGCGCGATGGCCACATCCCACTTCAAGCGCGTAAACCAACTCATGAAGCGAGGATATTCCACCCGATCGGGCGTCAACGGCACAACCGTCACCGGCAGGTCGCGCAGGGCTTCAAGTGTTTGAGGCCGCTCCGCCACGCCGACCAATTGAATGTCGATCTTTTCGCGTTGACGCTCACACACTGCGCGCAGCGCCGGTACAATCATCAACAGATCGTCGTCGTGCGAGAACGTTCCCATGTAGCCGATCGTGATCCGCGACGACCTGCGCCAGTCCGTCCTCGAGCGTTTCTTCGGCGCCAACAGCCGCTCATCCAGCGCGTGCGGCACGACCGCAATGCGCCGATTATACGCCGCAAACCGCTGCCGCAAACCGCTCGTCGTCACCCATACGTCATCGGCCTGCCGCAGAAAGAACTCAACCACTTGCCGATGCTGCGCCGTAAACCAACTCGCCACAGATGAAGGTAAATCGAGAAAATCATCGTCAAGGGCGTAAATGAGTTTGACCCCGGCTCGCCGGACGGCCTCCGTCACGCGCTCGGCCAGTACCAATGAAATATCGGGCCGCCACAATCGATCAAGGATTACAGCTTCGACCACTTTTCCATCGTACTCCAAGCCTGTCGTCACCTCGAACTCGCCGCGCAGCGCCGGATGCGTGAACGGTCTCAGCAAGCGAATCTGCGCACTGCCGTACGGTTGCCCGTCCGCGCCGTGCTCAAACAATATGTGCAACCGAGGCTTCATGCCGTTGATCCAAACAGGGTCGTCAGAATATTAAACGCTGCCCGCTCAGGATACAATTGGCATACGTCGCGCAACGCCTGCCGCTGCAGCCGCTGGCGCAGATCATCATCCTCGATCAAGCGTTGCAGCGCGCGCCAGCATTCTTCCAGTGACGCTGTGTCCACAATCAGGCTGTTTTCGCCGTGCCGCGCGAAACTCACGGCGCCGCCATGCAGCGGCACGATCGCCGCCGCACCGCACGCCATCGCTTCGAGCGCCGTCAAGCCCATCGCTTGATGTGATGAGTAGTCTACGAAAATATCCACGTCATTCATCAGCCGCGCCACTTGCTGCTGATTGAGCACACCCGCTAACTTCCAATTGAAGTTGATTGGCAGATCGGCCAGTTTCACCTCATCCGGCGTCGTGCCAAACGCCATGATCTCCACGCGCTGGCCGTACTGCTGATCGGCACGACGCAAAATTTCCATCGTCAGCTTCGGTTCGCGATAGGGCGTGCTGGGTCGCACCATCGCCGCGATGCGGAGCGGGCGCTGCGGCCATTCCGGGCCGACCGCCGGTCGGGGCCGAAACAGATCGATCTTCAAACTCGCGCCAATAACGTGGCACTCTGCACCCGTGTGCTGTTTGACCTCATCGTATGTCCACTGTGTCTTCGTGAATCGCACCAGATCAGGCAGCAGGGTGTATGATCGGAGCGCGCGCTCGTAGTCCAAGGTGTCGACCTGATAAATGTATGGCTCGAAGCCCTGCACGTAGTAGCCACGCACCGGTCGACCGTCAAGTTGCGGGATACTGGCCAACCACTCAACCGTGAAGTTGACCGTCGCTACCACCGCATCGTAGTCATGGCTTAAATGCGCCACCCGCTCCGGCTCGCCATAAATCACCGGCAGTTGCAGTTCAGGGTAGGCACGCTCAAAGGCATCGCGGAATTTGACGTGATTGAATAGGGCTACTTCCACGCCCATTTGTCGCATCGCTAGCGCCTCATCGATGACGACGTTGCCGCCGCCGCCCGGATCGATAATGGGCAGCAAAAACAGCAGTCGTTTGCCTGCAAATCCATCGCGCCCTTGCACGACCACGGATTCGCGCTCCATAATTATCTCGCTGCGCGCCCGAATGCCTTCCAGCACTTTGTGGTGTCGGCAAAATGCCACGCCGTCCATGATGATCTGCATGCCGTGCTTCTGCGCCAACCGCTGACCGGCCTTTTCACTCAACACCCGGCGTGTCTCATTTGAATAGCTGCGCGACTGTGCGTGATAGACATACACGTCGTCAGCGATGGCGGCCTGCCAGCCAGCCTGCCGTGCCCGCAACGTATAATCGTCTTCCTCGCCATAGCCAGGTCCAAAGTTCTCCTCGTCGAGGTAGCCGATCTGCTCGATCACAGCGCGCCGGATCATGTAACAGAAGCCGTTCAGCAGCGGCACCACTGGGTACAACCGCGCCGAATACTGCGCGACCAGTCGCGCCACATCGTCGACGCTGAGGCCCGACGGCAGCGGATTCTCGGCCCAATCGCCCTTCACTTCAACGGAGGGAATTGACTGCCACGACGCCGTGTTCGACAACGGTCCGATCAAGCCACAGCGCGGATTCGACTCGGCGCATGCCACCAGCCGATCGAGCCAGTCTGCCGACACGATCGTATCGCTGTTGAGTAGGAGACTATAATCGGCCAGCGAGCTGCGCAGGCCGACGTTGGCGGAGAAGGTGTAGCCTCGCGCAGCGTCATGCCGAATCAAGACCGCGTGCTTCTCAGCTGCAAACTGACGCAGATAGTCTTGCGTTGGCGTATCACTACCGTCGTCCACCAGAATAAGCGAATAGGGCGGCGTGGAATGCGCCACCACCGACTCAAGGCAGCTCCGCACATCGTCCAACGCATTGTGCACACAGATGATAACTTCCACCGTAGCTTGATGCGGTGACAGAGCCGCACGAACCGTCACCGCTTCAATCGGGAGCGGCGTCGCCGCCTTGCGGCGCGCCCGTTTTCTCAGCACGAACCTTTGCCACGCGTTATCCAAGATCTGATCACGCAGACTGCGCGGCGGGGCGATGAAGCCACGCATATTCTGCATCGTCTTCAACACGCGCCCGCCCAGGCTGTTTTCCAGTCTGGCCCAGCGCGCTGCCCAGTTAGCCAGATCGCGGTCTTGCCGTTGGAGACGCTCGCGCAAGTCCTGCAATTGTTTTTCGGCAAGCGCGACCTGCTCAGTTGAGCGGCGGACTGATTCATCTTTGGCCGCCAATTCATTGCGCTGTTCAAGGTTCATGTCGCGGCGCGCCACGTTTTCCTGCCGCAGCTTCCAATAATGCCGCTCGTAGGCGCCCACGATGCGGGGCAGCGGAACGCGTCCCTTGCGGAAGAGCGCCGCCCACGGCGTCAAAAACGACGCGTCGAAATCCACATCGCGATAGTACCCCTGCTGCGCAAACAACTCGGCCCAGTATTCGGGCGGCTGCACGTTGAAGTGCGTCGCCTCTTTGTAGTCCAGCGGCGTCGACGAAAACAACACCTGATCGGTGTGCTGGCAGCAGTTTGCAATCGCCGGTTCGGCCTGGTCGGCTGAGAGGTGTTCCAGCACCTCGATCGTGACAATCAGATCATAGCGCTGCGGAAATGGTTCGAGGATCGAACCGACGCGGCAGTATGGGCGGAGCGCCTCAGGCATGTGCTGAATGGCCCACTCCGAAATATCGATGCCCTGCGCATCCACCCCGCGATCGCGCAGCGTTTCCACCAGTAAGCCAATGGCACAGCCCGCGTCCAGCACCGTATGCGGCTGAATCCCGCGTACGATGTGAGCAGCGACTGAGTCGAAGAATCGCAGCCAACCAGGATTGCGCTCGTAGGGTTGAGTGCCGCAGCCGTGCGCGTAATAGTAGGCGTCATATGCTTTTGAGATCTCGCTTGAGTTCACTCGATCGCTCCCAGGTAAAGCCTCAGCGCATTTTACGCAGTTCAAGCCGCCATCGCGCGTAGGCGCGCGCTTCCCGCCACAACCCGCTCACGCCGCGCCGACGCAGGATATTCCAGGCCCGGCCAAGCAAATAGAAACTTTGCGCTTCTGGCTGTGCTCCAGCCGATCGATCGCGCGGCCGCAGCGTGGGCGCGCGGCAGATCTCGTCTAGAGGATCGATCGTGCGATCCCACGTCAGACGCTCGCGCACCAGACGCTGCGCATTGCGGCTGTATTCACGCACGCGTTCAGGTTGTTCAAAGACTTCCGCTACTGCCTGCTGGAGTGCCGCGTGATCAGTCGGGTCGATGGTCCACCCGGCCTGATACTCGCGAATCAACGGGCTGAGCTCGGCATAGTTGTTGTAGATCACGGGTAAGCCACACCACAAATATTCCACGGTGCGTGTGGTGAAGGCCAATTCGCGTTCCGGGTTGCGCGTCATCAGATCGATGGCGACGTGTGCGTGACGATACGCCTCGATCAGGTTGGCATGCGCGACCATGGGCTGCACTTGTACGCGCGGGTGGCTCTCGAGTTGGACGCGCAACTCTTCAAAGACGCCGGTATCGATCGGGTAGACCGGATGCTTGCCGCCAAAGAACTGCAAGCGGCCGCACTGGCGCCGCTGCAATTGCGCCATCACTTCGAGTAACCCTTGACGCGGATCTTGCCAAGGCAGGAATACCCCGCCATACACAAACGTGATTTCGTCGGAGAATTCGTGTTCAGGCAAGGCGGGCGACAGAGAGATCGGAATCGAGCAAACACGCCCGTCGTCCAATGAAAACCCAGCTTCCATCAGCCACGACAGGAAATAGAGGCGCTGCAATTCACCGGCGCAGGAGAAGTAATCGGCGTGACGCAGCGCCAGTCGCTTGGCCCGGGCGTTGTCTTCAAAACCGCGAAAGGCCGCTTGATACTGCCTTTCCAGTAGGTGTGGCCCATGCTGATCGAGCACCAATGGGACAGGGCATTTGTGGATATTCGCTGCGACCGGCCAATTGCAGGCAACGACGATGTCAGCCTGTGACCGCACGATTACCTCGTACAACGTGCCCCCCGTCCACGCGAGATTGCGGGTTGCGGCATCGGCCGATCGGCCTTCCAGCGCCGGCGCAGGCATCGAGTACAACACAGCGTGATCCCGTGAGGCTAAACCTTGCCCTAAGCCCCAGGCGCGTAGACCGGCGCCCGTCGTGGGCCAACCGGGCAAGGGCAGTATATCGGAACTAATAACTAAGACTCGACTCATCTACCCCGACCATTCACCCGTCGCCGCGGCCAGTTTGTTCGGTGCGCTGGCTCCACGAGCCGGGCAGATACACTGTACCCCATCGGTCAAACACCGCCGGATGCGAATCGATCCAGAAAGGGTGAATCCGGTGCTGATGATCAAAGGGATGCCGCACACCTTGATCGTAGACCACGGCCGATAGCTCGTATGCGCCCGGCAACAGGTTTAGGTGTTCGACTCGATAATCAACCGAACCAGCGCCTTCGACAAAGGGGATATCGTACTCATCTAAGTGCGTATTCGGGCCATTGATGTGAATGTCATCATTGCGATAGATCGCCACGCCAAAGGTGGGATGCTCAATGCGTCGTCGCGCAAGGTAATGCAAGCGCGTCGTAAACGTCTCACTCGTGCGAAAACGCTGACAAGGGCGCCCGTCATGATCAAGAAATTCCACTCTTGTGATCTCAACCTCACGGGTCCCCCAGCGGTGCGTGTCCTTATGCAGCTTCTCCTGTGCACCGGCAAATGCCAACTGCTCCATGTAGGCCGTCACAACATGATCGGCTTCATCAAAAGCCACCAAACGCCCATCTTCAATCCATAACGCTTGGCTGCACATCTGCCGCACTAACTCGGCGCTGTGCGAAACGAACAACAGCGCCACGCCCTTGCGCTGCAGAATTTGAATACGCTCCAGGCATTTCTGTTGAAAGCGCGCATCGCCCACGGCAAAGACTTCGTCGAGGAGCAAGATGTCGGCTTCCACGTGAATGGCGGTGGCGAAAGCCAGACGCAGATACATGCCCGACGAATAGACCTTGATGGGCATGTCAATGAATCGCTCGATTTCTGAAAACGCGACGATCTCGTCGAAGCGCTGCCGCATCACTGCGCGCGAAATACCCATCAATGAACCGTACAGGAAGACATTTTCACGGCCTGTCAATTCGGGATGGAACCCCACGCCCAGTTCCAACAAGGCGGAAACGCGGCCCTGGGAACGCACGGTGCCCGCCGTCGGATCGAGTACTCGCGCGCAGAGTTTCAGCAGCGTGCTCTTGCCCGCGCCGTTCTGGCCAACCACGCCCACCGACGCGCCCGGCGCAATCTCAAAACTGATGTCGCGCAGCACCCAGACCTGCTCCGCGTTCGAACGCCGGCGGCGGAACGATTGCACGAAACGTTCCTGCAATGACCGCGGGCGTTCCGGCTCGATATGGAAGCACTTGGAGACCTGGGCAAATTCTACAACCGGTTTCACAACGGCTCCTGCAAGCAACGGCGACTGACAGGAACAGGTGACCTGAACTTCCGGTCACCTGTTCAAACCGCGCGGATTATAGTGCAAGCCTATACCTTTGTCCAGCAAACTGCACTCAGGCTGTCAGTCCCTAACGCTTGACGACAGGCAAGTAGACGCGTTGGGTACTCGCCAACGCCCAACCGGTCGCAATATTGTTGGCCTCGTTACTTTCGCTCACCACGTGAGTAGCATCGACATCCACATAGAAGGAATGCACGCCTGCCGTTGAGACACTCCACTCGATGCTCACCACCGTCGAACCGCCGCAGCCACGCAAAACGCCGGCCGGGAGCAGCACACTACCGATCGGTGTTCCGCTTCCCGGAAGCCCCGCGAAGAACGTCACTGTCAAAGGAACACTCGCCGAAATGTTTCCTGTATTCCCAAGCATGGCCCCCAACGTAAACGTGATCGGTTGCCCGGTCCAGGGCATGGCACTGCTTGACGCGTTCACGATCAGATCAACGGAAGGCGACAGTTGGTTTGTGTAAGTGACGAAGACATCACCCAATGGCCGGCGCGCCTGTGTGCCAGGATCAAACAAAATGCCGCCCAGCTGAGTATCGTTCAGGCTGTACCACGCCCAACGCTGCACCAGACGCCTGCCATCAGGCCAGTAACCTGATACGGTATCAGTCAACGTCATCAAGATGCTGAAGGTCTGCGTCATGAACTGCGCCGTCCGCGCTTCGGTCATGGGCACACCATGTTCATCCACGTAGTATTCAGAGTCGTAAGGCGGATAAGGGAACAGGGTACCAAACTCGGTGAGATACAACGGCGTAAGACTATAGCCATTCTGCGCCATCCACTGGCGGAAAGTGATCAGGCGCTGGCGGAAGATCGCCGGGTCGAACATCTGTGAATAGGTGTACAACTCGCCGCGCGTAGCATCGATCCCGGGCGGCACGTAAGCGCCCCACACTTCATATGGGCCGCCGTTGTTGACGGCCTCCGGATCGTCGTAGGTGATCTCGCGCAAAATGTAAGAATGGATATTCCACACGTCGGCGGGGAGCGTTATGCTGTAGTAATCCCGATAAGCGGTCAACACGCGATCGAGATACTGAAAGCGCAGCGGCGTGGGCTGCACGATGCCACCCGCTCCAAGCTGAGCCGTTGGATCGAAGCCCTTGATCAAGCCGTACAAATGCTGATAGGCGCGCGCGTATAATTCCGGCGGCATGTTGTCCTGCCAAGGGCTGTCCGGCTCGTTGCCGATCAACCACGTAGCGCCGGGATTCGCCAGCACGGCCGCGTGCAAGGTGGCTGTCGGCGGCACGAAGGTGAATCCGCCGCCGATGGCCGGCTGCAGGCGCACTACTTGTACGTATTCGGCGTGATTGGGATGTGTAGGTGTAATCGCCGTGTTCCAGTCCAAATGCCAGCCGATATTCAATGGAGCGACATCATAGCCGGCCTGACCGCCCTGCCCAATCCCAAAGCGGCAGTTAGGATAAGGCGACGAAGTGATTATGGTGGCCGCCTTGCGGATCGGGGCGGCATCAACCGATCGGGTAGGCAGTGATCGCAGTCCGGCAATCACTAGCACCAGCCCGATTGTGCTTAATCCTATCGCACTGATCAGATGTTGAGGACGCAGTCTAGCGTTCATGGGGTATAGTGAATGTACACCGGATTGCGGTTGATGAAGAGTTTGACTTTTCCGTCCAGCACGCCATCATTGCCATCCGTATAGACTACACCACTTCCATTCAAGTGATCGTAGACAGTGACTTGGGAGGCAGGCACGTCGTACGCCGCCGCGTTCAGGCAATCGACCGGGAGTGACCCTGTGCCGACCACGAGGCCCGGACAGTCATACCAGGTCACGTCAATCCGCTCTGTGTTGCCGGCGACCGTGGTCTGGCTATAGCGATAGCCTTCCAGGTCTGGATGGCCCATTTCACCCGACGTCAGAGCGCGTTCGAATTGGGCTGCCTTGAGCTGCGTGATGAGTCGTTTCATCGCCGTATAAGACGGCCGTATCTGGAACGGCTGAGCGCCGCCTAATAAGCCGGGCAGGGTCGGATCCGCATCGGTGAGCGCATACCAGTTGGTCATGATCAGATTGGCCGCCTGACCGCGAATCATAGCCTTAGGCACGTAACGGCCTTGAATGTCTGGACCTCCCCAGTCGCCGCCAGGGTTAGCCTGGTAGACCCAACCGGTTTCTGTGCTTAACATCGGCCGGATGTAGCCACGCGCCGCCAACATCTGCCGGAAAGCATTGGCCTTGCCGATAATGTCGCGGCCCTGCGCGTTCCAGCGCGCGCGAAAGAGCGGATAGTAGTGGAAGTTGGCAACATCAAAGCAGGGCGCGACGCAGGCCTGCAACATGTCGTTCACGAAGCTGGGATCGAAGCCACCGCCTTCGGTCGTGAACCAATCCAGCGCAATGCCTCCCATCACCAGTTGCGCAGACGGGTTGGCGCTTTTGATGACCGGATAGACCGCGTTCAGGTGCGTGGCATAAGTGCCGCCTCGTCCGCCAAAGTGGTACATGTTGTCCGGCTCGTTGTAAAGTTCCCAGTATCGAACTTGCGGATAGCGCTCGACTACGGCGCCAACAAACTCTTTCAGATCATTCAAGTTGTTGACCGGGCCATATATCGTTGGCGCCGCCCAGGAAGGATTGCCCTCCAGCGTCACAACCAGATTGATGCCGTTGAACCCGGCCGCCAGCATTGTCTGATCCAGGGCCGACCAGTTGTAGAAGGCCGGCGTGGTGTTGATGGATTCAATCTCAAACCATGACACCCGCAGACGTATCCAGCGGACTCCACCCGCGGTGGCAAAGTCGAATCCGCGACTGGCATCGAGCTGGTCGTACATCTGCACGCCCCAGGGCCCGTACACCGGGTCGGTGACTGAACGCCATAAAAATGGCAAAAACGCTGTGTAGGAATACGTGTCGGCAGCCGGCGATTCGCGCCCTATCACAACCACGCGCTGGGCGGTCGAGTCGGATCGAGCGTCTACCGTTAGAACACTGACCAGGCTAAACAACCAGACAGAACCAACGACCAGGGCAACGGGCAGGCTCAACCGCAGTATGGCACGATGATGGCCTATGCGTCTATTCTGCATTTTTCTACAATATCCCTTCCTAAAGAGTAAGTGCTCAACCGTCATACCCGAGTGCCGCTACCGGGCATCCAGATTATTCGTGGGCAATCTGCTGGATTTCGCTACGCATGGCGCACCTCCGCAGCAATGCAGCGAGTAAGGCGACAGTACGCAGGAATAACCGTGCCACCACGGCTGAGCAATTACCCTAAAGAAAGATCAGGACTACTTCAGCAGCGCCGGCAAGAAAACTCGCTCGGGTCGATAGGCAGCTGCCCAAACGGCGCGATCACTAGACAGCGCTACGCCGTTTGGCCGTAGGCCAAGGCCGGGCAGCGCATACGAGGTGAAAGTGTAGTTATCGGTCGCGGTGTAGACGAAGCGGGCTAACTGCCCAATCAGGTCTTGTTGAGATAGCCACAATGTATTGCCCTCTACTCTCGATAAAAAAGCAGGTCGCGCTACGGGCCCAAACTGAGTGGGAGCGTTTCCAAGCGTGCTCTTGAAGGACAGCCCTAGATAGTTGCCACCCGGCTCGCTGAACCACACAAAATCGCGCCCCACATCGTAGACGATGTCAGTCGGCGCAAAACCTGAGGCGAGCGTCCCCGCAATCAACACGGAAGGGGGTGTAGCAGGCGTCAACAGCCCGATGCGATTCCCTTCCGGCGAGGCGAATGCGACCTGATAACTGGACGGCGGATTGATCACCACGACGTCGATGCCAAACGGACCGACGGTGGTGGTAACATTAGTGCCCGCCAGAAATTCTTGAAACGCGTAATCGACGGTCGATGTGATCACGAGCCGATACAGTCGTTTAGCATATTGCCCGGCCACCCATACGGTTCCGTCTGGCGCTACAGATACATCGGCAAGTCCGGCGTTCGCAGGCAGGCCATGCCCATGGAATTCATCAATCTGTCCCGTAGCAGCATTCAACCGTCCCACCCGATTCGCTTCACGCTCGGTGAACCACACCGCGGAGCCGTCAACGGTGATCAAGAACGGCCCGCTGTTCGCCGTCGATGTGATCGGGTAGATCGTTTGAGCATAATTCGTGGTGTCGGTAAAGATCACGTGCGAGACACGATTCAGGCCATACTCCGCGATCCAGACACGCGTTGGATTGGTGCCGGTCACGGCCACCCCGATCGGCACGGCACCGTTCGACAATGGAATCGTAAAAAAAGTCTGCGCCGCCGCATCGAAACGATAGAGATAACTGGCGCGCGCCCCGACGGAAATCGAATTCAGCCGGCTTGCTTCAGCGCGCGACTGGTCAATCAGTGCCGTCGCGGCAAGCAGAGTCATGACGGCAAGGCCGACGGCGACCGTCAATCGTTTCCACTTCGAGTGCTGGCTATTCATGACTAGCCTCCTGCATACAAACGGGCGGCCCAAATGCCGGTCGCCCGTTACCCATCTTACCACAGCCTTCTGATCGGTTCCGCCTCCGGACAAAGGGGGCTTACATTTTCGCGCCGCACTCGGGGCAGAATTTGGGACTGCCTTCAATCATCGTACCGCACTCCATGCAGAATTTCTCGCGCTTGACATGTGCTTTGATAACCGCTGCCGCAGCGGTCGCAGAAAGACTCAAACTGAAAACCCTGGTCGGTGCTGAGGTCGTTATGATTGCGTGTAAACTTGATGAGCGCCATACAGGTGCCTCTTGAAATTGCGAGCCCGTCAATCGATGGCGCGATTATAAATGACTCATCGCCAATTGTCCATTGCTCGTTATGATTTTTGCGCCGCGCGATGTTACAATAACCACGAGCATGTTTCCGCAAGGATAACCATGGCCAGTGAACCCTCTGCTGTTTCCTTCATCTTGACGGGGACTGTCCCGCCAAATGCAGCAACTGCCACGTCACCGCCGAATACGCCGACGTCCAGGCCACGCCGATCTTTACCCAGAATGCACCCTGTGCTCCCCAAACAGGTCTGCCCGATCAAAGTTCCAGGAGGCTTGTGCCATGTTGAAACTCAGCGAGAAAAACCCTGGCGCCGCACCCGGTCTTGAACACGACGACCTTAAGCTGCTGCCCAGTGAAACCGGGCCGGTCAACGTCACCTGCATTGACTATTGCCCGGGCGAGATCGCGATCCGGGACATCGACAATCTGAAGGACTTCCTGGACCATCATCGCCCGGACTGGTCGGCCGTGCGCTGGATCAATGTGGCCGGCCTGTCAGACATGCACCTCATCCATACCCTGGCCACCAAATATAATCTGCACCCGCTGGCGATCGAGGACGTGCTGCACCTGTCGCAGCGCCCCAAGGTCGAGCCGTACGGCGGCGAGGAAAGCGAAATGCAGGCTCGTCTGTTTATCGTCACGCCTGCCCTGCAGTTGAGGGACGAGTGCTTGCAGAGCGAGCAAGTCTCGATTTTCCTGGGTCACAAGACTGTCCTGACCTTTCAGGAAAAACCCGGCGACATGTGGGACGCCATTCGCCAGCGCCTGAAAACGAAAGGCTCGCGCCTGCGCACCAACGATGCCAGCTTTCTGGTGTACTCCCTGCTCGATGCCAACCTTGACCACTGCTTCCCGATTCTGGAGCACTTTGGCGACCGCGCCGAGGAACTCGAAATCCTCATCCTCGATCGCTCGCAGTCCAGCGCCATCAACGAGATCCACGGACTCAAACGCGATCTCTTGTTGATGCGGCGCAATATCTGGCCCATGCGCGAAGTGGTCTACACCCTGCAACGCGAGCCGCACGAATGCGTCAGCGATACCACCCGCATGTATCTGCGCGACCTGTACGATCACGTGATCCAGATCATCGACATCATCGAGATCTATCGCGAGCTCACCAGCGACCTGACCGAGACCTACATGTCGTCCGTCTCCAACCGGATGAACGAGATCATGAAAGTGCTCACCATGATCGGTACCATCTTCATCCCGCTGACCTTCCTGGCGGGCGTCTACGGCATGAACTTCCGTTACCTGCCCGAAATCGAGCAACCGTGGGCTTATCCCGTGTTCTGGGGCATCTGTTTCATTGTGGCCATTGTCATGGTCGTGTGGTTCCGCCGGCGCAAATGGATGTGATCGAGGATTTGAGCGGCAATACCTGGCCGTTCAGCCGCCGCCAGCCGATCGGGTTTGACGATCATCCGCCGCGCCGATGACATTCGCCACTCCCCGGCAGTCCGTCTCATGGTAAACTGGAAGCGCATCCAGTATCCAACATCCAAATCCACCAGGAGCGATCCATGACAGCCCAACTCATCGATGGAAAAGCCATTGCCGCCGTAATTCATGAAGAAGTACAAGTGGCCGCCGCAGAACTGAAGGCCAAGCACGGCATCACGCCCGGCCTCGCCACGGTGCTGGTCGGCGATAACCCGGCCTCGCATTCATACGTCAAGGCCAAACGGCAGGCCTGCGCCGAGGACGGACTCGAATCGTTTCCGAATGAACTGCCCGCTGATACGCCGCAGGCCGACGTACTCGCTTTGGTGAAGCGGCTCGGCGAGGATCCCAAAGTGCACGGCATTCTGGTGCAGCTGCCCATGCCCAATCACATCAACGAAGAAGCCGTGCTCAACGCCGTGCCCATCACCAAAGACGTGGATGGTTTCCACCCGGTCAACATCGGCAAGCTGGGCATGAAGAACCGCGAGCCGTCGTTTGAGCCCTGCACGCCTGCCGGGGTGATTGAATTGCTCGATCGAATCGGCGCCAAGATCGAAGGCGCGAATGCCGTAGTGCTGGGACGGAGTAACATCGTCGGTCTGCCCGTGTCGCTGCTCCTGCTGGGGCGCAATGCGACGTTGACCGTCTGCCACTCGCGCACCAAGGACATTGCCGCGGTGGTCCGGCAAGCCGATATTCTGGTGGCCGCCATCGGGAAGCCGAAGTTCGTCAAGGCGGAGTGGGTCAAGCCCGGCGCGGTGGTGATCGACGTGGGCGTGAACAGCGTCCCGGTGCTGAACCCCGATGGCACGCAAGCCATCAGCGAAAAGACCGGCAAGCCCAGGACCAGGCTGGTGGGCGACTGTGATTTTGACGCGGTGAAAGAAGTGGCCGCGGCCATTACGCCGGTGCCCGGCGGTGTCGGCCCCATGACCATTGCGATGCTGA
>Ga0209254_10003640_pt1 | contig 14053 bp, 10 predicted proteins | sample FrelakmetDIP11DI_FD_187148 | JGI IMG/M metagenome (GOLD analysis project Ga0209254, IMG submission 187148) | Freshwater lake sediment microbial communities from the University of Notre Dame, USA, for methane emissions studies - DIP11 DI (SPAdes)... | ecosystem: Environmental > Aquatic >...
GGCGGGGAGTCTGGTCATGCTGGACTTCCAGGTTCCGGCAATGAAGACCATGTACGGGATCATCACGCTGGCCGAGCGCTCGCTCGCGCCGGCGACGGTTGCGTTCCTCGACCTGCTGCGCAGCGTCGAATCGGAAATCTTCGCCCGTGCGACGACATCGAGCGCCGGGCAACGGTCCGCGCCCAAGCACCCCACGCGCCGCGCCGCGCGAGCCAGCGCGTAGTCGTGGTGGCGGCCGGGAACCGCCGCCGAGATCGCCAGCGCGAGCGGCCGGTCAGCGACCCGTAAGCGACGGGTCCCAGCCCAACGCAACTGCGACGCGCGCAAACAAAGTCTTCCGCGAGCGGCGCGCGCAGCGCCAGCGGCGCCCCGGTGACCGGATGCCGCAGCCACAACTCGACGCACGCGAGCAGCAGGCGATCGCTGCCGAACAGGCGCGCGAAGAGGCGGTTGTGGCGGCCGCAAGCAGGGACCACTCGGCCGCGACCCAGGCGCGCGGCGCCGCCGACTACGTGCCGCAGATCCTCGTGAACTCCGTCGCCATCGGCCTGGGCGTCGTTCGCGAAAGCGATGCCATCTTTCCCGCAACGGCCGCCCACCTCGCCGACGATCTCGCGACCGGACGCCTGGTCGCGCTCGACTACGACGTCGCGTCGCTGCCCGGCGCGGCCGGCATCTTCCACCTCCGGGACCGCACGCTGTCGCCTGCGGCGCGTGCATTCCTGCACATCCTGCGCGAAGCGGAAGCGCAGGCGCCGGGCGGCGAGCCGGTGGCCGCGCCACCCCGCGAGAGCGCGGTCAAACCCCGGCGGGCGAAACCGCGGCGCTGAGAGTGTCGTCGTTCTTGGCGGCCGCAGCGCGCCGCGCCGTTCGCCTGCGCAGCAGCAGGTAAGCCGCCGGGATCACGAACATCGACAGCAGCGGCGCAGTGATCATGCCCCCGATCATCGGTGCCGCGATGCGCTGCGTGATCTCCGAGCCGGTGCCGGTCTCCCACAGGATCGGCAGGAGCCCGATCACCGTGGTGGCGACCGTCATCGCCTTCGGCCTCACCCGCAGCACCGCGCCCTCGCGGATCGCGTCGAGCAGCGCCGCCTCGCTTGCTTCGCCCTTCGCGACGCGCTCCTCCCACGCCTGCTTCAGGTACACGAGCATGACGATGCCGAACTCGGCGGTGACGCCGGCCAGCCCGATGAAGCCGACCGCGCTGGCAATCGACACGTTGTGGCCGAGTGCGTAGAGCAGCCACACGCCGCCGATCACCGAGAAGGGCAGGATCGCCATGATCATCAGCGCCTCGTCGATGCGGCGGAACGTGAGGTAGAGCATGACGAGGATGATGCCCAGCATCGCCGGCACGACGACCTTGAGCCGCTCGGTCGCGCGCTCGAGGTACTCGAACTGCCCCGACCACGCGATCGAGTAGCCGGCCGGCAGCTTCACGTCGCGCGCGACCGCCTGCTGCATCGCCCTCACCGAGCCGGAGAGGTCGCGCCCGCGCAGGTCGACGTAGACCCAGCCCGACGGCCGCGCGTTCTCGCTGCGCACCATCGGCGGGCCGTCGCTGACGCGCACGCTGGCCACGTCGCCCAGCCGGATCTGCGCGCCGCGCGGCGTCACGATCGGCAGGTCGCGCAAAGCCCCGATCGAGTCGCGCCAGTCGCGCGGGTAGCGCACGTTGATCGGGAAGCGCTGCAGGCCCTCCACGGTCTCGCCGACGTTCTCGCCCCCGATGGCCGCCGTCACCACCGACTGGATGTCGTCGACGGCCAGCCCGAAGCGCGCCGCGGCGGGACGGTCGATCGCGACGTCGATGTAGCGACCGCCAGTCAGCCGCTCGGCCAATGCCGAGGAGACGCCGGGGACGCCCTTCACGACGCGCTCGATCTCCCCGGCCACTTTGTCGATCTCGGCGAGGCTCGGGCCGGACACCTTGATGCCGACCGGGCTCTTGATGCCGGTGGCCAGCATGTCGATGCGGTTGCGGATCGGCGGCACCCAGACGTTGGCGAGCCCGGGCACCTTCACGGCGCGGTCGAGCTCGTCGATCAGCTTCTGCGGCGTCATCCCCGGCCGCCACTCGCTCTTCGGCTTGAACTGGATCACCGTCTCGAGCATTTCGAGCGGTGCGGGGTCGGTGGCCGTCTCCGCGCGCCCCGCCTTGCCGAACACGCGCGCGACCTCGGGCACGGCCTTGATCATGCGGTCGGTCTGCTGCAGCAGCTCCGCGGCCTTGCCGGCGGAGAGGCCGGGCAGCGCGGTGGGCATGTACAGGAGGTCGCCCTCGTCGAGCGGCGGCATGAACTCGCCACCCAGCTTCGTCGCAGGCCACAGCGTGGCGATGGCCAGCACCACGGCGAGGAAGATCGTCAGCCACGGTGCCTTCAGCACACCGTCGAGCAGTGGGCGATACACCCACACGAGGAAGCGGTTGATCGGGTTGCGCTGCTCGGTCGGGATGCGGCCGCGGATCATGTAGCCCATCAGCACGGGGACCAGCGTGACCGAGATGCCCGCCGCCGCCGCCATCGCGTAGCTCTTGGTGAACGCGAGCGGCGCGAACAGCCGCCCTTCCTGCGCCTCGAGCGCGAACACGGGAACGAACGAGATCGTCACGATGAGCAGCGACGAGAACAACGCCGGCCCCACCTCCACCGCGGCATCGGTGATCACCCGCCAGCGCGCGTCGCCTTCGAGCGTTTCTCCCGGGTGCGCGTCCTGCCACGCCTCGATGCGCCGGTGCGCGTTCTCGACCATCACCACCGCGGCGTCCACCATCTCGCCGATGGCGATCGCGATGCCGCCGAGCGACACGATGTTCGCCGTGATGCCCTGGTAGTACATGACGATGAACGCCGTCAGCACACCCAGCGGCAGCGCGACGATGGCGACGAACGCGCTGCGCAGGTGGAACAGGAACACCACACAGATGATCGCGACCACCGCGAACTGCTCGAGCAGCGTGTTCTCCACGGTGGCGATCGAGCGCTTGATCAGGTCCGAGCGGTCGTAGACGGGCACGACCTCGACGCCCGCCGGCAGGCCGGGCTTCAGCGCTTCGAGCTTCGCCTTCACGGCGTCGATCGTCGCCAGCGCATTCTTGCCGCTGCGCATCACGATGATGCCGCCGGTCACTTCGCCCTCGCCGTCGAGTTCCGCGATGCCCCGGCGCAGCTCGGGGCCGACCTGCACGCGCGCGACCTGGCCCAGCAGCACGGGCACGCCCGCCTCCGAGACCGACAGCGGCGTGTTGCGGAAGTCCTCCAGCGACTTCAGGTACCCGCTCGAGCGCACCATGTACTCGGCCTCGCCCAGCTCCAGCACGGAACCGCCGACCTCGGCGTTCGCGCGTTTGAGCTCCTCGATCACTTGGGCGTGCGTGACGTTGTAGGCGCGCAGCTTGTCGGGGTCGAGCACGACCTGGTACTGGCGCACCATCCCCCCCACCGTCGCCACCTCGGCGACGTTGGGCACGCTTTTCAGCTCGTAGCGCAGGAACCAGTCCTGCAGCGCGCGCAGCTGCGCAAGGTCGTGCTTGCCGCTGCGGTCGACCAGCGCGTACTGGTAGACCCACCCCACACCCGTCGCGTCGGGGCCGATCGCCGCCTTCGCCTGCGGCGGCAGGCGCGAGGCCGCCTGGTTCATGTACTCGAGCACGCGCGAGCGCGCCCAGTACAAGTCGGTGCCGTCCTCGAACAGCACGTACACGAACGAGTCGCCGAAGAACGAGTAGCCGCGCACGGACTTGGCCCCCGGCACCGACATCATCGTCGTCGTCAGCGGGTAGGTGACCTGGTTCTCGACGATCTGCGGCGCCTGCCCCGGATAGGTCGTGCGGATGATCACCTGCACGTCGGAGAGGTCGGGAATGGCGTCGACCGGCGTGCGCGACACCGCCCACATGCCCCACGCGGCGAGACCGAGCGAGCACAGGATGACCAGGAAGCGATTGGCGACCGACCAGCGGATGGCGTTGGCGATCATGGCTTGCTCCCCTGCGCCGGAGCAATCGACGAGAGCTGGAACTCGCCCTTCGGCGTGATGGCGAACTCGAAGTCGACGCGCACGCCCTCCTTCACCGCCGGTGGCACCCCGGACGCGGGAACCTTGAACCCCATCGTCATCGCGCCCATGCCGGCCGACTCGATCGGCCCGTGCTCGATGAACACCTCGCCGCCGTCGACGTCGCGCACGACGCCGGACGCCTTGTGCCGCACCGCGCCCGAGGCAGCCGGCCCGCCGTGGCCCGCGTGCGCGCCTGCGGCCGGCGCCTCGCCCGCGTTGTTCATCCGTGCGATCACGCCCTTGAGGCTCGCCTCGGAATCGATCAGGAACTGCCCCGAGGCGACCACGCGCTGGCCTGCGGCGATGCCCTTGCGCACCTCGGTCATGTCGCCGGATTCGCGGCCCACCTCGACGTCGACTGGCGCGAACCGACCCTCGCCCTCGGCGACGATCACGACGTTGCGCCGCCCGGTGCGGATCACCGCCTCGGAGGGCACGAGCACCGCGGCCTTGGCCTCGGGTCCGGCAAACGTCGCGGTCGCGAACATGCCCGGCTTCAACGTGCCGCCGGGATTGGCGAGCACGATGCGCGCGCGCACCGTGCGCGTGGCCGCGTTGACCTCGGGCAGCAGCGTCTCCACGCGTCCCTTGAACACGCGATCAGGGTACGTGGCACTGCGCGCCTCGACCGGCGCACCGACCGCGAGCTGCGCCGCCTGCGCCTCCGGCACCTCGGCAATCAGCCACACGCTGGAGAGGCCCGCGATGCGCACGAGGTTGGTCCCCGGCATCACCGCCTGGCCGTCGCGCGCGCCGATCTCCCAGACGATGCCGCCGGAGGGTGCGGTGATCGTGACGCGCCCCGACGTCTTGCCTTCACGCTCGATGCGCGCGATCTCGGACTCCGGCATGCCGGTGAGGCGCAGACGGTTGCGCGCCGCCTCCACCAGCGCGTCGATCCCCGGCTGCGTGGAGCGTTTGAGCGCGATCAGCTCCTCCTGCGCGGCAACCCACTCGGGAACGAAGAGGTCGGCGATCGGCTGTCCCGCGCGCACGCCCTCGAACGTCGCGCGCACGTGCAGGCGCTCGACGAAGCCCTGCACGCGCGACTGCACGCCGGTCAGCGTGCGCTCGTCGACGGCGATTGCGCCCACCGCCGTGAAGCCGGACGGCAGCGAGCCCGACTTCGCCTCGACCGTGCGCACGCCGAAGCTCTGCGTCAGCCGCGGGCTGATCGTCACCTTGCCCTCGTCGGCGCCCTCGTCCGCGTACACGGGCACGAGCTGCATGTCCATGAAGGGGCTCTTGCCCGGCTTGTCGAACTTGTGCCCGGGCACCATCGGGTCGTGCCAGTACAGCACGCGGCGGCCGCTCGCATCGGTGAGGGCCTTGCCGCCATCAGGCGTGGCAGGCTGTGTCACCGCCGGAGCCATGGGCTCGTGCCGCGTGCCGTACCAGTAACCGGCGAAGGCGGCGAGCGCGGCGAGCGCGAGCGCCGCGAGGACGGCGACGACGGCAACGCCGCGCTGCATGGAGTGGAAACGGGTGTTCATCGTGCCTCCCCGGGCATCAGGTTCGCGAGCCACGCCCAGCTGCGCGCGGCCGCCTGTTCGGCGTTGATCAGGGCGATGTCCGATTCGAGCTCGCCGCGGCGCGCCTCGAGCACCATCGCCAGCGTGCCCATGCCGCCGCGGTACGAAGCGAGCGCGGCCTCGGTGCGCGCGCGCGTGAGCGGGATCAGCTCGTCGCGGATCGCGCGCCCCTGCTCGCGCATCGCGTCCCACTCGGCGAGCATCTGCCGCACCTCCGCCTCGCGCATGCGGCGCGCATCCTCGCGCATCGCGCCGACAGCGTCGCGCTCCTTCAGCTTCGCCGCGTGCTCGCGGTCCTGCCGCGTGCCGGGCGACCACGGCAGCGGCATGCGGAACATCACCGAGACCATGTCCGGATTGTTGTAGCGGATGCCGTACGACACCTCCACGCTCCAGTCCGGATCGCGGTTGGCACGCGCGAGGCGCGACTCGGTGTCCAGCACGGCCACCTGCGCGTCGACGCGGCGCACCTCCGGCTGCGCGTCGACGGCGACCAGCTGTTCGACCGGCTGTGGCAGCACCTCGAGGGACGGTGGCTCGGCCAGCGGCCGATCTGCATCGTTGCCGACGTAGCGTGCGAGCGCGATGCGCGCGCGCCGCGCGGCGAGCTGCGTCTCCACCTTCCTGTTGCGCAGGTCGATCAGGGCGGACTGGGCCGCGAGCACGTCGCCTTGTGCACCGCGGCCGGAGCGGTACGCGGCACTGGCCATCGTCGACTGCAGCTCGGCCTCGGCGATCTGCGCGGCAATCGCGCGCTCGACGCGCTGCGCGTAATGCGCGTTCAGCCACGCGGCGGCCGTCTCGCGGCGGACCGACAGGGCATCGGCCTGCGCGGCGACATCGACGCGCTCGGCCTCGCGCAACGCCCGCTCGCTGCGCAGACGCCGCTTCGCCTCGCGGGGGAATTCCTGCATGACGCCGATGCGCGCCATCGTCATCCCGTCGCGCAGGGTCCACGCATCCATGCCGGTCAACGAGAGGTTCTCCATACCGGCGAACACTTGCGGGTCGGGCAGCTCTCCGGCCGCGACAGCCATCTCGCGCGACGCCTCGGCCATTGCCGTTTGCGAGGCGAGCTGGGGCGAGCGGTGGAGTGCCAGGCGTTGCGCCTCGGCAAGCGTGAGCGGCATGGGCGATTGCGCCAGAGGCGCAGGCGCATGCGCGAGCGCCGCCAGCACGAAAAGGCACGCGGCGAGGACTTGCTGCGGGTTCCGCCGGCGCGCGGCGGCAAGCGAACGACGATGTGGCACGGAAACCTCCGACTGGACGATCGAACGCGACCGGCGCGGGGGCGCCGGCGACGGCTCGTTCAGCCGGAAGTCAGATCAGCAGGCGGGCGTACAGCGTGCGCGGCGGCGGGGAAGCGCTCTTCGCCTCGAGGTCGGTGACCGGAGCGGCCGGCGGGAGCGCGACAGGCTGCAGCGGCAGCTGCCAGGCCACGACCGCATCGGGTGCTGGAACGTCGGCCGAGCCCGCGTCGGGCAGCGACGCGATCTGGCAGTGCACTTCGCAGACGTTGCCGCTGGGGAGCGTCGCATCGTCGTCGGGCGCTTGCTGCGCGAGGTGTGCGGTGCACGGGACCGCAGCGTCGGCTTCCGGCAGCACCGGGCGCTGGCACGCGTAGGCGACCGCCGCCGACTGCGCGAACACCACGCAGAACGCGACGAGCCAGGCGACGAGACGGCGGTGAAGGCGGCGCTGCAACATTGGCATAGTTTGCCGGAAACCCGATCGAAATCCTACTGTCCGGATCGGGAACGTGCTTGACGGGAGTCAATGCAAAGCCTGTTCCATGCCCGGGAGGGATAGTCGGCCGCCTGTCGGGCTCGCCGCGCCGGGGGTCGGCCACCTGGCCGGATCGGGCTACCCGGGGTCGTTGGCAGCCGGCCCCGCGACCGGCCGGTCGAGGTTGCGGCTGTCCGCACGCGTAGCCATCAACGGCGCATCGGCGATCGCCTCCGCCCACACGCGACGCGGCAGAAACGTCTGCAGGTGCCCGATCGCCGCGTCGAGCAGCGCGGGATGCGGCTCGTGGCCCACGCCCGGCACGACGTCGGCGGTGACGTCGGCGCCCAGCGCGATCAGGCGCGCAGCGGCGTCGACACTGTGTCGCGCGGGCACGACGTGATCCTCCTTGCCGTGCACCAGATGCACCACCGCGGCCGGCGCGACCTCCGGCAGCGTCGCGTAGCGCCCGCAGATCGCCACCACGCGACCGATCAGGCCGGGATAGGCCTGCGCGAACTCGAGCGCCACGATCGCGCCCTGCGAGAAGCCGACAAGTGCTGTTGCCGGAGCGGCCACGCCGGTCGCCGCCTGGGCCTCGCGCACGAAGTCGGCGAGCTCCGGCAGGACGACCCGGACGCGCGATGGCCGGTTCGCCTCGGTGACGGCGAGCGCGGAAAACCACTGGCGGCCACGAGGCGCGAGGTCGGTCGCCTCGAAGCCGTCCGGCATCAGGTGCGCGGCCTGCGGCCAGGCCTGCGCGAAGCGGTCGGCGACGGGCGTCATCTGCAGCGCCGACGCCCCGACGCCGTGCAGGTGGATGTACAGCGGCGTGGGCGCCCCCGCGCGAGGCAGCAAGTGCAGCACGTCGTCGAGGTTCATTTGCGGCGAGTCTAACGCCACGACGGAGACCGCGGATGCCGGGACGATGGCGAACGCTTCCGGCAGCCGTACAATCCCGGCGGTTCGAGGAGAGGGGCAAAGCGATGAACAGCTTGTTCGACCTGCGTGGCCGGGTGGCCCTGGTGACCGGTGGCAATGGCGGGATCGGACTGGGCATGGCGCGGGGGCTCGCCAGTGCCGGGGCGAGCGTCGTGGTCGCCGCACGCAATGCGGCGAAGTCGGAGACGGCAGTTCAAGCGCTCCGGGCGCTCGGAGCCGATGCCGTCGCGATCAGCGTGGACGTCACCGACGAACCCTCGGTCGACGCGATGATCGCTGAGGCAGTCGCGTGGCGCGGCCGCCTCGATATCCTGGTCAACAACGCCGGCATCAACATCCGCAAGCCCGCACAGGACCTCTCGCTGGACGAGTGGCACCGCGTGCTCGACACCAACCTGACGAGCGCATTTCTGTGCTCGCGCGGCGCTTATCCACACATGAAGCGCGCGGACGCCGGCAAGATCATCAACGTCGGTTCCATGCTGTCCATCTTCGGCGCGTCGTTCGGTCCCGTGTATGGCGCGAGCAAGGGCGGGATCGTCCAGCTCACCAAGTCGCTGGCCGTGACGTGGGCCGCGGACAACATCCAGGTCAACGCCGTGCTGCCGGGCTGGGTCGACACGGATCTCACGCGCCGGGGGCGCAAGGAGATCCCCGGACTCGACGAAAAAGTACTCGCCGGCACGCCGGCCGGGCGCTGGGGCCGGATCGACGACTTCGCCGGCATCGCGGTGTTCCTCGCCAGTCCCGCGTCCGACTTCCTGACGGGCACTGCGATAGCGCTGGACGGCGGCTACTCGACGTTGCTCTGACGGCGTCCGCCGCATGAAATCGCAGGCCGTCGTCGCCTCGCGACCCCGTGCTGACGTTGCCGCCGGGACTTGCTACTGCGTTCGCCCCCGCATCGACGCCGGGGGGCCCGACAGCTTGAGCAGCGTCCCGGTGTTGGTGACCGTGTCGCCGTCAACGCGCAACACCGAGATGTCGGAGTCCATGAAGTTGCCGATGTACAGCCAGTTCCCGTCCGGGCTGAACACCGCACCTTCCGGCAGACCGCGTACCTGGACTTCGCCGACCTTGGTGACCTTCTTGCCGTCGATCTTCAGGACGACGACGCTGCCGTTGCGGTTGTAGAACCAATCGGACGTCGCGTTGTTGGAGCCGCGGAGCAACACGGCGACGGCAAGCTTGCCGGTCGGGCTGATCGCAATGCCCTCCGGCGCATCGCCAACGACAACCTTGTCGACGACGCGCGGCGGGTTTGCTTCGAGGTCGACGATCGAAACCGTATCCACGTTGCCGTCGGAGCCGCCCGCGTTGCCGTTGTCCGCCGTCAGAGCGAGCTTGCCGTCGGGCGTGATGTCGAGGTTGTAGGGCCACAGTCCTACAGCCAGGTCGCGCTTCGTGTAGGTGACCTTCTGGCCGTCCACTTCGAGCAGCGCGACCTTGTGGCCGGGGAATTTTGCTGCGAGCGCGCGTTTGCCGTCCGGCGTGAATGCAACGTGCGCGACCTGCTCACCGATCGTCACGGTATCGACGAGCTTCACCTGCTTGCCCTGGATCGAGAGCACGCTGATGGAATTGTCGGCGCGGTTTGCGATGAGCGCGAGATTGCCGGCACGATTGATGGCCATGCCCGAGGGCTGCTTGCCCACCGCGACCGTGTCGATGCGCGCGGGCGGATTGGTGGTGAGGTCGATCACGTAGAGCTTGTTGTCGGGTGACGGCTTCCAGCCCGGCCCGTCGGCGACCCAGTCCATCGAATTCGCCACGAGCGCCAGTTGCCCGTTCGGCGTAATGGCCAGATTGGTCGGCGGGCCGAAGATCGAGTTCATCAGCGGAAGGTTGGCGACAATCCTCGGATTCGCGGGATCGGTACCGATGTCCACGATCGTCACCGCGTCCTTGCCGGGCGCAAGGTTCTGGACCTTGCCGTCTGCTCCCCACATGACCTTGGTGTCGATACCCACCACCATGTACTCGGGCTTGCCCGGACCGGCGGGCCCCATGGTCGTGCATCCGAACGTTGCCAGGAACGTGGCCGTGATCAACCCCCAAGCGCCAACCCTTGTGCTCATGGTCTGCTCCTGTTGTCGTTTTCGAATGCGTGCGGAGATCATACCCCCGAGCGACGCGTCCGCGAGCACGGTGAGCTGGTCGGCGAAGTGCACGCGACCCCGTTGCCTAGCTCATAGTCGGCAAGACCGCAGGGCGGGCGAGCGCCCGCCAGAGTACGGGCACCGCCGGCGACAAGTACGTTCCGCACAGGTTCACGCAGTGCGTGAGGCAACCTGTGACGATCCGCTTTGCCACCTCGTTCGCAACCGCACGAACCATCACCCTGAATCCGTCATGGGCATCCTCCCCGTCAGGAGTTCGTGGATTGACGACGACGCCGACGTGCGCCACCCTTCCCATCTCCACCCTCGAGCGAGGTGTGACATGGCGACCGGCCGGACGCCCGACCCAGGACGGCTCGACCGCATCGTGGCGCAGGCGCGCCGCGATAGCGAAGAGCGGGCCAAGACCTATCGCGATCAGGCGCTACGCCTGTTGCCATGGATCTGCACGCGCTGCGCCCGCGAGTTCGAGCGACCCAATCTCCACCTGCTCACCGTCCATCATCGCGACGGCAACCACGACCACAACCCGGCCGACGGCAGCAACTGGGAACTGCTGTGCGTGTATTGCCATGAGAACGAGCACGCCCGCGAGCACGACAATGACGGCCGTTCCGCAACGCGCGAGGACGATGGCGCACCCGCGACCCACCGCCCGTTCGCCGACCTCGATGCACTCCTGAAACGGAGGTAGCGCGCCAACGCCGCCTCGTCGTTGCCACGGCAGACAACGTTCTCAAACGAACGGCTTGGCGCGCTCCAGCAATTCCGCCAATCCCGCCTCGCTCGGATTGCGCGGCTTGCCCGGATGGATGATGGCCACCTGGCAGATCTCGGCCGCCTCGACCAACTGGCGGAAGGTTCCGGCGTTGATGTCGGCAATGTAGGCCTGCTTGTTCTCGTTGTACTTGAACATCCGGTCGTTGATCGTCTGGCACTCGTTGCAACTGGGGCAGCGTGCCGTCTCGATCCACGCCTCGTCGGGATTGTGCTGCGGGGCCGGCTCGGGTGCTGCGGCCTCGGCGACCTTCTCGACGGCTGTCGCCGGCGCAGCGGCGGGTGATGCAGTCGATGCGTTGCTTGCCGGCGCCTCCTCGCGCTCCTTCGCGCGCGCCTCCTCCCACTTCGCCTTCTCGCGCGCCAGCAGGATCTCGGCATGCGAGTTGTGAATGCCGCCCTGCTCCTGCAGCCGGTGCCAGAACGTCCGGTAGCGCGCCACCGTCTGCATGAGCCGCGAGTCGGCAATCACGCGCTGCAGGACGTCGCCGGCATCGACCGCCAGCACATAGGGCACCTTGTCGCCTGCGCGCTTCGCGTCGAGCGCGAGCCACTCGTCGGCCGGCACCATCGCGTCGTTCCAGCGCTCGCGCGGAATGCGCGCGAAGTGCGGCGCATAGCGGCGGTCGCAGAGCATGAAGTCGGCGACCGTGAAGGGCATTTCCTGCCTCACGCGCTGCAGCGCCTCGTCGGCGTACTCCAGCGGCTCGACGGGCCAATCCGCGTCGGGTTGCGGGTTGTCCTCGAGCGCGAAACGTGCGGCCTGGGTCGAGCCGGCGTGCGGGTCGTAGGCGAACGCGGGAAACGCCCGCGACTCCATCGCCGCCGCAGCCGTGAGGTACGAAGGCAGTGCGCCCGCCTCCGCGCCGGTACCGACGTAGACACTGAAGAGTCCGGCGCCATGGTGCGCGAAAGCCATGGCGATGCGCTCGCGCATCGCATAGACGTTCGAGGCGGCCGTCTGGACGACGTAGACGCCGCCGAGCCCCGTCGCCGTGTTCGCCAGCCGCGCCGCGCGCACGCCGAACGGGAAGTGGCCCGCGCCCGCGGACGCCTCCTCGACGAGGTCGGTCGTCTCCACCAGCACCTTGACCGGAAGGCCCGCCGACAGGATGTCCATGAGCCCCGCGTTGCGCGGCGCGTCGTTTTCTCCGGCAGGGATGCAGACGAGGTAGTCCGGGAACAGCACAACGTCCTCGGCAGTGAGCGCGCTCTCGTCGAAGTGAGCGAAGAACGGGTCGTGCTTCGCGTCGACGTAGCGGCCGTCGGCCTCGAGCTCGGCGATGGCGATCGCCTTCACCACCTCGGCGAGCTTCGGCAGCCGCTCGCGGCAGGCGGCCGCGGCGGATGCGCAGTCGGTGTAACGGAACGCGAGCTGCTCGGGAACACCGGGGCGTCCCGCGAGGTGTTCGTCGACGTAGAACGGCTGCGCCTTCAGCACGCCGAGCGACCACTCGATGCGCCCGCGGCGCGCGGCCGGCAGCTCGTCGCGGGGCACGTTGCGCGTGAGCAGCTTCGACATCGCACCGAAGTCGAACGCGTCCTTGTACGAGCCCCCGAGCGTGGCGCGCAGCGTCTCCGGCTGCCGGCCGACGGTGGAGTGGATGAACGCGGCACGCAGGATGTCGGACAGGCGCACAACGAGGCGGTCGACCAGGTGGCGGAACGCCTTCGCCTTGCGCTTCTGCGCCGCCTGCCAGAGGTGCGTCACGACGTCAGAGGGCATGCGCGAGTCGCAATCGACGACCCAGCCGTCGAGGTCGAGCTTGTCGCCGATGCCGGCGAGCACTTCCTGCGCCGACGGGTCGCGCGGCGAGGCGAGCCGCTGCGCCGCCTCCCCCCAAGCTTCGGCGAGCGTGCGGCGGGCGCCGCCCGCGGACAGCGCGCGGATCTCGCGCTCGAGCCGCAGCACGTGCTTGCGCAGCTTCTCGCCCTCGAGGCCGCGCGGCGCCACCTCGCGCAGCACCTCGTCGATCACCGACGACAGCGAGCGCACCGCGCCGGTGTCGGGCCCGGTACCGACGAGCACGACCGGGTAGTCGTAGCGCAGGCGCGCGAGGTCGCGGTAGCCCGCCAGCAGCACCGGGCGCAGGCCAAGCCCGTCGACCGCGTCGAGCCCCTCGCCGTGGCGCCGGCCCGTCGCGAAGAAGAGCCGCTGTTCGTCGAATCGCGCGACCGTGTCCATGGCCTTTACGTCCTCGTGTCCTTTTACGCTACGCGGCAGCGCGCGCGCCGTCGTCCTGCGGCCACACCGTAACCTTGTCGAACTCGGCTTCCAGCCCCGCGCGCACCTGCTCGGCCGTGCGCACCTCGCCCACGCCGTGCAGGTCCTCGTAGCAGGGCACGGCCGGGTTGTGGTAGAGGATGCCCACCGGGATCGGGTCGGTCGCCGACGCGATCTCGCGGGCGCGGTTCATGTCGAGCGGGTCGTGCTCGATCTGGTTGCGGTAGGTGCGCGCGAGTTCGGGCGATACCGTCAGGCCGTCGCGGTGCGTGAGCAGCAGCGTCTTGCCCGGGTCGTGCAGCCACGGCTCGAATTGCTTGGGCAGCCACTCGGGGCAGCGCTGGATGATGCGCACGAACGAGAAGCCGCGGTGCAGGTACGCCTTGCGGATGATGTCGTAGAGCAGCTCGGGGATCCAGTCGACCGCCTGCGCGACGAACGAGACGTTCGTCACGCCCAGCGTGACGGTCAGGGGATTCAGCGCCTCGAGGTAGCTGCCGCGCGGCGTGGTGTTGCTCTTCATCCCGATCGGCGACGTCGGCGAGGCCTGCTTCTTGGTGAGCCCGTACACCTGGTTGTCGTGCAGGATCACCGTCAGGTTCATGTTGTAGCGGATGGCGTGGATCCAGTGCGCCGCGCCGATGCTGCAGCAGTCGCCGTCGCCGGTG
>Ga0209254_10003641_pt1 | contig 14053 bp, 8 predicted proteins | sample FrelakmetDIP11DI_FD_187148 | JGI IMG/M metagenome (GOLD analysis project Ga0209254, IMG submission 187148) | Freshwater lake sediment microbial communities from the University of Notre Dame, USA, for methane emissions studies - DIP11 DI (SPAdes)... | ecosystem: Environmental > Aquatic >...
CTCAGGAAATAAGTCAACACGTAATAAGTCAACGCCTGGCACCGCGCTTCCCACGAGGCGAGCCCCAGGGATGGTTCATGGCGTGTCCGGCGCACCGAACCTCCGCCACCCACCCGTCATCCGAAGTCGGCCCGCGAAGCTCCGCGCCGACGAGGAACGCGCAAGACGCACTCGAGCGCCATCGATTCAGCGGATACCGGCCGCTAGTCGAGGATGCGATAGCCGCCATCGAGCGATTTGAGAAATGCCACCAGTTGGCGCGCTTCGATATCGGTGATTTCGATGGGTTGGATCTCACCCGCCGCCCGCGCAGCCGGCGGAGGATTGCGATAGTGTTCCAGCACTTCCTCGAGTGTCCCGTAGCGACCGTCATGCATATACGGCGCAGTCAGTGTGAGATTTCGCAGTCCGGGTACTTTGAATGCGCCCGAGTACTCGTCAGGCACTTCCTGCCGCGGCGCATGAATGAGGTGGCCGCAGTCCTCCTGGGTACCGTCGCTGTGCGGACCGAGGCAATTGAACTCGTCCATCAACACGGCCTGCAGGCCGAATACACGGCCAAAGTCCATCTGTGCGCCTTCAAAAGTGCCCGTGCCGACGTTGTGAAAACCCTGGTTGGTTAGCAGCGGACCGTTATGACAACGCAAACAATGTGTCTTCGTCGCGTCCAGAAAAAGGTGCAGGCCGACTTCTTCGTCGGCCGTAAGCGGCTGCGATCCGGCGACGTAAGCATCAAACCGCCCCGGCACGGGCATGATACTTCGCTCGAATGCCTCGAGTGTTTTGCCGACATTGCTGAACGCGCGATTGATTTCGCTGCGTCGCGCAGGCGCGATGCTGTTCCAGCCCTCTATATGCTCGGGCGCGCCGAGCGGACCGGCACTTTGTGGCAGTCCGTCGAGGTCCGGGAGCACACCGAACAATGCCACGTACCGCGAACGGTAGTCGGGTTCGTTGGCCAGCTGCCGCAGCATGTGTACCCGCGAGCCACCCATCTCGAGGGGCGCTTCAAATGGAATGAGCGCCTGCGCCCAGAGGCTATCCCGACGACCGTCCCAATACAGCCAGGGCCGATAACCGGCCCCAATCAGATCCGGCGTGTTGCGCGCGGTCTGACCTTCACCGCGCGCCTGCGCAATACCGTCAGAGAATGCTCTGTCGGGCAGATGACAACTCGCACAGGACAAAGTGCCCGATGCGCTGAAGCGCGGATCGAAGAACAATGCGCGGCCAAACGCAGCCGCAGCTGGGTTGTCGGCCAGGTGATTCGTCGGCTGCGCGGGTAGCGGTCCCAACGCCGCGAGCGCAAGCGAACGCAACATGGCATGTTTATCGCTCGACGCCGACTGCACCCCCGTGATCGCACCAGCACCATCGAGTTCAAAATTGATCGTCGCTGTATCAAACCCCGTCGGGCCGCCGATACGAAGCTGGATCTGCCAGCTGCCGGACATGTTGAACAGCATGCCTTCCATCAGCAGGTCACCGCTTGGTAGCAAACGCGTCACTTCAGGCACCGTCGGGAAGCCGTGGCCGTGGCTGGGCATGCCACCGTCGATCGCGAGCTCGGTGGGCATGAATACGACCCCGTCCTTGGTCTCGAGCCGAAGTGTCCAGGCGTGCAGCGTCCGCAGCGGTATAGGTTCGACCGCGGGGTTCAATGCGATGCGATATCCCTGACGATCCGATTGGGCGGCGAGTCCCGCTGCGATTGCCACCGGGGTAACAAGCGCGAGCAGCAAGCCGGCGGTTAGTCCGCGGATGCCCAATCGGTTCTCGATTGCACGGCGAGTTCGACGGCTGGATCTCTCAATGCGGCGATCAGTAGCTCGCTGCCCGCCGCCGAATCTTCGACCGGCACGCCGTTTACTGCGGTAATGACGTCGTCCACTGTAAGGCGCGGATCGTGGCTGCGCACGACGGCGTATCCAGCGAACGCGTCGCCGAGCCGAAACGCTTCGAGGGTGACGCCGGTCCCGGCGTACACCTGCGGACCACGAGGCTCATCAACAACGACCCGCGGCAGATTCGGGGTGAGTTGCGGATTGTGTTGTGGGCTGGGCGCCAACGACGATCGTGCGTCAGCGGCAGGCTCGGGCGCAGCGGCAATTTTCCCAACGGTACTCTTGTGGGGCACCGCGAGAAAGACACCCAGTGCCAACGCCACCGTGTAGATCAGGGCATGTCGTCGATCCATTTTCACTCAGGGAGCCGGCGTCAAGGTGAGTGAGGCCGGCTGGTCGATCACAAAATAGCCCATCCGCTCGGTACCGTGATTGCGTTCTGTGTCCTTGATGTTGTCCTCATCCGCCACCAACCGTACCGTCGTGGCGGTCAGACCCGCAGCGCCGCGGATCGACGCGAAACTGCCGTCCGCACCACCCATTCCCGATTGCGAGACGATCGCCAGCCGTGGGCCGGGATAACTACGACTCAAGGTGTACGTATAGCCGGTTGTGTTGTTGTCCCAACCCCGCACCGTGTCCGCACCCAGTTTCGCTTCGTACAAAATTCCGCTGGCCGTGCCGGAACCGGACTCGATGACCATGTAGCCGATAGTCTCCGATAAACGCGTGGTCACGAGATCTTCGCCGATCATATAACCGGTGTAGAGCATCGACGCGATTGCCGGGGTCTTGGCCGACGAGCCGCGCGACCAGAACACTGACCAGCGGGCGTCGTTGTAGCTCATCACTTGACCGAGCACGACCGGGCTCACATAGCTCTGACCAAAACTACGCAGCTCACCCACCCAGCTCGCGGCGCGGTCAACACGCGTCGACTGATATTTGTGAGCTTCGAACTTGCGTCCGTCGGACAGCTTCCAATTGCCTTCCTCAGCAGCGAGGCAATACACCTTCTCGCCGAGCAGTGCGGCACCTTCGGAGTTCTGCAGGCGGATCTCGAAGCGATCGACTGCGACCGTGCGCATCCGCACGACCTGCGGCACTGTGTTGTTGGTCTGCTGAATGGTGCACGTCGCGACCAGACTCTTGTAGCGCGTCGCGAGTTGTACCAACGTCCAGCCGGTGCTGGTGACACCGGTTACCATGAGCGCCTCGAGTTTGGGCGGCGTCGGCCCGACTGCTGCGGGCTCGATGTCGTCGATCTGCAGCAGATAGTCGGCGAGATTCGATCGATCCGTCGCGGACAGCGTTATGCCGCCGTGCGCAGCAATTGCGTCGGCAAGGCTTGCAGCGGAGCCATCGTGCAGATACGGCGCGGTAAGCCACAGGCCGCGCAACGTTGGCGTATCGAGCCCGTCGAGCGCGCCACCGAGTCGGTTGCCGCTGGTCGGTTGCACGATTGTGCCGATGTCATGGCGCACATTGACGGCACTGTCGGTGAAACCGTTGCCCTTGTGGCAGGACGCGCAGTCGTTTGCTACGAATATCGACTTACCCGTCTCGGCGGTCGCCGTCAACGTACCGTTGCTCGAGCGATACGGGCTTTTGGCCACTGTGCTCAACGACCCAAGGTACGCCGCCAGCGCATCAAGATCCGGTGAGAGTCCCGCCTTCGGAGTACCCAACGGTTGATCGCGGGTACCGGCGTGGAAGTCCGTATCGTTCATCAATCCGAGTCCGAGTTCGAAGTTGCGGATCTGTCCCTCGAAATCCTGGATCTCGTCGAAGTTGCCGGTCCAGTGCACCGGGCCGTTGGCAACACCGCCTTGGCCATTGAGCGTGATGGTATTGCGCAGCCCCTCACCAAAACCGGTGAAATCCCACGTGCGTCCATCCTGACCGCCATCGTTGTGGCACGAAGCGCAGCTCATGTACGCCTCTTTAGTGACGCGGCCGTCGAGCGAATCGTAGAAGTGTTGTTTACCGAGCAGCACCTGTGCGGACAGAGTTTCATTCGTCACGGTCGAGATCGTCGCAAGACGTGTCTCGAGGTTTGCGCCGGTGTTGATCAGGCCGAACAGGTCGTGGACGGTCACCGTCCGGTCCATGAAGTTGTGAACGAACAGCCGATGGCCGTCCGCATCCATCACCAGTCCTTCCGGCGCGCGGCCCGCGGCAAAGCGGAACAACTCTTTGCCGCTATAGGCCTCGACCGCGGCAATCATCCGGTTGCCTTCGAGCGCGACAAACAGATAGCTGCCGGTCCCATCGAAGGCGGCCGCGCTCGGGATACTCGCATTGTCGTGATCGATGCGACCGTTGACCGCATCTGTCGTCAGCGTCGCCAGATCGATGCGTGACGTGATCGCGCGTACCGTATGGTCGTGATCGAGCGGCTGCAGGCTACGCAGCGAACCGCGCCGGATATTGTCCTGTTTTGACGGCACCCACGCCGACAATCCATCAGGCGAAATCGACGGTGCGCGCAGATAGTTCGGTAAGCCTGGACCGGAATGTTCCGATATCACGGCGTTGCTATGCGCGAGCACCACGGTGGTAGCGACGGACAGGTTGGCGCCGTTGAGCACCAACACTTCACCGCCGGCCGGCTGACCATTGCGCAGCAGAGAAGGTGAAGGCGTGTTTTCACTCTCCAGCGGCGGCGTGACAAAACGCGCGACATAAATGCGGTTGCCGTCGCTCGATACGGACAGGTGGCGAGCGTGCGCGCCGACGTCGGCCTGCGTAATCACGACTCTCGTCGCAGCGTCGATGCGCAGCACGCGACCAAGCGCTTCGAGCACCACTAAGGTGTCGCCGCTCACCGGATCAACGACGATTCCGTGCGGCTGACTACCGCGGGGCAGGCTGATCGGTGTCCCCACTGCAAAATCGTTGGGGTTGACACGCGAAATCGAATCCGAGCCCTTGTTGGTCACCCAGATCCAGCCGTCCCCACCCAGTGCAAGACTCGAAGGTTTTGATCCGACCGCTACTTCAGCGAGCTTCGAAAATGTGGTCGCATCGATGATCGCGACCGTTCCGGCATCGGGGTTGACGTTCCACACGCGCGGCGTGCCGGTGGTGTTTTCGAAAATGATCGTCGAGTCCTGGGCCGGTGCAGCCGCGGTATGCGTCGCATAAATCGCCTGCGTGAAGGTATACGACGACTGCTGGCCAAGGCCGTCTTCCACCGTGACGGTCACCACGTAGCGGCCCGGTTCAGCATACGTATACGCCCGCCCGGCCGACGTCGAAAAGTTCTCCAGTGACGACCCGTCGCCGTACGACCAGCGATAACGCAACGTCCCGCTTCCGGTGGCCGCCGCGGTGAACGCAATCGGCAGATCCACCTCACGCGGCGGCGATGTGATCGGTTGAATCACGATCGGCACGACCGGCATGTTCACAGTCCAACTGAAAGCAGGCGTCGAGTTTTGCGCGCTGCCGTCGCTCACGCTGACAACCACGGTGTATCCGCCGACCGAGCCGATCGTGCCACCTATGACACCCGTTGTCGGATCAATCAGCAGCCCCGGTGGTAGACCGGTTGCGGAATAATTGATCGGATCGCCGTTTGCGTCACTGGCGCTGACCGCCAGCGATACCAACGCGCCGACCAGACTCACCTGATTCGGGATCGGCGCGATTGTCGGTGACACGTTGGGCGCGCTCACCGACCACGTGAACGTGGCGGTCGAACTCAGCGGGCCGTCCGAAGCCGTCACCCGTGTCGTTGTGACAACAGCGCCATTGAGGGTGCCTGAGACAACGCCCGTTGACGAATTGATGCCGAGTCCTGCCGGTAACCCGGTTGCCGAGAATGTCAGCCCATCGCCGTCTGGATCACTCGCGGCGATGCCGAGCGTAACGGACTGCCCGATCGTGCCGGCCTGATCGCCCGGACTCGTCACGACGGGTGCCTGGTTCGGTGGCGCGGGCTGCCGCAGCACGGCATCGGGAATGAGTTGCTTCGTAATGCCCGGACCTTGATAGCTGACCGTGAGACCTGCGCCGCCGGTCTTTTCGAAGAAGGTCACTTCAATGCTGTGAGCGCCAGCGCCCAGCGTGACGACCCCGGAACGTTCCTGAGTCCCGTGCAGGCCATCGTTATTGACGACGAGCGCCCCGTCGATCGACAACTTGCTGCCATCGTCGGACGAAGTGAAAAACGTATAGCTGCCCGAGGTGGTGATATCGACGCGTCCGCGATGACGGAAGGCGTAAAAGTCTTCCTGCGTGCGGGGTGCCAGCGAAAAGTTTGAAATGACACCGGTCTTGACCGGCGTCAGCGCATCGAAGTTAGGAAGTACATCGAATGAGCCGGTGTAGTACTCATATACGACGCCCGGATTATCGAGCACGCGCCACGTGAAACTGGTGCTGTCGCTGCCCTGGCCGTCTGCAACGGTCAACGTCACCGAATAGGTACCCGAGGTTGTCAGTGTGCCGATCAGCCGCCCGCTCTGGGCACCCAACGTGACACCGGTCGGTAAGCCTGTCGCGCTGAACGTGAGCGGATCGCCATCCGGTTCCACCACGTGCAGCGTCATATCGATCGCGGCGTTTTTGGCGTGACTCAAACTGGCGATGTCTCGCAGCGCCGGCGGACCCGACGAGAGCCCCTGCGTCGAGACCTGGATTACCTTGGCGACCGACGGCGCGTCCTGCGCATTGAGCCCGAACAACATCCAGAAACCCGGCGTGAGCACGTTCGGGTTCGTGTTCAGAGTGACCGCGTATTCACCCGCGACCGTCTCCTCGAATGGCGCCGACAGGAAACGCATGTCGGTGTTGTTGCTGTGCGTCTCCGCCGACATCTTCACCAGCGAGAATTTCGTCAGGCCGGCGGTGCCGCGAACGGTGATGGTGGATCCGACCGCAACCACGCCCGGGGCCGAATACAACTCGGGGCGCGCGGCGGGTGTGCCGTTCGAATTGAAAAGGTAGGGCGGTGACCAGATCTGCGCATCCGGATGATCCGCGGAGCAGCCGCACAAACCACCGCCGCCCGACCAGACCCGCCCATCGATCATCAGCAGCGCAACCGAATGGTAGTTGCGCGGCACGGCCATCGACGCGCCGAGCCGGAAGGCTTTCGTTGTGGGATTCCACAACTCGACCGCAAACACCGAGCCCACGTCGCTGAACTTTTCTCCGGAGGTGTTGCCGCCGATGAGAACGACCTCGCCGGTTGGCAAAGTGACACCGTTGTGAAAGCGTCGCGCAAAATTCATCGATCCGATGTCAGTGACGGCCGGTGCTCCACCGTTGATGTCGATCACCATCGCGCGCGCCGAACTCACCGTGTTGTCCCCGGCAAGCCATCCGCCGGCGGTGAGGATTTTGCCCTGGTCGTAGACGACAGTGGCGCTGTCTTTGGGGTACCAGCCGGTGAGCAATGGCCCCACCTGAGTAATCGAGCCGACCCCGGTGGTGTCGATCATGTGCATCTTGGGTGTTGGGCCGAGATGGAAAATGCGGCCATCGGGGGCCAGTTGCATCAGCGGCGTCCAGTTGCGTTCGCCGTAGCTCGCGTAAGTGGTGAGGATCGGCACATCGAAGTTCAAACCCGACAACAGATTCCACTGCGAAACACCATCCCAGAGTTCGGCGGTGTTGGTGCCGCCCTCGCCGATCGCAATAAAAACCTTGCCGTTCGGCAGCGCCAGGCTCGTCGGATACCAACGGCCGCGATTCATGTTCTCGCGCTGAATCCACTGATTGGTGCGGTAATCGAACCTGCTGGTCCAGGGGCTGCTGCCTTGATTGCGGCCGCCGGTGACATAGACCGAACCGTCTTCCAACATCACCTGATTGCTGCAGAACATATCGTGCGAGGGGTGCAGTATCTCCATGAACTGACCCGTGTACGGATCCCACACGGCGGTGTAGGTCCGCTCCGGACCCGCTGGAAAACTCGAGCGCTCGTTGGACGCCCACCCGAGGATACGTCCATCCGGCAGCGTTGCTGCGGACACGGGGACGAATGGCCATGCAATGGGACTATCCCATTTGCCGCCTTCCCAAGAGTCTTCCGGAGCGGCAATGACCGCCGAAGCAAATGAAACCAAACCGATGAGCACGAGATGACGAACGCGCATACTGCTGTGGCGCCCCCCAGAAGATACGTCAGACTAGCACTGGCAGGAAAAATCAGGCTATGCGTCGGATGTAAAGGGATGGCGATCCAGACAATCTCATCACATGTCGTCGTTCGCGGCATTGATCATGAATGCCTCCAGGTTCCCGATCCGCTGCTGATCCGTCGTCACGGCGTCAGCTCGGCACGAAGCCTTTGTAACCGCACGCCGTGATTTCGTTACACTTTTCTACATTGGTCGCGAAATCGCCGGAAGACGGCATTAGAACGCGCGGCTTACCCGGCCCGTTGGCGCGGCGGTACTAGGAGTTGCAGCTGGGAAACAGCGTGCGGTTTGGAATCACTCAGAGGAAGGCGCCAACGGCCCTGGTGGAAACCGTAGATGAGCTCGTGTCACCGCTGCCGCACCTCGTCGCGGCGGCTCGACAGATCGGCCGCGCCGCGGGCGCCGCGCAACGATTGCGGCGTCGCCTTGAAGAAGTCGTCAGCGGCAGGCTCGGTGCGCGCCCAGTCGTTCACTTCGGCGCGGAAGGCGATCTTCCAGACGCCGTCGCGACGTTCATAACGATCCACGTAGCGTCCCGAGATGAAGAGGTCCTTCTCGACGCCCGCATCGACGATACGATGGAATGCCTGAAAGTAGATTTCGCCGAAGGCGGTGTCGCCCTCGAGTTCCACACACATCTGACCGATGAAGTGATGGTTCGCGAGATGATCCTTCAGCGCGCGCATCGCAAAGCCGACGAATTCGGCCGCCGAGCCGCGATAAAAACCGTAGTCCACTCGTGCGTCGTCAAAAAAAACGGAACCCAGCAGGTTGGCGTCGAGCCGGTCGAGTCCGCGCATATAACGCTGCGACAACGTCCGGATGGCCTCCTTCGCCAGCAACGCTGCAACGTCGTTCGATGTGCTCATGGGTTCTCCAGGATGACAGTGCGGTTTCGCAGTCTACCTCGATGTGCCGCGCCACGGACTGCCCGCGCCGCAACAGTTGTTGCGCACGCTTCATTGACGCAGCCGCGAGCGCGGGGGGTTGGAGTATTGAGACAATTCCGCAAGGTCCAACCTGGTTGACATTGCGCTCGCGAGTGACGTTCCGTAGGCTGAGCCGTTGCGCGCCGCCGGCGCCCCTCGTACAAAACGTTAGGCAGCAAGGAACTTTATCATGCGAGTATTCGTCGTCTATTGGCATCCGGAGCCGGAGAGCTTCAACGCGGCAATGTTTGCCACTGCTCTGGATACGTTTGCGGCGGCGGGGCACGAGGTCAAAACCTCCGACCTCCATCAGATGCGATTCGACCCGGTCTCCGGCCGCAATAACTTCACGACGGTCAAAGATCCGCACTACCTGAAGCTGCAGGTCGAAGAAGCGTACGCCACCGAGATGAATGGGTTTTCGCAGGAGATCGAAGCCGAAATTCAGAAAATGGAATGGTGTGATCTGATGGTCTGGCAGTTCCCGCTATGGTGGTTCGGATTGCCCGCGGTCCTCAAAGGCTGGGTGGATCGGGTGTTCGCGATGCAACGCACGTATGGCGGCGGTCGAATCTACCAATCCGGCGTCTTGCGCGGTAAACGTGCTCTGCTGGCGCTCACCACGGGTGCCCCCGAAGCGGCTTACCGCAAAGACGGGTTGCAAGGGGATATCTTCGGGATACTGCGACCGATCCATCGAGGCATGTTGCAGTTTGTCGGCTTCGACGTGTTGGCGCCGCAGATCGTCTGCGGCCCTGTTCGGATGACGGACGAAGAGCGAGAGCTTGCTTTGGAGGGCTATGCCCGGCGGCTGCGCGGGATCGAATCCGAGTCGCCCATCGACGTTGGCAGCTATTGAGCAGGCGTGAATTTTGGAACGTCGCGGTGCAGTTACCATAAAACGCCAGGTCCGAGTCGTTGGCGGCGCGCTTACTGCGCCCCCAGAACCAACGACGGAACGAAGGTGATGAGGAGCAACACCGCGAACAGCACCGCGAGGAACGGCAGCACGCTGCGATACACCTCGATGATGGGCTTCTCCAAACGGTATGACGCGAGGAAAAGATTCATACCGACCGGCGGCGTCAGATAGCCGATTTCGAGGTTGATCAAAAAGATCATGCCCAGGTGTAGCGGGTCGACTTGGAACAGCTGGCTGGCGGGAATGATCAACGGCAGCACGACGAAGATCGCCGAGAAAATGTCCATCAGACAGCCGACGACCAGCAATAGCGCGTTCAACATCAGCAGGAATGCCACACGCGATTCCACGTGCGCGGCGACCCATGCGACGAGCTTCATCGGGACCATCGCGTCAACCAGATAGCTGGTCAACCCCATCGCAACGCCGATGATCGCGAACAAACCACCAAGCAACGTTGCACAGCGCAGCAGCAGACGCGGCAGGTCTTCCCAGAGACTCAGATCGCGGCGCACGCCGAATTCGATGACGATCACGTAGCAAGCGCTCATCGCGGCTGCTTCGATCAAGGTGGCAAAGCCCCCGAACAGCGCCGTCAGTACCGCGACCGGCAACAGCAGCTCGAAACGTGACTCCCACAGCGCCCCCATCGCTTCGCGCGCGTCGAACGGCACCGTCGCCGATGCGTTGCGGCGCGACCGCAGCACGCCGTAGGTGCAGATCGCCGCGACCATCAACACGCCAGGCAGAACCCCTGCACGAAACAGGTCGGGAATCGGCACTTGTGCAACCACGCCGTACAGAATCACTGCGAGGCTCGGTGGGAACAACAAACCGATCGACCCGGTCGACGTGATCAGGCCAACCGAAAACGATTCGTCATTGCCGGCTGCTCGCAGCGCCGGCAGCAACAGGCCGCCGAGCGCGAGAATGGTGACGCCGGAGGCGCCGGTGAATGCGGAGAAGAACGCGCAGACGAGGGTCGCGGCAATCACGGTGCCGCCCGGTAACCAACCGAACAGCGCGTTGAACAGGCGCACCAGACGGCTCGCTGCCTTGCCGCTTGCCAGTACGAATCCCGCCAGCGTGAACAGCGGGATTGCCGGAATCGTCGGTGACACTACGAGGCGATACGCCTCTACCGGAATCGCCGCCGCGGGTACTCCGTCGCCGTAGAACAGCACCAGAGCAATACCGCCAAGCATGACGAAGATCGGCAAGCCGACCACTGCGCCGAGCGCCAACAGACCCGCCAGCGTGGCGACGACGTGTACCGGCAGCGAAGGGCCGTCGACGAAATGAAAGGCTACCGCAAGCACTAACACCGCACAGAGCGTCGACACCTGGACCGTGCGGCTTCCGGCGCGAGCGATGAAGTGCATGCTCATCAGCGCGAACGCGATGGGCAATACGCTCGCGGCCGCAGGAATCGACAGCCAGCCGCCGATCCGCAGGGGCGAATCGAGCTCGGTCGCGAGGAAGTGCCATGACGCGACGGCAAGGCAGAGCGAGATCGTTGCGGAGAGTGTCGGAGCGATCGCCGGGGCGATCGTCTGGGTGATCGCCTGGGAGAGTGTCGCGCTCAGCCATCCCTGCCTCTGAATCGCACGCGGCACAGCCGTCGGCGGTGCGGTCAGGGACAGGTGACGGCCATGCCGTGCCGCGACGACGGCGCCGAAGAATCCAACCCACAGCGACAGATGTTGGGTGTACTCGACGGCGCCGGGAATGTTGGCGTGCGTCATCGCGCGCAGCAGCAGATCGCCGATCGGCAGCAACACCATTCCGAGCAATGCACCGGCGCAAACGAGTGCCTCGAGGCGCTCGAGAATAAAACCTGCGCCCAGCGGAGGACGCGCGGACAAATCACCGAGTACGACGGTATTCATCGAGATAGTCCTTGGCCTTCGTGTAGATGGAAACGGGGACGGACGGGCCGACGATCTGCGGATACACCCCGCGGATCTCGGTTTCGAAGCGGCGCGCGCTTTCCTGCGAGACGCTCTGCACTACCAGACCGTGGGTTTGCATCGCGGCGATGGCATCGTGTTCGAAGCGTCGGACTTCCACCTGCGCCTGCCTGGTCGCGTGGAGCGCCGCCTCCTGCAGCGCGTCGCGCTGCGCCGGTGGCACCTGGTCCCAGAAGCGTGTGGTCACGACGACGGCCCCGACGAGCGGCGACCAGCGTAGATCCATCATGTTGCGCGCCTGGCCAAACCACTGTGATGACAGTGCGACCACCGGTGGTGTGTTGAATGCATCGATCAGACCGGACTGCAAACCGCTGAGGATTTCCGTCGCCGGTAACGCGACCGGCCTGTAGCCCGCGCCTTGTAGTGCCTGCAGCCAAGCGGTGTCGCCGGGTGCGATCCACATCCGGGCTCGTCGCGCGGCGTCGGGATCGGTGATCGGCGTTGTGGAGAACAGATAAACCCAACCGACGTCGCTCCATGCGAGCAGCTTGAAGCCCTGGGCGAGTGAGATGGCCTCGAGGTCCGCCGACAGGCGGGTGCGCATGTAGTCGAGCTCCGCGTCGCTGCGGATCAGCATCGGCATCTGAAAGATCCGCATTTCGGCCGCGATCGACGCCATGCCGTCGCCCGTCAGTGCGGCGCCATTAAGCTGGCCGATGCGCATCTTGCGCACCATGACGGCGTCGTCTCCTGCTACACCGCCCGGATAGATGCGCGCGTCGATTGCGCCATTGGAGATACGTCGCCACTCTTCTGCCATGGTCTGGAGCGCGCCGTACCAGACGGAGCCATCGGGGGCGAGTGTGGCGAGCTTCAAGGTCTCGCCTCGTGCCGCCAGAGCCGATAAACAGAGCAAACACATCGCGAGCACGCGATTCATTTCAATTCTCCTGGAGAGTGATGAACAGATCGGACATGTGTGCGTCCAGCCAGACCGCACGTCGTCGGGCAAGCGTATTGGCGACGCGCCACGTAGCAACACTGTTGGGATCGACGGCGAGTGCGCGCTGAACGAGCGCTCGGAACTCCAGGTCGTTCTGCTGCTGGACGCTGACGCTTTCAGCAAGCGCCAGGTGAACCGAAGCGCGATTGCCGGCGCTGAGTTCGGACGCCCGCTGATAGTGCGCACGTGCCGCATCGAGGTCACCGCCGGGTCGACTGCCTTCGTAGGTCACGAAGAATTCGTGAATCGCGCCGGCGTCAAAACCCTCGTCGAGCGTAAGCGCCCGGTTCATCAACGCCGCGGCAATCGGCAGTTCCGCGATAAGCAGCGGGTCGCCCTTCACCGAACTGATCGCGCCCGCCCAAGCAACCCCCGCCCAATACAGAAACGGTACGTCGTTCTTGCGAACGCCCGTAAGCGCGAGGGTCGGGTCGACGGTAAGTTGGGACGCAAGCTCAGGATGTTCGAGCGCAAGACCCCTTAGCGCGTAGTCGCGTGCACGCAGGTAGAGGTGACAGACGCGATCGTCGAGGCGTCGTCTGGACGTGTAGTCCAGATGAGCGTCGAGTTGGCCCTGCTGCTTCAGCAGAAAGCCGTAGGCTGCAAACCCGCTCGCGCTCGCCAGCAGCAGGCCGCGATGCTTTGGCGATACTGCGAGCAGGCTTTCGTACGTCTTGAGGCCGAACGGAATCGCCTCGAGCACCAGATCGGGGTCTTCGTCGCTCGTAAAAGCCGATCCGCCGCCGCTCAAGCCGTCGCCGACCCGATTCACGGCCATCCGGCCGAATGCAGCGCAGCCGCTGATCGTCGTTGTCGCGATTGCGATCAGCACCCAGTCCTTTATTGTCGATTGCATGGCGCGTTCAACCCACCCACTGAAAGAACCCGTACGCGCCCCAACCTAATGCCGCGCCGGCGGGGAGATCCGCCAAGTAGTGCTGCTTCGTGAATACGCAGCTCAGTGCAATCAGCCCGGGAAAGACCAACGCGGGCATTCCGAGCGTTGACGACGCGTGCAGGGCAGTCAGCGTCGCCACACTGACGTGCATGCTGGGGAAGCAGTTGCTCGGCGCGTCGAACCGATGCACGAAGCGTAAAAACCGTTCCGAAAGCGAGCGTCCGCGGTTGATCGAGCGCCAGTGCGGCGGCGTTGCAACGGGGAAGAACAGGAAAAAGAACATCTGACCCGCAAGCAGTACGAAGAAGCTCATCGCGACGTGATTGAAATGTCGCGGTGAGGAGACGGTCCAGTTCAGATACACGATGGCCGGGTAGTACAGGAAGCTATAG
>Ga0209254_10003642_pt1 | contig 14052 bp, 17 predicted proteins | sample FrelakmetDIP11DI_FD_187148 | JGI IMG/M metagenome (GOLD analysis project Ga0209254, IMG submission 187148) | Freshwater lake sediment microbial communities from the University of Notre Dame, USA, for methane emissions studies - DIP11 DI (SPAdes)... | ecosystem: Environmental > Aquatic >...
CGGACGTCGCGCGCCGAGCCCCATGGATGGTTCCCGGCGTCCCTGGCCACGTGTCACCCACCACCACAGCCCGACGTTGCCACCGATTCCTGGACTGGCAGCGCCCGGACAAGGCGTCAGTTAAGCAGGCGTCCCCGCGACCCGAGTCCGCCACTCCCGAACGCTCAGGCCACCTTGCTCGCGGCAGCACGCGTTTCCGAGCGCGCAGCGACAACGAGCAACGCACCGCCAGCGATAAACAGCACGACGATCGAGAGAATGGACAGCCGCGAATCGCCGGTGACCGCGGCGACGATGCCCACCAGCGCCGGACCGATGATCGCCGACGCCTTGCCCATCATGTTGTAGAAGCCGAAGAACTCCGAAGACTTGCCGGGCGGCACCAGCCGGCCGTAATAGCTGCGGCTCAGCGACTGGATGCCACCCTGCACCAGCCCCACGACGAACGCGAGCACGTAGAAGTCGCGGGCCTCGCTGAGGAAATAGGCGTAGCAGGTCGCGCCCAGGTACACGGCAAGCGCGATGAAGATGCCGTTGCGCGCGCCGATCCGGCTGCCGAGCCAGCCGAATGCCAGCGCGGCGGGAAACGCCACGAACTGGGTCAGCAGCAACGCCTTGATGAGGTGCGACTGGTCGAAGCCCAGCGACAGGCCGTAGTCCACTGCCATCTTGATGATGGTGTTCACGCCGTCGATGTACAGGATGTACGCGGCGAGGAACCACAGCAGCGGCCGGTAGCGCGCGATCTCGCGCAGCGTGCCGCGCAACTCGCCGAATCCCTGGCGAACGGCAATGGCCAGCGGCACCCGGGCCTGGGTCTCGCGCTGCTCGTGCACGTACAGCGCGCAAGGCAGCGCGAACAGGAGCCACCACGCGCCGACGCCGACGAACGACCAGCGCACGGCCTCGGTGGCATTCGCGAGCCCGAACCACTGCGGCTGCAGGGTCATGAGCACGTTGACGGCAAACAACAGGCCGCCGCCCAGGTAGCCGAGGGCGTAGCCGAAGCCGGAGACGAGGTCGTACTCCTCGGCCGCTGCGACGTGCAGCAGCAGCGAGTCGTTGAACACGATGCCGCCCCAGAAGCCGAGCGACGCGACCATGAACAGCACCGACGCCAGCCACCACTGCCCCTGCGGCACGAGCGCCAGCGCCAGCGTGGCCGCCGCACCGAGCACCGTGAACGCCATCAGCATGCGCACCCGCGCGCCACCGCGGTCAGCGATGGCGCCGAGCACGGGCGCCAGCAGCGCCACGCACAGGCTCGCGATGCCGCTGGTCATGCCGAGGCGGAAGGTGCTCTCGGTGGCGACGACGCCTGTGTTCCAGTACTGCTTGAAGAACACCGGGAAGAACCCGGCCATCACCGTGGTGGCGAAGGCCGAGTTCGCCCAGTCGTAGAACGCCCAGGCGACCACCGGGCGGCGCGTGAGGACGCTACGCGGCCGCGGCGAGGTGCTCACGGGTCTCCCGAAACGCGAGGTCGGGCCAGCGCTCGAGCGTGAGCTGCAGGTTGACGCGGGTCGGCGCCAGGTACACCAGCGCCCCCGAATGATCGAGCGCGAGGTTCTCGTGGGCCTTGACGCGGAACTCCTCGAGCTTTTTCGCGTCGCTGCAGTACACCCAGCGCGCCGTGTACACGTTGACGTTGTCCCAGGTGGCCTGCACTCCGTACTCGTCCTGCAGGCGGAACGCCACCACGTCGAACTGCAGCATGCCGACGGCGCCGAGGATCAGATCGTTGTTGCGCAGCGGCCGGAACACCTGCGTGGCACCCTCCTCGCACAGCTGGTCGAGGCCTTTCTGCAACGCCTTCATGCGCAGCGGGTCGCGCAGCACCACGCGGCGGAACATCTCGGGCGCGAAGTTCGGGATGCCCGTGAACATCAGCTTCTCGCCTTCGGTGAACGTGTCGCCGATGTTGATGGTGCCGTGGTTGTGCAGGCCGATGATGTCGCCCGCCCAGGCCTCCTCGAGGTGCTGGCGGTCGGCCGCGAGGAAGGTGAGCGCGTCCGCGATGCGCTGCTCCTTGCCGAGGCGCACGTGGTGGAAGCGCATCCCCTTCTGGTAGCGGCCCGAGCAGATGCGCATGAACGCGATGCGGTCGCGATGGCCGGGGTCCATGTTCGCCTGGATCTTGAACACGAAGCCGGTCAGCGGCGCTTCCTCCGCGCGCACCTCGCGCGTGGTGGTGGCCCGCGGCCGCGGCGACGGCGCGTATTCCACGAACGCCGCCAGCAGCTCGGTGACGCCGAAATTATTGATCGCCGAACCGAACAGCACCGGCGTCTGGCGGCCCGCGAGGTAGTGCTCCAGCGAGAACTCGTGCGAGGCGCCACGCACCAGCTCGATCTGGTCGCGAAACGCGGCCACGCGGTCGCCGAGGAAGGCCGCCGCGGCGTCGCTGCCGAGGCTGTCGATGGTCTCGGTGGTGCCGGCGCGGCCTTTCTCCGCCGCGTGGTAGACGTAGATGCGATCCTCGAGCAGGTGGTACACGCCGCGCAGGTCGCGCCCCATGCCGATCGGCCACGTCACGGGGGCGCAGTCGATCCTGAGCACCTTCTCGATCTCGTCGAGGAGGTCGAGCGGCTCGCGGCCCTCGCGATCGAGCTTGTTGATGAAGGTCATGATCGGCGTGTCGCGCAGCCGGCACACCTCCATCAGCTTGATGGTGCGTTCCTCGACACCCTTGGCGCAGTCGATGACCATCAGGGCCGAGTCGACCGCCGTCAACGTGCGGTAAGTGTCCTCCGAGAAGTCCTCGTGGCCCGGCGTGTCGAGCAGGTTGATCACCCGGCCCGCGTACGGGAACTGCATGACGCTCGAAGTCACCGAGATGCCGCGCTGCTGCTCGAGGCGCATCCAGTCGGACGTGGCATGGCGCGCAGCCTTGCGGCCCTTGACGGTGCCGGCGAGCTGGATCGCGCCCCCGAACAGCAGCAGCTTCTCGGTGAGCGTGGTCTTGCCTGCGTCGGGGTGCGAGATGATGGCGAAGGTGCGGCGTCGCGCCACTTCGTCGCTGAGGGAACTCATCGGTGGGGGCCGGCCGGTCGCGAAACGGGCCGCAATTCTATCAGGCCGGCGGCGGATCCCCGCCCCGGCCGAGATCGAGCTTCAGCACCAGGGCGTCCTCGCGCCCGCCCTCGGCCTGGTAGTACGCCTTGCGCAGGCCCACCTGCACGAAACCCACCGACTGGTACAGCGCGATGGCGTGCGGATTCGTCGGGCGCACCTCGAGGAACACGCTCTGCACGCCGGCCTGCCGCGAGCGCTCGAGCAACAGCGCGAGCATCTGGCGGCCGATGCTGCGGCCGCGCAGGTTGCCTCGCACGCAGAGGTTGAGGATGTGGGCCTCCCCGGCACCCATCGCCACCACGCCGTAGGCGACGATCTCGCCGTCGAGGTCGGCCACGCGGCACAGGTACCCGACCCGCAGGCAATCGCGGAAGATGCCCTCGCTCCACGGGAACGCGTACGACGCACGCTCGACGGCAGCCACGGCCGGCAGGTCGCCCGGGGTCATGGCGCGGAAACGCACCAGCCGCGGCTGGCCGTGCGGGCCGGCGTCCGCTGCGGCGCTCACGGCAACACCTGCTCCCCGGCCTCGAGACGACGGAATGTCTGCCGTGCGAACAGCAGGTCCTGCCACGCCTTGCGCTTCTCGCCGGGGCTGCGCAGCAGGTAGGCGGGGTGGTACATGACCACCAGCGGCCAGCGGCGCGCACCGAGCGCATGTACCTTGCCGCGCAGGCGCGCCAGCGCGGTGTCGGTCGCGAGCAGGTTCTGCGCGGCGATGCGCCCCACGGCGATGACCAATGCCGGCGACACGAGCTCGATCTGCCGCTCGAGGTAGCCGCGGCACTGCAGCGCCTCCTCTGGCTTCGGGTCGCGATTGCCGGGCGGCCGGCACTTGAGCACGTTGGCGATGTAAACGTCCTCGCGCTTGAAGCCGAGCGCCTGCAACATCGAGGTGAGCAGCAGCCCGGCACGGCCGACGAACGGCTCGCCCTGGCGGTCCTCATCGGCACCCGGGGCCTCGCCGATGAACATCCAGCGGGCCTGCGGATTGCCGACGCCGAACACTGTCTGGGTGCGGGTCTGGTGCAGCGAGCAGCGCGTGCACTCGGACACCAGCGCACGCAGCGGCTGCCACTCGAGCCCGGCCTCGATGCCGGCGCCAGGCAGCGGCGGCACCTCCGGTGCGGCCGCACGCCGCACGTAGACGTCCACGCCGAGCGCGGCAAGGTACGCGAGCTGGCGACCGTCACTCATCTGCGAACTGCCTCAGGTCGAGGCGCCAGGCCCGGTCGCGCGCGGTGGCCGCCGTGATCGAGTCGCCTTGCGCCATGCCCACAGCGCCGGGCCCGACAGCGCGAACAGCCCGAACAGCCCGAACAGCATCTCCGGCGGGCTCGAGCCCACGACGACAAACGCGAGGGGCAGCAGGATCAGGAACGCGAACGGTATGCGCTGGTTGAGCTTGAAGTCCTTGCCGCTCAGGTACGGGAAGCGACTCACCATCAGGCTGCCGGCGACGATCGCAACCGCGAAGGCGAGGATCAGCGCGCGCAGGCCCTCGCGCTGCAGGTCGTTCAGCATCCAGACGAAGCCGGCCAGCACGCCCGCGGCCGACGGGCTCGGCAGGCCCTCGAAGTAGCGCTTGTCGGCGGTGGCGGTCTTGGTGTTGAAGCGCGCGAGGCGGATCGCCGCGCACGCCGCGTAGAAGAAGGTCGCGAGCCAGCCGATGCGGCCCCACAGCGCACCGTATTCCGCAATGCGCGCGACGCCCCACTGGTAGGCGACCACGGCCGGCGCGAGCCCGAACGCCACCATGTCCGACAGGCTGTCGTATTCCTTGCCGAAGTCGCTCTGCGTGTTGGTCCAGCGCGCGATGCGCCCGTCGAGGCCGTCGCACACCATGGCGATGAAGATCGCGATGCCGGCGCGGTCGAAGTTGCCGTCGGTCGCGGCGACGATGGCGTAGAACCCCGAAAACAACACCGCAGTGGTGAACAGGTTCGGCAGCAGGTAGATGCCGCGGCGGCGCCGCGGCGGCGACGGCGCGCCGGAGACAACTGGAGAATCGGAGGTCATGCGGGCCCACCCGGCGTAAATCGAGACGCCCATAGTAGGTAGCGGGCGACCCCGGCACAACGACCGCGCCGCCGGGGGCGCGGCGACCCTCTGCTAACATACTCGACCGTTCACCCTCGCCCCGGGCGCCCGATGCGACTTTCCAGCTACCCGATCAATACCCTGCGCGACGTGCCGGCCGATGCCGAGGTCGTGAGCCACCAGCTGATGCTGCGGGCCGGCCTGATCCGCCGCCTCGCCGCCGGCCTCTACACCTGGCTGCCCATCGGCCTCAGGGTGCTGCGCAAAGTCGAGCAGATCGTCCGCGAGGAGATGAACCGCGCCGGGGCGATCGAGCTGCTGATGCCGACCGTGCAGCCGGCCGAGCTGTGGCAGGAATCCGGCCGCTGGGACCAGTTCGGCCCCGAGCTGCTGCGCTTCAAGGACCGCAACGAGCGGCCGTTCTGCTTCGGCCCGACCCACGAGGAAGTGATCACCGACATCGCGCGCCGCGAGCTCAAGAGCTACCGCCAGCTGCCGGTCAACTTCTATCAGATCCAGACCAAGTTCCGCGACGAGATCCGGCCGCGCTTCGGCGTGATGCGCGCCCGTGAGTTCACCATGAAGGACGCCTACTCCTTCCACCTCGACGAGGCCTCGCTCGAGCAGGGCTACCAGGCCATGTACGAGGCGTACTCGCGCATTTTCACGCGCATGAAGCTGCGCTTTCGCGCGGTGCGCGCCGACACCGGCAGCATTGGCGGCAATGCCTCGCAGGAGTTCCACGTGCTCGCCGACTCGGGCGAGGACGCCATCGCCTGGTCCGACGGCGACGACTACGCCGCGAACATCGAGATGGCCGAGGCGCTCGCGCCGGCCGAACCGCGCGGTCCAGCGAGCGCGACGCTGCAGGAAGTGGCCACGCCCGGCGTGCGTACCATCGCCGAGCTCACGGCGTTCCTGAAGGTCGCGGCGCGGCAGTGCCTCAAGACCCTGCTGGTGGAAGGGACCGACGGCGGGGTGGTGGCGCTGGTCGTGCGCGGCGACCACGAACTGAACGCAGTCAAGGCGCAGAAGCTGTCGGGCGTGTTCTCGCCGCTCAAGATGGCGACCGCCGAACAGGTACGTGCCGCGACCGGCTGCGAACCGGGCTTCATCGGTCCCGTCGGCCTGAAGCTCAGGCTGTACGCCGACCGTGCCGCCGCCCAGGCGGCTGATTTCGTGTGCGGCGCCAATCGACGCGACGCCCACCTCACCGGTGCCAACTGGGGACGCGACCTGCCAGAGCCCGAGGTGGTCGACCTTCGCAACGTGGTGCCCGGCGACCCGAGCCCCTCCGGCAAGGGCACGCTCGGCATCGCCCGCGGTATCGAGGTCGGCCACATCTTCCAGCTCGGCCGCAAGTACAGCCAGGCGATGAACGCGACCGTGCTCGACGAGCAGGGCCAGGCCGTGACCATGTTCATGGGCTGCTATGGCATAGGTGTGACGCGCGTCGTGGCGGCGGCCATCGAGCAGAATCACGATGAGCGCGGCATCATCTGGCCCGAGCCGATCGCACCGTTCCAAGTGTCGCTGATACCCATCAACCTGCAGAAGTCCGTGCGCGTCCGCGAGACCGCCGAGCGCCTCTACGTCGAGCTGCAGGCGGCCGGCATCGAGGTCATGTTCGACGACCGCGATGCGCGCCCGGGCGTCAAGTTTGCCGACGACGAGCTGCTCGGCATCCCGCATCGCCTGGTGGTGGGCGACAAGGGCCTCGAGCGCGGCATCGTCGAGTACAAGTCGCGAGCGGACGGCAGCGGTGCCGAGGTGCCGGTGGCGTCGGCGGTGCAGTTCCTGCGCGAGAGGGGCGGCACCGGCCGCTGACCCCCACGATGCCACGCGCCGCGTTGCCCTGGCTGGTCGTGCTGCTCGCCGCCACGCTGCCCGGCGCGGCGCGTGCCGACCGGCAGATGGACCCCGAGCTGCGCGGCGTGCTTGCCGAGGTCCTCGCCCCCACCGATTGCTTCACCGACCGCTACGAGCAGGCCGTGTGGTTCGCGGCGATGGGCCCGCGCCTCAGCCGTTACGTCAAGGACGAGAGCGAGCGCGAGCAGATCCTGCACCACGTGCACTGCGAGGCGCGCCGCGTCGACGTGCCGCCGGAGCTGGTGCTCGCGGTCATGGACGTCGAGAGCCGCTTCGACCGCTACGCCGTGTCGTCCGCAGGCGCCGTCGGCCTGATGCAGGTGATGCCGTTCTGGCCGCGCGAGCTCGGCATGGGCAACGAGCAGCTGGTGCGGGTCGCGGACAACGTGCGCATGGGCACGACCATCCTCGGCTACTACCTGCGCAAGGAACGCGGCAACTACCAGCGCGCGCTGCAGCGCTACAACGGCAGCCTGGGCCGGCCGAACTACTCGAACCTGGTGATCGACCGCCTGCTGCAGCGCTGGCGCTACGACCAATAGTCGCGGCTGGCCGTGGCGCGCGTGCGCCTCAGCGCGTGAGAAACTCCGCCGGACGTCCGCCCAGTGCCGCCGGTGCAACGTGCTCGATCTCAACCGCAGCGACGTCTGCCGCCGGCGGTCCGTCCCGGAGCCAGTCGCACAGCGCCTGCACGGCTTGCAGCTCGCCGCAGGCGAGCACTTCGACACGTCCGTCCGCAAGATTGCGCGCGTAGCCGGTGACGCCCAGCGACTCCGCCCGGGCGCGCGTGCTGGCACGGTAGAAGACGCCCTGCACCCGACCGGCCACGAGGCAACGGCGCGCGATCCAGTCCGTCATCGTGCGGTCAGGGGGCGCTCAGGGGGCGCTCAGGGCTGGGCGCCCTTGGCCCCTTCGGCGATACGGCGTGCTTCCATCGCCTTGTCGCGCGCCAGCTCGGCCTCGTCGCGCGCTTCCCGATACTCGCCTTTGTGCAGGTCCTCGCTCGCGGTCTTGACCAGCGCGCGAGCCTCATCGAGCAGCTCCGGCGCATGCTGCTCGGCGCCAGCGCGTTCGGCGGCACGAATCGCCTGGCGCGCATCGCTCATCTGCTGCAGGGGCATGCCGGCGCAACCCGCCAGCAGGGGCAGGGAGAAAAACGCCGCCAGGAGCGACAGCAGGGTGTATCGTCGAATGGGCTGCATGTTGCGCGGACCGCGAGCCAAGACCGTAACAACTGCACCCTGTACCGTCAAGCGGCGCGGACCTGGAATTCCCGACCACTCACGGACTTACGCGGCTGCCACAGCCGGCGGAAACGATGCGCATGGCAGATATCCTGGTGCTTTACTACACCCGGCACGGCGCTACCGGCGAGCTGGCGCGGCAGGTCGCGCGCGGCGTCGAGTCGGTGGCCGGCGCGACCGCGCGCCTGCGCACCGTGCCGCCCGTCTCGACGGAGACCGAGGCGGTGGCGCCCGCGGTGCCGGCCGAGGGACCGCCCTACGCCACTCACGACGACCTGAGGGAGTGCGATGGGCTCCTGCTCGGCAGCCCGACCCGCTTCGGCAACATGGCGGCGCCGCTGAAATACTTCCTCGACGGCACCAGCGCGCTGTGGCTGAACGGCAGCCTCGACCGCAAGCCAGCCGGGGTGTTCACCTCGACCGGCTCGCTGCACGGCGGCCAGGAAGCGACCCTGTTGAGCATGATGCTGCCGCTGCTGCACCACGGCATGTACCTGGTCGGCCTGCCCTTCACCGCCGACGCGCTCAATCGCACGCGCACCGGCGGGACACCTTATGGCGCGAGCCACCTGGCGGGCATGGCGCAACCGGAGACGGTGCGCCTGAGCGACGACGAGCGGGAGCTCGCCCGCCTGCTCGGCCGACGGGTCGCGGAGCTCGCGATCGCCGCGCGAGACGTACGCGCGTGACGGCGCACGTGACGGCGTCGGCCGAGGACTTCAAGCCACTGGTCCGCGCCCGCATCGCCACGCTCGCGGCAGCCGCGGCGCTCGCGGCCTGCGTCGTGGCCGCTGGGTTGAGCTCCGCCCGCTGGCCGACCAGCCTTGCCTGGACGTTCGGGATGCTGTTGCCGATCGCAGCTCCGTTACCGGGATTGCTGCGCGGCTCGCGCCACACCTACGCGTGGGCCACGCTCTGCGTGGCGCCGTACCTCGTTTACGGCGTCACCGAGATCGTGGCCAATCCTGCGGTACGCGTCGCCGCAGCTGCGATCCTGATCGCGAGCCTGGCGTGGTTCGTGGCGCTGATCACGTACCTGCGCGTTTCGCGCAGCCCTGTGCCCGCGCCTCAGGACTCGGCCGGCGCCTGACCGCGCTCGAGCACCTGGCGCAGGAACGGCAAGGTCAGCCGGCGCTGCGCGGCGAGCGCTGCCTCGTCGAGCCGGTCCAGCACGCCGCACAGCGAGTGCATGTCCCGCGGCATGCGGTGTACCAGCCAGGAGGCCGCTTCGTGCGACAACTCGAGCCCGCGGCGGGCCGCGCGCCGCTGCAGCGCCTCGACCTGCCCCTCCTCGTCGAGCGGTTGCAGCTGGTGCACCGGCGCCGCCAGCAGCCGTGAGCGCAGGTCCGGCAACCTGAAGCGCAGCGACGCCGGCGGCGCCGTGCTCGTCACGTACAGGCGCCCACTGCCGTCCTGCATGAGCGTGTGCAGCCGGAAAATGGCGGCGTTCCATGCGGCGTCCTGGGCTACGCGCTCGAGGCCGTCGAGGCAGACGAGATCGAGCGCCTCGCAGCCTTCCAGCAGGCCGGGCGCGCCGTCCGACTCGAGGTCGAGACAGGTGGCCGTGCGGCCCTGCGTACCGGCTGCGGCACAGGCCGCCTGCAGCAGGTGGGACTTGCCGGTCCCGCGGCGGCCCCACAGCCACAACGCGCGGGGCGGCACCGCTGCCGTCAACAGGCCGAGGATCTCTGCGTTCGATCCGACCACGAAGCCGTCGAAGCGCGCCGCCTCGCCGACCCGCACGCCAAGCGGCAACTGCTGCATGCGCTCAGCCGGTCGCGCCGGACCGGGCACGGGACACGGCCGCGGCGCGACGCGAATAGGTCAAAATGTAGTCAATGCCGCTCACGGCGGTGGTGACCGTCGCCAGCGCGCCGAGCGCGGTGACCAGCGCACCGCCGGGCGCGCCGCCGAATGCCGCCCGCGCAACGACCGCCAGGCAGAACACGATCTGCGCGAGCGTATTGAACTTGCTCGCCACCGACGGCTCGCCATGCAGCGGGCCGAACAGCCACTTGTAGGTGAGCGCGCCGAACAGGATCACGAGGTCGCGCAGCAGCACCAGCCCGGCGAGCCACCACGGCACCAGCCCGACGACCGCCAGGCAGATGAACACCGTGACCAGCAACAGCTTGTCGGCCGTTGGGTCGAGCACCTTGCCGAGCTCGCTGGACCAGCCGAAACGCTTGGCGAGAAAGCCGTCGAGGCCGTCGGTGAATGCCGCGATCGCGAACAGCGCCATCACCGCGGCGTAGTGACCGACCAGGATGCCGTGCGCCACCGGGTAGATCAGCAGGATGCGCAGCACGCACAGCAGGTTCGGCAGGTGATGCAGGCTCATGGCTGGAACGTGAAGTCCGCGCTGGGCGCCGTGCCGTCCGCGGCAGGGGCCGCGGGCTGCAGGCGACCGTCGAACGCCGCGATGCGACCGAGCAGTTCGCGATCGCCGCGCACCAGCAGGACGAGCGTCACCACCGAACCCTGCAGCGACTCCACCTCGACGTCGCGCACGAGGCTGAGTGAGCGCAGGTAGCTGAGCAGGCCGGCGTACGCCGCCAGGTCGTCCATGCCGTCCACCCGCACCGACAACCTCGAGGTCGAGCGCGTCGAGGCTGGCGCATAGCGTCCGGCGAGGGTGTCGGCCGCGAGGTTGATGCCGTCCTGCGCGCTGCCCTGGCCCGCCACGCTGCGACCGTCGTGCGTGAACGTCCACGAGTAGCCGCCGCCGCTCGGCACGCCGGTGAGTGCGGCGCGCGCCGGACCGGACGGAACCTCCCGCCCGGAGGCCCACGCCATGGGCAGGCCGCGCCACTGGGCCGCCGCCTCGACCGCCCGCTGGTCGACGCCCGGCGCCTCGATCGTGGTGAGCGGCCTTTCCGCAGGCCACAGCGGCAACCCGGCCTGCTGCAGCAGTTGCTCGGTGGACCGGCCGTCGAACCCGACCTTGAGCATGCGCTGCGCCGTGGTCGAGTAGCGCTGCACGTATTTGTCCGGGTCGGCGGAGGCGATCACCGGATTGTCCGCGGCTTCGCGTCGGCCGGAGGCCCGCACCGCCACGGCCCGCAGCGCCTCGGCCATCCCGGCGGCACGATCCTCGGCGGTGCTGCCCTTGAGCGGCACGCTGGCCTCGTACAGCGTTACGTCCGCACGCGCGCCGCCCTGCCACGACAGCAACGCGACACTCGCGAGCAGTGCGGCGCGCAGTCGTGCGCCGCGGATGACGATGCCTGGGGCTCTGCGCATGGATCGGATGGGAGTTCGGCGCCGCCGGACCACGTGTAAAATACCACAGCCTCGCCCGCCGGCCCGGGGCAGCCTGCCCACGGGAGAACCCCATGTCCGACCTGCGACCCACCACTTACCGCGATGCTGGCGTCGACATCGATGCCGGCGACGAGCTCGTCGAGCGCATCAAGCCGGCGGTGAAGCGCTCGATGCGCCCCGAGGTGCTCGGCGGCCTCGGCGGCTTTGGCGCATTGGTAGAGGTGCCGCTGGACCGCTACCGCCGGCCGGTCATGGTCTCCGGCACCGATGGCGTCGGCACCAAGCTGCGCCTGGCGATCGAGACCGGCCGGCACGACACGATCGGCATCGACCTCGTGGCGATGTGCGTCAACGACGTGGTGGTACAGGGCGCCGAGCCGATCTTTTTCCTCGACTACTACGCCACCGGCCGCCTGCAGGTCGCGGTTGCGGAGCGCGTCATCAAGGGCATCGTCGAGGGCTGCCTGCAGGCCGGCTGCGCACTGGTCGGCGGCGAAACGGCCGAGATGCCCGGCATGTACGAGGGCGACGACTATGATCTCGCCGGCTTCTGCGTTGGCCTGGTGGAGAAGGACCGCATCATCGACGGCAGCCGCACGCGCGCCGGCGATGCGATCCTCGGCCTCGCCTCGTCCGGCCCGCATTCCAACGGCTATTCGCTGATCCGCCGGCTGCTCGAGATGGGCGGCGCGACGCCTGCCACCGAGATCGAGGGCCAGCCGCTGTACGACCTGCTGCTCGCGCCGACCCGCATCTACGTCAAGTCGGTGCTCGCGCTGCTGGCCGAGGTCCCGGTGCACGGTATCGCGCACATCACGGGCGGCGGCCCGGCCGGCAACATCCCGCGCACGCTGCCGGACGGCCTCGAGGCCGTGATCGAGGAGCGGCACTGGCCGCGGCCGGCCGTGTTCGACTGGCTGCAGCGCGTGGGCAGCATCGAGCGCGACGAGATGCACCGTACGTTCAACTGCGGCTTGGGGATGACCATCACCGTGCCGGCGGCCGACACTGACCGCGCGCTCGCCATCCTGCGCCGCTGCGGCGAGCAGGCGAGCGTGATCGGCGAGGTGCGCGCGGGCTCGCGCGGTGCCGTGATCGAGCGATGAGCGACGCGGCGCGGCCATTGCCCGTCGTCGTGCTGATCTCCGGCACCGGCAGCAACCTGCAGGCGATCGCCGCGCAGGCCATCGCCGGCACCTTGCCCGTCACGATCCGCGCCGTCGTCAGCGACCGCGCCGACGCGGCCGGGTTCGCCTGGGCCCGCGACGCAGGCTTCACGACGGTGGCGCTGTCACCGCGCGATTTCCAGGACCGTGCGGCGTACGACCGCGCGCTGGCCGAGGCCGTCTTGCGCTTCGAGCCGGGCCTGGTCGTGCTGGCAGGCTTCATGCGCATCCTGGGCCCCGAGTTCGTTGATCGCTTCGCCGGCCGATTGGTGAATATCCACCCGTCGCTGCTGCCCGCGTATCGCGGCCTGCACACGCATCGCCGGGTGCTGGAGTCCGGCGACCCAGTACACGGCGCCAGCGTGCACTTCGTCACGCGCGAACTCGACGGTGGCCCGGTGGTCTTACAGTCACGGGTCCCCGTCCGGGACGACGACGACGAAGCCACCTTGTCCGCACGCGTACTGGCCGAGGAACATCGTATCTACCCCGAGTGCATCGGCTGGTTCGCGGCCGGCCGGCTGCAGCTGCGCGCCGGAGTCGTGATGCTCGATGGCAGGCCGTTGCTGGCCCCGGTGCTGCGCGAGGCGCAGGATGTCGCGCATGCGTGACTCAGCCCGCCGCGCCCGCACCTGGACCCGCCGCCTGCCTGTGCTGCTGGCAAGTGCCGTGCTCGGCCTGGCGGCCTTGCCGGCCGGTGCGAAGGACCCGGCGCCGACCCTGCAGCCCTACAAGGCGCGCTATCAGGTGAGTTACCGCGGCCTGAGCGGCGGCCAGATCGAGAGTTCGATGGCGCGCGGCCCGGTCGCCGGCCAGTGGCTGTACGAGACGCGCGCCTTCCCCACCATGCTGGCGCGGGTCGTGGTCAGCCCGCAGGCGCGCGAGCGCGGCGTCATGCAGATCAGCTCGGACGGCGTGCGGCCCCTGAGCTTCGACTTCAACGACGGCAACGCCGAGTCGGCCAAGGACGTGCGCTTGAAGTTCGACTGGGCGGCCGGACGCGTGCTCGGCGAGGCACAGGGCGTGCCGTTCGATCTCGCAGTCGAGCGCGGTACCCAGGACACCGCTTCGGTGCAGGCCGCCATGCTGATCGACCTGCTGGCCGGCCGTGCGCCCGAAGGGTTTCCGATCGTCACCGGCAGCAAGCTGCGCTTTTACCGCTACTGGCAGGAGGGCCGCGCCACGGTCATGACGCCTTTCGGCCAGTTCGACACCGTGGTGTGGGCCAGCCAGCGCGACGGTTCGACCCGTGTCACCAAAGTGTGGCATGCACCCGCGCTCGGTTACGTGCCGGTGCAGGCGGTGCAGTACCGCAAGGGGCAGGCGGAAACGCAGATGAAGCTGGTCGCGCTGGAGCGGTAACGCCGCCGTTGCTGTCGCGCATTGGCTAACGC
>Ga0209254_10003643_pt1 | contig 14052 bp, 13 predicted proteins | sample FrelakmetDIP11DI_FD_187148 | JGI IMG/M metagenome (GOLD analysis project Ga0209254, IMG submission 187148) | Freshwater lake sediment microbial communities from the University of Notre Dame, USA, for methane emissions studies - DIP11 DI (SPAdes)... | ecosystem: Environmental > Aquatic >...
CGATGTCGATCGTCGAGCACGGCGTGGGACTGAACATCACGGTGATGAGCTATGCGGGGGCGATGGGCTTCGGCTTCACGACGGCGCGCAGCGCAGTGCCCGACGCGCACCAGTTGTCGCATGCGCTCGCCGCGACCTTCGACGAACTGGTCGAGAAATCCCACATGGCGAAGCCCCGTGGTGCCCGCCAGTCCGCTGCCGCACCCGGACCTCGGCGGCGCTCTCTTGCCATTGCGTAACCGCCTATGAGGAGACTTCGATGAGCAGCGCGGGCAGCCGGAACAGCTATCTGGTCGGTGGCGGCATCGCCTCCCTGGCGGCGGCTGTATACCTGATCCGTGACGGTCACGTCCCGGGCCAGAACATCCATATCCTGGAGGAGGCACAGCTCGGTGGCTGCCTGGACGCAAGCGGCTCGCCTGAGGCGGGGTTCTCGATGCGCGGCACGCGGATGTACGGCCCGGCGTACGTGTTGATGTACGAGCTGCTGTCCGGCATCCCGTCGCTCGACGATCCGACGAAGTCGGTGACCCAGGACACCCTGGAGTTCTGGCAAGAGGCGCCGTGGGATGACCACGCGCGCCTGGTCGAAGGCGGGCAGATCGTCGATGTGGCGAGATTTGGCCTGAGCAACAAGGACCGCGTGGACCTGATCGGGTTGATGCTACGAGACGAAGACGAGCTCGGCGCTAAACACATCGACCAGTGCTTCGACTCGAGTTTCTTCCAGACCAACTTCTGGTTCATGTGGTGCAGCATGTTTGGCTTCGAGACCTGGCACAGCGCCGTCGAGTTGCGGCGCTATCTGCTGCGCTTCCTCAGGATGTTTCCCCACCTGGCGACGATGAAGCTCATCCAGTCGACACGCTACAACGGCTACGACTCGATCGTGCGCCCGCTGGTGCGCTGGCTCGAGCAGCGCGGCGTGCAGTTCAATACGGGCGTCCAGGTCACCGACCTCGATTTCACGCCGGTCGACAATGACCGCAAGTCGGTTCGGCGCATCCGCTGCCGGCGTGATGGCGAGACTGCAGACATCGAGGTCGATGCCCGCGACCTCGTGATCGTGACGCTCGGCTCGATGACGGCCGATTCGAGCCTCGGCTCGATGGCCGCGCCCCCGGTGCTCGCGAAAGAGCGCCGCAGCGGTGCCTGGACCCTGTGGGAGCGTCTGGCTGCGAAGAACCCCGCCTTCGGCCGTCCGGGAGTGTTTTGCGGACATGTCGACCAGACGAAGTGGGTGACGTTCACAGTCACCCACAAAGACGATCGTTTCGTTCGGATGATGGACCGACTCAGCGGGCGCCCGCCCGGGTGCGGTGGCCTCGTCACCCTCAAGAGCTCGAGTTGGCTACTGACTTTCCATCTCTTCAATCCGCCGACCTACGCGGGGCAACCGCCGGGGACTCACGTCTGGTGGGGCTATGGACTGTTCGCGGACCGAGTCGGCGACTTCGTGAAGAAGACCATGTGCGAGTGCACGGGCAAGGAGATTCTGGTCGAGGTCTTCTCGCACCTCGGCTGGCAAGACGAGATGCCGGCGCTGATCGAAAGCGCCAACTGCATTCCCTGCCTGCTGCCGTACACGACGAGCCAGTTCATGCCGCGCGCCAAGGGCGACCGACCGCAGGTCATCCCGCCGGGGACCGTCAATCTGGCGTTCGTCGGCCAATACTGTGAGATCCCCGACAACGTGGTCTACACGGTCGAATATTCGGTCCAGTCGGCCGCATTGGCGGTCGCGTCCCTGCTCGGGTTCCCGCAGAAGGTGCCGCCGGCTTACCACGGGTTGGATCATCCGAACGCGCTGGTCGGCGCGATGGAACGGATCCTCGAATAGTCGGGCATCTGCAGTCGCGGCGCCGCGGTATCGCCGTTTGCTTGCGCAACCCACCCAGCATCGATAATCGAATCCCCGATAGTGCGGCGCAGGCCAGCCGCAGCAGGAACCCGCCCACATGCGCCAGCTCAGCAAGAACGATGCGCTCTTCCTCGCCACCGAGAGCGCTCACTCCAATTCGAACGTCAGTCTGATCACGATTTACGATCCGTCGACGGCGCCCGGCGGCAGGCTCCGGTTCAAGAGCATCCTCGCGCTCGTGCAGAGCCGGCTGCACCGCTCGCCGGTGTTCCGGCAGAAGCTTCGCAGCGTGCCGTTCGGGCTCGACGAGCCTTATTGGATAGAAGACGAGAACTTCGACCTCGAATACCACGTGCGCAACATCGCGCTGCCGAAGCCCGGCGACTGGCGCCAGTTCTGCATCCAGACCTCGCGCATCCACGCACGGCCGCTCGACCTCAACCGGCCGCTGTGGGAGCTGTACGTCATCGAGGGCCTGGACAGCCTGCTCGATCTGCCGAAGGATAGCTTCGCGTTGCTGACCAAACTGCACCACGCGGCGATCGATGTCAAGCGTGGCACCGCGATCATCACGCTGCTGCACGACACGACGCCGCGGCCGCCGCAGCACGAGCCGACCGAACCGTGGTTCCCGGAGTCACCGCCGAGCTCACTTGAACTCGTCTGCCGCGGCCTCGTGAACACGGTGGTCTCGCCGCAACGGCTGGTGCGCCCGCTGCGGCATGCGCTCGCGAGCGTGGCCCCTGCCGCCCGCTCGTTCGCCGCCGAGTTGCTGCAAAGGCACGACACGCTTCCGGTGACGCGCTTCAACTCCATCGTGTCACCCTATCGGGTGTTCGAGACGCGGCGTTTCCTGCTCAGCGAGTTTCACGAGGTCCGCCGGCTCGTGCCCGGTGCCAAGATCAACGACGTCGTGCTCGCCGTGTGCGCAGGCGGGCTGCGCAGGTACCTCGCCGCCAACGACGAGCTGCCGGAACAGGATCTGTCGACGCTGATGCCGGTCTACGTGCCCGACCCGGAGGCCACCACCGGCAGCCGGCCCGAAGTGGAGTGGGAGCGCGTGATGCTGGGCATCAACATCGCCGACGCGGTGAAACGGCTGGCGTTCATCAAGGCGCAGACGGCGTCCTCTCCGCTCATATCGCGGGCGATCGGCGCGCGCGAACTCACCAACATTGGAACGCAGGCACCCGCCGCCACGTTGGCGATCACCGGCAAGTTGCTCGGCCGCGCGCTGCTCGGGGCGGGTCGCCGCGAGCCGATCGCGAACTGCGCGATCACCAACGTGCCGGGCCCCTCGGTTCCGCTCTACCTCAACGGCGCCCGCATGACGTACTTCTCCGCGATCATGCCGATCAACGACGGCCTCGGTCTCGTCTTCGCGGTGACGAGCTACGACGGGAAGATCATCGTCTCTCCCACCTCGTGCCGCGAGCAGATGCCGGATCCGGAGACCTTCGCGCAGTGCCTGCGCGACGGCTTCCAGGAGTACCTGGCCCTCGCCCGCAAGCGTGCGCGGGCGAAGGCGGCTGCCAGGCCAGGGGCTAGCCCGGTGCGGCGTGGGGGGAAGTCGTCAGGCGGTAGATCCGCCCGAGCAGCCCCGCCGGCGGCACGAACGGCCGCCACTGGCCTTCGGGCTGCGCGAGTCGGTCGGCCACGACCCAAAGCACGAGCGGGTTGAACCCCAGCCCGAGGTGGCTTCCCGGCACGCGGATGTTCTCGTGCAACGCCGGGTTGCCGTCGATGGTCGCCTCCTGCGGCGGCACGACACCGTCGGTCAGCGAGTAGATGCACGATATCGGCACCGGCAGTGACTTCGGCTGCCGCAGGTACTTCGCGCGCGACTGGGCCAGGTGCGCCGATGTCCCCATCGGATGCGAGATCAACCGATAGAGCGCCTTGACCAGCGGCGGCGACTGGCTGCCTGCGAGGTCGAAGGTCACGGGACTGCCGAGCGTGATCACCGAACGGACGCACTCGGTGGCCTGGTGTGCGCCGTACATGGCAAACATGCCGCCCAGGCTCCAGCCCAAAAGGCTCACCGTCCGGCCGCTCTTGTAGTGCATGTAGCGGATCTTCTGCTCGAGCGCGCTGGCGTGCCGGCTGTTGAATCCGACGTTGCGCCCGAAGCCCCAGGTCTGGACCTCGTAGCCGCGGTTCTGCAGGAAGAGTTTGAGCACGATCAGCGTGCCCTCGTCCGCCATGAAGCCGGGCAACAGCAGCACCGGGTGGCCGTCGCCGCGCGGCGTTCGGGCGAGCATCGGCAGGTTCCACGGCAGCGCTGCCATCTCGAGGAAGGCACGCGGCTCGATGACCTGATGCAGCAGGCGGGGCTTGCCGACGTAGGTCTGTCTCCTGGCCATCTGGTTCCCGGTTGTTGATCGGACTAATCAAGCGTACCTCGCCTCCTGCACATCGGAACGGCTACTGAAGCATCACTCGAATCGCGCTGTTTCAGGTTCGCCTGCGCGCCGTCTTCGGCGACAGCAGGCCATGCCGCTGGTGCCACTCGCGCAGCGATTCCCCGGGCCACCGTGCGCACTGCACGTGCCCTTTGCCGCTCGGCACGTCGACCCAGCCGGGAGCGTAGGCGAGCGCGGCTTCGACGACTTCCGGCGGCTTGGGGAGCGGCGTGTCGATGGCCGAGGCGTGCGGGTGAATGAGCTCTGGCCAGCGCTGGTCCCACAGCCAGAGCGGGCTGCCGCATTTCTTGCAGAAGTGGCGCCACGCCGTTGAGCGCCTGGTGCGCTGGCCCGGCTCGCGGATCAGCGCGTGGAAGCGCGTGATGTTCTTGCTGCCGGTGACTTTCATCGACGTGGCGTCGCCGCCGAGGTTGATCGCAAAGCCGCCGGAGCCCGCGGTCTTGCGGCAGATCGAGCAATGGCAGTGCATGAAAGGCACCGGCGACTCCGATTCCAGGGTGAAGCGCACGGCGCGGCAGTGGCATGAGCCTTTCAGTTGCATACGTCCTCCACGGGGTGTGGCAGCGGTGCCGTTTCGCAGGCAAGGACACGGGGCTGATTTGGATGCAGCCTACTTGTTCCGGGCCGGATTGCCATGGGCAGAGGCGGGTGCCGGCTCCCTGATGGGCATGACACCGACGGGTCAGGCTCCTGCGCCGTCACTCGGTGAGGTGAGTGACGCCGCGCGCTTGAGCGCGCACGATGCGTGGGCAAGGAGGCCTTATGACCGTTGATGTCGAACTGCCTGATCTGGTTACCGGTACCGACACCGAGATCGTCGCTGACAACGTGCGGGCCGTGGGGGCGATCTACTCCGTCTGGCTGCTGGATCAGGCCGGCGCGTTTCGGGTGGTGGACCGGATCGTCGAGCTCTTCAACCAGGGGTTGGTGCCGTTGGGGCAGGGGCGGGTGTCGCGTGCGCTCTATCGCCTCTGGCGCCAGGGCGATCGGATGCTGGCGCAGGATCGTGCTGCGTTCTACGCGCGGGCGATGGGCGTGCCGGGCGGGGACGCCAGCGCGGGCGAGCCGAACCGCGAGTTCCTGTCGCTGTGGCTGCGCTTCGTGGTGGCGGTGTCGATGTTCGCGCGGCAGCAGGGCAACAGCGGCCTGCTGGTGCCGCCGACGCCGGCAAACGCCGCGCTGCGCGCGGCAGCGCGAGCACTGGCGGCCAATGCCTCGGCCCACGGTGGCGAGATGGTGCAGCGCGCGGCGCGCCGGCTCATCGAAGAAGTGCAGCAGTTGCTCGGCCTCCTCAACGAACCGGAACTGTTGGCGGCGTTCGGCGCGCGCAACGTGTGGCAGCTGATCGATCGCGTCCATCGCGAACACCTCGGCCTGCCGAGCCATGTGGCGCGCTACCGCTCGCAGGCGAGCGCGGGCAGCCGCGTCTTCGACTGGCTGGCGGATCAGGCCGCGACATTGAGCGATCCGGCCGCGCCGGGCGGCAAATCAAAGGGTGATGCCGCCGTGGTCGAGGCGGCCGAGCTGTTGCTCGCGGCGATGGCGGGCGATGCGCAAATGCCGGAGCCGCCGCCGGACGCGGCGGCCGTCGCGCTGGAGGTGCCGGATCTGCTGTTCGCCGCGCAGGAACTGGTGGCAGCGCTGGACCTGGCGGGCGAGCGCAACGGCGTCTCGGCCGGGCACGACATCGCCGCGCTATTCCACGGCCCGGCAGGCACCGGCAAGACGCTCGCGGCGCACGTGCTGGCACGGTCGTTGTCGCTGCCGCTCTACCGCATCGATCTCGCCGCGATCGCCGGCAAGTACATCGGCGAAACGGAGAAGAACCTGGCGGCGCTGTTCGAGCGCGCGGAGCGCGAGGGCGCGGCACTCTTCTTCGACGAAGCGGATGCGCTGTTCGGCAAGCGCAGCGAGGTGCGCGACTCGCACGACCGCTACGCCAATGCCGCGATCAATGACCTGCTGCAGCGGATCGAGGCTTTCGAGGGCGTGTTGATCCTGGCGGCGAGCCCCCAGGCGGACATCGATGCGGCGTTGGCCAGCGATGAATGGCGCCGCCGCCGCTGGCGCGTGGTGCGCTTTCCGCGACCGCGCGCTTAGGCGAAGCCGGAGCGGTTGACGCCCGCCAGCGCGCCGGCGTACTCGGCGGCGAGGCGGTCGACGATCACACCGGCCGGCGGCGCGTCGCTCATCTGCCCCACGCCCTGCCCCGCGCCCCAAATGTCTTTCCACGCCTTGGCCTTGGCGCTGCCGGAGCCGAAGTCCATCTTGGACTTGTCCCCCTCCGGCAGGTTGTCCGGGTCGAGTCCCGCGTTGACGACACTGCCCTTCAGGTAATTGCCGTGCACGCCGGTGAAGAGGCTGGTGTAGACGATGTCTTCGGCGCGGCTGTCGATGATCATCTGCTTGTACTCGCTGGGCGCCTGGGCTTCCTCGCTGGCGATGAAGCGCGTGCCGATGTAGGCAAGGTCCGCGCCCAGCGCCTGCGCGGCCAGGATCGCGCCGCCGCTGGCGATGCTGCCGGAAAGAATGATCGTGCCGTCGTAGAACGCGCGCACTTCGGGCACCAGCGCAAACGGCGAGAGCCGTCCCGCGTGACCGCCGGCGCCGGTGCAGACGAGGATCAGTCCGTCGACGCCCGCCTGCAGTGCGCGCTTGGCGTGCGCGATCGTCGTCACGTCGTGGAACACCAGGCCACCGTAACTGTGCGCGGCTTCGACCACCGCATCCGGGGCACGCAGGCTGGTGATCATGATCGGCACGCGATGCTTCACGCACAGGTCCAGGTCATGCTGCAGCCGCACGTTGCTCGAATGCACGATCTGGTTCACGGCATACGGTGCGACCTTAGCGCCCGGGTGCTGCGCCTGGTGCTCGCGCAGTTCTTTGCTTATGCGTTCGAGCCATGTTTCGAGCATCGCTTCCGGCCTAGCATTCAGCGCTGGAAAACTTCCGACGATGCCGGCCTTGCACTGCGCCAACACAAGCTCAGGTCCGCTGACGATGAACATCGGCGCACCGATGACCGGCAGGCGCAGGTGGTCGCGCAGCAAAGTCGGCAAGGACATGCAGGACTCCCTCTCCATTCGCAGTGTTCGGCGGTTCGCGGGCCGCCGTGAAACCGGCGCGAGCATAGCGGGCGACTGCGGACGGCCTCTTGCGGTGCGCAAAATCGCGCGGTCACTCAGCGCAGGAGGAAATTTCTACTGTGATTGCAGTGCGCTGCAGCGACCGCATCGTGAATCGGCCTTTCGCAATCGCATATTGGGGATGCGCAATCGCCCATGGGTAGTTACCCTCGCCCTCTGCTGTCATCAGCACGCAGCATCGTTGCCCCAGAATTCCGCATCATGCCGCACAGGGGCCGCGGCACCGGATCAGGACAACGCCGCATGAGTTCTGAACTTCACTCATACCACGCCGAACTGATCGCCCGCGATGAAGAGGCGCTCTGGAACTGGCCGCGCCGCTCCGCTGCGGTGATGGCCGAAGAACTCGCGCTGATGTGCGAGCAGCTCGCCGGGCTGCTGCGCGAACGGCGTGAGGCCGACGCGGCCGATCGCGCTGAAGACCCGGTGCAGCGCACGCGCCTCAACTACATGTACGGCAGCACGCTGCTGACGCTCGCCGAGCGCGAGAAGCCGGCACTGCTGCCGCATGCGGTCGAGCGGCTGGGCGATGCGCTGTCACTGGCACGACGCCACGTGCCGGAACGCGTGGTGCAGATCAAGTCGCAGCTGTTCCGTGCCGAGCACTCGTTGGCGATGCTGAGAAGCTCGACCGCGTCGGACCAGCGCCCGAGCGAAAGAGAAGCGGCCTAGCGCACCGGCCGAACATCCGACTTGCCGCCGGCCGCGGTTCGTCGGATTCTCCGGCGGTCGTGACCGCCATTCCGCCTCCGCACCCCCCGTCGCCACGCGCCCGGCGCGCGGCGCTGGCTCGTCCGGCGGATGCCGAACGGCCACGCGGACCGCGCATTGGCTACCTCCGCCTGCACTGGCGCGGCGACCTGCCGCTGGCTGTCGCCGTCATCGCCAGCGCGGCGCTGGTGTGGGGCGTGGTTCAGGCGGCGCGACTCACCGGCCGCTTCTTTCCGTATACCGAATCCCCGTGGGCCGCCGCGCTGCTGTGGCTGCTCGAAGTTGCCGTGCTGATCATCGGTGTCAGCTGGTGGGGGATGGGCGTGCAGCGCGCCGCGATCCGCAGCGTCGACAAAGGCGGCTCGATGTTCGTGGCCTTCCTCACCGGCGTGGTGGGCTACGGTGCCTTCATCTGGGTGGGACTGTTCTGGCTCAACTCCGCGCGTCACGTGTGGCCGGATGTGAAGGCGACGCTGCTGGGCGATCTGCACCCGGCCGCGATCACGCTCGAACCCGGCGGACAGCTCGCCGTGCGGGGCGACCTGGAGTTCGGCACCACCCGCGCGGTGCGTCAGGCGCTTGCCGCTAACCCGGCCGTGCGGACCGTGCGGCTTGAAAGCCGCGGCGGACGCGTCGACGAAGGCCTCGCGCTCGGGCGGCTGCTCCTGGACCGCAACCTGGACACCCTCGTGACCGGCGAATGCAGCAGCGCGTGCGTGACGGCGTTCGTCGGCGGCAACCGGCGGATGATCGGGCCGGCAGCGCGCATCGGACTGCACAGCGCAGGCGGCAATGGCGTCAGCGCGGCGCATGTGGATCACGCCAACCGGCGCAGCGACGAATTCATGGTGGCGCGCGGCGTCGACGCCCGCGTGCTCGCCATGGGTGCGGCAACCGCCAGCGACGAGATCTGGTTTCCGGAGCACGCGGTGCTGCTCGCGTCCGCGCTCGCGACGGAGCGCGCCGGGCCCTAGTGCGTCACAGCCGGCGCTGCGGACGTCGTTGCGTCCCCTTGCCAGGCGGCGTGCAGCTCGGCCACCAACTCGGTCCCGCGGCCTTCATACCGCGGCGAGAAATGCAGCGGTACCACGGCGTGCGCGCCGACACGGCGTGCGATGGTGCCGGCCTGCTGCGCAGTGAGGTGATTCTTGCGCGCGGCGTGATCGGCTTCCGACTGCATGAACACGCTCTCGATGAACAAGAGGTCGACACCCGCCAGCAGTTCCTCCAGCGCCTGCATGTTGGCCTCGGTGTAGCGGAGGTCGGTCACGTAGCCGATGCGGCGCCCCGGCACCAGTTCGAACGCCGGGCGCAGCTCGCCGAGGGTCCGCGTCAGTGCGTGCGCGCCGTTGCGGTCATGCCACTCGATCGCGATCGGCGTGTCGTCAGGCGCGTTTGAGGCAAAGGCGCGGCGCGCGTCGCGCAGCCAGTGCCCGGTGGCCAGCCCCCATTCAGCGAGCCGGTTCTTCCAGACATTGACGTGCGTCGCCTCCTCCAGCGCAAAAGCGAGGCACAGTATGTCGTGGTCGAGGAAGCGGCCGCGTACGCGGAACCCTTCCTCCGAATGCAGCACGTCACCATGCGGCACCCACGGTTCGCCGTCCTCGCGCGCGAAGCGGTTAAGGCTGCTGAAGGTAGCCTGGCGACCTGCACCCTCAGGCATTACTTCGCGCACCGTGAGCGTCAGCGGCACCTCGTAGCGATGCACGACGTTCCAGGTGTAGGCGGCGAGTTTGTGCTCGACGCGCTCGATGAATCCCGGTCCGCTGGTCAGCGCTGCATGCTCCTTGCGCCCGAGCACCACGCGCAGCCAGTGATCGAAGCCCGCAAAGTGGTCGACGTGCGTGTGGCTGATGAAGACGTCCGAAATCCGCAGCAGCTTGCGCGGCGGCAGGCCGGACACATCGCCGAAGTCGAACAGCAGCGCGCGCCGCTCGTCGCGGAAGTCGACATACAGGCCGGGGTCGCCGAAGGCGTCGTTAACCAGTCGCGGTTCGAAGAGGGGACGCATACTTCTTCTTTAGAGCGGGCGCCCGGTCCGATCGCCTTGCCCTCGGTCAATACCGGGTCGGAAATGCGGGCCAGAGTGAACAAAGTAACTCAGGCGCAACGGAAGCCTGCCAGGTTGTCGGTATGCGCTGCGTCAGTCACAGCCGGGTGGCAGGCAATTGGTGAAGGGGATCTTATGTCTGCCAAAACACTCGTCGTCTTCGTCGCTGCAGTCTTCGGCCTGGCATCGGCCGCGCTAGCCGCAGACCCGCCAAAAGCGGCCTTCGGCAAGGATCAGTTCAACGCCCGCTGCGCGTCGTGCCACGGCGTCAGCGGCAAGGGCAACGGACCGGTCGCCAAGCAGATCGGCACCACCGTGCCCGACCTCACCACGTATGCCAAGCGCAATGGTGGGAAGTTCCCGGTCGAACTGGCGTGGATGAAGATCGACGGCCGGCCCGTGAGTTTCGACGTCGAGCGCAACATGCCGGTGTGGGGGCGTGACTTCCGTCACGAGGCCATCGCCAACATCGACTCGAAGGCCAAGCCCGAAAGCTACGTGGCCGCCGAGATCGCCGCCATCGTCGAGTACATGAAGACGATTCAGGTGAAGTAAGCGGAGTTCCCGGCACGCGGCGCCGGGCACCGTTTCCACCGCGCGGCGCGCGGATCTAGGTCCGGCTCCAGTCCTCAGGAATGAAGACATGGCACACAAACAGATCCTGTTCCGTTCCGCGGCGCGCGAGAAAGTGGTGCGCGGCGCTACCCAGCTGGCCGACGCGGTGCGCATCACGCTGGGGCCGAAGTCCAAGTCGGTGCTGATGCAGAAAAAGTGGGGCACGCCGATCGTCTGCAACGACGGCGTGACGATCGCCAAGGAGTTCGACCTCAGGGACGCCGAGGAGAACCTAGGCGCGCAGATGCTGCGGCAGGCGGCCGAGAAGACGGGTGAGGCGGTCGGCGACGGCACCAGCACGGCGACGCTGCTGGCGCACGCGATGTTTGCCGACGGCGTGCGCAACGTCGTGGCCGGCGCCAGCGCGATCGACATCAAGCGCGGGCTCGACCGTGCCTGCAGGCGCGCTGTTGCGGCGCTGAAGGAGCTGTCGCGACCGGTGGCTTCGCGCAAGGAGAAGGCGCAGGTGGCCACGATCTCCGCTCACAACGACCCGGCGATCGGTGAACTCGTCGCCGACGCGATGGAGAAGGTTGGTGGCGAGGGCGTCATCACGGTGGAGGAGTCGCGCACGACGGACACGACGCTCGACGTGGTCGAGGGCATGCAGTTCGACCGAGGTTTCCAGTCGCCGTACTTCATCACCAACGCCGAAAAGATGGAGGCGGTGCTCGAGGATGTTGTCGTGCTGCTCGACGAACGCAAGATCGGCAGCCTGGCGGACTTCCTGCCGCTGCTCGACCAGGTCGCCAAGGCCGGGCGGCCGCTGCTGGTGGTGGCCGAGGAGGTCGAGGGCGAGGCACTCGCGACGCTGATCGTCAATCAGATCCGCGGCGTGTTGAAGAGCTGCGCAGTGAAGGCGCCGGGCTTCGGCGACCGCCGCAAGGCGATGCTGCAGGACATGGCGGTGCTGACCGGCGGCCTGGTGCTGTCGGAGGAGGCCGGCATGAAACTCGAGAGCATGCAGCTGGAGCAGCTCGGCCGCGCCAAGCGTGTCGTCGCGGACAAGGACACGACGACGATCATCGGCGGCGGTGGCGAGCGTGCGGCGATCGACGGCCGCATCAAGCAGATCCGCATCGAAATGGACAAGGCCACCAGCACCTACGACAAGGAGAAGCTGCAGGAGCGGCTCGCCAAGCTCGCCGGCGGCGTGGCGGTGATCCGCGTCGGCGCGCCCTCGGAGGCCGAGATGAAAGCCAAGCGCGAGGCGCTCGACGACGCGATCAGCGCCACCAAGGCGGCGGTGGCCGAAGGCATCGTCCCGGGCGGCGGGCTCGCACTGCTGCGCTGTGTGCAGGCCGTGAGCGACGAGGAAGCCCAGGCGAGCGGCGACGAGCGCACCGGCGTGCAGATCCTCAGGCGCGCGCTGGAGGCGCCGGCGCGGCAGATCGCCGACAACTCCGCGGTCGACGGCGGCGTCGTGGTGGCGAAGATGCTGGAGGGCACCGGCAATTTCGGCTTCGACGCCGCACGCAACCAGTACGTCGATCTGGTGGAAGCCGGCATCATCGACCCGACCAAGGTCGTGCGCATTGCCTTGGAGAATGCCGTGTCGGTGGCGAGCGTGCTGCTGCTGACCGAGGCGACGATGACCGAGATCGAGGAGCCGAAATCGGAAGCGGGGCGCCAGCCCGACATGGGGATGTAGCGGCCGCGCGATGACGTGTTTCGATGTCTGCAACGGCGACGCCGACGGGCTGTTCGCGCTGCGGCAGTGGCGGCTCGCGCATCCGCAGGAGTCGATCGTCGTCACCGGCATCAAGCGCGACATCGAGCTCCTGAGACGCGTGGAGGCGGGTCCCGACGACCAGGTTGCGGTCCTCGACATCTCGCTTGCGCGCAATCGCGCGGCGCTCGACCGCCTGCTTGCGGCCGGCGCCGCGGTGACGTGGTTCGATCACCATGCGCCGGGACCGACACCGCGGCACGCGAACCTGATCGCGCACATCGATACGGACCCCGAGACCTGCACCAGCCTGCTGGTCGATGCGCACCTGAAAGGGCGCTTCCGCACGTGGGCGATCGCGGCGGCCTACGGCGACAACCTGGCGTCGAGCGCGGAGCAGCTGGCCGATCAGGTGCCGCTGGCGCCGCCGCAGCGCGCGCTACTGCGCCTGCTCGGCGAGGCCGTCAACTACAACGCCTACGGCGACAGCGAAGCCGATGTGCGCATCCACCCGGCGGCGCTGTATCGCCTGCTCGCGCACTACGACGATCCGTTAGAGGCCGTCGCGCATGCCTCGATCGTGCGTGAACTCGACGCGCTGCGCCGCGCCGACCTCGACCGCGCTCGCGCCGTCGCGCCGCGGCACCGCGACGACCGCTGCACGGCCGTCGTGCTGCCCGACGCTCCATGGAGCCGGCGCGTGCTCGGCCCGTTCGCCAATGAACTGGGGCAGCGCGATCCGCAGCGGGCCCACGCGGTGCTGAAGGAGCTCGTGAGCGCCGCCTATGCCGTCAGCATTCGCGCGCCGCTCGCGTCTCCGTACGGCGCGGACCGGCTGGCACACGAGTTCGGGGGCGGTGGCCGCGTCGGCGCGGCGGGCATCGACCGCCTGCCGGCCGCAGACGGGCCGCGCTTCATCGCGCGGCTGGCGGCGATGCGCTGGGAGCCGTAAGGGGCGCACCGTCGGCCGAAACGGCGGCGGTCAATGCCGATATCGCCGCAACGGGTTCGAGCGCGAGGACGATCAGAAGTGTGGGCGACGCTGCCCAGCGGATTGCAGCTTCGCGCGATGAGCGTCGACGACCTCGTCAACGGAAATTGCCAACAGGATCACGAACACCGTGACGAGCATGAGATTGAGCAGCAACATGATGACGCCTCTTCGACCTGCAGATCCCGCCTTTGCCCACGGAGAAATTCTTCGGCGCGACACAAGTCGCGGGTGCCGTGAAAAGCGCCGCACTTGACGCCGCTCAAGCCTGGAGGCCGCCGGGGCGATCGGGTCAGCCAGGCCACCCAAAGTGACGCGCGAAGCGCTCAGCGCCCACCGAAGCGTTGCCTTCGGTCAATGTCGAACCGGGAACCCTCGCGAGAGTTAAAGATAGGTTGATGTTCGGGCAGTGTGAGCGTGCCAGGCTGCCATAGCGCGTAGCGTCGTTGCGGGTTGGCGGCAGGCACTCGACAAGCAAAGGGGGTTTTATGTACGCAAGACCGCTAGCAGTTCTAGTGGCAGGTGCCTTTGGGCTTGCAGCCGCCACCACGGCATTCGCCGCTGGCGAAGCGACCAAAGGGAT
>Ga0209254_10003644_pt1 | contig 14051 bp, 11 predicted proteins | sample FrelakmetDIP11DI_FD_187148 | JGI IMG/M metagenome (GOLD analysis project Ga0209254, IMG submission 187148) | Freshwater lake sediment microbial communities from the University of Notre Dame, USA, for methane emissions studies - DIP11 DI (SPAdes)... | ecosystem: Environmental > Aquatic >...
TCGCAAAATCGGCGGTCGCGATCGCTGGCCTGGCGGGGTTCTCGATTCCAACCGATCGTCGTTTCTTGGTCGTCGAAGATAATGGCGTGGGGCCCGAGCACCCGTTCTCCGGTGAGAAGCTATCGGTTGTGCTCGCGCTGTACCGTTACGAAGGAGCCATCGAAAACGCCGTGAGGTGGGTCAATGCGATCACCGATTACCAGGGACGCGGTCATACCTGCGGCATTCACACGCGTTGCGATGAGCATGTGATGGCGCTTGCGCTGGGAACCAAGACCGCGCGGGTGATAGTCAATCAAAGCCTCAACGAGGGCGCCGGCAGTCCGAGAAATGGGTTGCCCTATACGCTGAGCCTGAGCTGTGGGACCTGGGGCGGCAACATCACGACGGAAAACGTGAACGCCCGCCACCTCATCAATCTGACCTGGGTCTCACGGCCGATCGCCGCGCGGTCAATCAGCGAGCAATCCCTGTTCCAGGACCATTGGGAGCGATATGGAAGGTGACGGCACCGGGGGGTCGCAAGAGCCCGCGGCAGCGGTAGGTTGAGTGTGGAGCCGGAACGGGTACCCCACGCCATGAAAATGGTGAGGTCTTGTGACGTGCTGCGGCAGCGCCTTTTGCGACATCCTTTACGCGACGGAGAAAAGAACTTAGCAAGACTGCACGCGGGTCATGTTTGACTACATCATTGTCGGCGCAGGATCGGCTGGTTGCGTACTGGCCAGCAGGTTAACGGAAGACCCGGCGTGTCGGGTGTTGTTGCTCGAAGCCGGCGGCGAGGACGACTCGCCGTTGATCCGGACCCCGGCATCCTACGGACAATTGCAGGACAGCCCCTGCGACTGGGCTGACCGAACGCTACCCCAAGCGCACATGAACGGGCGCCGGATCTTCGTTCCGCAAGGAAGGGTACTCGGCGGCTCGAGCGCAATCAATTACATGATTTATATCCGCGGAAACCGCGGCGACTACGATCAATGGTGCCGTAGCGGAAATGAGGGCTGGAGCTACGCGGACGTCTTGCCCTACTTCGTGAAGGCCGAGAACAATCGAGCCTTCTCCAACCGCTATCATGGCAGCGCAGGCCCGCTGACGGTCGAAAGTCATGCGCCGTCGAACCCGCTCGTCGAGCGCTATCTGGCCGCCGCGCAGCAGGTGGGAATACCGTTTAACCCGGATTTCAACGGTGAGTTTCAGGAGGGGTGCGGTTGCTTGCAGGCCACAATCGCAAACGGCGCACGCTGCAGCGCCGCCAGTGCCTACCTCCAACCGGCGCGGTCGCGTCCGAATCTGACCGTGCTAATACACGCCCATGCGACGAGGCTTCATTTTAGCGGAACCCGCGCGGTTGGGGTCGAGTATCTCCGCTTCGGAACCGTGGAAAAGGCGCGGGCTGCTTGCGAAGTCATTGTTTCAGCCGGCGCTTTCCGCTCGCCGCAATTGCTCATGCTGGCCGGTATCGGGCCCGAGGCCCGGTTGCAGCGGGTGGGTATCGACGTTCGCCAAGATCTTCCAGGCGTCGGCCAGAATCTCCAGGACCACCTTCACACTCGGGTGCGCTGCGAGATCACCCAACCGCTTACCTTCGCCCCGCTGCCGGAAGAGTTCAAGGCTGCCGCGCTTCGGGAATATGAGGTGAATCGAAGCGGCGCGCTAGCCTCGAACTTCTTGCAGGCGGGAGCGTTCGTCAAGAGCGATCCACAAGAGGCGTACGCCGGCCTGCAACTGTTTTTCTTGATGACGCTCTCTCCGGATTACCCCGAAGCGGGCACGCCGCACCGGCACGGCGTTACCCTGACTTCCTACATCAATCGGCCGCTAAGCCGCGGTGAGGTCACGCTCGCCTCGTCCGATCCCCTCGACCGACCGCTGATCAACCCCAACTACTTAAGCGTTGACGAAGATGTGCGGTGTGCCGTCGCCGGCGTGCGCTGGAACCTCAGAATTCTGTATGCCGAAGCATTTGGCGATATCCGCGGCGAGGAAATCGCGCCGGGGGCGAACGCGAGGAGCGACGCGGACCTCGAATCCTTCGTGAGGCGCGCTTCCTCCACCACATGGCACCCAACCGGCACATGCAAGATGGGTAAGGACGAGATGGCTGTCGTCGACCCCGAGCTCAGAGTGCGCGGACTACAGGCGCTGCGAGTCGTGGACGCGTCCATCATGCCGACAATCGTCAGCGGTAACACCAATGCACCGACGATCATGATCGCCGAGAAGGCAGCGGATCTGATGCGTGGACTGTGAAACGAGACCATTCCACTCATCCAATCGATTGAAGAAGAGCATGGTTCGAACTCGACCCAGGGCTGATCCACCAATCATGGCGCTGGGACACCATGTCACGGTTACAAAACGGATTCCATCGCCCACATCGTCCAGTAAGACACTGATTTACGGAAATAGGAAAGCTCCCAAGACAGCCATTGTAAACCCATCATGAATGGAGTATTTTTCCGACAAGGGAATCGGATGGTCTGCAGGAAGCCAGCGGTACAAGAACAAGTGCGGTAACCCTAACCGAGCCGCAACGGCTCGAAGAAGATGAGGCGAACATGAAAATAGGCGGCCAGGAAGTGCTCATCCCGACCAGCATGGTCGGCAATTACCCCAACCCCAGATGGTGGGACGCCGAGTTCGCGCGATCCTTTACCGGCGACCAGGAACCCCCGGATTCCTTGATGCGTGAGGCCTTGGAGGATGCCGTAGCGGCCATCGCCAGGGACCAGGAAAACGCTGGCCTCGACATCATCTCCGATGGCCGGGTGCATGGCGACAATTATGCCGATCAGGCGCTCTACTACTACTACCGCCGCTTGGGGTATCACCTCAAGGGCGGCTATCTTGGCTTTCCCATCTACAGTCGCCTGCACGCGGCAACCCTGGACCGCGAGGTGAAACGGCAGGGCAGCATCATGGTAGAACAGGCGCGGGCCCTCAAGCGGGCAACCCGGAAACCCATCAAAATTCAATACACCGGGGTACAAGTACTCGCCCAGGCCACCAATGATTTGTTCTACAAATCCTCACATGATCGAGCCATGGCGATCGCCGCGGCGATGAACGAAGACCTGCGTGAAGTGGATGCCCTTGGGGTCGACTTCATCCAGCTCGACGAATTTACGTTTCCTTACGGCTTCGAAGGTTGGTCCATCGAAGCCTTCAATCGGGCCGTGGAAGGCGTCAAGAACGCTCAGATCATCGTGCATGTGTGTTGGGGAAATTGGGGGGGTACGCCGGCCTATCTTCCGGACGACACGGCCCAGGCAGGGGAGATCTTCGACCTGACCAGGCGGCGCGGCAAGGAACCCCCGGCCACCGCATCCGTGGTGCCCATGATTTATAAGACGCACATCAATGTCCTGAATCTCGAGAGCTGCGGGCGACGCGATGACGACATGAGCGACCTGGAAGTCATGAAGGCCCACCCACTCCCGGCGAATATCTGTTTTTGGGCGGGCGTGATCGACGTCAAGAGTACGATCACCGAGACCGCGGAACAGGTCGCGGATCGGATCCGGCGGCTCTTGCGGGTGGTACCGGCCGACCGTCTCGGGGTGACGACCGACTGCGGATTGATCCTGCTGCAGCGCTACATTGCCATCGAAAAGCTACACGCGCTGGTGCAAGGGACCGAGTTGGTGCGCACCGAACTGGCGAAGAAGGCCGCCGCGTGACGCATAAGGGACAACCATTCTCACCTCCGGCGTTTATTCTCCCTCTCCCAACGGGAGAGGGCTGGGGTGCGGGGACGGAAAACAGAAACTCATAGGTACGGGACTGTGCCGGTCTACCAACTGCTGTGCTCCGACTGCGGTCATCGCTTCAACGGCATGGTCTTCGCCGGTACCCGCGAGCCCGAGAAGTGGGTCTGCTCTCAGTGTGGAGGGGATCGAGCGCAGAAAGCCGCTGACTCGCCTCCTGTGTCGCATCCGCTCGAAGCGTCGCATGGGGCGGGCTGCCCTTGTTGCGGTGGGGGAGGTCAAAGGCCTGATTGATCGGGCTGCGCTCTCCCCGTCGAGAGGCGTTGGGATCTCGGGTCTGTCCGCCGTTTAGCCACTTCTAGAGTCATCACTGTGGTCGATGTCAGCCACACTCATTGGTCTACCAGCCGTTGGGTCCGGGAGATCGAAACCCGGTTGGCCGCGGGCGATGACGAACAGCCATTCGTCAATATCAAGGGTGAGGATCGGCGGGAGTTCGATGCGATCTTCTTGGGTGGCGGCGCGGGAGGGCGCTTCGGTGCTGCGTACCTGCGAGCGATGGGCGGCCGGCCCCTTATCATCGACCGCTGGCCTTTTCTCGGGGGGTCCTGTCCGCATCACGCCTGCGTCCCGCATCATGTATTCTCGGATGCAGCCGCGCAGTTGCTGCTGGAGCGAACGTTCTCAGGCCAACTGTGGTTTCAGGACTTGAATGGCAAGACGGTCTCGATCCTCGATGTGGTCGAGATGTTCCGCCGGGGCCGCACCGGTCCGCACGCCTTCATGAACTTCCAGAGCAAGGAGCAGCTCGACTTGGAATTCGTCCTCGGCGCGCGCGGCCGCATCTTGGATGCTCATACCGTTTCCGCAGCTGGTCGAACTTTCACGGCCAAGGATCTGGTCCTCGCCACCGGCGCCCGCCCCCAGGCGCTGGGTGTTGCCGGCGATCACCTCAAAGGCGTTTTCGACTACGCGAGCCTCGTCGACGACCTCGATTACGAGCCCGGCCCCACCGCCGTGGTGGTCGGCGGCGGGAAGACCGCGATCGAGTATGGCTGCTTTTTCAACGCCACTGGCCGGCGAACGATCGTCGTCTCGCGCCATCAGCCCTTGCCGATGATCAATGATGGGGAAACCCGCGCCTATCTGCTCGCGCGCATGGAAGAACAAGGGATGGAGTTCTGCACCAGCGCGGAACTTACCGCCATCGAAGGGGATGGACAGGGGCGGGTTCGCGTGGTGGTGATCCGGACTCCAGCAGGCGAGGTTCGTGTCGCGACCGACTTCGTATTTCTGGGACTGGGCGAACGTCCCAACTCCGAGGAGGCGCGCGAGGTCCTCGGGGTTGACGTAGACGCTGGCGGCTTTGTCGAGGTCGATGGTCGCATGCAGACCTCGGTTCCCCATGTGTACGCGGTCGGCGATCTGGTCGGCGCACCCATGGAGATGTTCAAGGCGCGCAAGGGCGGGATGTATGCGGCGAGAAACATTATGGGCGAGGACGCCCACTATCAGCTCAGCGACTACCCCGACTTCATGCACACCCATTATGAGGTCTGTTGGCTGGGACTCGGGGAAGAGGGGGCCCGCGAACGCTATCGGAACGTGGTGGTGCTTAAGCTCCCGCCCGATAACCCCGACGACCAGGCGGTCGCCCTCCCAGCGGGTGACCGAATGATGCTTTACGCGATGATGAAACCGCATCTGTCCGGCTTTCAGAAACTCGTGATCGACGGGACCTCTCGGCGCATCCTCGGTGCCTTCCACGTCGGCTGCGGAGCCAAGGACGGGTTCCAGTACCTGGCCCCCATGGTGCGGAACGGATTGACGGTGGACGAGTTCGGGGAGATGGATGAACTGTTCTTGAATCCTTCGTATTTCATCCAACTCTGCCGCTTGCGGGCGGGCAGCAAAGTCTTGAGGGATTTGTAGTCGGATGCAGCCATCGGCGGAATCCGGTAAATCGGCACCACCCAACCCGGATTTGGCTACGCGTCATCCAGGCTACCGGTTTGGTTTCGGTTCCCTTCGCCCTTCCGGCGTCGGGTTGGGACGATCAACTGGATGGTAATGCTGATTATGGGCGGACGCTTGGCCAACAAGAACGTGATTATCACCGGGGCAGGTGCGGGCATCGGTTTCGCGATGGCGCGTCTGTTCGGTTGCGAAGGTGGGCGCGTATCGATCATAGATTGCGATAGGGCGTTGGCCGAAGAAGCCGAAGCCGAGCTGCGCGAGGAAGGGATCGAAGCCGCGGCCTGCTGCGTCGATGTGACCGATGCGGGCGGTGTTACCGAGATGTTCGCGAAGATCAGCAGTCGCTGCGGCGGCATCATCCATGTGCTCGTCAACAATGCCGGTATCGCGGAGTTTGCCAGCGTTGAGGAGACAACCCTCGACCTCTGGGACCGGATCATGGCGGTCAATGTCACCGGCACTTTTCTCTGCTGCCAGGCCGTTTTGCCGCACATGAAATCTGAGGGCGGTGCCATCGTGAACGTCGCCTCGATCGCGGGCCTGGTGGGGATTCCCAAGATGGCTGCCTACTGCGCCTCGAAGGGAGCGGTCATCGGGCTGACCAGACAGATGGCGGCCGATTACACGGGAGTCGGGATCCGGGTCAACTGTCTGTGTCCGGGAAGAGTGGCGGGCACCGAACTCGACCGGCAGATCATGGCGCGTGACACGAACGCGGAGACCCTGGCGAAGATAGCCAAATACCCCATCGGCCGGTTCGGCCGACCCGAGGAGATCGCGCAGGCCGCGCTCTTCCTCGCCTCCGATGAGGGCAGCTTCGTCTCAGGCACCGCCTTCTGCATCGATGGCGGCATGACCGTGATCTGAAGACCGCCATGTACTCCGAAGCCAACAAACGCTGCGATCTGAAAACGTTGTTGAGATACGTGCGCGATGGCGATTGCGTAGCCATTGGCGGCGGGTTGTCGTGGCGCGAACCGATGGCCGCATTGCGCGAACTGATCAGGCAGGGTATCGGCGGTCTCAGGCTCGTGGGTTCGGCGCATGGAATCGATGTGGACATGCTGTGTGGGGCGGGGCTCGTGGCCTCGAGTGCCGAATCCTACGTGGGATTCGAACAAGACTTCGGGATGGCGCCTAACTATCGGCGAGCCTGCGAGTCTGGAACGGTCGAGGTTTACGACAGTTGCTGCTACACGCTGGTGCAGCAGCTGCGCGCCGCGATCGCCGGCCTGCCGTTCATGCCGATTCGCTCGGTGCGGGGTACCAGCTTCATGCCGCTGCATCCAGAATTCAAGACCATGTTTTGCCCGTTCACCGGCGAAGAACTGGTCCTCGTGCCCGCGCTGCAGCCCGATGTCGCGATCCTGCACGCCCAATACAGCGATGCGCACGGCAATCTGCATATCGAAGGGCCACCCGTCGCCGACATTCTGTTCGCCAGGGCGTCGAGAACCGTGATCGCCACAGTGGAGAAGATTGTTCCGCACGAACAGCTCAGCGAAATTGGCGTCACCATCCCCTATTTCTACGTCACGGCGCTGACCGAGGTTCCTTACGGCGCGCATCCAACCTCGTGTTATCCCTTCTATGCCTACGATCGTCGGCACACCGCCGAGTACTACCGATGTGCAAGCGAAGGCGCCGAAGTCTTTCGTGCTCGTTATCTGCAGTCGTACGTCTACGGTTGCCCCTCCCACGCCGAATATCTGGAGGCCATCGGCGGGGCAGAACCCCTCCAACGCCTCGCAACCTGGGAGCAGGGCGTGGACGCTTGGAGGGATCTGTATGATTGATCGCTCAACGCCCAGTTCCTGTTCCCTGGGTGAGGTGATGATCTATCAGATCGCTCGCACGATCGAAGACGGCATCGTCGCCTTCCACGGCTTCGGCTCGCCCCTCGTGCAACTCGCGCTGCACCTTGCGAAGCGGACCCATGCCCCCCGCTTGGTCCTCGTGGCCGGCGCTACCTATGGGGTGAACCCCACGCCGCCGTTCCTCGCCCCGACCACCAATGACTGGGTGATGGATCGTGGCGCTGAGTGCCACCTCGACATCGAGGAGCTGTTCGACCTAGCGGCGAGCGGACGCGTCGGCCGCATGTTTCTCTCCGGTCTGCAGATCGACCGCTGGGGCAATATGAACGTGACCCGCCTCGGCCAGGAGCGCCTGAAGTTGAAGCTCCCGGGCGGGGGTGGTGGCTGCAATCTGTCCTGCGACGCGCAGCATGTGACGATCTGGACCGCCGCACACCGGGCGCCGCCCGATCCCAATGGCCGACGCCGGTTTCGGCTGGTCGAAGGCTGTGATTTCGTCACCAGCGTGGGGCATCGTACCACTGATGGGAAGACCCGGTCCGACATGCGCTATCGCGGCCACGGCCCCGATTGGCTCGTCACCGAGCTTGGTATATTCGATTTCGATGAAGCCGGCCACGCGCGACTCGCCGCGGTTTATCCGGATGTCGAGGTCGCCGAGGTACGCAAGAACACCGGCTTCGAGTTTCCTATGCGCGAAGACCTGAGTTCCGTCGTTCTGCCTACGCCGGAGATGGTGGCGTTGATCCGGGCACTGGACCCGCTGCGGGTCCATGAGCGGGAGCTGCGGCCCGAGGAACGGGCGCGCCGTTTTCCGGTAACCTGAACACCGGGAGGTGGGGATGGGCGGCGAAGTGCTAACAGTCGGGAACCTCAAGGGGAAGAAGAACTTCGTGCCCCTGCCCTATCGTCGGGTGAGCTATCAACCCTATGAGGGAATCATGACCGAGGCGGCTATAGAGGCCCATTTGCTGGCACGCGAGGTCTACCGGCGTACCGATGTGGTGGTGCTGCACAAGACCGAGCAGGAACTGGCGGTGGCCGCAGTCCAGCGGGCCGAATCCGATGGGCTGTTCACCCGCGTCGAGGCGGTGGAGGTCCTCGCGCTTCCGGATACGTCCGTATTCATCCAGTCCGCCGAAACCGATCCGGCCAATCGCTCGGCCCTCGCCAAGCTCGCCCGCGAGCATGGGGTCGGTCCGGACCGGACGGCGGTGGTGCAAGGTGCCTTCGATCATATCAACATCATCCACCGTCCCGATCCGCTGGTCCTGCGGGTCGTGGAGGTCGCTCCCCCGGAGCCCCCGAAACTCTACAGGATGGCCGAGCACGTGTTGAGCTACGCGGACCTCCCGCCCACCTGTCTCGAGCTAGAGCGCATCGACCTGCGCGAACTCTGCGCGCAGGTCAAGCCCGAGGCCTTTCTCTTGCCCTGCCGCTCCGGGGGGCTAGATGATCTCGGGGCGCCGGTGTTCTTTCTCGATGAGCGCCCCCCCGCGCGCCATCCCTGGACCCTGATCGGCTGCGAGCGCAGTCTCCAGTTCCACCGCCACTACTACGGGGATGAACCGCCGCGGGTGGAGATGTGTCCGCGCCGGCTCGCGCCGCCCTCGGACCGTCCAACCCTGCTCAAATGTTGCCTCCTCGAGTTCGGCATCGAACACGAAGGTACAACGGCGGTAGTGCCCTGGGGCGCCGACCTGATGATGGTCGAACAGGCCCTGGCCTACCTGTCCCAGGGTGTGGAATATGCCTGAGCTCGCCTGGGATGACATCGTCGGCAATCTGATTGGCGATCGCACGGCCAAGCCCCGGTCCACCGGGGTCACGATGGTCATCGACACCGGGGTGGGCTTGGGGCTGCTCCGTGATACGCTCGAGTTGGCGAGCCACTGCATCGACCACTGGAAGCTTGGTTTCGGAACCTCGGTGTTCCACACTCGGCAGACCCTGCAGAGCAAGCTGGCGTTGCTTGCCGAGCACGGGATTCTGACCTTCCCGGGTGGCACGCTGCTCGAGGTCGCGTTGGTCGAGCGCCACTGTCGAGATTACATGAAGCACGCGAAGGCCCTGGGTTTCACGGCCGTGGAGATCTCCGACGGTACGATCCCGATGCCCGCATTCCGCCGCAGGAACATCATTCAGTGCGCGCTCGACGCTGGGCTCATCCCCATCACCGAAGTGGGCAAGAAGGATCCAAGGCAGCAGCCTTCGGCGGACCAGATTGCCGAGCAGGCTTCGGCGGATCTGGAACACGGCGCGCGCTGGGTTGTGGTGGAAGCCAGAGAGTCCGGCCGGGCGGTGGGGATTTACGACGAGCACGGCCGGGTCATCGACGATACCGTGGCGACAATCGCCCGCACCTTGGGAACGTCAGCGGACCGCCTCATCTGGGAGGCCCCGCTGCAAGGACAGCAGACGTACCTGATTCGGCGCTTCGGAACCAACGTGGGGCTGGGCAATATCCAACCCGATCAAGTCTTGGCGGTCGAATCTTTGCGCTGCCGACTGCGCTTCGACACGCTGCACTGGGTCACCGACGAGCTCTTACGTTCAGGCGCATGGGATCCTGGGGTCGTCGAGCCGAGGGGCGGTGAATCACCGGTAACGTTCTATGCCGACCAGAAACAACGGTGAGCCCGAATGTTTTCCTCCGTTATCGGATCAGGTGCTCGAGGTGGGCGCGCGCCTCCAACGTGGCCCTTCCGAAGGACTGATCCGGGCGGCTTTCAAACGGGAACTCGACGACCAGGTGGATCTGTTCGGCGCCATCAGTCTGGTGGACTTGGCTCACACGCTGGTGACGATAGAAGCGGGCATCGTTCCGCCCGAAGCCGCTCAGGATCTCCTGGCTGCGCTATTAAGACTCCACGAACAGCCCGCCGATTTCTGCTTGGATCCAGCGAGGGGCGACCTCTACACCAACCGCGAAGCGTGGATAGCCACGCAGACGGGCACAAGCGGTTGGTTGGGAGCTGGACGGGCGCGGCGGGAAGCGACCACCACCGCCTTTCTGATCAAGGTACGCTCGGGTCTGCTCGATCTGGCCCAGGCACTGACGACAGCCGGCCAAACGATCACCGAGCGGGCGAGAGATTTTCGCACCGCTCTGATGCCCGACTACACGTATCTCCAGTCGGCGCAGCCGACCACCTTTGGCCATTATCTGCTCGGTTTCGTCTATCCGATCCTGCGGGATCTCGACCGGATCCGAGCGCTTTACCGGCGCGTGAATCAAAGTCCGGCCGGGTGCGGCAGCACCAATGGGTCGCGCCTGCCACAAGACCGCGGCCGCCTGAGCGAGCTTCTGGGTTTCGATGGGCTTGTGAGCCATGCGCGTGATGCCATGTGGCAGGCGGATCTGCCCATAGAGGCGGCCGCGGTGCTGACGGCGATCCTGGTGAATCTCGACCGCTTGGCCGAGGATCTGCAGATCTATGCCACCGAGGAGTTCGAACTGATCGAGCTCGATGATTGCCACGCCCGCGCCAGCAAGATCATGCCGCAGAAGAAAAACCCCTTCGCTTTGACCCATGTCCGCGGCCTGGCCAATACCATGATCGGCACGCTCACAGCCAGCGCGGTGGCCGGCCGCACGCCTTCGGGTCAGCCGGACAACCGCCTCTCGCTTTACGGCATGATTCCGCGTGCAATCGAGGATGCCCAGGGGGCGGTGGCGTTGATCGGCGAAGTCGTGCGTTTTCTGACATTCAATGACCAGCACGGACGCGCGCGGCTAGACCGTGGTTTTGCGCTTGCGACCGACCTTGCCGAAGTGATGGTGCTGAAAACCGGTATCGATTTCCGCCAGGCCCATCGGCTGGTCGGCCATCTTGTGCGGAGTCATCTGGCGAACGGTGATTTGAATCGGCTCACGCCGGAAGAGTTGGCTGCGGCCGCGGATCAGCTACTGGGGCGAGGGATCGAGCTCTCGCAGGCGGACCTACGCGATGCCCTGGATCCCGAAGCCGCCGTCTCGGCGCGCACCGCACCGGGCGGCGCGGCACCCGAGGCCATGGAGGCGATGATCGCGGAATGCGAGCAGGCTTTCGCAGAGGCCAATGCGTGGACCGGCAACTACCGCCGGCGGCTCCGAATGGCAGAGGACTCGCTGTTAGAGATGGCTCGCGAGCGGTTGCGCGGTTCAGTGCAAGCGCTGGAATAGCGGCTCCATCGCCTATGCAGCCATGTTGCACGCCCTCGCGCCCTCGCGCGGCGAAACCCATTGAAATAATATCTGTTAGGCCCACAACTCGGCAAGCGAAAAGCTTACCGCCGCGAAGGGGGCGAGACAAACCATTTCCTCATCCTTCAAGGTGCCAATCAACGTCCAAATGCTCTCGCGCAGTTCGAACGCTTCCAAGGTGCGCGCCACGGGATCAATAAGCCAGGAGTGGGCCACGCCATAGCGGGCGTAGAGCGGCAGCTTCAAAATACGGTCTTTCTTCAGTGTCGAAGGCGACAGTATTTCGCAGACCCAATCCGGGACCACCTCGAAGCGGTGATCCTCGGGAATGGCGGGCATCCGTTCGCGCCGCCAGCCGGCCAGGTCGGGCACGGCCACTTCCGTATCCCGGATGAAGTGAACCTCCGGCTCGACTAATATCCACCAGCCACCCGGGCCATCTTTGCCGCGTTGAAAAGGCGGAAGCAGCGTGGCGCCAAGCGATATTTGCGCGACGCCATGCGGCCCGGCGGGTCTTGGATGAGTATGGAGTTGGCCGCTGATAATCTCACCCACCAGATTCTCGGGCAGGGCGAGCAACTGTTGGTAAGGCGTTGGGGGAATTACGGCATGGACTTGGCTCATGAGGATTACTGTATTCTCCGTGCTATGGCTCCGCAAGCTAAACGCGTCTGCCCCCGTTTATCCACTGGATTGGGCTTGTGGACAAGACTTCGATGTTTAGCGAAAGAGGTTGACTCCCAGACCCTCGTGCGGCGCAATAAGCGAGGACTAGAAAACGGTGTGAGAAAAGCACCGGCAAACTCGCTCGAGGCGCGGGGTTGATGCGATACACTGGGAGCAACCGCCCCACCGAGGTTTTAACCGCCATGTCGGTGCACATCAGCGACTCAGCCATCTTTCGAAATTCCTGGGGCACGCCGGAGCTGCGCGCGCTCTTCGATGACACCGCATTGACCGGCGGCTGGATCGAGGTAATGGTCGCGCTCGCCGAGACACAGGCAGAGTTCGGTTTGATCCCCTCCGCAGCGGCGCGACAGATTGCCGATGCGTGTCGGGTCGTAAAGCTCGACGGGGTGTTTTTCGCCGAAGTGCGCGAGGATTTCGAGTGCACCCACCACTCACTGCTGGGCCTGATTCGCGCGCTCCAGCGCCGCTTCCCGGGTGATAGCGGCGAGTGGCTTTGTTACGGAGCGACGGTGCAGGACATCACCGATACCCATACGGCTCGGATTCTGGTCAAAGTGCGCGAGGAAGTCCAAGGTGAGCTGGCGCGAATAGCGGTCACCCTGTGCGAGCTCGCGAGCCGCTATCGGGATACCCCGATGTGCGGGCGAACCCACGGCCAGCCAGGCGTGCCGATCACCTTCGGGTTCAAGGCCGCCGGCTGGCTCGACGAGGTTCAGCGCCACCGCCAACGCCTCAAGGAGGTGGGGACGCGCATCGGCGTGGGGCAGCTCGCGGGCGGCGTCGGCAGCCTCTCCTCCCTCGGTCCCGAGGCGCTTACGCTGCAACAGCGCTTCCTGGAGAAGCTCGGGCTCGCGGCTCCCGCCATCTCCTGGACCGCTTCCCGCGACCGCCTCGCGGAATGGCTCAATCTGCTTGCCATGATCGCGGCCACGGCCGACCGCATCGGCCACGAGATCTACAACCTGCAGCGGCCGGAGATCGGGGAACTCAGCGAGGGTTTCGTGCCCGGCACGGTCGGGAGTATCACCATGCCCCAGAAGCGCAACCCGGAGATTTCCGAGCACCTGGGCACGCTGTCCCGCACGGTGCGGTATCAGGCGGCGCACATGGCCGAGAATCTGGTGCACGACCACGAGCGCGACGGGCGGTCCTGGAAGGGGGAATGGGCGATTCTTCCCAGTGCCTGTCTTTCGACCGGGAAGGCGCTGGCACTGCTGCACGATCTGCTCGCGCACCTCGAAGTCCACGAGGAGCGTATGCGGGACAATCTGCTTGCAACGAAGGGCTTCGTGCACGCCGAGCGTGTGATGTTGGCTCTGACCGCCAAGCTCGGCAAGCAGAGCGCCCATGCGCTCGTGTACCGGGTATCGATGGAGGCAGCCGAGCATGGCGTCACGTTGCGGGAGGCCGTGCTCGGCGAGCCTCAAATCGTCTCGCAGATCGGCGTCGCCGGGATCGAGGCGCTCTTCGACGTGGGGCAGAGCACGGGTCACTGCGCGCAAATGGTCGACCGCGTGCTGACCCAGGCGGAGGCGTAGTCAACCCGCCACGGTTGAGAGTTTATTCAGAGGCACGATCATGGCGCTCGGTAAATCGGATTTTAACCCCGGCTTTCTCCGCAAGGTACCAGTTCCCGGCAAGCGGGGAAGTCACTTGTGTCGCATGCACCTC
>Ga0209254_10003645_pt1 | contig 14050 bp, 9 predicted proteins | sample FrelakmetDIP11DI_FD_187148 | JGI IMG/M metagenome (GOLD analysis project Ga0209254, IMG submission 187148) | Freshwater lake sediment microbial communities from the University of Notre Dame, USA, for methane emissions studies - DIP11 DI (SPAdes)... | ecosystem: Environmental > Aquatic >...
GGATCTGCACGACCGAGGTGAGCACGATCCACGCCGCCATCCAGTAGCCGAACGCCGCCATCGGCGACCAGGCGATGCCGTCCTCGATGTTGCCCACGAACGGCAGCGTCAGACCCAGCAGCAGCGAAATCATCAGTGCCCATTTCAGGCGCTGCCACAGGTCAGGCAGTTCGGCCTTCTTCCAGCGCGCGATCGGCCCGACGCCCATCAGGAACACCAGCGGCGCCATCACCGGCACGAATACGGCGTCGAAGTACGGCGGGCCGACGGAGATCTTGCCCAGGCCGAGCGCATCGAGGAACAGCGGATACAGCGTGCCCAGCAGCACGGTGCCGCAGGCCGCCGCCAGCAGCACGTTGTTACCCAGCAGCATCGATTCGCGCGACACGGCTTCGAACGCTCCGCCCAGGCCCACCCGCGGCGCCCGCCATGCGAACAGCGCCAGCGACGCCCCGATCACCACCACCAGGAAGGCGAGAATGAAGACGCCGCGCGCCGGATCGGTGGCGAAGGCGTGCACGCTGGTCAGCACGCCCGAGCGCACGAGGAAGGTGCCGAGCAGCGACAGGCTGAAGGCGAAGATCGCCAGCAGCACCGTCCAGGCCTTGAAGGTGCCGCGCTTCTCGGTGACCGCCAGCGAGTGGATCAGCGCGGTGCCCACCAGCCACGGCATGAATGAGGCATTCTCGACCGGATCCCAGAACCACCAGCCGCCCCAGCCGAGTTCGTAGTAGGCCCACCACGAACCGAGCATGATCCCCAGCGTCAGGAAGCACCACGCGACCGTCGTCCATGGCCGCGACCAGCGCGCCCAGGCGGCATCCATCTTGCCACCGAGCAGCGCGGCGATCGAAAAGGCGAAGGCGACCGAGAAGCCGACGTAGCCCATGTACAGCATCGGCGGGTGGATCACCATGCCCGGGTCCTGCAGCAGCGGGTTCAGATCGCGCCCTTCGGCCGCCGGGGGAAACATTCGGTCGAACGGGTCGGAGGTGGTCAGCATGAACAGGATGAAGCCGACCGCGACCAGGCCCATCACGCCGAGCACGCGCGCCACCATCTCCTGCGGCAGGTGACGCGAGAAAGTGGCCACCGCCACGCCCCAGCCCGACAGCATTAGCACCCACAGCAGCAGCGAGCCCTCGTGCGAACCCCACGAGGCGGCGATCTTGTACGGCAGCGGCAGCAGCGTGTTGCCGTTCTGCGCCACGTTGATCACCGAGAAGTCGTCGGCGACGAACGAGGCGACCAGGCAGAACCAGGCGAACAGGACGAAGGCGAACTGCGCCTGCGCGGCCGGGCGGGCGAGCGCCATCCACTCGGCCACGCCCTTGTGGCTGCCGATGATCGGCAGCGTGCCCTGAGCCAGCGCCAGCAGCAGCGCCAGGATCAGCGCGAAGTGTCCGAGTTCGGGAATCATCTGGCTCTCTCTCCTGCGCTGACCGGTGACCGGTGACCGGTGACCGGGAAAAGGCGTAATGCGTGATGGGATGCCCGGCCCATGTCAGTCGACCCGAGGACAGGCATCACTGTTCTGGTCACCGGTCACCGGTCACCGGTCACGGCTTCTGCAGCGTCTTGCCCGCCTTGTGCGCCTGCTCGACCGCGTGCGCCGCCTCCGGCGGCATGTAGTTCTCGTCGTGCTTGGCCAGCACCTCGCTGGCGCGGAACACGCCGTCGGCGCCGAGCCTGCCCTGCGCCACCACGCCCTTGCCCTCGCGGAAGAGATCGGGAAGGATGCCCTGGTAGACGACCGGGATCGTCTGCGCCGTGTCGGTGACCTTGAAGCTCACCAGCACGCCGTCGCGCTTGACGCTGCCTGCCTCGACCAGTCCGCCGACGCGAAACGCGCGATCACGTGGCGCCTTCTGCGCCACCACGTCCGACGGCGAGAAGAAGAACACCAGGTTCTCCTGGAAGGCCGACAGGATCAGCGCCGAGGCCACCCCGAGCGCCGCCAGCCCGCCGACAATCAGCGCCAGCCGCTTGTGCCGCGCTTTCATGCCGATCTCCCCGCCGCCGGCAAGGCACGGCGAACTTCACCCAGGGCGGCGCGGCGGCGCTGCCGCAACGCCCAGACTTCCGCCGCGATCACCGCCGCGGCCACCGCGTACGAGCCCCAGACGTAGAAGCCGTAGCCGCCCATCGCCAGGAAATGCTCAAGAGACTGCCATTGCATCGCATCTGCCTCAAAGCGTGCTCTGCTCGCGCGCGTCGAGCACCCATTGCGAGCGCCGCTCGCGCTCCAGGATGATCGCGCGCAGCCTGACCAGCACCGCCGCGATCGCGTACATCCAGAACGCGAACACCATCACCAGCATGCCGGTCAGCATGATCTCGGCCATCGCCGAGGAGCCGGGCTTGACCGACGCGCCCTGGTGCAGCGTGTTCCACCACTTGACCGAGAAATAGATGATCGGCACGTTGACCACGCCGACCAGCGCCAGCACGGCACCCGCCTTGTCGGCGCGACGCCGGTCGTCGATCGCCGCCTGCAGCGCGATGAAGCCGAGGTAGAGGAAGAGCAGGATCAGCGTCGAGGTCAACCGCGCGTCCCACACCCAATAGGCGCCCCAGGTGGGCCGCCCCCAAAGCGCGCCGGTCCATAGCGAGATGAACGCCATCAGCGCGCCGGTCGGTGCGATGGCCTGCGCCATCATCGACGACAGCCGGGTGTTGAACGCCAGCCCGACGCCGGCCCAGAAGGCCATCACGACGTACAGGAACATCGCCATCCACGCCGACGGCACGTGGATGTAGATGATCCGGTACGAATCGCCCTGCTGCGCGTCGGTCGGCGCCATGAAGAAGCCGATGTACAGGCCGATCACCGCCAGCGCCGTCGCCAGCACCGCGAAGAACGGCACCATGCGGCCGGCGACCGGATAGAAGACGTTCGGCGCCGCGTAGCGGAACAGGCTGAACCCGGGGCGGGTGGTGACCGACGACATGACGGGCGGCAGTGTAGGAACGAAACAGGGAACTTTGCGTTGCCGCAAGGACCGGCGGTCGGGAGAAACCCGGGGCGGCGGCCGCAACGGCCCCGGGACCCGCGTAAGACCGTGATTATTCCAAAGATATCCGCAGAGCCGCGGCGATTGCCCACGGCGCCAGCACGGTCGCGCCGATCGACAGCCCGCCGAGCAGCAGCAGCTGGCCGCGCGGCGCCAGGCCGCCGGCCACCGCTTCGACGGCACCGGCGCCGAAGATCAGCACCGGCACGTACAGCGGCAGGACCAGCAGCGTGATCAGTACCCCGCCGCCGCGCAGCCCCAGCGTCAGCGCCGCGCCGATCGCGCCGATCAGCGACAGCGCCGGCGTACCCAGCACGAGCGACGCGACGAGGACGCCAATGGCATCGCGCGGCAGGTCGAACATCACGCCGAGCAGCACCGCCATCACGGTGATCGGCAGTCCCGTGGTCAGCCAGTGCGCCAGCGCCTTGGCCAGCACGACGACCGGCAGCGGCTCGCCCGAAAGCACCATCTGCTCGAGCGTGCCGTCGGCGAAGTCGGCGGCGAACAGGCGGTTCAGCGACAGGATCGCTGCCAGCAGCGCCGCCACCCAGACCACGCCCGGGGCGATCGTGCGCAGCGTGTTGATCTCCGGGCCGACGCCCAGCGGCACCATCGTCACGACGACGATGAAGAACAGCAGCGTGTTGGCGACGTCGGCGCGCTGCCGCGCCGCCAGCAGCAGGTCGCGGCGGACGACGGCGGCGAAGGTCGCGGTCATGCCGCCACCGGTTGAGCATGAAGGTCGAGCCGCCGCACTCGACCCGGTAGCGGCACGTCCTGGTGCGTGGTCAGCACGACGATGCCACCACGGTCCAGTTGCTCGCCGATCAGCGTCGACAGCGCGGCGACGCCACGCACGTCGAGCGCGGTGAACGGCTCGTCGAGGATCCACAGCTTCGCTGTGCGCGCCAGGAACAGCCGCGCCAGCGCGATCCGCCGCCGCTGGCCCTGCGACAGGAAGCGCGCCTGCGAGGTTTCGAAGCCGGCCAGTCCGACCGCGGCGAGCGCGTCCCGCGCAACGTCCTCCTCCGCCGGGTGACCGGCCAGCGCGGCGGCGAAGCGCACGTTCTCCAGCGCCGTCAGGTCGTCTTTGACGCCGTTCAGGTGGCCGACGTAGGCGAGCAGTTGCCAGTAGTCCTCGCGCAGCCTGCGAATGTCGGCCCCGCTCCAGTGCACCTCGCCATGGGTCGGCGAAAGCAGCCCGCACAGGATGCGCAGCAGGCTGGTCTTGCCGGCACCGTTTTCGCCGGCCACGTGCAAGCACTGGCCCGGCTCGATGACGAACGCCAGCTCGCTGAACAGCAGTCGTTCGCCGCGCTGGCATTCGAGATCGACGGTTTCTAGCATGGGGGGAAACGCGGCCGCAGTAGGCGGGGCAGCCGCGCGAGGCGCGCAGTGTAGCGGCCCGTATCGAGAGCAACGCAGGCGGCGCGAGCCGGCTCCTGCCGGTCGGCAGCGAACGACCTACTTCCAGGAGTAGATGTAGCTCACGCCGAGGTAGCCGACGTTCTGGTCCGGCTGCAGGTACACCGTCGTGTTGTCGCTGTACAGGAACGGGGTCCCGCCATACGCCCAGCCCCAGTCCTGGTAGGTCAGGCGCTGGTAGGCCGCATCGGCCCGGATCGACGACCGCTCGCTGAACGCGTAGGTGCCGTACAGCCTGAGGTCGAAGCGCCGGAAGACGACCTCCGGCAGGCCCCCGGTGGCGGCGAGAAGCGCCGCATTGCCGGCGCTGGTGGTCGGCCCCACGGACTGCACGTACTTGTCCTCGTTGCTCACGTACGAGAGCGTGCCGCCCAGTTTCCACTTCTCGCCGACTTTGCCGTTGACGCCGATGCCGGCACTCAGTGCGCTGTCGTCGAACGCGAGGATGTAACCGCCGGGCCGTGCCTGGTTGAGCTTCTGCGAGCCGGTGGACACGTACCCGTTGAGGTTCCAGGCAGTGGACAGCGCGTAGCCGACGTCGAGCGTGTACAGGTCGAACTTCGTGTCCTGCAGCGCGTACTGCGTCGGGGCGTTGTAGCTGTCGCGGCCGTAGTCGATCGCGAACTGCACACTGAGGGCTTCGGTCGCCATCCAGTTGAGCAGCAGCCGGACCGCGCTGCGATCCCGGTCGGCCATCGTCGGCATGTAGATCGCGTTGGGGCCGAGCTGCGCCGTCGGGTCAGTGACCGTCACCAGGCCCACGCCACCCACGGCCGGCGCCAGCCAGTCGGAACCGTCTCGGCTTGCCCCGGTGTACCGGAGCGATCCGCTGATCGTTTCCGTCATGCTGCGGCGGACCTCGAGCCACCAGCTGGTCTCGTCGGTCTGCTCGCGCAGCGCGCTGACGCCGGTATACGAGGCCGTCGGCGTGAAGGTTCCACGATCGATCGAGGTCCAGCCGACCCCGGCCAGGCCCCGGATGGCCCACGGGAAGCGGTAGGTCGCCTCGAGCTTTGCCGCGTTGACTTCCCGCGACACCGTCTGGTTCGTGAAGCTCGTCGTGCCGATCTGGTTGTAGGCGACGATCGGCGTGTTGTCCTCGTTGTTCTGGTAGCGGTATTCAAGGTTCAGCGCCAGGTTCGCGATCGGGTTCGCGATGAGCCGTACCTGCGCCAGCGTACCCGTCACCTCGCCGTCCAGGCTGCTGATCCCCGCCGGCGCGCCCGTGAGCCCAGCGCTCGCAAAGTCCTGGTCTTGCCGGCCCTGCGAGTAGGCCAGCTTGAAGTTGGTGCGCACGGCCGGAGAGAAAGTGTACGCACCCGTCAGGTCAAAGTAGTTGTGCTGGTTCTCGGGCGCCGAGGCGACCGATTGGCCGAGGTAGGTCGGCACGAGGTTGCCCGCCGGCAGCGGCTGGCCCACCGCGTTGTTCAGGACCGAGGGAATGCCGGGATTGAGCGCGCCGTTGTCGTTCGAGAAGAACGAGCCGTAGTAGCCGCCGCTCAGTTGCAGGCTGGACCCCGCGTAGTTCAGGCGCGCCTCGACCTGCGTGTGGTTGTAGTCGATCGGCTGCGGAAAGTAGAGCACGCCGAATCCGGCCGTCTGGCCCGGCACGAAGCTGCAGACGGTCGGGGTCGTCCCCGGGCAGACGCCGCCGATGCCGAACTGCAGGTTGCCCCTCTTCTTCTCGGTCGTGACATTGCCCTCGAGCTGGTACTCCGAACCCAGCCATTTCGATCCGCCCAGCAGGAACGCCTTGCGCTTCGTGGCGAGATCCGTGTCGCCGCCCGAGCCCGGGCCGCCGAAAAGGTATTGCGCCGTGGGGGTTGTCGTCCCGGTGCCCTGTACGCCCGTGTTCACGGTGTACGGGCTCACGCTGCGCAGCTCCCCGTACGTGGCGTCGAGCCTCCAGTCGCCCTGCCGGGACCAAAAGACCCCGACGTCACGCGTCTGCAGTGCCAGGTTGGTGCCGATGACGTCCAGCCAGGTGCCGGTCGACGTGTCGCGCCGGCTGTAGTCGAGGTTCAGGATGCCGTAGGCGTCCTGGAAGCGCATGCCGTTGTACTGGCCCCAGAAGGCGCGGTCCGCGGAATCCCCGGTGACGCCGGCGACACCGGCCTCGATCGTCGCCTGTCGTTCGATCGGGCTCTTGGCCTCTTCCTTCTTCTCCTGCGCCTGCGCACCGGCAACGGCGGCCAGGACGGCCAGCGCCAGCGCGCTGCGGCTGAACTCGCGGACTCGTGTCGTCATGGGATCCTCCCGCTGCTCAACGGAACAGGTTGGCCGGAGCCGGGGCGCGCCGGGCCGGGTTGTTCGACCCGTGAATCTGCGTGTGGCAGTTCAGGCAGCTTCGTCCCTGCCAGATGTTGACGGTGTTCACGCCGCTCGACAGTGGCGTCACTGCCGGGACCGTCTGCGGCGGCACTGCGGGCGGGAACACCCCCGGCTGGCCCCCGACCGCGCCCATTCCGCCGGCCGTGTGCGGCACGTGGCACTGGTTGCAGAGCACGGGGTCACGCGTGTGCAGCATCGAGTTGATGTTGCTGCCGTGCGGGTTGTGGCAGCTCGCGCAGTTGTCCTGGACCGGCTGGTGGTTCTGGACGTACGGGCCCCGCTTCTCCGCATGGCACGTGTAGCAGGTCGTGTTGACCGTGTCCCGCTTGGCCAGTTTGGGCCCGGCCGAGCCGTGCACCGAGTGGCAGTCCGAGCAGGTCATCTTGCCTTCCTGGATCGGGTGCCGCCACGGCTTGTTCGAGGCCACGCGTGTGTCCTTGTGGCAGGTGAAGCAGACCGACGGCTGCTCGGCCTTGACCAATAGCCTGTCCTTGTCGACGTGGATCGAGTGGCAGTTGGTGCAGGCGACTCCGGCCTGCGGATGCGCGCTGCCGGCCCAGAGCAGCATCTGCTTGGCGCTGGCCGTCGTGTGGCAGGCGAGGCACCCTTCGCTCGCGGCGTCGCCGGAGACCGCGCCTTTGCCGCGGAAGAACTGGTCGGGCTTCTTCTCGGTCGGGTTGTCGGCGTGCTCGGAGCTGCCGCCATGGCAGCCGATGCAGCCGAAGTTGCGGCCGTCGGCCGCGACCGCGTGCCGGGAGCGGGCCATATTCTGGTGATCGGCCTCGTGGCAGGTCACGCACTTGGCCGACGGGCCGCCGTTGTCTGCCGCCCATGCGCCGTTCATCCAGCCCAGCAGGCCCAGACAGGCCGCCGCCAGCGCGCTTCTTATCCGCATTCGAACCCCCCCTCCTCTGATCTTCCCCAACCCGCAGAGCGCGGCGACCGGTTCCCCTTGCGGCCGCCGCACGGCGCGCGCTATCGACGGCTGTGCACGATGTCGACCCCGTACGGCAGCCCCGGCCGGTGGCAGTCGGCACAGGACTCCTGCGTCTGGAACGATTGCGCCTGCGTCAACAGGCCGAAGGCCGCCCCGCCGGCGCCGATCGCGTGGTTGATCGCGCTCGGCGAATCGTGGCAGGCGGTGCAACTCGCCGTCTTGGGCGTGATCACGTACCAGTTGAGCGGATTGGTGTCGGCCTTGCCCGTCGCCGGGTCGATCGCTTTGGCCACGACCGAACCGACCGGGTTCGGGTCGCTCTGCCACGAATTGTTGACGTGGCAGGCGTTGCAGTTGAGCCCGATCTGCGGGTAGGCGACTTCCGCGGCGAAGTCCGTCACGTCGGGCGCGAGCACCAGGTTCGGGTCGCACAGCGGCGCCTTGCTGGCGGGGTTGCGCGGGTTGCAGAACGCGCCCACGACGGCGTTGCCGTGCGTGAACGGGTAAAGCCGCCTCGAGTTGCCGTGGATGCCGTGGATCATCCGCTTGAACGAGTAGTTCTCCTGCAGCGCCTGCCCGCTGGTCATGACGGTCGAGGACATGCGGTTCTGGTCGTGGCACAGCACGCAGGATTCGACCGTGTGGCGCGCGCCGCCGTGGAAGGCGTAGGCCTGCGTGTTCGAGCCGGTCGTGGTGCCGAGCGCGGCATGGCAGACGTTGCACTTCTCGTTGGAAACCACCTGGCGCCGCGGATTCATCGACCCCGTGAGCACGACATCCGCGTAGGTGTTCTGCGCGACGACGTTGATCAGCGTCGTCGGCACCACCGGCGGCCGCTGGTCGGTGGCCGAGACCGCCTGCAGCTCCGCTTCGATGATCTGTCCGATGCCGACCACGCGCGCCGTGCCCTGCGCGACGGCCGTGGCGGTGTCGGCGGGCAGGACGAGGTCGATCGTGTAGTTGTTCGCCCCGTCGTTCGTGCCCTTGTAGAGATAGGCGTTCCCGAACGTGCCGGAGTTGCCGTTGTTGTTGTAGGACGTGAACTCGGCCGCATTCCTCGGCTGGCCGACCATGTTGGCATAGGCCAGGTAGAAGCGCAGGTTGCCGAACCGGGTCGCGTACCCTGCGCGCGGATTGGCCGGGTCGCGCGGGACCGCGCACACGTCCGGTGCCGGCGCGGTGCAATCCGGGGTGACGAGGTTGTACGGCGCGTTGTTGCTGGTCGGATCGGAGACGTTGTACTTGACCGTGACCTTGCGCGTGGCCGGGTCGTAGGTCGCGCGGGTGATGTTGACCTTGTACTTCGCCGAGTTCTCTTCCGCCTGGTTCCAGTGCACGCGCTCGGCCGACGCTGCTCCGCCCTGGCCATGGCAGAACGCGCAGTCGGAATCGGCAATGTCGGACGGCTTCGCGTTCGGACCGACGAGCTGCACTGCCAGTGGAAGATGGTATGTGTAGAAGGTCGTGCCGGGCGTACTCGTGTGGCACGTCAGGCACGCCTGCTTGCTCGAATTCGTCGCCCAGTGGCCACCCTGCGGCGTCGCCGGGTTGGCCTCCGTGTGGCAGACGCGGCAGTTGCGCAGGTCCTGCGGGAAGCCGACCTCCGAGTAGTCGTGCTTCGAACTCTGGAAGCCCCAGATCACATACGAGTAGTTGCCGACGGTCGACGGGTCCGCCAGCAGGCGGCCCGAGTGGATCTTGTGCGTCATCGTCGACATCGTCAGCACGTTGCCGCTGTTGGCGTCCGTCGTGCCGGGGTTGTGGCACATCACGCAGTACTGCACGTCCACTCGCCCGCCGCCGTGCAGGGCGAGCTTCTCGTGGCAGCCGTTGCAGGCGCTGACGTCCGAGATCACCTGGGTTTTGGCCGGGTCCGTCACGGCCACCGAATTGCCGCTGGCGTCGAACGTGATGTCGAAGTAGGGATTGACGCGCACCACCTGGCCCGCCGCATCCGTGTAGCTGAGCTGGATCGCGATGCGGTGCGTGAGCCCCGGCTCGAACACCACGCCAGCCGTGTTGGCCGGGTCCGTGATGTTCGTGCTGAAGGTGTAGGTGTAGTAGCCGTCCGGGTTGTAGACGAGCTGGTTGGCCTGCGCAGCCGGCTTCGGATCGGTGGTCGCCTGGATCGCCGAGGTCAGGACAGGCTTGCTGCCCGGGGCCGACCCCACGCAGTTGGGGCTGGGCGGCGTCGCGTCGCAACCCGTCTGCTCCGTCCGCGACACGTAGCTTTGCCAGAGCGCGGGGTTGCCGTTGGACGATGGCGCGAGCTTGGCGATCGCAAAGCTCATGTTGGTGAGCTTCAGCCCCTGCTTGACGGCGGCGTCGGAGAAGACCGTGAAGTTGACGACCGGCGCCCCACGGACGACGACCGCCGGCACGCCGCTGGCCTGCAGCACCGAGAAGGCGGACGACGAGTTCGTCGAGGTGTCATTCGCCGGATTCGCCGCCGCAGCGCTGATCGCTGCGGCGACTGAACCGCCGGGCGGCGGCACCGGCACCGACGCGTTGTCGCTGCCGCACCCGGAGAGCATTGCTGCGGCGCTGACAACCGCGACCAGTTCCCTCATCCACGTCTTCATCGCCTGCTCCGTGCCTCGATACGGCTTGAAAGCGCCGCTGCCTGCCCACTGGTCGCTCTCGCACAACCCGGAATTTCGCGCCCGCACTCCCCTGCGCCGGCCCTGCGTTGCAGAGGGCATCAGGCGCAAGTATGTGGCAACCCGCCGCATCAGGCGCGGTCAATGAGTGTCCTGAGCCGCCGACTGCGGGACTTGACATGCGTCAAACCCGGCGGGGCCGTGTTGTTCTTGCTACCCATGCCCCTGACAGGGGGAGCGGCCGGGGCGAACCCGCCGGATGCCGCTCGGCAGGGGGAAGAAAGAAGAAAAACGGGGGAGCCGAAGCTCCCCCGCTCAGGACTGCAGTTCAACTGTGCGCTGCTCGGTTACTTGTGTGCCGCAAACTCAGAGCTCGGTCCGTGGCAAACGGCGCAGCTTTCGCCTGTCGCTGTCGAATTGACCACGTAGTGAGTCTTGGCCGAGGTGCTGTTGTGGCACGAACCGCAGGCGGCCTGCGCCGGTCCGATCCGAACGGTCTTCAAAGGATCGTAGATACCGGCAGCAGCACCGGCCTGACCCGCGTTGGCGTTCGCCGCTCCAAGCGCGCTGGTCGCATCCACGGCCGACCACGCCCGGTTCGCATCGTCCTGCACCCCGTACGAGTTCGGCTTGTGGCAGGTCTGGCAGTCGTAGATCCGCGCGGGGTAGACGACGTTCTGGAACACCATCGGGCCGGAGCCGCCACTCGACGAGGTCGCATTGCCTCTGATGAAGTTGAACGGATCCGCCGGGTTCTGCTCCCCGCGCATCTCGCCCGCGTGGATCGAGTGGACCATGTCCTTGAAGTTGTTCGACTTCTGCGAATAGTAGTACGACGTCGGCGCGTACTTCGGCCAGACCGCATTCCCCATGAAGAGATTGCTGCTCGTGATCTCGGGGTTGTGGCAGGTCGCGCAGTACTCGGCGTTGTTGGCCCGGCCGGCGTTGCTGTGGAAGCCGATCCGCTCGTGGCAGGTGTCGCAGCTCTGCATGTCGACGATCTGGCGACGCACCGTGCTCGTCGTGCCATCCACACCCTTGATCACCGCATCCGCGCTGATGTTGTAGTTGTTGATGACCAGGTAGCTTTCGAGTGCGACGGCCTTCAACGTCAGCGTTTCATACACCGGCGTCGCCGGGAACTTGACCGGCAGCACGACCGTGTGGAAGCCCTGCGCGTCCGGATCGGACAGCTGGTTCACTCCGGCCGCGGCCACTACGAGCGCCGAAACGTTGACGCCTATCGGCTGGTCGAACATTGCCGCCGTATGCGCCGTACCGCTCGGCGGGCTGCTGCCCGTACCGGTTTGAATGTTCACCGCGCCGTTCCAGTACGGCCGCCCTTGAGCACTCGGTGTAGCGACTCCGGGGGTAGTTACGAGCGCCGGCGCGCCGAAGTTGTTCCAGTCGACCGGCGAGGCAATCGCCGGGCCGCTGTTCAGCGCGGTCGGTTGCGCCATCGCGCGTGCCCACGCCAGGCGGAAGTTCAGTCCCGCTGCGCTGTTGCCGTTCTGGCAGTTGGCCACCAGGCAGATCCCGGCTGGCGGCGCCTTCAGATTGACCGGCGCAAGCGAGGCCTCCGTGTCGCCGGCGAGCACGCGGAACTTGACCGTCGGTGTTCCCGTGGCCACGTCGACCGTCAGCGACGAGATTTCGTACTTCGTCACCTTGGCTCCGGGATAAAGGAACGGATTGTTGGGCGTCGAGTACGGCGTCGTATGGGCCCCGTTGACGTTGGCCGACTTGTCCTGGCCGTGGCACAGCGCGCACTGCGAGTTGTCGCTCTGCTTGCCGAAGTGGTTCGAGAAGTCGACGACGTTCTCGGCGCCCACGGTCCCGTCATGGCAGCTGCCGCAGGCCTGCTGGCTGATGTTGGTCTGCCAGGCCGTCTTGTCCGCCGCTGCGCGGTTGGTCGGCTGAAACGGCACGACCTTGTCGTTGCCGTTGTCGTGGCAGCTACGGCAGTTGATGACGCCTGAGGCCCCGTTGAAGCGCGGCCGCGCACCGGCCGGCTGGCCGACGTCGACACCCGGGATTGCCGTCGTCGGGTTGCGGATGTCGCTGACGCCGCCGAACGAGCCGCTCTGCGGGAAGTCCGCCGCGTGCTGGTCATGCATCATGACCTTGAGGTCCAGCGTCTTCCACGTGGTCGCGGTCGACGTCTCGGGATTGGCGCCCGCAGCGTTGTGGCACATCACGCACACTTCCACCTGGAAGCGGCGACCGAAGTGCCCGCCGAGTCCGATCCGCAGGCTGTCGCGCTTGGCGCTGTTCTCCGGGTGGCAGGCACCGCACGAGGCGTCGGTGACCACCTGGGCGGATTTGGCGGAAGACAGCGTCGGCAGCTGCGACGGAACAAAGTCCTGCACGAGGTTGACGAGCGCTCCGTCACGACCGACGATCGTCAGGCGAGTCGTGGCCGCGGCGTCATACGCAAGGTCAAGGGGGAGGCTGGCCTTGAACGCATCCCAGGCCGCGCCACTGATGGGGCCGGCATTGGCGACCAGCGCAGCGCAGCCGGCCGGCTCCTGGTTGCCACTGCCGTAGTACTGGAACGTGGCCGCCGAGGCGAGTGGCGTGCAGATCGTGTACTCATACACGCCCTGCTGTCCAGCCACCGCCTTGGGCTTGGCACGCTCCGGCCCGCCGATGAACACCACGGGGCCCGAGCCTTCCTGGTCCGAGCGGTTGATGTAGCTTTGCCAGTAGGCAGGGCGACTCGTGTTCGCGGCGACCCGCTTGCCGACCTGGAACTCGAAGTTCTTCGTTTCGGCGCCAACGACCGGCAGGCCTGCGGCGTCCTTCAGGGAGAACGTCACAGTGAGCTTCTGACCACTCGCCGCGTCGATCTTGAGCGCCGTGATCGTGCCGGTCAGCTCACCGGTTGCCGATCCGCTGGACCCCGGAGCTGCCGGCCCCGGAGGGCCTTGCGGGCCAGCCGGGCCTTGCGCCCCGTCGTCGCCGCTGCACCCCGCCAGGCCGAGACCCAGCATGGCGGCCAACATCAACCCCACTAACGGCCTTCTCATACGCTCCTCCCCGCCGAATTATTAGCCCTTGCCGCCGCAGTGCCTGCTCCGCGCCCACGACGGTCTGCACTTCACAGAACAACCAAGCCAACTACTCGCGCCCGCGGAACCGCCAATCACCGCACGCCGGCAATCCGGGCGCGCAGTTCGGGTGAGCCGCCTGAAAATTGGTTTTCGAGACCTTGAACCGAACCGGTTGCGCCAGTCTTGACAAAGAACAAGGACTGCGCAAGCGGTGCGAACAAGAAAGCGCCTCTTATGTAACTGCGTCCGTTACCTCGGATCAGCCGCTGCGGCGATGAGGCGGTTACGGTGACCGTCAAGGCCCGGGCCCGCGCGACGGGCGACGCGCGCCGGGCGGAACGTGGCCTTGCGTGCGCACTCCCACTGAATCGCAGCGCTGTCGACAGCCTGACTTCAACCAGGAACGGTTTCCTCGCCCGCGGGGCAGTGGACGGTGCGGGCCCCGGCCCCGCGATCCGGGGTCTCCGCAGCGCTTGCCCGCGATCGTCGGCTGCGGCGGTCGCCTCTTGCCGCGCGGCATTCACAGGTCTTGCGCACGGGGGCACGCGCCACGCGGCGCCGGCGATTCCCCGGCCACTTCGCGGTCCGGCCGGTTGACGGCCATCAACCGCACGCAGGCGGCACTCGCGCACCATGTTCGCTGCAAGGTTCGCTGCAACGCCAGAGGATTGCCGCCTCGGCGAGCTC
>Ga0209254_10003646_pt1 | contig 14047 bp, 8 predicted proteins | sample FrelakmetDIP11DI_FD_187148 | JGI IMG/M metagenome (GOLD analysis project Ga0209254, IMG submission 187148) | Freshwater lake sediment microbial communities from the University of Notre Dame, USA, for methane emissions studies - DIP11 DI (SPAdes)... | ecosystem: Environmental > Aquatic >...
CACCGGGCCATGGATCGTCAGGTTGCCGGCACGGGCGAACTGAGCCCACCCGCCGACGACGGGAATGCGCTGCTCCAGCGAGAACGCCGCGAAGCGGCCTGCGAAACCCCGCGTGAAGCCGTCGGCAAAGGCCAGGATGGCATCGTCGCGTGCCCGCGCGATGTCGGCGAGCGCAGCGTCGAGTGCGGCGGCCATGTGCGTCGGGAAGTAGCGCACCTCGAGTCCGAGCTGCCGCGCCGCGTCGCGCATGGGCGAGCGTGGATCGTCGAGCAGCCCGCAGCCACGCCATAGCGACAGGCCGCGTTCCTGGAGGAACCGAACCTGGTCGCGACGCCCCGGAGGGCTCACTCCTCTTGCCCGGTCGTGTCTGTGATAAGTTGTGGCACGGTGGTTCGTTCCCGGGAGCTTGCGATGACAGATGCATCGGTGAAGACGCCGTGGCACCTCTGGCTGGTTGGCTTGATCGCGGTGCTGTTCAACTTCATCGGGGTGTTCGACTTCGTGATGAGCCTGGCGCAGGGTGCCAGGTACCAGGCCAGTGCGGGCATGACGCCGGATCAGATCGCCCACTATCAACAGATGCCGAGCTGGATGATGGTTGTCTGGGCGGTCGGGGTCTTTGGGGCTTTCCTGGCTTCGATCCTCCTGCTTTTGCGCCGGAAGCAGGCGTTGCTCGTCTTCATCCTGTCGCTGGCGGCATTTGTCGTTAGTCTCCTCTACACCTACGTCCTCACCGACGGGGGCGCCGTGATGGGTCAGCAGATGGCAATCGCGAGTGCGGTCATCGCGGGATTGCTGGTGTTCTTCAGTTGGTATTCCTGGTTCATGACCCTGCGGGGCGTGCTCCGCTGACGCGAGTTCGGAGCGGCGACTCCGTCAAACGGCAGCCATTCCGCAACCAATCGGATCGCCTCCATGCCCGCTCGTGGGCGATCTGCGCCCGTCAAGTCCGTCCGCGAGCTACTTGATTGTCGACGGACCCAGAACGACCCCAACGTGACGGCCACGGTGCTCCAAACCGGCCGTTGGAAACTCGGGAAGCCGCCGTTCAGATTGCGGCGGCGGTGCGCCGTGCAGAGGCTCCGCGCCGCGTCCTACATGCCCCTGTTGAGCCCGTTTGCGATCTTGCGGCAGTGGTGGTCGGGCAAACATTGCAAGGCGCCACTCTTTCCCGGTGCCACCTTGTGCGATCGCGCAGATAGCTCTTAATCCACATCAATTCTGTGGGTATGTTGACTGGGTACATTGGCGACATACGTGAGTCGAATGGCCCGTTCGACTTTCTCGCGAGGATGACGTGCTTGGGACACATTCGTTTCCGCCGTCTCCGGGGGCGCGCTTCGCGGTCGGCGATAGCAGGCATTTCGTCCCTGCACAGCTTGCGCCTGCGCAAGACCACCTTCTTGCCGCGCTGCCCCAGCAGGAGTGTCAGCGCCTGCTGCCCGACCTTGAACCTTGTCCCCTGCCGTTAGGTTGGATCATCCACGATGCCGGGAAGGCGTGACGGAGGCTGTCGGAAGGCTGCAGAACGCAGGAATGCTCCATCGCAGCGGTGGCCACATTGTCGTAGTCGACCGCCCCGCATTGGAAGCGCACGCGTGCGGCTGCTATGCGGTTGTCAAACGCGGGTACGACGGTTTACTCGTCGATTGCTGGAAAGCCAAAGCCCGTTCTCGGGCTCACCCCGTCACGAGGGTCCGCGGGTTCCCGCAGCCAAGCGAAGTCTGCGTGTAACCGTGCGCCACCGGGAATGGCACCGCACGGATCGCATCGGCTATCGCAGGGGATGCACCGCGATCGTCATTGCTATCGCTCGATCACCCGCCGGGGATTGATTGTCCCCGCAAGTGCAAATGGTCTAGATCGTCGGCCGCATATCCCATGGCACCCTCTGACCATCTGGCCAAGTCCGCCCGGATGCTGGCGTCGATCGCCGTGGTTGTTGCGGCCCTTTACCTCGCCAAGGGTGTGCTGGTTCCGATGGCGCTGGCCGTGCTGTTGAGCTTCCTGCTGAGCCCCGTGTGTGACTGGCTCGAGCGGCACCGGCTCGGCCGCATACCGGCAGTGGTGGCAACTGCACTCGTCGGCTTCACGGTGCTCGGCGGCGCAGCATGGATGGCCGTGGTTCAAGTGTCCGACCTGGCCCCCAGAATGCCCGAATACGAGACCAATCTGAAAGCAAAGCTCCAATCCGCGAACGCTCAGGTCAGCGCCACGCTGGGTAGGGTAACAAGAACAGCTCAGGGAATGAGCGAGAACCTGTCGCCCGTTGAACTGGCTCAGGCGCCGCAGGGCACCAAGGAATGGCCCTATTCAGTTCGGATCATTTCCTCGCCGGCGAGTCCACTGCAGGTCTTTGGCAGCATGTTTGGCACGGTGCTGGAGGTATTGGGCTCGATCGGCGTGGTGATCGTTCTGGTCGTGTTCTTCCTCATCCGTCGCGACGACCTGCGCGATCGATTCATCCTCCTGGTTGGACAGGGTCAAATGACACTGACCACGCAGATGCTGGAAGACGCCGGTACTCGGGTCAGCCGGTACCTCGCGACGGAGTTCCTGCTCAATGCCATTTTCGGCGCCGCCGTGGGAAGCGGGCTCTATCTGATCGGCCTACCCAACCCCATTCTGTGGGGAATTTTGGCCACGACCCTTCGGTTTATTCCCTACATCGGTGCGTGGCTTGCCGCTGCAATGCCGATTGGCCTGTCGATGGCCATATCGGGCGACTGGGTGGCGCCAAGCCTTACGGTCGGGTTGTTCGTGGTTCTGGAACTCTTTGCCAACAACGTCCTGGAGCCGTGGCTGTACGGCAAGAACACCGGTGTGTCAGCTGTCGCGGTGCTCTTGGCGGCTGTCTTCTGGACGTGGTTGTGGGGAGTGGCAGGGCTGCTGCTGGCGACCCCGCTGACGGTGTGTCTGCTGGTGGTCGGCAAGCACGTTCCCCAGCTTTCCTTCCTGAACACGCTGCTGGGCGACAAGCCGGTGTTCGAGCCGGCGAAGCGAGTCTATCAGCGGCTCCTGGCGGGCGATTATGAAGAGGCCACCGAATTGCTCGATGAACACTTTGAGCACACACCGCTCGTCGAAGTCTGCGACACAGTGCTGATCCCGGCATTGGCTTCGGCCGAAACACACTGGCGCCGGGGCGAGCTTGAGGAAGGGCGACATAAGTTCATTTTGCAGACTCTGAGATCCATGATTCAGGAACGGGGTGAGCGCCAGCAGGAGCTGCACAAGAACGAGAGCGGCGAGGACGTGAAAGAGGCGGAAGCAGATTCCAGTCTTGCTGATCGTACAGGTCTGCCACCGCTTTGCGTCCTCTGCTTGCCTGCACACGGTGAGGGCGATGAATTGGCCGGAATGATGCTCGCGCAAGTTGTGGACATCCGCGGATGTGTCGTGGAGACCGTCCCGGCGACGGCAACGGCCGTGGCCAGCGAACTGGTCAATTACGTCGAACAGCGCAACGCCGATGTGGTTTGCATATCCGCCGCGCCGCCCGCAGCCGTGGCGCACGCTCGTCGCCTGCGCATGCGTCTTCGTCGCCGGTTTCCGCAATTGAATCTGGTCGTGGGATTGTGGAATGCACCCGGTGACCTGAATGAGGCGAAAGAGCGGATCGGATCTGACGCAAGAACGCACATTGTCGCCACGTTGAAGAACGCTCAGGAACAGATCCGCATGCTTGTCGAACCGCGGCTTGAGAAGCAGGTGCAGCCCAATGGCGAAGGAGTGGTCATGGCGGGGGCGTGCAAGTGAAGCTCCCCATTGAATCCCCTTCCTTGCTTGTCACGATTTCCAGGGGACTGCAATGTCCGTCGCCCCCACGTTTCGAGAGTCCCGCGGTGGCCCGTGGCCGCACGCGAATCGCGGGGTTGTGGTTCACTACCAGACAGGAGAGTCAAAGATGAAGAAAGAGAAGAGTGTGCTGACCAGGATCGGTGACGCCATGGGAGCGGCCGTGGACATGGCGCAGGAAATGGGCGCCTCGCTGATGAAGCAGACCGAAGGCGCCGCGTCAGACGCCAAACGTGCGGCCGTCAAGGCGCGGGCCTCGGTGGTGAAGGAAGCGCGGGCCGCCACAGCCAGCGTAAGACGCAAGGGAAACGCCGCTGGAGCGGATGTCAAGAAGGCCTATGGCAAGGCGAAACGCACCGTCACGCGCAAGGCGAAGTCCGTCGAAGCGGATGCGGAAACGGCTTTCGGAAAGGCGGAGCGCGCGGTGAAGCGCAAGGTGAAGGCAGCGGCCACGGGCGCGAAAACGGCCCTCGGCAAGGTCGAGCGCGCCATGAGTCCGAAGAAGCCAACCGCGGCGCGCAAGACCAGTGCTGCGAAGAAGGCGGCGGGACGCAAGACCACCGCCGCCAAGTCCGCGGTGAAGAAAGGCGTCACGAAGGTGAAGACGACGGCCCGGAAGGTCGGCGCTGCGGTAGCCAAGGCGGCCAAGGGGGCCGCGAAGAAGCCCGCGAAGAAGCCCGCGAAAAAGACGGCGAAGAAGCCGGTAAAGATGAGCAAGGCCTGACTGGCCGCGAACGCCTGGGCACTTCATGGCGAAGAACGGCACGGGCACACCCGCGCCGTTGCATCTTGTTTGGCGCCAAGCTCGCGGGCGCCAATGAGCGGGGGCTGAGACGCGCCGCGATCTCAGTTCTTGCCGAACCGCGCCCTGGCGTTGCTGACGCACGCATCCTTCGCGGGACCCGCGAGGGCATCGCACTTCTCGATTGCGACCTTGTATTCCGCCTCGCGCTTGTCTGCGCTCGCGTCCTTGCGGGCTTCGGCCTGCTTCGTCGCCGCCTCTCTATTCGTATCGGAGGCAACACGGTCGACCTTGGCGTTTGCCTTGCGCTCGACGCCTACAACCCCGTGTCCGCGGCTAAGGGAGCGCAGGCAAGTGCCTGCGATAGGCGAGCAAGCCGACCGAAGCGAACGCAGTGAACGCCGCGCCGGCATAGAACGTTGCCGCCGGACCGATCGCGTCCCACAGGAACCCGGCGAGCGCGCTGGCGACGAGCAGCGCGGCCCCGCACGCGAGGTTGAACACGCCGAACGCGGTCCCGCGCAGGTCGGCGGGCGCCGCGCCAGCGACGAGCGCGGACAGCAGCCCCTGCGTCAGCGCGAGGTGCAGCCCCCACAACGCTGCGCCGAGCAGCACGCCGTCGGCGGCGCTCGCCTGCGCGAGCACGAGGTCGCTCGCGATCAGCGCCAGCATGCCGGCCGCGATGAGCGTTCCCGCGTGGCCGCGATCGGCCCACGCGCCGGCGGGAAACGCGAACAAGGCGTAGACGACCGTCATCGCCACCATCACCCACGGCACCGCCGCGAGCGGCATGCCGACGTGCTGCGCGCGCAGGACGAGGAACGCCTCCGAAAAGCGCGCCAACGTCAGCACGACGGCGATCGCGGTGATGACGGCGAAGGGGCGGTCGAGCCGGCGCACGTCGGCCAGCGTCAGCCGCGGCTTGCTTGCGTCCGCGGGCGCGCCGTCGGGCTCGCGCACGCCCACGACGATCAGCAGCACGCACAGCGCCGCGGGGACCACGGCAACCCAGAACGCAGCGCGGATGTCACCGGCGAACCACGCCAGCGCTGCGACGGCGAGCAGCGGTCCCGCAAGCGCGCCGATCGTGTCGAGCGCCTGCCGCAGCCCGTACGCCGCGCCGCGGGCGTCCCCGGGCGTGAGGTCGGCGATCAGCGCGTCGCGCGGCGCGCCGCGGATGCCCTTGCCGATGCGGTCGACCACACGCGCGCCGACGACCCAGCCGAGTGTAGTCGCCAGCGGGAAAGCGAGCTTGGACAGCGCACCGAGCCCGTAGCCGGCGAGCACGAGCGGCTTGCGCTTGCGCGTGAGGTCGGAGAGGTAGCCGCTGAACACCTTCACGGCCAGCGCCGTTGCCTCAGCCACACCTTCGACGACACCGACGAAGAACGCCGACGCGCCCAGCGTGGTCACCATGAACAGCGGCAACAGCACGTGCACCAGCTCGGACGAGGCGTCCATCAGCAGGCTCACGAAGCCGAGCACCACCACGCCGCGCGGCACGCGGCGCCATGCGTCGATCAGGCCGCGCGTCACGTCAGTGGCGCAGGGCCGCCCCAAGCCACTGACCCGCCGGCCTCCTCGGGCAGTTGCGAGTCACGGCGACCTGCGTGTCGGCCGGCGCGGCGATTCGCCTTGGCGTCGATCCCCGTGCGCTCCGCGTCACGGGGCCCCTCGCCGCTGGGCGAACGCCGCTCCCCCCGGAGGGCAGCGAGCGCAGCGAGCGTGGGGGGACGTTTCATCCCAGCACGACGCTCGCGCGCACCACCCCTGCGCGCTCATGGCGCGCGGTCAGCGTCACCGTGTCGCCGGCCTTGCCGGCCACGACCCACTCGAGCTTCACGCGGTCATCGGTGATGTTGCTGTCGGGCCAGAAGGAGACGCCGGTGTGCTTGTACGCCTTGCCCTCGAGCTGGCCGTGGTCGTCGCGCACCTTGCCGGTGACCAGGCTCGCGCTCTGCGGCAGGCCGACGTCGACCATCAGGCCGCGCGTCACCTTGCGCGCCAGCGCCCGCTTGCTCACGTAGGTGGGGAGCCACCCCTCGTTCTGCACGACGAGCGTCACCTTCCACGTGCCCTCGCCCGCGCGCGCGACGCCCGCGTGCACGAGCACGAGCCGCGGCGAGATCAGCGCCTGCCACAGCAGCCACTTCGGGAAGCGCTGCAGCTCCTTTTCCAGGAACGCGGGCGGCGGATTGGAGAACGCGTGGAAGCGGTTCCAGCCGCCGATCTCGATGCGGCCGAGCTGCGGGTGGTCGAATGGCGTCCAGCCCTTGTGCGCGATGCCTCCGAGCTTCTCGTCGCTCCAGCGGATGAGCTTCACGTCGTCGTCGACCGGATGGTCGCGGAACCAGTCGATGTACTTGTAGCCGGTGATGCCCGCCTCGCGCATCGGCGACCAGATCTCGACGACCCACGCGAACATCCCCATGTGCTCGTAGATCCAGTCGAACGTGCCGCCGATCACCTGCTTGGGGTGGTAGCGGAACTCGTGGTAGACCGAGATTGCCGGGTAGCCGGTCAGCTCCGTGCCCTTCTTCCCCATCGCCTGGTAGACCCACAGGTCCTCGGCGTCCATCTCCTCGTCGGGCAGGTGCTCGAACGGGCGCAGCAACACGCCGCTCCACGTGTGGAAGGTAGTGCCGCCGGTGATGTTGCGGTGCCTGGCGATGAAGTCGACGACCGCGCGCACTTCGGGCTCGGAGGTGGGGTACGGCCCCGCGCCGAGCTGCTCGAACTCCTGCCGCCAGCTCGCGGGGAAGTTGCGGTTGAGGTCGAGGCCCTGCGGCGGCTTCTTGTGCTTGAGCGTGTAGCCGTCGTAGTTGTCGACGCGCCCCTCGGGGATCACGCGGTAGTACGTGCCGCCGGTCTCGGTCGGATCGCGGCGCACCATCAGCCGCGGCTCGTCGGGGTGCGCCTTCCACAGCCCGTTCGAGTCGGGGATGCGCATCTGGAGGATGAGCCCATCGCCGTCGATATCCTCCACGACCAGCCCCTCGATTTCCTCCTCGTCGAACGGGTAAGGGCGCGTCGAGGAGCGGATCCACTTCGGCTTCGCGGCGAGCGCCCACTCGGCGCCGTCGGGGTTGATGCGCGGGCAGAGGTAGAACGCGCGTGTGTCGAGCGCGCGCGTGATCTCGGGATCGCTGCCGTAGCCGGCGACGAGCGTGTGCAGGAAGTGGAGGTTCGCAGCGGACGCGGCGACCTCGGTCGCGTGGATGTTGCCGTCGACCCAGAACGCCGGCTTGTCGGTCGCGGCACCCGTCGCCGTGTTGGTGACCGTCGCCACCCAGATGTCGCGGCCCTCGTGGCTGCGGCCGATCGACTCGATCGACACGAGCTGCGGATGCTCCTGCGCGAATGCGTACAAAAGCGCGGTGAGTTCGTCGTAGCGGTGGAAACGGTCGAAGGCGATGGCGGGCATGAACGAAGGAAGGCAGGAAGCCGGCCCGGACGCGCGGCAGGCGATGGCGCATCTTACCGTCGGCCCCCGGAGGCCACGCCAAGGCCTTGATTCCACGCGAGGAGCGACCGACCGGCCGGGCGCGGGTGACGCCGGGAATCGCGATACCGTATATTTGTACGGTATGCCGCCGGACCTCCTCCCGCCCTACGCCGAACTGCACGCGCTGACGAACTTCTCGTTCCTGCGCGGCGCCTCGCATCCCGAGGAGATGGTCGAGCGCGCGCACGCGCTGGGCTACGCGGCGCTTGCCATCACCGACGAGTGCTCGCTCGCCGGCAGCGTGCGCGCGCACCTCGCCGCCAGGGATCTCGGCGTGAAGCTGATCATCGGTTCCGAATTCGTGCTCGACGACGGCGTGAGGCTGGTGCTGCTTGCCACCAACCGCGCGACCTACGGCGACCTGTGCCAGCTGATCACGCGCGGCCGGCGCTCCGCGACCAAGGGCACGTACAGGCTGGCGCGCGCCGACGTCGCCGAGCTCGCGTCGCGCTGCCTCGCGCTGTTAGTAGGGTCAGACCCTCCTTTCCACGCCTCTTGCCGCGGAGATGGAGGGTCTGACCCTGCTTTCGATACCGCGTGCTGGGTCCGCGCGACGTTCGGCGAGCGCGCGTGGCTCGCCATCGAACTCTTCGCCGGCAACGGCGATGCGGCGCGCCTCGCGTGGCTGGAGGCGCTGGGGCGCGAGAGCGGCCTCCCGCTGGTGGCCGCGGGCGATGCGCACATGCACGTGCGTGCGCGCCGCGCGCTGCAGGACACGCTGACCGCCGTGCGCATCGGGTCGCCGGTCGCCGAGTGCGGCTACGCGCTCTTTCCCAACGGCGAGCGGCACCTGCGCTCGCGCGGGCGGATCGCGACGATCTACCCGCGCGAGCTGCTGGAGGCGACGGTCGACGTCGCCTCGCGCTGCGAGTTCTCGCTCGACGAGCTGCGCTACGAGTACCCGCGCGAGATCGTGCCGGAGGACGAGACACCCGCGTCGTGGCTGCGCAAGCTGACCGAGCAAGGGCTGGCGCGGCGTTACGGGATCCCCTCACCCCAACCCTCTCCCCGCTCGCGCGGGGAGAGGGAGCCTGCAATGCCGGGCCCCTCACCCCAACCCTCTCCCCGCTCGCGCGGGGAGAGGGAGCAGACGAGCGACGCGCCGCACTCCCCTCTCCCGCCGTCAGGCGGAAGAGGGGTCGGGGGTGAGGGCCACGTTCTTCGTGGGGATGCGACGTTCCGCTGCACGAGCGCGCCCGCCGACGTGCGCGAGCTGATCGAGCACGAGCTGGCACTGATCGCCGAGTTGAGCTACGAGCCGTTCTTCCTGACCGTCCACGACATCGTCGCGTTCGCGCGCTCGCAGGGCATCCTCTGCCAGGGCCGCGGCTCGGCGGCGAACTCGGCGGTCTGCTACGCGCTCGGCATCACCGAGGTCGACCCCGCGCGCATGTCGATGCTGTTCGAGCGCTTCATCAGCAAGGAGCGCAACGAGCCGCCCGACATCGACGTCGACTTCGAGCACCAGCGGCGCGAGGAGGTAATGCAGTACGTCTACCGCAAGTACGGGCGCGACCGCGCCGCGCTCGCGGCCACGCTGATCACCTACCGTCCGAAGAGCGCGGTGCGCGACGTCGGCAAGGCGCTCGGCCTCGACGTGGCGCAGGTCGACCGGCTCGCTGGCGTGTTCGCGTGGTGGGACGGGCGCGTGGTGCAGCCCGAGCGGCTGCGCGAGGCGGGCTTCGATCCCGACAGCCCGGTGATCCGGCGGCTCGCGAAGCTCACCGGCATGCTGATGGGCTTCCCGCGCCACCTCTCGCAGCATGTCGGCGGCTTCGTGATCGCGCGCGACCTGCTCGAGCGCATGGTGCCCGTCGAGAACGCAGCGATGGCCGATCGCACCGTGATCCAGTGGGACAAGGACGACCTCGATGCGATGGGCCTGCTCAAGGTCGACTGCCTCGCGCTCGGCATGCTCTCCGCGATCCGCAGGGCGCTCGACCTGATCTCGGCGAAGCTGGGGTCAGACCCCACTTTTCATCATTGGGGTCTGACCCCAATTTCGATGCAGGACATCCCGCCCGAGGATCCGGAGGTCTACCGGATGATCCAGCACGCCGACACGGTTGGCGTGTTCCAGATCGAGTCGCGCGCGCAGATGTCGATGCTGCCGCGGCTGCGGCCGGCGAACTTCTACGACCTCGTCGTCGAGGTCGCGATCGTGCGCCCGGGGCCGATCCAGGGCGGCATGGTGCACCCCTACCTGCGCCGCCGGCAGGGGCTGGAGCCGGTGACTTATCCCTCGCCTGCCGTGCGCGCAGTGCTCGAGCGCACGCTCGGCGTGCCGATCTTCCAGGAGCAGGTGATGCAGCTCGCCATCGTCGCCGCGGGCTTCACCGCCGGCGAAGCCGACCACCTGCGCCGCTCGATGGCGGCGTGGCGGCGCAAGGGGGGCCTGGAGAAGTTCGAGGAACGCCTGGTCGAGGGCATGGCCGCGCGCGGCTACCACGAGCAGTTCGCGCGGCAGATCTACCAGCAGATTCTCGGCTTCGGCGAGTACGGCTTCCCCGAATCGCACTCGGCCTCCTTCGCGCTGCTGGTCTACGTGTCATGCTGGCTCAAGCGCTACCACCCCGCTGCGTTCACCGCCGCGCTGCTCAATTCGCAGCCGATGGGCTTCTACGCACCTGCGCAGCTGGTGGCTGATGCGCGGCGCCACGGCGTGCCGGTGCGCAACGTCGACGTCACAGTCAGCGGGTGGGATTGCACGCTGGAGCACGACGAAAGTCACTGGGTCCCCGCCTTCGCGGGGACGACGAACACGGGATGTCGTCGTCCCTGCGAAGGCGGGGACCCAGCGTCTTCTCCTTGCGCCGACGACGCCCCCGCGCAGTGGGGCACGCACGGCCCCGCGCTGCGCCTCGGGCTGCGCATGGTGAGCGGACTGTCCGAGGCCGGCGTCGAACGCCTCGTCGCCGAGCGCGCGGAGCGCCCGTTCGCGAGCGTGGCCGACCTCGCGCATCGCGCACACCTCGACAAGCGCGACCTCGAAGCGCTCGCCGATGCCGGCGCGCTCGCAGCCCTGACCGGCCATCGGCATAGCGCCGTCTGGGACGTCGCCGGCGTCGAGCGGCTGCCGGCGCTGATCGCGGGCAGCGAGTTCGCGGAAGAAGCGCCCGGCCTGCCCGCCCCGACCGAAGGCGAGGACGTCGTCGCCGACTACCGACGCCTGGGGCTCACGCTCGGACGCCATCCGCTCGCGCTGCTGCGCGAGGGGCTCGCGAAGCGCCGCCTCGCCACTGCCGCAGAGGTGCGCACGATGCCGAACGGACGCCTCGCCCGCACCGCCGGCATCGTCATCGGCCGGCAGCGGCCCGACACGTCGAGCGGCGTGGTATTCGTCACGCTGGAGGACGAGAGCGGCACGACGAACGTGATCGTCTGGCGCGACCTCTCCGACCGCCAGCGCCGCGAGCTGCTCGGCTCGCGCCTGCTCGCCGTCTACGGCAAGGTCGAGCGCGAAGGCGAGGTCGTGCACCTGATCGCCGGCAGGCTCGTCGACCTCACGCCAATGCTCGGCCAACTGGCGACAAGGTCGCGGGACTTCCACTGAGCTAGCTCACTCCTGCAGCGGCACGCACGCGAACACGCGGGCGTCCCCTTGACCCTCCATCGTCCAACCCTGCGCGATCATCTGGTCGAGCAACGCCGGTTCGATCGTGTAACGGTGGTTCGGCGCACCAGAGAGCCCGTTGTTGTACGCGCGGTACAAAGCCTGCGTGTCCGGCGGGCATCGCCGCGACTCTGGCGGCCCTTCCGGCAGCCGCAGGTGGAACACGTCGCCCTCGTGGCGCCACACCGTCCCCTGCTTCAGCAGTTCGCACTCGTGCGCGTACGGCGAGTAGAAGTGCGACGACTTCGGCGCGAAGCTCTGGTCGCTCCAGAAGCGGCACACAGGGGTAAGCAACGACGACGCCATGTCCCACACGTTGAACGACAGCCCGGTGGCTTGCCACCCGAGCGCGGGCATCGAGTCGAGCCTCGCAACCTCACGGAGATCCGCGGTGACAAAGTAGTGACCGAGGGAAGAGTGGAAGTACTCGACCGCACGGCGCTCGCGAACGTCGTGGGCCGTTTGCAGATCGCCACCCACGAACTGGAGCAGCGCCGACTGTGGCAAGCGGTCCATCGCCGTCCCATAGATCCACACGCCGAGCATGAGCGCGCCATCCGGTCGCAGCGCGAGCGACGCCTGCAGAAACGTTGACTCGCCGGTCCGGATGTCCCCCACACCGGCCCCCGCAAAGGTCGCGTCGGGGCGACCATCCGGATGAAGTCGAGCCAGTACAAGGCGCGAATAGCCCTGCTGTGCATCGAGCGGCCCTCCGACATCGGCCGCCACAACAAGCCGACCGTCCGACATCTCGATGGCCGTCAGGTAGTACACGCCGTAGTCGCCGGCGCTCGCCAATGGAATGACGACGACGCCGCCCTGCCCGAACGACGTGTCAAGCTGGCCGTCCTCCGTGAGGCGCACGACGATCCCCTGAGCCGGCTCCGTGGCGGCACCGTCCATCGCCGCATAGGTCACGACTCCTCCGTCGGCCAGCGGCAGCACGCCTCGCAACCGCGTCGTTCGTGGCACCGCCACGACTGCCACGCCATCCTCGCCGAACGGTCCACCGAGGATCCGGCCAACAGCCAACGTGGCATCGGGTCCCCCGCTCGGCCCGAGCGAAACCAGAACGCGGTCGCGCCTGTCGACGCGCAACTGCCCGACGTACCACCTCGTGGTGTCGAATGGCGCGTAGCTGGTCAGCAGCCTCCCATCCTCGTCGTAGGCGACGATCGAGGCATGGTAGGTACCGAAGACGGGATTGCTCGTCGCTTCGATGCGGTAGCTCGTGCCACGACTGTCGAGCTGCAGGTCGGTACCGCATCCGCCGGACAAGTCGATACGTCCCTCCGCTCCAAACCGGGTGTCCGGCTGCCCGGACGGCAGGTAGCGCGCCCACGTGCGGTAGCACTCGCGCGTACTTGGTGTGGCGACATACTGACGATGCCACAGAGCGTCGAACCGCCCGTCAGCCCGCAATGCCATGCTCACCGGCGCTTGGCCTTCCCGCGGCGCATGGATGCGCCCCGCCGAACCGAACGCGAGATCCGGTTGCCCCGCGGAATCGAAACGCACTATGCGAAGTGCATCGTCGCCGGCACCGAGCGCGGCTATCAGCGAGCCATCGGCTTGCAAGAGAAAACCGTACAGCTTCGTCTGCGCAAGCCCCCCCAGCAGCAGCAAACCGTCGCGATCCCAGCGGGCGTCGAGATCAGTGGGCGCAGCCCACGCGAGCGAAACCCACACGGCGAGAAGCGCCGCACCGAGGCAACGAATGCACGCAGAAGGGGACCTCATCATCAACGACTCCCCTTGGGTACTTTACCGCCCGACACATTCCATCCTGTACTTCCTGCCGTACCATCCCTTTGTCGCGCATCAATGTGGACGAACACAAGGTGGCGCGGGCCATATCGGCGATCTGGACGCGAGCGGCAAAGCGTCGTCCCGATGCACCTTCACTTGCGCTGAACCGGACTCGCAAGATAAGTCCGGCAACCGTTTACAGACCATGCGCCTGCTGCGATAGCCACCACCACGCCCCCAACTCCGCAGGAATAGGCACAATGCCGGCGCGAATGGAGTAGAACCCGCGATCCCGCAGTGAATGGCCCGTGCCAACCGTGCTAGGCTCCGCGACCAAGTCCCAGGCAGGTGCGTCGCCACGCCATCCCCATCAGGAGGAAGTCTCATGAAACGGTTCCTCGCCGCTGTTCTGCTTGCCGCACTTCCTCTTGCCGCTTCCGCGCAAGCCGACTGGCCATCCAAGCCCGTGCGCATCGTCGTGCCGTTCGCGGCCGGCGGCACCACCGACATCACGGCGCGCATCGTCGCCGCCGAACTCACAAAGACGCTCGGCCAGACGTTCGTCGTGGAGAACAAGGGCGGCGCCGGCGGCAACCTCGGCGCGACCGAAGTGGCGAAGAGCGCGCCCGACGGCTACACG